>Ga0310695_10000705_pt1 | contig 83168 bp, 51 predicted proteins | sample RumenRJG_04DNA_FD_203882 | JGI IMG/M metagenome (GOLD analysis project Ga0310695, IMG submission 203882) | Bovine rumen microbial communities from Lethbridge, Alberta, Canada - RJG_04 (v2) (version 2) | ecosystem: Host-associated > Mammals > Digestive system > Stomach > Rumen | place: Canada...
ACATCACGTGGGTCATCCTGACCATATGCATGTTTTGCGGAGCATGTTCCGGCTCGACGAGCGGCGGCTTCAAGTGCATCCGCTCCGTGATGCTTGTCAACATCCTTCGCAACGAGATCAAGCGAATCCTCCATCCTCGCGCCGTGTTGCCCGTGAAGGTGAACGAGACGACCATCCCTTATAGTTCGCAGGTGACGCTTCTGGCCTTCCTTGCCGCCTATATGTGTCTCTGCCTGTTCACCTATTTCATCATGATCGTGACAGGCGTTGACAGCACCAATTCCATCACCATCGCCATCAGCTGTGCCAGCAACGTTGGTCCTACGCTTGGCTTGGAGATAGGCCCGACCATGTCGTGGAGCATCCTTCCTTCCGTGGTGAAGTGGCTCCTCTCTGCCCTGATGCTGATGGGACGTTTGGAGATCTTCAGCGTCGTAGTGCTGTTCACCCCCACGTTCTGGAAAGACAATTAATCGAAAGTTTTGTAAGAAAAGAATATGATGTATAAGTTCCAACCATTATTGAAGTCCACCCTCTGGGGCGGCGATAAGATCATCCCCTTCAAGCACCTCGACCTCCAGCAGGAAAGGGTGGGGGAGAGCTGGGAAATCAGCGGAGTGAAAGACAACGAGACATTGGTGAGCGAGGGTCCCTGTGCGGGCAGAAAACTGAACGAGCTGGTGGCAGAGATGAAAGAGAAACTGGTGGGAAAAGAAAACTACGAGCGCTTCGGCGACGAGTTCCCCCTGCTCATCAAGTTCATCGATGCGCGCCAAGACCTGTCCATTCAGGTGCATCCCACCGACGAGATAGCCCACCGGCAGGGGAAGCCGCGTGGGAAGACAGAAATGTGGTACATCATGAATTCCGACCCGGATGCCAAGCTCTATAGCGGTCTGAAGCAGCAGATCACCCCCGAAGAATACAAGGAGATGGTGGAGAACGACACCATTTGCGACGCTTTGGCTCAATATGCGGTGAAAGAGGGCGACGTGTTCTTCCTTCCCGCCGGCCGCATCCACGCCATCGGGACGGGTTGCTTCCTTGCCGAAATCCAGCAGACGAGCGATGTGACCTACCGCATCTACGACTTCAAGCGTAAGGACAAGGACGGCAACTACCGTCAGTTGCACACCCGTGAGGCCGCCGAGAGCATCAACTACACGGTGGAAAAAGACTACCGCACGGCCTACGAGCCACGGAAGAATGAGGGCGTTCAGTTGGTGAGTTGTCCGTATTTCACCACCGCCGTCTACGACCTCGACGAGCCGATGACCCTCGACTATTCGGAACTCGACTCCTTTGTCATCCTCATCGCCATGAAAGGCGAGGGAACACTGACCGACGATGAGGGCCATGAGACCACATTCCGCGAGGGCGAGACGGTGTTGTTGCCCGCTACGACAAAGGAAATCCGCGTGAAGGGCTCCGTGAAGTTCCTGGAGACTTACGTCTGATTCCCACCAATCATCCCTTATTTCTCCTTCCTATCCCCAAAAATACCTACTTTTGGGGATAGGAGATTGTATCCGATAATCAGAAATAATGCTTACCTTTGCAGCCGCAAAGCGGCTGGAAGTCGTTGTAACCAAACATTCTGATGGCATGAAATTATCCGAACTGAAGACAGGCGAGAGTGGTATTATCGTAAAGGTAATGGGACGCGGAGCATTCCGCAAGCGCATCATCGAGATGGGTTTCGTGAAGGGCAAGACCATAGAGGTGTTGCTCAATGCACCGTTGCAGGACCCCGTGAAATACAAGCTCTTGGGCTATGAGGTGTCGTTGCGCCATCAGGAGGCAGAGATGATAGAGGTGGTCGTGGATGATTCGAGGAGTGAGGATGGTGACTATCGTGGGTACGAGGGTACGGAGATACGTGCGGACGAGAATAGTAATCGCGCATCCTCGCACCCCCGCACCTCCGCACCTTCGAAAACCTCCGCATCCTCGCACGATACTCCCAGCCAAGAGTCCCTCCGCCACGAGGCTCTCCGTCGCGGTCGTACCATCAACGTGGCTTTGGTGGGCAATCCCAATTGCGGCAAGACCTCGCTCTTCAACTTTGCCAGCGGTGCCCATGCCCGTGTGGGCAACTATAGCGGTGTGACCGTCGATGCCACCGTGGCCAAAGCCTCGTTCTTTGGCTACGACTTCAACCTCACCGACCTGCCCGGCACGTATTCCCTCTCGTGCTATTCGCCCGAGGAGCTCTATGTGCGCAAGCATCTGCTCGGAGAGATGCCCGATGTGGTGATCAACGTGATTGACGCCAGCAACCTGGAGCGCAACCTCTACCTCACCACCCAGCTCGTCGATATGGACATCCGAGTGGTGGGCGCCTTGAACATGTACGACGAGTTTGAGCGTCGTGGCGACCAAGTGGACATCGCCACGCTGAGCACACTTTTCGGTATGCCGATGGTGCCCACGTCGTTCAAGACGGGTGAGGGTGTCAAGGAGTTGTTCCGTCATGTCATCCAGGTGTATGAAGGCACCAGCCGGTCGGCCCGCCATCTTCACATCAACTACGGCCACGAGATAGAGGACGGCATCCACCAAATCCAGACCTACCTGAAAGCCGACAAGTCGCTTGCCCAGCAATATTCCACCCGCTATCTGGCCATCAAGCTATTGGAGAACGATACGGCCGTGGAGGAGCTTGTTTCGAAGAAGAACGAACATTCGAAAATCCTTGCGGCACGCGAAAAGGCGGCTGCCCGTGTGTTGGAGGAAACGAAGACCGACTCCGAGACGGCCATCATGGACGCGAAGTATGGTTTCATCAACGGTGCGCTGACCGAGGCTGGGTTCCGAACGGGCACCAAGCGCGACAACTATCGCACCACCCACCTCATCGACAATATCCTCTCAAACCGTTTCCTGGGTTTCCCCATCTTCTTCCTCCTCCTCTTCGTGATGTTCCAGACCACCTTCTCCCTTGGCCAGTATCCGATGGACTGGATAGAGGCGGGTGTGGGCTGGCTCGGCGAATGGGTGGGCAGCACGATGCCCGACGGGCCGTTGCGCTCGATGTTGGTCGATGGTGTCATCGGCGGTGTGGGGTCGGTCATTGTCTTCCTGCCTCAGATACTCATCCTCTACTTCTTCATTTCCATCATGGAAGACTCGGGCTACATGGCGCGTGCCGCCTTCATCATGGACAAGCTGATGCACAAGATGGGACTCCACGGCAAGTCGTTCATCCCGCTCATCATGGGCTTCGGTTGCAATGTGCCCGCCGTGATGGCCACGCGCACCATCGAGAGCCGCCGCTCACGGCTCATCACGATGATGATTCTGCCGTTCATGTCGTGCTCCGCGCGCCTACCTATATATATTATGATAGCGGGCACGTTCTTCTCGCTTCACTATCGTTCGTGGGTGATGCTTTCGTTGTATGTCGTGGGCATACTCATGTCGGTGATTGTCAGCAAAATATTCTCGGTGTTTGTCATCAAGGGCGAGGACACGCCCTTCGTCATGGAGTTGCCCCCCTATCGTTGGCCCACGGCCAAAGCCATAGGCCGACACACTTGGGAGAAAGGCAAGGAATACCTGAAGAAGATGGGCGGCATCATCCTTGTGGCCAGCATCATCGTGTGGGCATTGGGTTACTTCCCCCACAACGAGGCCCTCGACGACTCCGCACAACAGGAGCAGAGCTACATCGGGCGCATGGGAAAGGCCGTCGAGCCCGTGTTCCGTCCGCAAGGCTTCAATTGGAAGCTCGACGTGAGCCTCATTGCCGGAGTGGGTGCAAAGGAGATCGTGGCTTCCACGATAGGTGTGCTCTATAGCGGCGACGACTCATTTGCCGACGACGACTCGTTCAGCGACGACAATGCGAAATACACCCGTCTGCGCCAATTGATGCTCGCTGATGGCATCACGCCCCTCTCGGCCTATTGCTATCTGTTGTTCATCCTGCTCTATTTCCCCTGCATAGCCACCATTGTGGCCATCAAGAACGAGACGGGCTCCTGGCGTTGGGCCACCTTCGCCGCCGTCTACACCACCATTGTGGCATGGGTGGTTTCCGCCCTTGTCTATCAGGTGGGATGCCTCCTGGCATGATAGCCGAGCATTTCTCACCCCTCATCGCAACTATAAAGAAATCATAAATTATTCGTCAGAATGATTTGTGGTATGCTGAAATTGTGTATATTTGCATCGAGATAAGACAAAACGTAGGCTTTTTTATTGTATCACTAAATACAAAACGATTGCTTATAAAAAAATTACTGTTTTCGCTATGCTCGTTGCATTGTTCAGCTTGGGCGGCATTTGCACAAAGAGTGGCCGCGCCTTTTAACAAATGGGCTATGGAATATCTTAAAAAATAAAAACAAATTATTTAAAGGCTTCCTTGTGTCAGTTTTTGCTAACTGCTTGTGATTGAGGAGATAAGCAAAAGTGGCGACACGCAAAATGTTCAGTTTTGCCGTATCGAAAAAGATGTAAACACACTTTCTTACTTCACTTTTTATTCGTAACTTTGCACCCGAAACCTCAAAACGGGTAGCTTTTTGTTGGGTTTGTTCGCTCGGCCAAGGTCGTTTTTCAGAGCAGGAACAGCGTTTTACCCGTGAATTAAAACAAAGAAATTATGCAAAGAAAAATTATATTGTGTGTCGTATTGTTGCTGTTTTCCATTGTCATGCCCACAGAAGCTGGCAAGAAGAAGACACGCCACCGCGCACTCCCCAAACCAAAGACTGAACAACGCATCCAAGAAATAGACAACTACGATTTCCTCTATGCAGGAACCGACTACGACGACTCGTATTATTATGATATGGAAGCCACCGAAGACCTGATGGAAGAGGCCTTCAAGCACATCGGCGCCCGCTATCGTAGCGGCTCGAAAGGCCCCGGCGCCTTCGATTGCTCCGGCTTCACCAGCTACGTCTACGGCAAGATGAACATCCAGATCGGCGCATCCTCGCGCGACCAGTATGCCCGCAACATCCCCATCTCGAAGAGCGAGCTTCAGACCGGCGACCTGGTGTTCTTCACCTCTCCTGGAAGCGGCCACGGCGTGGGCCATGTGGGTATTGTGGTGGATGTGAACCCCAACGGCACGTTCAGCTTCATCCATGCCAGCTCGAAAGAGGGCGTCAAGGTGAGCCAGTCGACCGATGGCTATTATTCCCGCAGATATGTCGGTGCGCGTCGTGTCAAGTAGAATCCTATTTTTTCTCATACTCATGTTGATGGGCAGCTCCATGGGCTGCTCATCACAATCGCGTGATGTCTCCGCAAGGGAGAGCAGCATTTCGAAGAGTGCAGAGCAGAAAGCAACTCCCGACACCCTCACCTTCGCCTTCGTGGGCGACATCATGATGGGCACCACCTTCCCCTCGCGCATGCTACCTGCCGACGACGGCAAGCACCTCTTCCGCGACGCGAAGGACATTCTCCAGCGTGCCGACATCGCCGCCGGCAACCTCGAGGGAACCCTCTGCGACGGCGGACAGACCAAGAAGAAGGTGTCGAACATCTGCTACGCCTTCCGCACACCCACCTCTTATTCCCACCTGCTGAAGGAAGCCGGCTTCGACTTCCTGGGCATGGCCAACAATCACGCCAACGACTTCGGCCTCGAGGGCATCGTCTCCACCGAGAAGCAACTCGACGCCCTGGGCATCGGCCGCGCAGGCATTGCCGGACGGCAAGAATACGCCATCGTGGAGATTCCCGAGGATGGTGATTCGAGGAGCATCAAGGTAGGCTTCTGCGCCTTCGGCCACAACTCCTACACCATCACCCACACCGACACCGCCAACGTCGTGCGCATCCTCCGCAAGTTGCGCCCGCAGGTGGACATCCTCGTGGTGTGCTTCCACGGAGGAGCCGAAGGAGCCAAGGCCTCACACCTGCCGCAAGGCAAGGAACTGTTCCTGGGCGAGAACCGCGGGTCGCTCCGCCAGTTTGCCCACCGGTGCATCGACCTCGGCGCCGACATCGTCTACGGCCACGGCCCCCACGTGCCGCGTTGCATCGAGCTCTACAACGACAAGCTCATCGCCTATAGCCTCGGCAACTTCTGCACGCCCAAGAGCGTCAGCCTGAAGGGCATCTCCGGCTATGCACCCCTCCTCGAGGTGAAAGTCAATGGCGAAGGGCGTTTCCTGGAGGGCAAGATCCACTCCTTCATTCAGCAGCCAGCCATCGGGCCGCGTCTCGACGGGCAGCACCGCGCCGCCCAGCTCATCCGCGACCTGACGGCCAGCGACATCCTCCATTCGCAAATCAAGATTTCTTCCGAAGGCGACATCATTCGACGGTGATCCATAAAACTTTTTTTTTACCACGAATTATAAGCATTCCACGAATTAACGAATCAATTCGTGGATTCCCTTATTCAAGTTTATAAAAATATGAAAAGGGGAACGTGCCCGATTGCTTGGTGCGTTCCCCTTTGAGTTGCGTGAGGCTTGTCGGAGTGGCTAATTTCTGTCTTTAGCTCGCCGTAGACTATTTGTTGTCCATTTAGACGAATCTGGTTTATTTGTTGTCGTAGGCGTGTGGGGGATAGTCGATGGTGAAGTGGAGCCCGCGGCATTCTTTGCGCTCGAGGGCTTGCCGGGTGATGAGGTAGCCCACGTTGATCATGTTGCGGAGCTCGCAGATGTCGCGGCTGGCCTTGACGCGCTTGAAGAGGTTCTCGGTCTCTTCGTAGAGGATGTCGAGGCGGTCCCAGGCGCGCTTGAGTCGGAGGTTTGAGCGTACGATGCCCACGTAGTTCGACATGATTTCGCCCACTTCCTTGACGCTCTGTGTGATGAGCACTTGCTCTTCGTTGGTCATGGTGCCTTCGTCGTTCCACTCGGGCACCTGGTCGTTGAAGTCGTAGAGGTCTACGTGCTCGAGGGAGTGCCTGGCGGCGGCGTCGGCATAGACGACGGCTTCGATGAGCGAGTTGGAGGCCAGTCGGTTGCCTCCGTGCAGTCCTGTGCAGGAGCATTCTCCGATGGCGTAGAGTCGCTCTATGCTGCTGCATCCGTTGAGGTCCACCTTGATGCCTCCGCACATGTAGTGGGCGGCGGGTCTGACGGGTATGTAGTCGGTGGTGATGTCGATGCCCATGGAGAGGCATTTCTGGTAGATGTTGGGGAAGTGCCGGCGTGTCTCTTCGGGGTTTTTGTGTGTGACGTCGAGGCATACGTGGTCGAGTCCGTGGATTTTCATCTCTTTGTCGATGGCGCGTGCCACGATGTCGCGGGGTGCGAGTGAGAGTCGCTCGTCGTATTTCTCCATGAACGATTCGCCGTTGGGCAGGCGGAGTATGCCTCCGTAGCCGCGCATGGCTTCGGTGATGAGGTAGGCGGGGTGTGTCTCTCCGGGGGAGAAGAGGGCGGTGGGATGGAATTGCACGAACTCCATGTCTTGCACGGTGCCCTTGGCGCGGTAGACCATGGCTTCGCCGTCGCCGGTGGCGATGATGGGGTTGGTGGTGGTCTGGTAGACGGCTCCGCATCCTCCGGTGCACATGAGGGTGACTTTGGAGAGGTAGGTGTCTACCTTCTGCGTGTCGGGGTTGAGCACGTAGGCGCCGTAGCAGTAGATGTAGGGTGTGCGCCGGGTGACGCGTGCGCCGAGGTGGTGCTGGGTGATGATCTCTACGGCGAAGTGGTTTTCCTTGACTTCGATGTCGGGGCAGGCTCTGACGGCTGCCATGAGCCCGCGCTGGATTTCGGCTCCTGTGTCGTCGGCGTGGTGGAGTATGCGGAACTCGGAGTGCCCGCCTTCGCGGTGGAGGTCGAAGTCGCCGTCGGCGTTCTTGTCGAAGTTCACGCCCCAGGCCACGAGCTCGCGTATTTGCTGGGGTGCGTTTTTCACTACTTGCTCCACGGCCTTGCGGTCGCTGATGTAGTCGCCGGCCACCATGGTGTCTTCGATGTGTTTCTCGAAGTTGTCTACTTTGAGGTTGGTGACGGAGGCCACGCCGCCTTGTGCGAAGCTGGTGTTGGCCTCGTCGAGTGCGGTCTTGCAGATGAGGCACACTTTTCCTTTTTTGGCTTTGGCCACTTTCAGGGCGTAGCTCATGCCGGCCACGCCGCCGCCGATGATGAGGAAGTCGTATTTGCGAATCATAGGTGTAAATGGTTTAGACTTTCGGTGCAAAGGTAGTGGAAATTATCGGAGTGGGCAAAGGAAACGGCGTTTTTTTGCAAAAATGCGCATGAAAGCTATCATGAACCCCGCAGGCTTCCGTCCTTAGGGTAGGGGGGAGAGGCCTGCGGGGTTGTGTGTTGCGGGTGGTTGAATGGGGGCTTAGAGCAGTTTTTCGAACTTCTCCTGGATTTTGGCCTTGGTGGCGGCGCCTACCATTTTGTCGACCACTTGTCCGCCCTTGAAGAAGAGGATGGTGGGGATGTTGCGGATGCCGTACTCCATGGCGATGTCGTCGTTGTCGCCCTCTTCGATGTCGCACTTGCCCACGACGATGCGTCCGTCGTACTCTTCGGCGAGCTGCTCGATGTAGGGTGCTATCATGCGGCAGGGTCCGCACCAGGTTGCCCAGAAGTCAACGACTAAGGGTTTGTCACCATTTTTCAAACTCTCGAGGTTCTCGGTTGTGATTTTTACTTCCATGATTTTCTGAATTAATTGGGTTTATAAATCTGATTGTTGTGAAATGCGCTTGCAAATAGTGTGCCAATGGGGTGGGTGGCTGACAGATTGTCGTCAGTTGATGCGGTAGGTCATGTCGTCGCGGCCCTCGATGTATTGGATGAGGTCGCGCTGGATGTTGATGGCGAGTCCGCGGCTATGGAGGGTGATGGGTCGGTTGGTCTCGGGGTCGACGATCTGAATGTAGATTTGCGTGGAGGGCTCGTTTCTCTTGGGTTTGACGAGTGCGGGCGTGATGAGCGTGGTGAGGTCGTTGACGACGGTGTCGTCTATTTTGTCGGCTCTGAGGCAGATGGTGATGCGCTCGATGCCGCGTTCCTTGACGGTCTGTAGGTATTGTATGTCGATGATCTTGAGGTTGAGGCGGTGGTTGTAGGGGTTTTCCGTGCATTTTAGCCTCATGAACACGGTGCATCCCACGCTGAGCATGCCTTGCCAGCGGGCCCATTCTTCGGCGAAGACGGCGAGCTCGCCTGAGTTGTCGAAGTCTTCGATGGTGACGATGCCGAATTTCTTGCCGGTCTTGTCGAAGCGTTCTTTCACGGCGGTGACGATGCCTCCGGCGCGCACTTCTTCTTTCTTGGCCAGCTCGTTGCGGTCGTTGAGTTCCTGGCAGGTGGTGTTGCAAAGGCCGCGAAGGACGACGGAGTACTCGTCGAGTGGGTGGGCAGAGATGTAGATGCCCACGAGCTCGCGCTCTTTGTTGAGCTTCTCGATGGTGCTCCACTCCTCGCCTTCGGGTATTGGGGGTGTGGCTATCTCGATGGCCTCCATGCCTCCGAAGAGCGAGTTCTTGGCGTTGAGCTGCTCTTGCTGGTAGAGCTGTCCATAGTGCACGAGTGCGTCGAGGAAGATGTCGCCCTTGGCGTTGTAGCTGAAGTATTGCTCGCGGCGCATGCCGAAGCTGTCGAAGGCTCCGCTGAGGACGAGGCTTTCGAAGGCTTTGCGGTTGACGTTGCTGAAGTTGACGCGCTGGGCGAAGTCGAAGATGCCTGTGTAAGGTCCGTTCTTCTCGCGCTCGCCGATGATGGAGATGGCGGCGGCCTCGCCCATGCCTTTGATGCCGGAGAGTCCGAAGCGTATCTCGCCGTGCTGGTTGGTGCCGAACTTCTCGTGGCTCTCGTTGACGTCGGGTCCGAGGGTCTTGATGCCGAGGGAGCGGCATTCGTCCATGAGCTTGGTGATTTCCTTGATGTCGTCTTTGCGTCGGGTCATGATGGCGGCCATGAACTCGGCGGGGTAGTGGGCCTTCATGTAGGCGGTCTGGTAGGCCACCCAGGAGTAGCAGGTGGCGTGGCTCTTGTTGAAGGCGTAGGAGGCGAACTTCTCCCAGTCGGCCCATATTTTCTCGAGCACTTTGGGGTCGTGGCCGTTGCGCTTGCCGCCCTCGATGAACTTGGGCTTCATGGCGTCGACGATGTCTTTCTTCTTCTTACCCATCGCCTTGCGCAGGGCGTCGCTCTCGCCTCGGGTGAAGTCGGCCAGCTGGCGGCTCAGGAGCATGACCTGCTCTTGGTAGACGGTGATGCCGTAGGTGTCTTTCAGGTACTTCTCCATGCAGGGGATGTCGTACTTGATTTCGGCGCGTCCGTTCTTGCGGTCGATGAAGTCGGGGATGTAGTCCATGGGTCCCGGCCGGTAGAGGGCGTTCATGGCGATGAGGTCTTCGAACACGGTGGGGTGGAGCTCGCGGAGGTATTTTTGCATACCCGCCGACTCAAACTGGAAGGTGCCGATGGTCTTTCCCTTCTGGTAGAGCTGGTAGGTGAGCTCGTCGTCGATGGGTATCTCGTCGAGATTCACGTCGATGCCTTTCGACTCTTTCACGTTCTTCACGGCCTCTTTCAGCTCGGAGAGCGTCTTCAGTCCGAGGAAGTCCATCTTGATGAGTCCCGTCGACTCGATGACGTGGCCGTCGTATTGCGTGCAATTGGTCTTCTGGTCCTTGTAGTCGGGGTCGTCGGCCGTCGACACGGGCACCCAGTCTGAGATGGGGTCGCGGCAGATGATGAATCCGCAGGCGTGTATGCCCGTTCCGCGCACGGTGCCTTCGAGCATCTTGGCGTAGCGGATGGTGTTGCTCTCGCGCGGGTCCATGGAGATGGCGGCTTGTTGAAGCTCTGGCGTGCACTTGATGGCGTTGGTGAGGTTCATCTTCAACCCGTCGGGCAGGCGGTCGGGAATGGCCTTGCACAAGGCGTTGGAGCGCTCCAGGGGGAGCTTCTCCACGCGGGCCACGTCCTTGATGGAGTTTTTCGTGGCCATGCTGGCATAGGTGATGATGTGTGCGCAATTCTCGTGGCCGTACTTGTCTTCCACCCATTTCAGCACGCGTCCGCGCCCGTCGTCGTCGAAGTCGGTGTCGATATCGGGCAGGGAGATGCGGTCGGGGTTGAGGAAACGCTCGAACAGGAGGTCGTACTTCATCGGGTCGATTTTGGTGATGCCCAGGCAATAGGCCACCACGCTACCCGCCGCCGAGCCACGCCCGGGACCCACCATCACGCCGAGCTTTTCCTCGGCGGCCTTGATGAAGTCTTGCACGATGAGGAAGTAGCCGGGAAATCCCATCGTCTTCATGATGTGGAGCTCGAAGCGTATGCGGTCGTCGACTTCCTGGGCGAGGGGTGTCTCATAGCGCTTGCTGGCTCCCTCGTAGGCGAGCTTCGCCAGATAGTCGGCCTCGAACTTGATGCGGTAGAGCTTGTCGTAGCCGCCCAGGTGGGCTATCTTCTTCTCGCCCTCCTCGCGGGGGAGCGGGTTCTCGCCGTTCTCGTCGGTGGTGAATTCGCGGAAGAGGTCTTCCTCGGTGAATTTCTGGCGCCATTGCTCTTCCGTTCCGAACTCCTCGGGAATGGGGAAGAAAGGCATGATGGGGTCGTGGTCGAGGCTATAGAACTCCACCTTGTCGAGAATCTCGATGGTGTTGGCCAGCGCCTCGGGAATGTCGGCAAACACCTGGTTCATCTCCTCGCGCGTCTTGAACCACTCCTGCTTGGAGTAGAGCATGCGCGTGGGGTCGTCGAGGTCTTTGCCCGTGGAGAGACACAAGAGGTGGTCGTGGGCCTCGGCGTTGTCCTGGTCCACGAAGTGGCAGTCGTTGGTGCAGATGAGCTTCACGCCGTGTTTCTGGGCAAGGTCCACCAACACGCGGTTCACCTTCTGTTGCAGGGGGAAGGTCTCGCGGTTGGCGCGGATGTTGGGGTCGGTCACCTCGTGGCGCATCAGTTCCAGGTAGTAGTCGTCGCCGAACACGCCCTTGTACCACTCAATCATCTCCTCCGCTCCCGCAATGTCGTCGTTCAGGATGCGGCGCGGCACCTCTCCCGCCAGGCATGCCGAGCAGCAGATGATGCCCTCGTGGTAGCGCATGAGGTCGTCGTGGTCGGTGCGCGGGCGGGTGTAGAATCCGTCGGTCCACGCGCGCGATACTATTTTAATAAGGTTGTGGTAGCCCTTCTGGTTCTTCGCCAGCAAGATGAGGTGGTAGCGGCGGTCGTCGCCCAGCTCCTTCTTCTTGCTCTCCTTCTTGCCGTTGGCCACATACACCTCGCACCCGAAGATGGGCTTGAAGGGCTCGAGCCCCTGCTTCTTGCGGTCTTTGTTCACACCTGTGGTGATGTCGAAGAACTCCTTGATGCCGAACATGTCGCCGTGGTCGGTGACGGCCATTCCGCGCATGCCGTTGTCGACGGCTTTCTTCACGAGGTTCTTGATGCTCGACTGGCCGTCGAGTATCGAGTAGTAGGTGTGTACGTGCAAGTGTACGAAGTCTTCCATAGGGGCAAATGATGTTTTTTCGTTTGCAAATTTACGGCTTTTAATTGAAACGGCCAAACATTCCTTGAAAGAATGAATGAAAAAAACAATGCGGGTAAAACTGAAGGTGCCGCCCTCCCCGTTGCTGGGTTGGCGGCACCTTCGCGCTATACTGTTGTGGATGGGGGGATGGACTTAATAGTTCTCCTCGTCCTCCCAGGTGTTGTAGGTGTGGCGGGCGCGGTTGTCGTCGTCGCCCTCATCGGGATCCGGGTCGGCAACAATACCATCGTCGCCACTGTTCACGCTGAAGTCTGCCAAAACGGCCTGCACCTCCACGCAGAACACGTCGGTGTTCGGTTGAATATATTCTTTCTTGATCATAGTCTTTTCGTTTTTTTGTGGATTACAATCTTGAGGAGCCTGCCCACGACTTGTGGACGTGAGCAAGCTCGCAGTTCATTTACTTAATAACAACCTTTTTACCGTTGTTGATGTAGACACCCTTCTTCAGGGTTCCAACCTTCACACCACTGACGGTGTACCAGTCGCCCTCGCCAAGCATGTCGGCGGGCAGGCTGCTGATTGAGGTGGCCTGGCTGCCCTCGCCAAGGTCAAGCACGATGGAACGTGCACCCTCGAGAGCTTCCTCCGTGAACTCGAAGTAAGCGCGGAGGGCCTTCAGCGTGCGGGGCTTGGCGGTGTGAGCCAAAGTGTTGTCGGCTTTCAGGTAGTAGATACCCTCGTCCTCAGGCGTGATGTCGAAGGCATCGTAGTAGCCCACGAACTTCACGTTGCCGCCGGCGAACTCAAGTGCGCTGCCTTCTGTTGCAGAGATGGTCACGTTCGTGAAGACGGGATCTACGATATCCTCGGCTGCATCCCACTTGATGATGTAAGGCGTGCCAGCGGTGAGCGTCGACTCGGCATTGCCGAAGGTGAGCGTCACAGACGTACCGTTGATGGTGGCATCGGAGAGCGTCTTGGCGGTAGCGCCTTCCAGGATGCTGCCCTCGAGTGTCACGTCGAACGGCAGGCAGAGCGTGTTCCACGAACCGTCCTTGAAGAGCGTGCGACCAGTGAGTTTTACATCGGCAGTCTTTCTGTAGTTGCCATCAATTACAATGCTGTTGTCGGTAGCATCATTGGCCAATTCAATTGTAGCAGGTACGTAAACCTCAACATCGTCAATGTACCAGTCATGAGCATTGTAGCCTTCGTACTTAAAGGCAAGGCTGACAGTCTGTCCAATGTAGGCTGAGAGATCGATGATGACATTCTCCCAAACACTTGTTGCTTCACTGGGCGACCAGAGTTCTATCTCTTCGTTACCATCAATCAATATAACAGAGTTCTTCACATAGTCATTAATATAATTATTCTTTTGCCAGAAGGAGAGTACGGCATCCTCAGCAATCATAATATCGGGCATTATCAAGTAGATATCACCGTAGTAACCGCTGCGAGCACTGCCAGAACCTGTATGGCAATAGCTCGATGTAGTATTTCTTGTCCATTTGCGTGAGTCTGCGTTAGCAATATTCGTCCAGCAGCTGGGTACAAAGGTCGTAACTTCGAATCCCTCGAAGAACGGATTTTCGGCGTCAACGACAATGAGATCACACTCTGTGGTGAAACTGTACACATTCGAAGCCACGCTCTGGTCTGTCTCGGAGCAAATAGCCGTGACATAGAATTCGTAGGTCGTTGCTGCACTTAAACCTGTCAAGGTGTAAGGATTCTCTGTAACATTGGTCACTTCGGTGTAATCGGTGTCGGAAATCTTCTTGTAATAGAGCGTCCATTCACTTTCACCACTGTTAGCCGTCCAGCTCAGATCAGCAGAATTGGACGTGATGTTATCGGCAGTGAGAGCACTGGGAGCTGCGCAAGAAGGTACTTCTTCTACTGTGACATCGTCCAAGTAGATGTACGCATCACCATTACCGTAGTTGGAGGTACCCTTGAAGACAATCGTTACTTGCTGTCCAGCGTATTCGTTGAGGTAGATGGGGTCAATCTTGGTCCAGTTTGAAACTCCAGTGAGGCCTGTAGCGAGAGCCGTTTCGTAGGTACTACCACCATCAGTGGAAATATATACGGAGAAGTCACCGCCCGTAGGATTCTTGTACCAGAAGGTCAATTGCAAATCCTGATCAGATGGCAAAGCCAGAGGAATGGTCTTCAGAATGTTGTACAGGCCGGATTGGGGAAGATACGAATTGAAACGCACGCAGTTCGATCCATCGTGACTGGTGCCGTTGGTGGCACCATTGCCAGTGGTGTTGGTGTTGTAGCACCACTTATAGGCTGGGCTGGAACTTGCGATTGTACCATCGCTGTTATCCCAGCCGACAGGAATGGAATTGTTTTCAGTAAGTTCGTTGAAGTCTTCCGTCCACGGGAAGTTGGTGATAGGCTCAACAGTCGTGGTGAAGTTCACCTCGTTGCTCCAGTCACTCTGTTCGGTCTCGCTGCAATAAGTGCGCACTTTGACCGTGTAGGCAGTTGCGGTTGTAAGATCCGTCAGTGTGAAAGGATTGCTGTTGGCAAGGATAAGATTCTCCTCGTCACCATTGAGGCAAATCTGCCATGTGTCTTGATCTTCCGGGCTGGTCCAACTGAGGGTGGCAGTGGTTGCGGCAATGTCTGCCACTTCAAGGTCAGTGGGCGGTATGCATCCAGGAAGAGCTGTCACTGAAATGTTGTCGACGAGGATGTATCCACTTGCCGTATATGAGTTCTTAATGGCGATGTAGTGGCTTGAGCCCGTATAATTGTTGAACATCACTGTATGTGAGCCGAAAGTGGAAAAGCCGTCGGTGATATCAACTTCTTCAATCAGTTCGAAGGTGGAAAGATCTTCAGGATCAGTCATAATGCCGATACCGAGTTTTCCGCTGGTCATGCCTGAAGTGCTGTTATTAGCATAGCAAGCATCAAACGAAATCTGATACCCGTTCAAAGAATAAGCCGCGTCAACTTCAGGCAACACAGCTGCCAAAGAACCAGTGTTTGAACCTATGTAGTATGCCAGAACTCTATTGCTGCTGCTAGTGGATGGAGTCATGATACTTACATTATTGTAAGAAGTGTTTTCGTTGATGACGTTCCAGCCAATCGGCAATTCTTCATCCTCGAAAGCGTAACTGTAAGGAAGTGCCATTGGCTCGGCCTTGGTGTTGAATCTTACAGGGCTGCTCCAAGCACTTGTCTCTGAACCAACGTTTGCGCGTACATATACATAATAGTAAGTGGCTGGCGTTAGATTTGTCAAGCTGTACGGATTGTCAGAAATGTTTGCAACGGTTGGAGTGGTGGTTTCATCGGGCACGTCATTGGCATCTTCTGTGACATAAAGATCCCATGCTGTTTCCGAAGCACCTGCTGTCCAACTGATGGTTGCACTTGTGGTGGTCTCATCGGCAGCGTGTACGCTAGTCGGTTCCAGTACACTGGCACTTTCCTCGAAGAGGAAGTCATCGAGGAAGAGATAGTATTGGTCATTGGAAGTGTGCTTCACAGCGACATACTTGGTCTCAGCAGGATAGTTGGCAGAGAAACGCTGATAGCTTGTCGAAGCCGTGATTTCATCTCCCCAAGTGAAGCTGTCTGGATTATTGTCAGTGGTAGAATAACCTACTTGGAATGTTTCCACGCCATTGGTGTACTGACTATAGTAGAACTCAACATGCAAGCCATTATCTATGCCGCTCAACAGGGGTGAGATAAGGTACTGCGGAGGATTCTGTGTGTAATTGAAGAAGAAGAAGTTGTTGCCCGTTCTCGCAAAGGAAGTGTCTTCTTTGTCGACAAAAGAGTTGTCTGGTTCTGATAATGTCCAGCAGCTAATAGCAGCCGCGTCCTCAAAACCGTATGCATAAGGTATGCCAAAAGACTCAGGGCAGTCAGTGGTAAAGCTGATGGAAGCCCATTTGCTCTGTTCCGTTGAGCTGCATACGGCCTGTACTTCCACGTCATAGGAGGTGCCAGGTGTCAGATTGTCAAGCGGGTACTCCGTACCTTTGTCAATGCCCTCAACCGTTGTCCAGTTCTCAGCTCCATTTGCTTTATAGCGCAAGTTAAACAAATCTGCATCTGAAGTCCAACTGATAGTGGCCTCATCTGTGGAAATGTTCGAAACGGTCAGATCTGCAGGCTTGGTGCACGAGGTAGATGCCTCAAAGCTGAAGTCGTCAAGGAAGAGGTAATAACAGTCGTTATAAATGTACTTGACAGCAATACGTTTAGTTCCTGCGGGGAATGTATTTGAATATTGCTGCCAATTTGTCGATGCGGTTACTACGTCACCGTAGGTGAATTCGCCGGCATCTGTAACGTTCTCGTTTGTTGTGTAACCTACTTGGAACTGCTCATCACCATAGGTGTTATTGTATTCCCTGTACCAGAAGGTAACGTCAACACCATTGTCGCCACCCGTGAGAACGGGCGAAATCAGAGATGCATTTTGTTCACTGTACAAGAAAGAGAAACCATAGGAACCACTATGTTGCGCTCCTGCTGATTGAATACCAGAATAACTGCTGGAAATATTGGCAATCCAGCCGTCTGTGGTCACGTCTCCATTCTCAAAGCCATACGAATAAGGTAAGGCTTGTTGTGCCCACGCCCCAATGGAGCAGAGCATCGTCAAGAGCAGTGTCATGACCGCTCTCGTCCTGAATTTGTAATCTAATTTTTTCATACGCTAAAATTTTAGTGATTAATTTTGTATTATGTTTAGTTTATGATCTATTCTGCTCTTAGCTCATAGACACTTTTTATTGGTGCAAAGATAAAGAAAAAATCATTAACGTTGTCAATATTTTCCAAAAAATTACATTTGTTATGTGATTTTCTTGATATTAATCAATAATAATCGCATAAACATGCAAGGATCGAGAAAAAAGGAATGACTAAAATGTGAAAGGAGAGTGTAGGAGATTGAAGGGGAGAAATGCCAGCGATGGGGTGTTAATATTTTGTAAAACATTCTTGAATTGTTCAAAAAATCGTAACTTTCGACAAGTTGCTCCGTCTTGACAAAAAAAAAGAATGTTTTTCTTTTGTTTTGCGCTCGACTTTTCGTAACTTTGCACACGATTTGTGTAAAATGCGCAATCGGAAATGGGAAAAAGAATCAGAAAGATAAAGAATATACGCATCCACCGTGAGGGTACGAATACGTTGGCTTATACCGCCATCGGTATGGCTCTCGTGGGTGTGTTGTTTTGGTATGTATTCGACATCGGCATCGTTTTCGACGTGCTCGTATGTCTTATGGCCGTGGTCTACGGCGTGATGGTGAATTTCTTCCGTTGCCCCATCCGCTATTTCAATGGTGACGACACGGAAGGTATCGTAGTGGCACCCGCCGATGGTAAAGTGGTGGTGATCGAAGAGGTGGAAGAGGATACGTATTTCCACGACCGACGCATGATGGTGAGCATCTTCATGAGCCTCTTCAATGTGCACGCCAACTGGTTCCCTGTGGACGGGAAAGTGAAGTTCGTGAAGCATCACGACGGCAATTTCCACAAGGCGTGGCTCCCAAAAGCCAGCGAGGAGAACGAGCGTGCCGACGTCCTGATAGAGACTGAAGACGGAGAGGAAGTGCTGTGCCGCCAAGTGGCTGGAGCCGTGGCCCGCCGCATCGTGACCTATGCGAAAGACGGCGAAGATTGTTTCATCGACGAGCATCTGGGCTTCATCAAGTTCGGTTCGCGTGTGGACGTCTTCCTGCCTTTAGGTTCGAAGGTCTGCGTGAAGATGGGGCAGTCGACCACTGGCGACCAGACGGTGATTGCCATGCTTCCTGCAAAACACTAATTCTCCGCAATCCCCTGCACCCTTGAATAAAACTCTCCATTCATGAAGAAACATATCCCCAATACAATCACGTGTGGCAACCTGGTTTCTGGGTGCATCGCCATTACGTTCGCTCTCTATGGCAATCCCTCGATGGCTCTGTTGTGGATTGTCGTGGGTGCCGTGTTCGACTTCTTCGACGGTATGACGGCGCGGTTGCTTCATGTGTCGTCGCCCATTGGCAAGGAGCTCGATTCGCTGGCCGATGTGGTCACCTTCGGGGTGGCACCGTCGGCGATGCTTTTTTTCCAGTTGGGCATCATGGAATATCCTTCCGTGCTGGAATCCTATCGTAATGTGTTGCCCTATTGCGCCTTCCTGATGGCGGCCTTCTCGGCACTCCGACTGGCCAAGTTCAATCTCGACGAACGGCAGACGACGTCGTTCATCGGCTTGCCCACACCAGCCAATGCCTTGTTCTGGGGAGCCCTGATCGTGGGGGGAAGCTATTGGATAGAGGCTTCGAAATGGATGCTGCCCGTGGTAGTGCTCCTGATGCTTGTCAGCTGTTGGCTCTTGGTGTCGGAGATTCCGATGTTCGCCTTGAAGTTCAAGCAGTGGGGATGGCGGGGCAACGAAGTGAAATACATTTTTGTAGCCACGTCGGCTATCCTCGTGGCTGTGTTCCGTGTTCCCGGTATCGCCCTCGTCATCGCGTGGTATGTACTTCTTTCCGCTGTTCTGAGCTTTAGAAAACAATAACCCCCTCAACTCCTTACTCAAAAATGGTCATATTGAAAGTGCTTCTCCTGCTGATTGTTTTGGGTTTCCTCTTCTGCGTAGTGGTGGCCGTACGCCTTGTATGGTCGGCACGCCATCTGTTCCAGATGTTTCGTGGAGGGCAAGCATCACGCCAGGAAAAAACCTATGGCCACACCGTCAATACAGGTGACGGAACCATTGTCGACCGACGCTCTCCGCAAGATGCCGGCAAGAGAATCATTGCCGACGACGAGGGCGAATATGTGGAGTTCGAAGAGACTTCTTAGTCCTTCCTTCGTGTGGGTCCGATGGGCAGTTCTTGCCAACATGAATGATATCCAAATCAAAACGATAAAACTATGAGAAAAGCAATCATGACGATTGTGCTGTTGGTGGCCACAACGGCCGCAATGGCGCTGCCCCGCCCCAAGTTGGTGGTGGGTATTGCGGTGGACCAGATGCGCTGGGACTACCTCTACCGTTTCTACGATGAATACACCGACGGCGGATTCCGACGCATGCTCGGTGAGGGTTTCACCTGCGAGAATTGTCAAATCAACTACATCCCCTCGATCACTGCCATTGGCCACGCTTCCGTGTTCACAGGCTCAGTGCCCGCCATTCACGGCATTGCCGGCAACAACTATCTGCTTGGTGGTTCGATGGTGTACTGTTGTGAAGACGACTCTGTCCAGACCGTTGGAAGCTCTACCAAAGCTGGTCTTCGCTCGCCGCGACTGATGTTGACGACCACCATCGGCGATGAGTTGAAGACGGCCACCGACTGGCGGTCGCGCGTAGTGGGTGTGTCATTTAAAGACCGTGCAGCCATCCTGCCCGCTGGCCATCAGGCCGATGCCGCCTACTGGTTCGACTCAAAGGCTCTCTGCTTCATCTCCAGTACCTATTACATGCAGGAATTGCCGAAGTGGGTGACCGACTACAACAAGCAGCTGCTGAAAGACCTGGCCCGCGTGAAGAAAGAGCATGAAGCCCCTGTGCAGCATCGTTCGGGCAAGGAGGCCAGCGACATCGACTATGTTCAGTATACCCCGCTGGGCAACCGCATGACCGCCGAGATGGCCCGTCTGGCTGTGGAGAACTATCAGCTGGGACAGCGTGGAGAGACCGACATGCTGACCGTCAGTTTCTCGTGTACCGACATCACCGGCCACCGATTTGGTACCCATCACGAGCGAACCCACGAACAGTATATCGAACTCGACAAAGACCTTGCCCGTCTGTTCACCTATCTCGATGAAAAAGTAGGGCGGGGCGAGTATCTCGTGTTCCTGACCGCCGACCACGGGGCAGCCAATGGAATTCTGCAAAACCAGGAGCATCGTGTGCCTGCCGATGGCTTCTTTGTGCCCAAGGAGGAGAAGGCTCTGAACGAGTTCTTGAAAAAGGAATTCCAAACCGAAGAGAAACTTTCCAAGTACATCATGGACTATAAGGTGGTAATCGACCGCGAGGCCGTTGCCCGTGCGCAGGTAGATATTAATAAGGTACGGGAGAAGGTGGTGGAGCATTTCACCAATCGCAAAGGCGTGGCTTACTGCTTCGATTTGGAAAAGGCTCCCCAGGCCAGTGTGCCAGCAATCATCCGCGAGAAGGCCATCAACGGCTATCACCACGAGCGTAGCGGCGACATTCAGATCATTCTCGAACCTGCCCACTATGGGGTTGGAAACGAAATAGACGCAGGCACCACCCACGGGTTGTGGAATCCCTACGACTGCCATATCCCCTTCGTGCTGATGGGGTGGGGCGTGAAACACGGAGCTACACAGGCCGAGTGCCACATTACTGACATTGCACCCACCATCTGTGCACTGCTTCACATTCAGATGCCCAATGGCTGCATTGGTACGGCTGTGACTCAAGTGACTGATAAGTAGTAGATGATGGAGACGCGTATCTACACACTCACTTCTCGCTTGCACGACGAAAAAGCGGTGGGCGCGGCAACGAGAGAGTTTCTCGACAGCCTCAATGTCAGCTATGTTTTTCGTGGCGACGACTATGCCGACTATGGCTCTCAGGGGCTCGACCTCATCTTTGTCAGGACGGGCGGCACGGAGAATATCTTCCGCCAACTGTTGCCACAATTGCGAAGCCGTAGCCCCCAGCCCTTCTATCTGCTCGCTTCAGGAAAAAGCAATTCTCTGGCTGCCTCGATGGAGATTCTGTCTTTCCTGAATCAGCAGGGCATCCGAGGAGAAATCCTTCACGGCCAGCCTGCCTACATTGCCCATCGCATCCATCTCTTATCGGCCGTATGTGAGGGTAGGGGGAGGCTCTCAGGCTCACGCATGGGCATCATCGGCTCTCCCTCCGACTGGCTCATTTCCAGCACGTTCGACCGCAAGACCGTCAGCGAGCAACTGGGCATCGACCTGCTTGACATCCCAATGGAGGAGTTGTTGCAGGAAATCGTTCGTACGAACGACACACCCAGCCCCGAACAGTCGCCTCGAATGGAAATTAAGCAGGCATTACCGATGGCTGAGAACATCTACCAAGCGCTGAAAAAGCTTGTCGGTCGTCATCATTTGAATGGGCTCACCATCCGTTGCTTTGATTTGCTCAGTGCAGTGAAGAACACGGGTTGTTTGGGGTTGGCACGTCTCAATGCAGAGGGTATCGTGGCAGGATGTGAGGGCGATGTGCCCGCTATGCTGTCGATGGCCATCGCTCAGGCATTGACTGGCGAAACGGGTTTCCAGGCTAATCCCGCCAGCATCGACCCAGAGACGGGCGAGATATTGTTTGCCCATTGCACCATCCCACTCAATATGGTCGAGCGGTATGAACTGGACACGCATTTCGAGTCGGGTATTGGGGTGGGCATCAGAGGCTACGTGAAAGAAGGACCTGTGACCATTTTCAAGACTTCGGGCGACCTCTCCCGCCATTTCATCGCAGAGGGAATGCTCGTCAGGAACCAAGCCAAACCCAATCTCTGCCGTACACAGCAAGTCGTTCAACTGGCAGACAAAGACCAGGCAGCCTATTTCCTGACCCATCCCATCGGCAACCACCACATCATCCTGCGTGGGCATCACCGCGAATTGCTGGAAGAGTTTCTCTTGGAAAAACAATCGTAGAATGACCGCTGAAGAACTACTGAAGAGCGATGTTTTCTTCATGCGTCAGGCTGTAGAAGAGGCGCGTGAAGCACTGCGACAAGGGGAGATACCCATCGGGGCGGTCGTCGTGTGCCGCGACCGTATCATCGCCCGTGCACACAATCTGACTGAGACGTTGGCCGACGTGACAGCTCATGCCGAGATGCAGGCCATCACTTCTGCTGCCAATTATCTGGGAGGGAAGTATCTGTCGGAGTGTACACTCTACGTCACTGTGGAACCCTGTGTGATGTGTGCGGGTGCCATCGGTTGGACACAGGTCAGACGCATTGTCTATGGCTGCGCCGACGAGAAGCGGGGCTACCAGCGTTTTGCGCCAAAGGCTCTCCATCCGAAAGCCACTGTCGTTGGTGGCGTCATGGAAGAGGAGTGCCGCCAGTTGATGAAGGATTTCTTCCGAGAAAGGAGATGAGAGAGGAAGGGATACATAAGAAAAGCGGTTCCTGCACAAGGCAAGAACCGCTTTCATCTTGTTCGCTAATTGTGTGTGGTTAGGGAAGGCTGATGGCCTCTGACGGACAAACACCAGCGCAGGTGCCGCACTCTGTGCAAGCATCTGGGTCGATAGAATAGCGCTCGCCCTCAGAAATTGCTCCAACGGGGCACTCATCAATACATGTTCCACATGCAATACAATCTTCACCAATTACGTATGCCATAATTCAAATAATATTAATTTGGTTAATACTCGTGTTATCTAATTCACGATGCAAAGGTAGACTTTTTTTTTGAATATCACTATTATTAGGTATTAATAATTTCTTGATTTAACAATATTTCACCTAATAATGGGTATCGCGTAAAGGTTTTTCTCACTCAAACACAATAAAAAGCCGACTTTCGCGTTATATTATAAACGGCTTTTCTACCAAGAAAGCCCAACATTCGTATTGGCATGAAAAAAAAGATTGTCTACATATTTACCCTTGTCTGTGCCTGTCTGTTCATCGTTGAGGCCAAGGCTCAGGAGCGGACCGTTGAAAATCGGCCGTACACCGACTTGCGTCCCTTCCACTTTGGCGTGTTGGTGGGATCGCACTTCCAGGATATGGAATTTGTGAATGTGGGTCCGCAAATGATTGCCGTCGACGAAGACGGGACCACGGTTGAGAAAGTCATCAGTTGCGACCAAGACCGTTGGGATGCTGGTTTCCATGTGGGTGTGCTGGGCGAGCTCCGTTTGGGCACTTACTTTGCTTTCCGCATCGCGCCAGCCATGTATTTCGGCACCAAGCATCTGTTGTTTCAGAACTTCACCGACCTCATGGAAGACGGCTCACCCATAGTGGAAAGGCAGGAGATGAAGACCGCCTATATTTCTACGGCTCTCGACCTGATTTACAGCGCGAAGCGATTCAACAACCACCGACCTTATATCGTAGCTGGCGTCAACCCGATGTTGAACCTCTCAGGAAAAGACGAGGATATCTTGAAACTCAAACGCTACGATTGCTACTTGGAGTTGGGCGTTGGTTGCGACTTCTATCTTCCTTTCTTTAAACTGCGTCCGGAATTGAAGTTCGGCTACAGTCTTATCAATTCACTCGACACGAAACATGCCGACATCATCAAAGACAAGAACATGTTGGCCTATGCCCGTTCGGTCAGTAAGGCGCAGACAAAGTTCATCGCCCTGACTTTCCACTTCGAGTAACAATCCTTCGTAGCTAAGAATAAACTATTTCTTGTCGAGAGAGACGATCATCTTTCCCACGTACAGGGCGTGCTTGCCATTTTGGTCGACGGGAATGTCCTTGCCGTCGAGGTTCTTCACGTAGCGAAGCTCATCGAAGTAGGTGTGGGAATGGCCGCCGAGCACAAGGTCGATGCCCCGTGTCTGGGCAACAAGCCGAATGTCGTCGACATCGTTGAGGGGCGCTTCCCATCCGAGGTGCGAGATGCAGATGATCAGGTCGCACTTCTTTTTCTTCAGGATGTCGACCACCCGCCGCGCTTCGTCCACGGGATTCTTGTAGGCCACACCCCTGCAGTTGTCGGCCATCACCAGTCCTTCCATCATGGGCGAAAGTCCGAACACACCGATTTTCACACCCTTCCTCTTCAAGATGATGTAGTCTTTGGTCAGGCCTTCCACGGGTGTGCCCGTGAAGTCGTAGTTGGAACAAAGAATGGGAAAATTGGCTTGGCGGAAGAGCTTGGCCATATTCTCCAGTCCGAAGTCGAACTCATGGTTGCCGATGGCGCCGGCATCGTAGCCCATCCGGTTCATCAGTCCCACTTCCACATCACCCTTATAGAGGGTGAAGTAGGGGGAACCCTGGCAAAAATCGCCACTGTCGAAGAGCAGCAGGTCAGGGTCTTTCTGTCGTTGCTCTTTCAGGAATTGGATGCGCCTGATGAAGCCTCCGCGGTCGGCGAGAGCTGTGTCGGCAAGGTTGGGCGACAGCGGATAGATGGTGCTGTGGGTGTCGTTGGTGTGCAGGATGGTCAGCTGCTTCTGGGCGTTAGCCACCTGTACACACAGCAAAATACCTATAATGAAGAAACCTCTTTTCATAATGTCTGATTCTTATTGTTCAATAATCAATTCTCTACTACAATTCTTCCCTCCACTTCGCGGTCTACGACGATGCCCTGTTTCATCTGCTCGCGTAGGTAGTCCATGATGATGAAACGCACGTTGTTGCTCACCTCCTGAGGCGAGTTGGCATCGGTCTTTTTTTTGAAGGCCAGCATCTTGTCGTTGCCCTGTGCCACAAAGTCGATGGTGGCCACACGATATTTCTGTTTCGGGTCGATTTCTTTTCCATTCAGGCGCGCTGACTTCAGCTGTCCGTCCTCCGTGATGACCAGCTGCACGCCGTGGCTCAGCGCTTCGCCACCTGTGGAGGCCACCTGTCGGAACAGCTCCATGACGGTTTCTCCAGTCAGTGTGCAGAAGCAGATTTTGTTCTCGAAAGGCGCCACTTCCACCACATCGCCGTAGGTCACGTTGCCTTCAGCCAATGCGGCGCGGATGCCTCCCATGTTGTAGAGGCCGAAGTCAGGTTTTTCGCCATAGGCTTTGCCTGCCCATACCAGCACGTCGGCCAGCAGGTTTGAGAGTGGGCTTTCCGGCCGCTTGGCAGGCATATAGCGCGCCACCTTTCCCACGACGGGGCTCATCATGCTGTCGACCACATGCTTGAAGGGCACCATAAACTGCGTGGCACCCTCGTCGGTCTGTGCGTCGTAGCGCTTGTCTATCAGTTCGCGGGTCCGCTGGATGCCGGTCATCTGGTAGTGCGTGGTGCATGCGGTGAGCATCAGGACGGCTGCGAAGAAGCAGGATTGCAATTTCATTGTTCTTGTCATAGGGTTAAAAGTTTTGTGGCGAACGGCGATGCCCGCCTGTCGAAATAAGATTGGTGCAAAAATACATCTTTTTTTCGAGATGACAAACGTTCTGTTTCATTTTTTCCGAATATTTTTCGCTGAATACACAATAAAGCCCCAACTTTTGCGTTTATAAAACATGATACAAGACGAATTGGCGCTTTGCATTCGCAGCACTTTCGTACACCAGCCCACGGGCGAACAGGAATTGGCCATCCGTCAGTTCTGCCTCTTTCTGACCGATCGCCATCCGCATGCAGCCATGCTGATGCGCGGGTGTGCCGGCACGGGTAAGACCACTTTGGCAGGAGCCATCGTTCGTGCGCTGAAGGCATTGGGACAAAAGGTGGTGCTGATGGCGCCCACGGGACGCGCTGCCAAGGTGTTCGCATTGAATGCCGACAGTCAGGCTTACACCATCCACCACCGCATCTATCGCAGCACGGTAGGGGTCAGCCTGGCCGATGCCACTTTCCACCTGAACGAAAACCTGCACACCGACACGCTCTTCATTGTCGACGAGGCTTCGATGATAGCCAATTCGCCAGCCTCGGGCAGCAGCTTTGGCAGCGGTTGCCTGCTGGACGACCTCGTGCAATACGTCTATACGGGGCGCAACTGCCGGATGATGTTTATTGGCGATGCGGCGCAGTTGCCTCCAGTCGGTCAGGAACAATCGCCCGCCCTGCAGGCCTCTGTTTTGGCGGGCTATGGGCTGAAGGTCTATGAATGCGACCTCGACGAGGTGCTCCGCCAGAGTGCCGACTCAGGCATTTTGTACAATGCCACGCTCATCCGCGGCTATATGGAGGGTGGCCTGCCGAAAATCCGACTGAAGGGATTTGCCGATGTCGTGGTGGTGCCGGGCAGCGAACTGATAGAACAGCTGAACTCTTCCTACTCAGCGGTGGGCATCGACGACACGACGGTGGTGACCCGTAGCAACAAACGTTGCAATATCTACAACCAAGGCATCCGCAACACCATCCTCGACCGCGAGGATGTGCTCTGCACGGGCGACCGGCTGATGGTGGTGAAGAACAACTATTTCTGGGGCATCAAGGAGCAAAAGAGTGAAGGCGACATCTCATTCATCGCCAATGGCGACCAGGCCGTGGTGGAGCGTGTGAGGCATGTCCGCGAGCTGTATGGCTTCACGTTCGCCGATGTGTGGCTGCGTTTCCCCGACTACGACGACAGCGAGGTGCAGGCGACGGTCATCCTCGACAGTCTGACCACGGAAGCGCCCGCGTTGACGCAGGAACAGCAGCAGCAATTGTTCCTCGAGGTGATGGCCGACTATGCCGACATCCCCCACAAAGCCGACCGTCTGAAAGCATTGAAGATGGATGCCCACTACAATGCCCTCCAGGTGAAATATGCCTACGCCGTGACCTGCCACAAGGCGCAGGGCGGCCAGTGGGCGCACGTCTATTTAGACCAGGGCTACATGACCGACGACATGCTTACGCCCGACTACATCCACTGGCTCTATACCGCCTTTACGCGAGCCACAGAGAAACTCTTTTTGGTGAATTGGCCGAAGACGCAGATAGAATAGCACAACGTCCCTCTCTTATGAAAGAAAGGGACGCTGTCGCAGAATATGTAGAAAATCTTATTTCTTTTGGAAAAGGCGCACACCAACGCCACCCACGATGCTGGCACGCTTGGTGTAGGGGTTTGTGTTGAATTCCATGAACACGGGTACATGGAATCCCTTCGCTTCGATGTCTTTCGTAGCACGGATGGAAGCCTCCACGATGGCGGGTCCGTCGGCATAAAGATAGTCGGTGATGGAGTCGTAGAAAGGATTCCCATCCACGGGTGTCACGTAAGACGAACTTTCTGCGGGCGTGAAACCAATGCGGCCGCGCCAGTCGAGTCCTGCCAGACGGAAAGGTACGGTCAGCTGGATGAAGGTGGAGAAGGCACGCTTGCCATCGGCCTTGAGGTCGTTGCCGCCCAGGATGCTGTAAGCCTGCAGGTCGAACCACTGGCACTCATAGCCGATGTTGGCCTCAAACTGATGGCCGGTTTCTTCCTTCACGAAATGGAAATAGCGGTTCAGCCAGTCGGCATTCGACATCCAGTGGCTTCCGAAGCTCACGTTCAGTCCGAAGGGGGCCTTGTAGCCTGCATAGAAATCGATGCGCTCCTTGTCGTTCTTGTCGAAACTCTTGCTGGCAAAAGCATCGAAATAGAATCCCAGGTAGCTGATGTAGCCATGGGGCTGAATGCTAACGCCGCCATAGTCCTGTCCGCGCCACATGTGTTTGGTCACCAGGTCGGCGCTCACATAGGCCTCAGGTTTTTCCTGGGCGAAACCTATCATTGGCATCAAGGCCACCATCATGGCCATCAACGTTTTTTTCATATTCTGTTCCTTTCTGATTTCTGTTTAGAATAATTTGGCTGCAAAGGTAGTGATTAATCTATTTTCCGTAAAACATTCCTTGTTAAAAAAGCGAAAAAACGCGGAAAACTTAAGTGATTTCGGTTTTTCCCTCGCTTAATCGTACTTTGAGCTAAAGCTCGAAGGTACTTCCGCTCGACAATAAAAATGAAAATTTTTGATTTTCATTTTGTATTGTTCTCGCTTAATCGTACTTTGAGCTAAAGCTCGAAGGTACTCACGCTCGGAAAAACTCAAATAAATTTGGTTTTTCCCTCGCTTAATCGTACCTTTGCAGCATGAATGCAGATTTTACGGCAACGGTGCTGAAATGGTATGAGGAGAATCGACGCGAACTGCCTTGGCGCGACACCCACGACCCTTACGCCATCTGGCTGAGCGAGATCATCCTTCAGCAGACGCGCATCGAGCAAGGTCGCGCCTATTGGCAGCGTTTCCTGGAGCGTTGGCCGTCGGTAGAGGCCCTCGCGGCGGCTACTGAGGACGAGGTGCTGCGGCTGTGGCAGGGGCTGGGCTACTACAGCCGTGCCCGCAACCTGCACAAGGCGGCGCAGCAGATCGTGGCGATGGGTGGTTTCCCCAAGACCTTGGAGAGCATCAAGAGCCTGAAGGGCGTGGGCGACTACACAGCGGCAGCCATCGGCTCGATTGCCTTCGGTCTGCCTGCGGCGGTGGTCGATGGCAATGTCTATCGTGTGCTGGCCCGCCATTTCGGCATCGATACCCCCATCAACACCACTGAGGGCAAGAAACTGTTCGCGGCCTTGGCGCAAGAGCTGCTGCCTCACGACCGGCCGGCCGACTTCAATCAGGCCATGATGGACTTTGGCGCCATCCAGTGTACGCCCTCGTCGCCACGTTGCCTGCTCTGTCCGCTCATGGAGGGTTGCGAGGCCCTGCGCACAGGAAGGATTCAGGATTTGCCCGTGAAGGAGAAGACCCTGAAAATCCAGACCCGCCACCTTACTTATTTATATATAAGGTGTAAGGGCCATACCGCCATCCATCGCCGTCCGGCAGGCGACATCTGGCAGGGGTTGTGGGAGCCTTATTTCATGGAGCATTCAGAAAACAATCCTGTTCAATACCCTGTGTCCCCTGTTCAATGTCTGAAGAGAAACGTGCGCCATGTGCTGACCCATCGGATCATCCTGGCAGACTTCTATTTCTCTGAGACCGACGAGCGACCCGCCTTGCCCGACGACTACATCTGGATTCCTGAGTCAGCCATCGACCAGTACGGCGTACCCCGGTTGGTGGAAAAACTGCTCACGGAAGTGGCCGCTTTGGGGTGAATCTTGTGTCATGAAATGAAAAAAGTGTCTGTTTTGTTGCGTATTTGTTTGCGATTTTGTACTTTTGCAGCATAAAATAAACGATAAAACTACAGTTGTATGAAAAAATTTACCTTGTTTTTGTTGATGGTGGCCTTCAGCATCTCGATGATGGCCCAAAACAAACTGACGCCCCAGGCTCAGCTGATGGTGGAACGTCAGAAAGCGAAAATCGAACGGCAGGCGACTCGCGCCAAAGGTCAAGATGCCACAGTCAATGAACCCAAGCGCCTGACGCTCGTGGTGAGTGTTTCCGACGCCACGGCTGAGACGTTCTCTCGCATCAAGGCCGCAGGCGGTGAAATCCGTTCGCGACTGGGCCGCCAGGTGGTGGTCAGCATCCCCGTCGACAGCCTGGATGCTCTGCAGCAAATAGAGGGCGTTCAGCGCATCGACAAAGGCCATAAGGGCCGTCTGAAGACCGATGTGACGCGCCAGGAGACAGGTGTCAGTCTGCTCAACGGTCCTTCTGTTCCAGAAGAGGCCATCCCCTACACAGGTAAGGGTGTGACCATCTGCCTGATCGACATAGGTTTCGACTACCAGCACCCTGCCTTCAAGGATGCTGAGGGGAACTCACGCATCAAGTGCGTCTATATGATGGACGACTATAGCGGGCATCCTTTCAAGGTAGACGATCCTGAGGCTGGCGAAATCACCTTCCCCGGCTCTGTCTTCGACACACCCGAACTCATTGCCTCGCTGACCACCGACAACGCTAATGAATCCCACGGCACCCATACCGCAGGCATTGCGGCAGGCAGCCTTTCGCCATTGGGCTTTGGCGGTATGGCACCTGAGGCCGACATTGTGCTCGTGCCTGTGAGTGATACCGCTTCAGGGGAAATGGCGTTTGAAGATGAGAACGAATGCTTGGAGTTGGCGATTGCCTTTGTAGCTGCCTATGCCAAGCAGTGTGAAGGGCCTGTGGTGCTGAGCGCCAGCCTGAACAGCCATACGGGCCCCCACAATGGCACAGGCACTGTGGTCGAGGCTATCGAGAAAGCCTCCGATTGCCTGATACCCGTGTTTTCCGCAGGCAACGAAGGAGGCTATCCCGTTCACCTCTACGAGGAGTTCACCGCTTCCCATCCGTCGGTCAAGACATTGCTCCTCGATCTGGAAGAGGATGAGACGGGCGAGTATGAATACAGCTACTCGCCGGATGTGGTGGGCTACACCACGGAAGGCAGCGAAGTGAGCATCCAGCTGATGCTGAAGTCTATCAATACGTTGTCAGGCCGACTCAACACGGTTTGGAACTCAGAGGTATGTACGGCCACGCCCGGCTGCGAGGATGTACTCGTCATGGTGTCGAGCGACGACGACGCCGTCCTGGCCAAGTATTTCGACGGTGATATAGATATTTACGCCATTGACATGGGCGATGGCCGGCTGAGCTTCGGCGTCAGAGCCACTGGAGGAATGACCAAACTCAATCTGTTTGAACTCGTCGTCAACGGAGCTCCCGGCACAAAAGTACACATGTGGGACGACGGCCTCGGATTTGGCGGTGTGGACTTCCTCGGCCTGCCAGGCTACGTCGACGGCGACAGCGAGATGTCGGCTGGCGACTGGACCACGACAGAGCGGGTGGTCAGCGTGGGCGCCTATTGCGCGAACGTGATGCTGCGCGAATACGACGGCAATGTAAGCGACTCCTCTGAGGCTGAAGACCCGGACGACGACGTGGATGTGATGAACGACATCGCCTGGTTCTCCAGCTACGGCACGTCGATCAACGGTGTGAGCCAGCCCACAATCTGCGCCCCTGGTGTGAACGTCGTGTCGGCTTACAACCATTATTACCTCAGCGACAAGACCATAGCCGACAACATGCAGTGGATGGGCTATCCTTATACTGCTGAGAGCGGCACGTCGATGTCTTGTCCTGTGGTGGCTGGCATCGTGGCCCTCTGGTTGCAAGCCAACTCCGACATGACACTCGACGACATCAAGGAGGTGATGCTCAACAGTTCCGTCAACGACTCTTTCACAGTCAGTCAGCCTGACCGCTGGGGCTGCGGCAAGATCAATGCCGTTCGTGGCATCAACTACATCACCACAGGCGACACAGGCATCCGCACCTCCGACTATGCCGCCTCGCGCACCACTGTGACCTACGACCTGCAGGGACGTCGCGTGAGCCATCGTCCCACTGCCGGCATCTACATCCGCGATGGCAGGAAAATCGTAGTCAGATAAGGACGATTCAAGCACATTGGCCATAAAATGATTGCACAGAATATAGTGTTCTGTGCAATTATTATGGCCAAAAAGTGCGTTTTTCATTACTTTTCTTTGTCGTACAATAAAAATATTGTACTTTTGCACACGATTTTGCAAAATACCTTTTTTTGAAGGATAATACATTATTAATATATTTATGAGTTTAAAGATTGTAGTACTTGCCAAGCAAGTACCTGACACAAGAAATGTGGGCAAGGATGCCATGACCGCTGAAGGCACCGTGAACCGTGCCGCCCTGCCCGCTATCTTCAACCCCGAAGATTTGAATGCCTTGGAGCAAGCACTCCGCCTGAAGGAGCAGCACGAAGGCTCCACAGTGGGAATCCTGACCATGGGACCGCCGCGTGCCGGCGAGATCATCCGCCAGGGACTCTATCGTGGTGCCGACACCGGTTGGCTCCTCACCGACCGCTTGTTTGCAGGTGCCGACACGCTCGCCACGTCCTATGCCTTGGCCACTGCCATCAAGAAGATTGGCGATGTCGACATCGTGATTGGTGGTCGCCAGGCCATCGATGGCGATACTGCCCAGGTGGGACCGCAGGTGGCTCAGAAGTTGGGTCTCAACCAGGTGACCTACGCTGAGGAAATCCTGAAAGTGGAGGATGGCAAAGCCCTGATTCGCCGCCATATCGATGGTGGTGTGGAGACCGTTGAGGCTCCGCTGCCCGTTGTCATCACCGTCAATGGAAGTGCGGCTCCCTGCCGCCCGTGCAACGCCAAGCTCGTGATGAAATACAAGCGGGCTACGTGTCCGATGGAACGTCCGCAGGAAGGAACCGCTTACGACCATCTCTACGAGGAGCGTCCCTACCTGACGCTCAACCAGTGGTCGGTGGCCGATGTCGATGGCGATGTCAACCAGTGTGGTTTGGCAGGTAGCCCCACCAAGGTGAAGGCGGTGAAAAACATCGTGTTCCAGGCCAAGGAGTCGAAGACAATGACAGGCTCGGATGAAGACATCAATAGCCTGATGAAGGAGTTGCTCAGCGAGAAGATCATCGGATAAAGCCTCACCCCCTTACCCCTCTCCGAAAGAGAGGGGCGTGGATAGTAATTTTTGGGGAAGCATAACGACCATGAGCTATGAATACCAGACGGCTGCCTCCGACAGATATAACATTCTGAAGGAGTTTGCAAGGCAGAACAGAAGGCAAATGACTCCAAGCGAGGAGACTCTCTGGGAAGCGCTGAGAAAGTATCTGGACGGCTGGAAATTCCGACGGCAACATCCCATTGGCGACTTTATCGCTGATTTTGTGTGTTTGCGCGAAAAACTCGTTGTCGAGGTGGATGGCGAATACCACAACGCTGAAGAACAACAGCACGACGATGCGATAAGAACTCACTATCTGCAACAGATGGGATTCCATGTCATTCGTTTCGACAACCAAGAGGTGGATACTGACATCATGTCGGTCGTCCTACGAATAAAAGAACAATTAACAAAATAAGAATATCACATGAATACAAGCAATGAACAACAGGGCCAGAGTCATACCACTCCCCTCTCCCCTCGGAGAGGGGCTGGGGGTGAGGCCGTATTTGTATATGTAGAGATAGAAGGCACGCTCGTGCAGGAAGTGTCGCAGGAGCTGCTGACGAAGGGTCGCAAACTGGCCAATCAGTTGGGCGTGGAGCTCCATGCCGTGGTGGCTGGAACGGGCATCAGGGACAAGGTGGAAGAGCAGATCCTGCCCTATGGCGTCGACAAGCTCTTCGTCTTCGATGGCGAAGGACTGTTCCCCTACACATCAGCCCCCCACACCGACATCCTCGTGAATCTGTTCAAGCAGGAGCACCCCCAGATCTGCCTGATGGGCGCCACGGTCATCGGCCGTGACCTCGGACCCCGCGTGTCGTCGTCGCTGACCAGCGGACTGACCGCCGACTGCACAGAGCTGGAGATTGGTTCCTACGACGATGCCAAGACCAAGCAGCACTACGACAATCTGCTCTATCAGATTCGTCCCGCCTTTGGTGGCAACATCGTGGCCACGATTGTCAATCCCGACCACCGTCCGCAGATGGCCACCGTCCGTTCGGGCGTCATGCAGAAAGCCATCTACGAGGGCGAGTGCCGCAAGGAAGTGGTCTACCCAGAGGTTTCTAAGTATGTCAGCCCAGAGGCTTTCGTCGTCCGTGTCCTCGACCATCATGTGGAGGCTGCCAAGCACAACCTCAAGGGTGCTCCCATCGTCGTGGCTGGTGGCTATGGCGTAGGTTCCAAGGAAGGTTTCGACCAGCTCTTCGAGCTCGCCAAGGTGCTCCATGGTGAGGTGGGTGGCAGCCGTGCCGCCGTCGACGCAGGATGGCTCGACCACGACCGTCAGATTGGTCAGACGGGTGTCACCGTCCATCCCAAGGTCTACATCGCCTGTGGCATCAGCGGACAGATCCAGCACATCGCCGGCATGCAGGACTCGGGCATCATCATCTCTGTCAACAGCGATCCCGATGCACCCATCAACCGCATTGCCGACTATGTCATCGTGGGTACCGTAGAGGAAGTGGTGCCGAAACTCATCAAGTACTACAAGCAGAACAGCAAGTAGTCCTTCCGTTCCCTACATCGTAATTCCTCCATCAACATGGATTTCCTCTATCTCATCCTGAAACTGCTGCTCTGCATCCTCGTCGTGTTGGCCATGGCCTATGTGCCGTACATGAAGTTCAAGAACTTCTGCAACACCAAGATAGGCAACAAGTACCTGCGCTATCTCCTGCAGGGATGCTTCGGCCTGTTCACACTTTATATTTTATTCATCTTAATCACATTAATCGTATAACAAGATATGGCAAACTATTTCAGTGACCATCCCGAACTGGAGTTCCACCTGCACCATCCGTTGATGAAGCGCATCGTAGAGCTCAAAGAAAGAAACTACGCTGATAAAGATACCTACGAGGACGCTCCCGTCGACTACGACGATGCCATAGAGAACTACAAGCGTTTCCTCGACATCACGGGCGATGTGGCCGCCAACATCATCGAGCCGAACTCAGAGGATGTCGACCTCGAAGGGCCCCATCTCGAGAACGGGCGCATGATCTACGCCTCGAAGACCTTCGAAAATCTCGATGCCACACGCAAGGCAGGCCTCTGGGGCGTTTCCATGCCCCGCCGCTATGGTGGTCTGAACATGCCCATCACTCCTTACTCCATGGCCTCGGAGATCGTCTCCACGGCCGATGCCGGTTTCCAGAACATCTGGTCGCTCCAGGACTGCATAGAGACGCTCTATGAGTTCGGTTCCGAAGAGCAGCGCCAGAAATACATCCCCCGCGTCTGCGCTGGCGAGACCATGTCGATGGACCTCACAGAGCCCGATGCCGGTTCCGACCTGCAGCGCGTCATGCTCAAGGCCACTTACGACGAGAAGGAAGACTGCTGGCGGTTGAACGGCGTGAAGCGCTTCATCACCAATGGCGACTCCGACATCCACCTCGTCCTGGCACGCTCTGAAGAGGGCACCCGCGACGGCCGCGGCCTGTCGATGTTCATCTACGACAAGCGCAACGGTGGCGTCAACGTGCGCCACATCGAGCATAAGCTGGGCATCCACGGCTCACCCACCTGCGAACTGACCTACAAGAATGCCAAGGCCGAGCTCTGCGGAAGCACCCGCATGGGACTCATCAAGTATGTCATGGCCCTCATGAACGGCGCCCGCCTCGGCATCGCCGCCCAGAGCACAGGCCTCTCGCAGGCTGCCTACAACGAGGCACTGGCCTACGCCAAGGAGCGCCGCCAGTTCGACACCGCCATCATCGACTTCCCCGCCGTCTACGACATGCTCTCGCGCATGAAGGCCAAGCTCGATGCCGGCCGGTCCATCCTCTATCAGACCGCACGCTACGTCGACATCTACAAGGCTCTTGACGACATCGCCCGCGAGCGCAAGCTCACACCCGAGGAGCGTCAGGAGCAGAAGAAGTACGCCCGTCTGGCCGATGCCTTCACACCGCTCGCCAAGGGTATGAACTCTGAATATGCCAACCAGAATGCCTACGACGCCATACAGATTCATGGCGGCAGCGGCTTCATCATGGAGTACAAGTGCCAGCGACTCTATCGCGACGCTCGCATCTTCTCCATCTACGAGGGTACCACACAGCTGCAGGTGGTGGCTGCCATCCGCTACATCACCAACGGCACCTACCTCGCCCTGATGAAGGAAATGCTCGAAGGCCTCACCACTCACCGCTCACCCCTCACCTCTAAGATCGAGAAGATGGTGGACCTCTACGAGCAGGCCCTCAACACCGTGAAGGAGGCTCAGCATCAGGAGACGCAGGACTTCCTGGCCCGCCGCCTCTACGACATGACGGCCGAGATCATGATGTCGCTCCTCATCGTCGAGGATGCCAGCCGTGCGCCAGAGCTCTTCGCCAAGAGTGCTAACGTCTACGTGCGCATGGCCGAGGAGAATGTCATCGCCAAGTCGGCCTACATCGCCAACTTCCAGGCTGCCGACCTCGCTGACTTCCGCGCCCGCGAGTGCAGCTGCGAGGCATAGCCCCCTGCCTGACAACCAACTTAATATCAACAACCGATTCCACGGATTGCACGGATTGGGTCCCCATACCCATTCGTGCAATCCGTTTTTAACACACCCTCTTGGGAGGGGGAGTGGTTAGTTCTGCGCTCAGTTCAAACTATTCCTCCCCCTACAGGGGGAGTTAAGAGGGGGTCGCATATCCCGTTTTTCGTCCCGCCGGCGGTTTGCCCCCCCCTCCTACAGGAGGCAACAATACTAATCAGCCCCCCCCTCCTACAGGAGGCAACAATACTAATCAGCCCCCCTCCTACAGGAGGCAACAATACTAATCAGCCCCCTCCTACAGGAGGGAACAATACTAATCAGCCCCCCTCCTACAGGAGGGGTGAGGGGGAGGTCATAAAAGGTCAATTGCTATATCATTGCCTATCTTTTTATCCAATCAAGTGCTTCTGCTTTATTATGAAAATAAACATTGTCATCATAGTTACCATTTGACAATGTATACATGTCTATGCCATTTCTTGTGGGATGTGCGTATTTGTAAGAATTTCCTGTGTCATTCCATTTTTGTCTAAGTTCGTCAGCACTATATGTTCTCACATCTTCATTCAGCACTCTCTTTACAGACTCTTTCACAATCTTATGAAGGTCTGATTCCGTTAATCTTACTAATTTCTTCATATCGTTTTATATGTATTTAATTCGTTATTTTAATAATAAATATCACGATGAATTTGTTTTTATTGGAAAATATCTGTATATTTGCAAAAGAATTGATATTTATTGTAGAACTTAATTGAAAATAAGAATTGATTATGGCACTATTGAAAGAGGACGGCAGCTTGGATATTGAACGGATTAATAATCTACCATTTGAGGAATATATGAATACTATGGGTGATTTGACACAAGAGCAAGTTAAAGAATATCTCTCCAAATTACCTATTAATGAATCTAATGAGCCTATGAGGGCAATAAAAGTTGATTCTACGTTTGATATGGGCGTAAACGCAGACATGGTTATAAATAATCTAAGAAATATATGTAAAAAGAAACAATGAAACGATATTGGTTGAGAGAAGATAAATTACCACCCAATCTTCTTGTAAACTTTTCTTCAAAAATCACCGAGAAGATAAACGCAATCGGAAACTATAATAAGAACAATGATTTAGCTCTTACTCAATGGAGTGATTATCTTGATGGAATAAAAAGTTACTTATCAAAATCTGTAATAGCGTGGGATAACATGAATAGGTATCCACGACTACGCAGTGGGGGTAAATTCATTAAGGATTTTGGGTATAATGTTGGTTATACTATACTAAATGATTATTCAACAAATAAACCATTGGTTTATATATTTATGGTAAACTTAAAAGTTGAAGAATTTGGTTTGAGATTACCGCCAAATATGAATGAGGATAAACATGACATCATTTCACGAATCGTATCGGAAACAATCAATAACTATCTAAAGAGAAATCTACTTTTAGTGAGTTAAAATAGAAATGAGCAGCCAAATCAATGACTGCTCATTTTTTTAGATATTTGGGTCAACTGCTATATCATTGCCTAAATTTTATCTCACACAGAAAACACAGAAATTTATTTTTCTCAACAACGGATTGCACGGATTTCACGAATGATGATGATATTGCGGAGCAATATCTTTTCTGTGATTTCCGTGATTTCTGTGTGACCTTATCTTATTATTGCGCCCAGCAATATCGGTTTTCGCACCTTTTCGCCTTTTCGCGTATTTTCGCAATTCCATCACATCGCGCAAATGAACTTTTATTAAAGGAATCATATAGCTGTTGCCCCGAAAATGCAAATAAAAAACGTTTTTCCTAAATAATTATGAATGGAGGATAGCAAATCATGAATAAATTCGTAACTTTGCAGAAACAATCACAGAATATCTGAATCATGAAAGAATTAGCACTCAAATACGGATGCAATCCCAACCAGAAACCTTCCCGTATCTTCATGGAAGAAGGTGAGTTACCCATCGAAGTGTTGAACGGCCGACCCGGCTACATCAACCTGCTCGACGCCCTCAACAGCTGGCAGCTGGTGCGCGAACTGAAACAGGCCACCGGCCTGCCCGCCGCCGCCTCGTTCAAGCACGTGTCGCCCGCTGGCGCCGCCGTGGGACTCCCCCTGAGCGACACGCTCAGGAAAATCTATTTCGTCGACGACATCCAGCAGGAGCTGTCGCCCATCGCCAGCGCCTATGTCCGTGCCCGCGGAGCCGACCGCATGAGCTCCTACGGCGACTTCGTGGCTCTCTCCGACACCTGCGATGCCGTGACCGCCACCATCCTGAAACGTGAGGTCAGCGACGGCGTGATCGCACCCGACTTCACGGAAGAGGCCCTCCAGATCCTGCGCGAGAAGCGGAAAGGCACCTACAACGTCATCCGCATCGACCCCGACTATCGCCCGGCACCCATCGAGCGCAAGCAAGTGTTCGGCATCACCTTCGAGCAAGGCCGCAACGAGATACGCCTCGACGACCCCGCCCTCTTCTCCGACATCCCCACGCGCAACAAGACCTTCTCCGCTGAAGCCCGCCGCGACCTCATGATTGCCCTCATCACGCTGAAATACACCCAGTCCAACTCCGTCTGCTACGTCAAGGACGGGCAGGCCATCGGCATCGGAGCCGGTCAGCAGAGCCGCATCCATTGCACCCGCCTGGCAGGCAACAAAGCCGACACGTGGTGGCTGCGGCAGCACCCCAAGGTGATGAACCTCCCCTTCGTCGACGGCATCCGCCGTGCCGACCGCGACAACACCATCGACATCTACATCGGCGACGAGTGCGACGACGTGCTCCGCGAGGGCGCCTGGCAGCAGTTCTTCAAGCACCAGCCCGAACCCCTCACCCGCGAGGAGAAGCGCCAGTGGATAGCCCAGAACCGCGGCGTATGCCTCGGCAGCGACGCCTTCTTCCCCTTTGGCGACAACATCGAGCGCGCCCACAAGAGCGGCGTGCAGTACATCGCCCAGGCCGGCGGCTCCGTGCGCGACGACCATGTCATCATGACCTGCGACAAATACGACATCGCCATGGCTTTCACCCACGTGCGCCTCTTCCACCACTAATGCTTTCATTTTATAATGCTTTCATTTTATAATGCTTAATTTTATAATTCTTTAATTTTATTATTCTTTAATTTTTCAAGATGGACGACGATTTTCAGAAAATCCTTGAAAATGGCATCTCGTTTGGGCGAGGCGGCGAGCGCCGCAGCTCCGACACGGGCAAGGTAAAGACCAAAGCCAAGAAAAAGAAGTACATCACCGGCGCCCACGGCAGCGGTTCCGCCATGCAGAAAGCCAAATACCGCCAGCAGCGCGCCAACCGCCACAAGTAAGCGCAAGGCATGCTTTTCAGCTATGGTCGTGAAGGCCAAAGCCAAGACTTATGAACACAAAATAGTCCACCGTTGAGGACGATGGACTAGGACCTAATGTTTTCACAACGGAATAATCCTTATTGTGATTTGCTAAAAATTAGTGGTGCAAAGGTAAAGTTTTTCCGATAATCTACCAAATGTTTCAAAAGAAAATTGTACTTTTGCACAAAATATCATTAAAAACATTGTTATGAAGAAGATATTAGGCTTAGATTTAGGCACAAATAGTATTGGTTGGGCAGTTGTTAATGCCGAAGAAGAGACCTATGATAATAATAAATCTTGTTTAAAACCCGTTGGAATCAGTTCTGCAGGAAGCAGGATTATTCCCATGTCAGCCGACATCTTGGGTGATTTCGACAAAGGGAACTCTATTTCGCAAACATCCGAAAGGACTAGACTAAGGATGGTTCGCCGTTTGCGTGAACGCAATCTTTTACGGCGTGAACGATTGTTACGCACGTTGAAAACAATGGGTTTCCTGCCAGAATACTTTGCATTGAAGATAGACGAGACAGGGAAGTTCATTGATGATAGCGAACCAAAACTGGCTTGGAGAAAAACAAAAGAAGGGAATTCTGTTTTCCTTTTCCAGAAATCATTTGAAGAAATGCTGGCCGACTTCGCCCAACATCAGCCGCAATTTGTGGCCGATGGCAGGAAAGTTCCCTATGATTGGACAATCTATTATCTTCGCAAGAAAGCTTTGACTGAAAGAATCACCAAAGAGGAACTTGCTTGGATATTACTGCAATTCAACCAGAAGCGAGGCTACTATCAGCTTCGTGGCGAGGAGGAAGAAGAAAAGGCCAACGAAACCATCGAGATTATCAGTGCTACAATCCTGTCTGTGGAACGGAGGGAGAAGGATAAAAAATACGACAAATACTGGTACGAGATGACTCTCGACAACGGGATGGTGTATCGTGCCACGTTCTACAACGATGTTTCTGATTGGAAAGGAGAGACCAAAGACTTTGTCTTGAAGTCGACCATACTCAAGGATGGTAGTACAAAGCACGACCTGTCTTTTCTTCCTACCACCGACGAGATTGAGGGAATGCCACCTCAGAGAAAGGCCAAGATGTATGCCAAGATAAAGCTTCGTACAGAGAAGGAAATAGAGAACAGCAAGAAAACTGTTGGCTGTTACATTTATGATTCATTATTGCAAAAGCCAGATCAAAAGATTATAGGGAAACTCGTGCGCACCGTTGAAAGAAAATTCTATAAAGACGAACTCACACGAATCCTCAAAGTACAACAGGAACTAATATCCGAGCTTCAAGACGAGGCCTTATATAATAAATGTATAGAAGAGCTTTATCCAAGCAATGAGGCTCATCGCCACAATATGGCCAAGCCCGACTTCGTCAATCTGTTTGTGAACGACATCCTGTTCTATCAGCGACCTCTGAAGAGTAAAAAGTCGCTCATCGACAACTGCCCCTACGAATTTCATTTTGACAAGGATGGCAATGCGCATCCTCTAAAGTGCATCGCAAAGTCTAACCCACTCTTCCAAGAATTCCGATTATGGCAGTTCGTTCAGAACCTGCGCATTTATCAACGCGAAAAATTGGTAAGCGATGGTCAGTTGGACTTGTTCAGCTCAGCTCCGACAGGAAAGTTGCAGACAGATGTTGATGTCACTGACGAGTTTCTTAAATCAGAAGAAGACTACGTGAGACTCTTCGACTGGCTGAACTGCCGGGCTTCCATCAAACAGGATACGCTGCTGAACTCGTTTTTTAAGATAAAAAAGGAGAGGGGCAAGGAAAAGTATCCCTACCGCTGGAACTACGTCGAGGACAAGGAGTATCCCTGTAACAAGACAAGGGCTGACATCCTTTCCGGATTGGCAAAAAGCAACATCAGTCCTGACTTCCTTACTCATGAGAAAGAGATGGCTCTATGGCATGTTCTTTACTCTGTGGAAGATAAAATAGAAATTGGCAAAGCCATAAGGACTTTTGCAGCCAAGAACAACCTTGGTGAAGACTTTGCTGAAGTGTTCAGTAAGTTGAAACCTTTCGAGAAAGAGTATGGATCCTATTCAGAGAAAGCGATTCGCAAATTGCTTCCCTTGATGCGAATGGGTAAATACTGGAGTGCCGGGAGAATAGATACCAAGACGCTCGATAGAATTGATAAAATCATTACGGGCGAATATGATGAAAGTATCAAGAATCGTGTGCGTGAAAAAGCCATCCGACTGACAGAGACAACTCACTTCAAAGGTCTGCCTGTATGGCTGGCCTGCTACATTGTCTATGATCGCCATTCAGAAGCCAAGGAAATTGAAAAATGGGAGAAACCCGAAGACATTGACCGTTATCTGAGTGGCTTCAAACAACACTCCTTGCGCAATCCCATCGTGGAACAGGTCATCACTGAGACACTCAGGGTAGTCCGCGATATATGGAAGAAAGAAGGCCACATCGATGAAATTCACGTTGAGTTGGGACGCGAGATGAAGAATCCTGCCGACAAGCGCCGGCAGATGACAGAGCGCATCCAGCAAAACGAGAACACCAATCTGCGTATAAAAGCAATGCTAATGGAGTTTGCCAACCCTGATATGAAGATAGAGAACGTCAGACCATATTCTCCAAGCCAGCAAGACATCCTTCGCATCTACGAGGAGAACGCACTCGATAATCTTACACGAGAAGACGAGGAATACGACTTTGTATCGAAGGTGTCTAAAATGGCACAACCCTCTAAATCGGATATCGTTCGTTATAAGTGTTGGTTGGAGCAGAAATACCAGTCGCCCTATACAGGGAGGATGATTCCACTTTCAAAACTCTTCACCTCTGCATACGAGATAGAGCACATCATTCCGCAGTCGCGCTACTTCGACGATTCGTTCAGCAACAAGGTCATTTGTGAGGCTGAGGTTAACAAACTGAAAGATAGGCAGCTGGGCTATGAGTTCATCAAGAATCACGCAGGCGAAAAGGTTCCGGTCAGTCTGGGAGAGCCTGTCGAGATTCTGTCGGTGGAGAAATACGAACGTTTGGTGAGAGAACGATATGCCACCAACCGCACCAAGATGAAGAAGTTGCTGATGGATGATATACCTGACGGATTCATCGAACGTCAGATGAACGACAGCCGTTATATCAGCAAAGTGGTGAAAAGCCTGCTTTCAAACATCGTGCGCGAGAAGTTGGACAATGGTGAGTATGAGCAGGAGGCGGTGTCGAAGAATCTCATATCATGTAATGGCTCCATTACCGACCGCCTGAAGAAGGATTGGGGCATGAACGACGTGTGGAACAGAATCATTCTGCCACGTTTCCAGCGCCTGAACCAACTCACAGGAAAGAGCTGCTTCACAACGCTGAATCGCGAGGGCCATGAAATTCCCAGTATGCCCATTGAGCTGCAGAAGGGGTTCAGCAAGAAGCGCATCGACCATCGCCACCATGCGATGGATGCCATCGTGATAGCCTGTGCCACCCGTGACCATGTGAACTTGCTTAACAACGAGGCTGCACACTCTAAGCATAATGCCAACCGCTATCAGTTGCAGCGTAAACTACGGCGGTTCGAGACAATCGTCGTTGATGGAAAAGAGCGTGAGGTGGCAAGGGAGTTCATCTTGCCCTGGCCATCGTTTGCCACAGATGCCTGGCAAACATTGCAGAACATCATCGTCAGCTTCAAGCAAAACCTTCGTGTCATTAACAAAACAACCAACTTCTACCTACATTACGACGAAAGCGGAAAGAAAAAGCTATGCAAGCAAGTGAAGGGCGACAGCTGGGCCGTGCGTAAGTCTATGCACAAAGACACGGTATTTGGCGAAGTGAACCTGCGGAAGAAAAAGACCGTCTCGCTGAATGATGCCATCAAAAAGCCAACCTGCATTGTCAACAAGGAGTTCAAGAAGAAAGTCATTGAGCTGTTGAACGATGGACGCGATGCGAAGTTCATCAAAAAGTATGTGGATGAAAACAAGGATGTGTGGTCTGACATCAATACGGCAAAAATAGAGGTTTACTATTTCACGAAAGACGAAAAGAAGCGTAACGGCGAACCCAAGGAACGCTATTTCGCCACACGCAAGCCACTTGACAGTTCGTACGACCAAAAGAGAATTCAAGAAAGTGTTACCGACACAGGTATCCAAAAGATACTCTTGGCACATCTCGAGGCTAAAGACAACAATCCCGAACAAGCCTTCTCGCCAGATGGTATTGAGGAGATGAACCGGAATATCGTGGCTTTGAACAATGGAAAGTTCCATCAGCCAATCTTGAAAGTGCGTGTTTATGAGAAAGCTGATAAGTTTGCAGTCGGACAAACAGGGAATAAAGCAAAGAAGTTTGTGGAAGCTGCAAAAGGCACAAACCTCTTTTGGGCTATTCTCGGTTCTGAAAAGACAAACAAAGAAACTGGCGACACAGAGATTGTACGTTCCTATCTTACCATTCCTCTTAACGTGATGGTTGATTGCCAAAAGAAATATGGAGCTAAATGGAAAGATAATGTAGAGGCCTATTTGAAAGAAAAAGAACTCATTGAATCAGAAACTCAATTGCTGTTCATTCTTTCGCCAAACGATTTGGTTTATCTACCTACGGAAGAGGATCCGCATAATGTATCAATTGACAGGCAACGTATTTATAAGTTTATTGATCCAAATCTTAATAAAGGTAATTTTGTTCCATATTCTTCAGCAAACGTTATCTTTTCGGTAAAATTTACAGACCAAAAGAAGGTTGGGCTATCATATCCGATTCAAGATGAGTTTGGAATAGGAAGTCAAGCTTCAAAAAGTCCACGAGCTATAACAGGAGAAATGATTAAAGAAACTTGTGTTCCCATCAAGGTGGATAGATTGGGTAATGTAATAGAGTTGAATGGCTTGAAAGTGTAGAAGAACAAATAGCTCATGATAAAAAAGACACTCTGTTTTAGCAACCCAGCCTACCTGTCGTTGAGGAATAGTCAGTTGGTTATTAAATTGCCGGAAATCGAAAAGGCTTCCACTCTCTCCGAAGAGTTTAAAAAGACGACAGAGGTGACACGCTCAATAGAGGACATCGGGGTGGTGGTGCTTGATCACAAGCAAATCACCATCACCTCTGGTGCTCTTGAAGCGCTACTTGAGAACAACTGCGCGGTCGTCACCTGCGACTCTCATTCCATGCCTGTCGGTTTGCTGCTTCCTCTGGTTGGAAATACCACCCAGAACGAGCGGTTTCGTCATCAGCTTGATGCTTCCCTTCCATTACGCAAACAACTTTGGCAGCAGACCATTCAATACAAAATCAGGAACCAAGCTGCCGTGCTAAACTCATGTTCTGAGGTAGAAACGCGGTGTATGCAGGTTTGGGCAAACGACGTAAAGAGTGGCGACCCTGACAATATGGAGGCACGCGCCGCTGTCTACTATTGGAAAAGTCTGTTTGGCCATATCCCCAGTTTCGTTAGAGAACGCGAGGGCGTCCCTCCCAACGGTCTTTTGAACTACGGCTATGCCATCCTTCGGGCTGTGATTGCCCGATCTTTGGTGGCAAGTGGAATGCTCCCCACGTTAGGCATTCATCATCACAATCGCTACAATGCCTACTGCTTGGCAGATGACATCATGGAGCCATACCGCCCATACGTAGACCGCTTGGTTTACGACATCACGGAACAATATGGCGTTGATGTTGAACTCACCAAAGACATCAAAGCTGAGCTGCTCTCCATTCCAACTCTCGATGTGACCATAGCAGGAAAGAAGAGTCCGTTGATGGTAGGGGCTGCACAAACAACAGCCTCTCTCTATAAATGCTTTAGTGGTGAATTGCGCAAGATTGCCTACCCTGAAATGGAATGATAGCAAAACGGTTCAGTGAATACAGGGTTATGTGGCTCTTGGTGATGTTCGACCTGCCGACAGAAACAAAGAAAGACATTCGCGAATACAACTTGTTTCGTAAGCGACTCAAGAAAGACGGTTTCACGATGTTTCAATTCTCCATCTATGTGCGGCATTGTGCCAGTATGGAGAATGCGGAAGTCCACCGAAAACGAGTGAAAGCCATTCTGCCTGAGTTTGGAAAAGTGGGCATCATGTGTATCACTGACAAACAATTTGCCAACATCGAACTCTTTTATGGCAATAAGCCACATAAGCCAAATGCTGCTGGTCAGCAGTTGGAGCTCTTTTAGAAAAGGAGAATCCCATCCGAAGGATGGAACTCTCCTCTTTTCTTGCACTGTTTTTTCTTTTCTGTTTTTCCTTGCAACCATCTGGTATTCATTGATTTCTGCGAATCCAGTTGTATATGCGGGTGCAAAGGTACTAATTTTTCAGCAAATCACAACATGCTTGCAATGGACGTTTATGGAGTCCAGTTGTATATGCGGGTGCAAAGGTACTAATTTTTCAGCAAATCACAACCCTTCCCGGGTCAGTTGCTGAAAATAGGCAGTTGTATATGCGGGTGCAAAGGTACTAATTTTTCAGCAAATCACAACGGCAGTGGGAGAACACCATTGAGATAGTCCGTTGTATATGCGGGTGCAAAGGTACTAATTTTTCAGCAAATCACAACAGCGGTCGCTGCGGGCCATCGAGGGACAGTGTTGTATATGCGGGTGCAAAGGTACTAATTTTTCAGCAAATCACAACTGCTGACGGAGCCTCTTGTGAGCATTAACGGTTGTATATGCGGGTGCAAAGGTACTAATTTTTCAGCAAATCACAACGTTCTACCATTCTCCTCCAAATGGTTTCACGTTGTATATGCGGGTGCAAAGGTACTAATTTTTCAGCAAATCACAACTGAAGTGCGCTGCGACTATTGCGGTCGCACGTTGTATATGCGGGTGCAAAGGTACTAATTTTTCAGCAAATCACAACGGACGGCAAGGAGCTATTGCCGGCACTAACGTTGTATATGCGGGTGCAAAGGTACTAATTTTTCAGCAAATCACAACAGTCTCTACGCATTTATCGTAAAAAACGAAGTTGTATATGCGGGTGCAAAGGTACTAATTTTTCAGCAAATCACAACACCATAATTGCTTGATGTGTTAAGTGAAACGTTGTATATGCGGGTGCAAAGGTACTAATTTTTCAGCAAATCACAACGGAGTGCAAGAAGGAAGGCTACATCACCAGGTTGTATATGCGGGTGCAAAGGTACTAATTTTTCAGCAAATCACAACAATTCCTCTTTCGGGAATGTATGGAGCTCAGTTGTATATGCGGGTGCAAAGGTACTAATTTTTCAGCAAATCACAACAGTATGACAGGCTGGTGTGCGGAAATGGCGTTGTATATGCGGGTGCAAAGGTACTAATTTTTCAGCAAATCACAACGATTCAGTCGCTCAACGCATCGCACCAAGAGTTGTATATGCGGGTGCAAAGGTACTAATTTTTCAGCAAATCACAACGAACACCAAGTAGTTCACAGGGTAATGACGGTTGTATATGCGGGTGCAAAGGTACTAATTTTTCAGCAAATCACAACGACCTCATGCCGATGCGCTTGGTGACTCGGTTGTATATGCGGGTGCAAAGGTACTAATTTTTCAGCAAATCACAACGTGAATGCCTCGCTGGTCATCCCCGCACCGTTGTATATGCGGGTGCAAAGGTACTAATTTTTCAGCAAATCACAACCTTCCACACTGCTTGTCATTAAGGCAATTCGTTGTATATGCGGGTGCAAAGGTACTAATTTTTCAGCAAATCACAACCGGAATCCGAGAGGGGTCGTAAGAAAAACGGTTGTATATGCGGGTGCAAAGGTACTAATTTTTCAGCAAATCACAACAGCTGCGAGAGCAGATACTCCTCCATTGTGTTGTATATGCGGGTGCAAAGGTACTAATTTTTCAGCAAATCACAACATCGAGCCAGAGCAGGTGCAAGCTGATTTTGTTGTATATGCGGGTGCAAAGGTACTAATTTTTCAGCAAATCACAACGACATCTTTCAAGGAATCGCTTGACCATCGGTTGTATATGCGGGTGCAAAGGTACTAATTTTTCAGCAAATCACAACTGAATCCGAATGCAGATGCAAACACAATATGTTGTATATGCGGGTGCAAAGGTACTAATTTTTCAGCAAATCACAACTTGTGAAACGATGCCGCTTTTTTGTGTCTTGTTGTATATGCGGGTGCAAAGGTACTAATTTTTCAGCAAATCACAACTATTCCCGTCGCCGAAGGCATGCTCATAAAGTTGTATATGCGGGTGCAAAGGTACTAATTTTTCAGCAAATCACAACGGTCAGGTTCTCAAAGAAGCCCGCAAAGCTGTTGTATATGCGGGTGCAAAGGTACTAATTTTTCAGCAAATCACAACTCAGTTGACCATTACCAGTCAGCAGATAAGTTGTATATGCGGGTGCAAAGGTACTAATTTTTCAGCAAATCACAACGGACGTGGAGGAATACTATTCCACCGCCTTGTTGTATATGCGGGTGCAAAGGTACTAATTTTTCAGCAAATCACAACAAACTTGATAAATATTCAAAAGAGAAGTCGGTTGTATATGCGGGTGCAAAGGTACTAATTTTTCAGCAAATCACAACCGCGTTGTGTCATAACGAATTTGACACCGCGTTGTATATGCGGGTGCAAAGGTACTAATTTTTCAGCAAATCACAACTAGGTTATGCACCACGTTATTGGCAATATAGTTGTATATGCGGGTGCAAAGGTACTAATTTTTCAGCAAATCACAACGAACACGAATAACGCCTCCTCGAACTCGAGTTGTATATGCGGGTGCAAAGGTACTAATTTTTCAGCAAATCACAACCGACATCGGCAAGCGACCAAGTGAGCAAGCGTTGTATATGCGGGTGCAAAGGTACTAATTTTTCAGCAAATCACAACTGCCAAGGAGAATTCCTCTATCGGAACTCGTTGTATATGCGGGTGCAAAGGTACTAATTTTTCAGCAAATCACAACTATATTACTTCGGAAGATCGGTGTCCATTAGTTGTATATGCGGGTGCAAAGGTACTAATTTTTCAGCAAATCACAACGTCTGGCGATGCCAATGCTCATGCACTTCTGTTGTATATGCGGGTGCAAAGGTACTAATTTTTCAGCAAATCACAACCATCGACTGCGTAGATACCAGCAACTTCTTGTTGTATATGCGGGTGCAAAGGTACTAATTTTTCAGCAAATCACAACGTTTAGAGGGTGTTCCTTATCAAGAATTTGTTGTATATGCGGGTGCAAAGGTACTAATTTTTCAGCAAATCACAACGCTTTCACTTACGATTCCCGGTGATGTGTGTTGTATATGCGGGTGCAAAGGTACTAATTTTTCAGCAAATCACAACAGGAAGTTATTCATGATATTTACGAGGATGGATTGAACATGACAGAGGATGGCCCTCGCTGGAGTGACCAGGATATCCGCAATGCTTTGCTGGATATGCTTTCAAGCGCGGAGCGTCCTTCAGACCTTCGCGACTATGTGCTGAACAGTCGCATTGAGCAAGCAGAATCAGCCATCAGTGAGCAGGAGGCGCAGGCAGAAGAGCAAGAGATCTATGACGATGCCAGCAGGTATGGTATAGAGCCATATGAGGTGGATGGTTTCAAGGATTATCTGGAGAAGACAGGTGAAGAAATTTCCCGGTTGTCGGAAGATGATATTTCAGAAATTATCAGTACCTTTGCAGACAGAATATCAAAAGAAGAACAAGACCGTGACCAAGCAGCGGCAGAACCGTTGCCTACAGAAGCGGATAAATTAAACATAACGACATATGAACAGAATAGAGGAAATGGAGAAATGGGTGGCCAGTCTGTCGCCCGCCGAGTACAAGGAGAAGTTGAAGGAGGCGCAGCAGAAGTACAAGGACAAGGTTCCCCAGCTGACGCTGAAGCGAATTCTGGGCAGCGATCTTCCGCTGAAGGAACGGGCGATTCAAGCGTCGCGGTTGTATCTGGCGACGATGTGGCTGGAGGAACACCCGAAGGAAGCGTAGGGAGAAGAACCGACAATCAAGGAAACCTTATAGACAAAGAAGGTAAGCTGGTTGTTGAGAAAATCAATTCTTTAGAAGAACTTTCTGATAATGATTTTACTACGCCAAGTCGTAGTGTGGAATTGCCGAATATACAACGTAATGTTCGGGATGCCATCGGTGCAGGTGAAAAACCGATAATCATTAAAAAGAATATTTTTGAAAAGAATAAACGTGACCATGCCGACTTAACACCTGAGCAGAGCCGCGCAATTCTATCGTCAGCACTTTACTCTCCCGAACTTTACGGCCAGAACAGAAAGGAAACCAAACCTTATAACTGGGTTGTCATAAATACAAAGGATGAGGATGGGAAGAACAGACTCGTCTAATTGGAGGTGAATGACACAAAGGATAATGTAGAAGTTGTACACTGGCATTATATAAGAGATGCGGCATTAGAAACGCTTAAAAGACAAGCCGAGCGTGAGGGCGGCCGCATCCTCATACTGCCTTCCGAAGGTTCGAAAGAGGCTGGTGGCCTTTCCAGCCGTACGCTCGATTCGTCTTCTGATGGCAAAGGTATGAATAATTTTGGAAACGACCAAAGAAAAGGCGAAAAAAATGCAAGTTTCCGGGAAAGATTGTCGCAGGCGATTTTGGAGACGGACATTGAGCCTACGGAAGCTCAGAAGAAAGCCGGGAACTACAAGAAGGGACATCTGTCGTTTGGCGGTTACAACTTCACGGTAGAGAATCCTCGTCGGAGTGTGAGGAGTGGCACAGACGAGAATGGCAAGAAGTGGAGTGTGGTGATGCACAACACGTATGGCTACCTGACGGGAGCCGGTCATCTGGGTAAGGATGGCGACCACCTGGATGTGTTTATCAACGACGATGCTGACCTGGATACATTTGACGGTAAGATCTACATCATTGACCAGGTGAAGCCGAACGACGATGAGTCAGCGAAGCCTGAGTTTGACGAGCATAAGATTATGTGGGGTTTCAAGAGTTACCCCGATGCCATCAGGAACTACCTGCTGAACTACTCCCGTCCGTGGAGTGGTTTGGGAGCCATCACGGAGGTAGACAAGAAGACCTTCGACGAGTGGGTGCAGTCGAGCAACAGGAAGATGAAGCCTTTTGCCGAAACACGATTTGGTGACAACCGCGACACGGCAGCGAAGGTGGTTGAGGCTGCTGTGGTGCAGCGAGATACAGAACCTTCGAGGATCGAGAGCAGCGGCGGAACCGCTGCACACACTACGGACAGACAAACCGCTGCGCACAGTACGGGCAAGAAGCCAGAGACCGTGGTGCGGTGGAAGCCGAGCGAGCTGGCGGAGATGAGCGACAAGAAGATTGGTAATCTCATCAGTCAGCTTGAGCAGCAGAAGTCGATGAACAACGATTTGCTGGAGCGCTACCAGGGAAAGAAACGCGAACGTTTGGAGAACGGTATAGCGCAGGCAGATGCCGACATTGCCCAGTTGAAGAAAGAGCAGGAGAGACGTGCGCAGCGTCCTGATGACGATGCCATGGTTATGGAGAGCAGCACGCCTTATGGCAAGGTGAGGAGTCTGAAGCACGGTGACCTGTTTGGCGTTTCGCGTCCAGAATATGTGGAAGGCGACCTGTTTGCTGTTTCTCCGAAGACGATGAGCGCTCTGGAGAAGAAGCGTAAGGCGATAGAGGGCATGAGCGATGCTGAGCTGTTGGAAGGTATCGGCAAGGAATCCGGTAAAGACATTCTTCTTGAAGACATCAGCCAGCAGGACTGCATGGAGGTGTACGACCGCAGACACAAGGTGGACTACAATGCCGAGACCGATGCCTATGGGAAGATGCTGGAAGAGAGCAACACATCGCTGGATGATGCGTACGGAATGTATAGCGATGTGGCCAGGCAGTGGACGAACGGCGGTGCGACCAGTGACGAACGCATGAAGCTCAGGGCGCAGCTCGATGTACTGGAGAACTATATTGCTGACAAGGAGGCTGAGGAATAAGCGCGACAGGAGCGAGAAGAGGAAGAGCGACTGAGACAGGAAGAAGAGGCTGAGGAGCGCGGAAACTCTGCACGCGGATTGGACGGAGGCAGCGGCGAAACCGCTGCTCACACGACCGGAACGACGCTGCGACAGAATCGCAGCGCACAGTATGAAGAGGCGAAGGAAAGCGTGAGGGCGCATGGTTATGACCTGACTGGGTTGAAGATGCGCGACCTGAAACCAGGAGAGACCTGCGCGGTAGAGCGCCGTTATGTGGAGCGCGGCGGTTTCTCGTTTACTGCTGGAGAGCGCGTAGAGAGCGCCGGTGATGTTGCGTTCCTGTTCCGTGAGCTTGAGGATGCTGCCGTAGAGAACAGTTTCATGGTGCTGTTGAAGGACGGTGAGCCAACGGTCGTCCACCTTGCCATTGGCAGCTATAATGCTGTACATGCGCCGTTAGAGCAGGCCTTTGTCGCAGCGCAGGCGATCAATCCCGACAAGGTTATCTTTGTGCATAATCATCCGAGCGGCTCATTGCATGCAAGCCTACAAGACAGGGATCTGCAGCAGAAGGTAGAGACGATATTCGGAGAGAAGGCTGCTCCCGGCATCATCATTGACACGAAGAGCGGTAAGTATGCCTTGTTCTCAGGCGAGTATACCTTCGAGTATACCCGTCCTGAGTCTGTAGAGCAGGAAGTTCCGGTGAAGGTGTTCAGTTTCTCGAAGCAAGTATTTGCTCCCGACTGGAATCCTGAGAGCGCTTTCAGGTTGGGCAGTCCTGATGACATGGCAGCTTTTGTGAGCAGTCATCGTCTGGGCGAACATCCGAAGATGAGTCTGCTTGTTCTGAACGTTCAGCACCAGGTGGTGGGTAATATCTTCCTGCCTTGGACGAATTTGGAAGATGCCTGTAAGGCTGACAGTGTGATGCAGATAGCTACTGCTGTGAACCAGATGGGCGGCATTCGTGCTGTCGTTTATGGCAACTTCGCCATGGGCAAAGAAACAGACAAGCTGATGTCAGGTTTGAACTTGAATCTGAAGGGGTATAACGTCGGTCTTCTTGACGTGCTGAATGTGGCGGGCGACAGTGCGCATAACCGCGGTGTGATGGAGCCGGACGTGGTTTACGGAAGAGACGAGGCCCGCGACGACAGCGTAAGGAATATCAGTAGCGGCATAGAAGCTTTACGAAAGATTGCTGCTGGAGAAGAAAGCGTTCCTAAAGCTATGACGCGCAACGACCTAACACAATACGGGGGTGATAATGAAATCACATTCTACTATGGTAAGACAGGAAACCCGGAGAATAATTTCAGAGGCGGTTATGGTATTGCTCACATAGGAGGTAAACACGGTGCTGACACCCTATTGTCCGTTCTCAATGTTATTGCAAACGGAAAGATAGACCGATATGTTGCCGGCAACAAAACCGTAGTACTTTCAGACGGTCAATATGAAGCTGTGCTTGCCCTGACAAGATTTGGAGATAAAGAGACATGGCTGTTCAATGGTTGGAAAAAAGACGAAGGAACTGGTGCAGACGGGGAGGTTAGTACTCACTCCGACGCTACGCAAGCCAACCCTACGTTTAGTCGTGAAGACCTGGGAGCAGTTCTTTCGGATGCAAAGATACAAAAGATTTCTGAGATAGCCAAGAAATCGGCCGAAAAAATGCAAGTTACTGGCAAACACGTTTATCAGGGCAGCAGTGCAGCGTTTGATAGATTCGACCACAGCAAGGTTGGTAGCGGTGAAGGTCAGGCTGTCAGCGATGCCGACATCGAGAAGGTGAATGGTGACATACAGGCTGCAATTATCAAGCTGATGCCAAGTGAATCAGGCGACTACTACAATGTTGAAACTGCTGGGTATTATCGAAAGAGTAAGTGGAAAGACTCGGAAGAAGTGATTGCTGACTTGAGCGAACCAAGTCAATCAGCTGCCGCAACTGATGCCTCTGAACCTCAAGTTCCCTATGAAAACGGCGGGGAACGGATTAACGCTGAGACGCAAGAGCTATCTTCTGAGGGCAAAGATACGAAGAATTTTGGAAATGACCAAGAAAAAACGGAAAAAAGTGCGATTCAGCGTCGTGACGACCGTGTGCAGGCTGCTGTGGTAGAGCATCGTACGAAACGTTGTATATGCGGGTGCAAAGGTACTAATTTTTCAGCAAATCACAACAGGTAGTGAGTTTTCTTGAATTAGCCATAGGTTGTATATGCGGGTGCAAAGGTACTAATTTTTCAGCAAATCACAACCGGTAATGGTCACATGCTCAATAGTGAGCGTTGTATATGCGGGTGCAAAGGTACTAATTTTTCAGCAAATCACAACGTTCTCGGGTTTGTTGGCAAGCTCTTCCTCGTTGTATATGCGGGTGCAAAGGTACTAATTTTTCAGCAAATCACAACCCTCTCTTGATAGCTTCATTGTTCAAGCTCGTTGTATATGCGGGTGCAAAGGTACTAATTTTTCAGCAAATCACAACCCCAAACGAAAACAATATATGGGCAAGGCGTTGTATATGCAGGTGCAAAGGTACTAATTTTTTAGCAAATCAAAACACGCTTACTTTCTTGTTGATTCCAGCGTTTGTTGTATATGCAGGTGCAAAGGTACTAATTTTTTAGCAAATCACAACGCCCATGCGTCAAGCAGCTGCTTGTGCTGCGTTGTATATGCAGGTGCAAAGGTATTAATTTTTTAGCAAATCACAACATAATGCTCGATATAGTCACTCACCTTGATGTTGTATATGCAGGTGCAAAGGTACTAATTTTTCAGCAAACCACAACGGTTGAGGGTGGCAAGCCTAATCTTTTCAGTTGTATATGAAGGTGCATCGGTCCATCCTAAAGGTATCTTGCCAGCAGCAATGGAAACAACCTTTTCACAACAAATCCTTGTCGCTCTCGCGGTGAAGATCATATTTTCCAAGTCAGAAAACGATGTTTTCCAAGTCAGAAAATAATGTTTTCCAAGTCAGAAAACGTTGTTTTCCGCGTCAGAAAACAACGGTTCTGGTGTCGGGAGAGACTTTGTGAAAAGATTTATCAGGTCATGAGCTAAGGGTTATCCTCGCTCCTTTCGATAGTCATCGTTGTGTGCATCAGAAAACAACCTACAATCGAATCAGGGTGGAGCCGGAGGTGGGTTGCTGCCCTGTGTTGAGCTGCACGGCATAGACGCCTGACGGGCAGGCGGAGAGGTCAATGGTGCTGCCCTGACACGATGCCACCACCGCTCCGCTGAGGGCATAGACGGTGAGGGTAGAGGCAGGGGGTAGGGGCGTGTCGCTCTCCACGCTGAGGCGTCGGCCGCGGAGGACGAAGCGGGCGCTGGCGGGCTGGTGGTCGGAGAGGCCGGTGACCTTCTCGTTCATCTGAAGGATGTAGAGCAATCCGCGGTAGACGTCGATCTGGCCATAGCCGTAGGTGCTGTTGGGATAGTCCATCGTCTCGTCAGGATGGGTGCAGGTGTGGGCAAACACATCGAGGATGTCGTCGGGGGTGAGGTCGGGCTTGGCCTGCAGCCACAGGGCGATGGCTCCTGCCACGACGGGCGATGCCATGCTGGTGCCGCTCTGCGCTGTGTAGTAGAAGGTCTTGCCTTGGTAGGTCACCTTGTCGGTGAGTGCCTTGCGGATGGTGCTGGTCATTTCCACATAGCTGTTGAAGGGGGCGTTGATGCTCACGCCGGGTGCCACGACATCGGGCTTGGTGAGGCCGTCGAAGGTGGGGCCTTGCGAGGAGAAGCGGGCTATCTGGCCGGTTTGGGCGGCGGCGAGGCTGACCACTTCGTCGTTCGTCTCGCCATCGATGTTTTTGAACGTCGACTTATAGCCAGTGGCTCCCACGGTGATGATGCCGGGCATCGTGCCTGGCCACCATGTGGAATAGCCGGGGAGGGCGTAGGCGTAGGCGGGAATGTTGTCGATGTTGGAGAACGGGCAGTATTTGATGTCGGAATAGACCCAGGCGGGTCCGTCGCCAGTGAGGAGGAAGAGGGCGCCGCAGAGCATGAGATAGGCCAGGTTGGGCATGTCGCCATGGAGGTGGAGCACGTCGCCGCGCGGGTCTTGGTAGTCGCTCTTCCAGATTTTCAGGTGGATGTCGCCCAGGGTGACGGTGGTGGAGAGCCGGCAGGTGTCGTTGAGGGCCAGCACGCTGTCGGTCCTGAAGGAGAGCGTCTTCTCGATGTGTGTGTCCATGAGGCGGATGCTGAGGAAATCGAGGCGCACCTGCTGGTCGACGGGTGTGACGATGTCGAGGTCGATGGTCTGTCCGCCTCCGATGCCGTTGACGATGGCGGTGCCCGCCTGCTGGACATCGGCAGGCTTCTCCATATAGGCGGTGTGGTGGCCGTCGTTGCCGGCGCAGGCCACGATGATGCGTCCTGGGCCGATGAGCGACTGGAGGGCTTCGGCCTCCAGCAGGTGGCGGTGGCCGAGGGTGTAGCTCTCGCCGCTGCTGAAGTTGACGACGCAGGGCTTGCCGTCTTTCGCAGCCTGGTCGAAGAGGTACTTGAAGCCCAGCACGCAGGTGGCTGAGGTCAGTGCGTCGGGGGCGTCGAAGTCTTCTTCATAGGAATTGAAATGGGCGAGGTAGAGGTCGGCCTCGGGCGCCATGCCCGGGTATTTGCCGTCGACAGCGCGTCCGGCCATGATGCCCAGCACATGGGTGCCGTGGAGGGTGATGTTGGCGTGGTGGGTATGTCCGTAGGCGGCAATCTCTTCGGGTGAGGTCATGGCGTGGCCTTTGGTGCCGTCGTCGTTTTTCCAACAGAAATCATAATAGTATCGCGCGCGCGACTGTCCTTCGTCGTTGAGGAAAGCGGGGTGGGTGAAGTCGTAGCCATTGTCGAAGACGCCTGCTGCCACACCTTGCCCCGTGAAGGCCTGTGGCAGCCCCTCGCCGGCATAGACGGGCGTGGCGTCGATCTGGCCGGGGGTGACGTCCATTGCCGGCCGTGGCATGGGCTCAGCCTCGATGCGCTCGATGCGCTGGTCGGCTGACAGGGCAGGCAGCTTGCGGCAGGGCACGTCGACGATGAAGATGCGCCCGATGCTGTCGATCACGCGGCAGCCGTAGCCGGCGAGCAGAGCCGACGACTGGTCTCTGTGGCTGAAGGTGAGGAGGGTGAGGATGCGCTGGTCGCTCAGGGGGGCTTGTTGGCGGGTGGCCACTCTTTTCAGCGAGGGCGACAGTTTGGCAAGAGGTGCGGGCTGCTGGGCGTGACAGAGGTGGGTGCCCATGAGCAGGGCGACGCCGAGGATCAACGTAGATTTCATGTTTCTTTCGTTTATTTGATTTTGGCTGCAAATATACGTCAGAAGGACTGAATAACAAGCGACGGGGCTGAAAAATTAAGATTTCTTTAGGGATTGGCGGGTTTTGGTAACGACTCAGCATCTCCTTTCTCAGGGGATATGTGACCCCCTCTTGTCTCCCCCTGTAGGGGGAGGAATGATTAGAACTGAGCGCAGAACTAATCACTCCCGCGCCAAATGCCTGATAGGTTGGACCCCGTAGGCACTCCCGCGCCAAATGCCTGATAGGTGCGACCCCGTAGGCACTCCCCGCCCCTTTTAAGGGGAGGGGATGGGGTGGGGTCGAGCCGCGAGAAGATAAGGTCACACTTTACGGAAATCACAGAAAAGATATTGCGGATGCAATATCATCATCATTCGTGAAATCCGTGCAATCCGTTGTTGAGAAAAAAAATTCTGTGTTTTCTGTGTGAGATAAAATTTTCGCGTAATTCTGAGTTTTTCGTGCTTTTTCGCGATTAAATACCTTTTCATTTGTGCGATGTGAGGGGATTGCGAAAATACGCGAAAAGGCGAAAAGGTGCGAAAACCGATATTGCTGTGCGCAATAATAAGATAAGGTCACACAGAAATCACGGAAACCACAGAAAAGATATTGCGGAAGCAATATCCTCCATCCGTAAGATCCGTGACATCCGTGTTCGAAAAATAATTTCTGTGTTTTCTGTGTTTTCTGTGTGAGATAGAATTTTCGCGTAAGTCTGTATTTTTCGTGCTTTTTCGCGATTTAATATCTTTCATTTGCGCAATGTGATGGGATTGCGAAAATACGCGAAAAGGCGAAAAATTGCGAAAATCGATATTGCGGACGCAATAATAAGATAAGGTCACACAGAAATCACGGAAATCACAGAAAGGATATTGCGGAAGCAATATCCTCCATCCGTAAGATCCGTGACATCCGTGTTCGAAAAATAATTTCTGTTTTTTCTGTGTTTTCTGTGTGAGATAAAATTTTCGCGTAAGTCTGAGTTTTTCGCGGGTTTTCGCGATTAAATATCTTTTCATTTGCGCGATGTGAGGGGAATGCGAAAACACGCGAAAAGGCGAAAAGGTGCGAAAATCCCCCTCCTACAGGAGAGGTGAGGGGAGGTGATGAAGGTCAGAAGGTATATCATTGCCCAATTCATTTGTAACTATATACCTGCGAGAATGTTAAATGTTGGTAGGTATTTGTTAATTTCTTGTGGCCGATTGAAAGAAAATGATTATATTTGCAGGAAGAAATGGTGACACAAGAATCAAGATGAAGTACGCAGACTATATCCGGCAAATTGAAATAGAATCGCTCTGGAGCGGTAAGAAGCACGTGGTGTGGAATCTCGACCGCCAGGTGAACATCCTCAGCGGCATCAACGGCGTGGGCAAGAGCACCATCCTGAACAAGGTGGTGAAGAGTGTCAGTACGAATGGCGACATCATGAACCACCTGCTCAAGGGCGTGCGGCTGAAGACGGAGCCTGAGGACGCCACGCACATCCGCTTCGACGTGATCCGCTCGTTCGACCGCCCCATCCTGAATGCGGAGTCGGTGAACAAGATGGACCTCAGCCTGGCCACGGAGCTGGACTGGCAACTGTATAAGCTGCAGCGGAAATACCTGGACTACCAGGTGAACATCGGCAACCAGATGATAGCTGCCCTGCAGAGTGGCGATGCCGATGCGGCACAGAAGGCGCAGGAGATCAGCGAGCCGAAGAAGATGTTCCAGGACATCATCGACGACCTCTTCCAGGAGACGGGGAAGAAGATTGTGCGTACGGAGAATGAGATCAGGTTCTCGCAGATCGGGGAGACGCTGGTGCCCTACCAGTTGTCGAGCGGCGAGAAGCAGATGCTGGCCATCCTGCTCACCGTCTTGGTGGAGGACCGCCGCCCCTACGTGCTCTTCATGGACGAGCCGGAGGTGAGCCTGCACGTGGACTGGCAGCAACGGCTCATTGACCTCATCCTGGAGCTGAACCCGAATGTGCAGATCATCCTGACCACCCACTCACCGGCTGTCATCATGAACGGGTGGATGGACAACGTCACGGAGGTGAGCGATATTACGAGCTAGGAAAATTAAAAAATTATAGAATTATAGAATTATAAAATTATAAAATTAGAAAATTATAAAATTAGAGAATTATAAAATTTAAGATTAAAAAATTAAGGCAATGATATAGCAATTGACCTGCATGACCTCCCCCTTACCCCTCCTGTAGGAGGGGGGCAAAACCGCCTCAGGGGCGTCACAACAAACTATCCCCCTCCTACAGGAGAGGTGAGGTCATGCAGGAGGCTGAGGGGCGTTCATACACCTGCGAACCTTTCGGGTCAATTTCTATGTTATTGCCAAGATTAGAGGATTGGGCATTGTTTGAGTAAACTGAAGGAAAACATATCGTCGGGGTATCTGGAGGCGGCCAACCGGCTGAACTCCAAGAAGTCGAAGCGTAGGATCGTGGCCTACGTGGAGAGCTACGACGACATCTTCTTCTGGCGCACGGTGCTCGACGGCTTCGAGGACGATACGCGCTATTTCGAGGTGATGCTCCCCTCGCACAAACGACTGGAGCGCGGGAAGAAGTCGGTGCTCATGCGGCTGTTGGCGAAGCAGGCGGGCAAGGACCTTATCTGCTGTGTGGATGCCGACTACGACTATCTCATCCAGGGGGCCACGGAGACCAGCCGCACGATGCTGTCCAGTCCGTATGTGTTCCACACCTATGCCTACGCCATCGAGAACCTGCAGTGCTACGCGCCGTCGCTGCGCACCGTCATGGTGGCCATCACGCTGAACGACCACCAGATATTCGATTTCCTTGAGTTCATGACGCGTTTCTCAGAGGCTATCTTCCCCCTCTTCGTGTGGAGCATCTGGTACTATCGCCGCCCCAACTATCAGGAGTTCACCATCACCGACTTCAACACCATCGCCCAGCTGGGCGGCTTCTCGCTCGAGCGGCCTTTCGACTGCTTCAAGCATCTCAAGCACAAGGTGTGGGTGAAGATTCAGGAACTGCAACGCCGCAACCCTGATGCGAAGGAGAGCTACCTGGCGCTGAAGGCGGAACTGCAGGAGCTGGGGGTCACCCCGCAGACCACCTATCTTTATATACAGGGCCACCACTTGTTCGAGAAGGTGGTCTGTCAGGTGATGACGAAGGTGAGTCGTGAACTGGTGCGCGAACGGGAGCTGGAGATCCGCCGACAGTCTGTACACACCACGCAGATGCGCAACGAGCTGTCGTGCTACAGCCACAGCACGCAGGACATCGCGCAGATGCTGAAGAAGAACATGGGCTACGTGGTGTCGGAACCGTTCAGACGCATCCGCCAGGACATCGAACGGCTGCTCTCACAACAATGATGTTTTTCTCCCTAAACGACGAACACGATTTTTATTTGAACATCGAAAAACACGAAAAACACGAATGGACTTTTTTAAAACACACACAAATACATATGAATGTATCTATTCAGCCCCCTCGCTGATAGACCTCCCCTAGCCCCTCCTGTAGGAGGGGGACTGGTTTGTTGTGGCGCTCCTGTAGGAGGGGGGAGTTGTTTGTTGTGGCGCTCCTGTAGGAGGGGGAGTGGTTTGTTGTGGCGCTCCTGTAGGAGGGGGAGTGGTTTGTTGTGGCGCTCCTGTAGGAGCGGGCTGATTAATTTCTGCGCTCAGTTCTAACTATTCCTCCCCCTACAGGGGGAGATAGAGGGGGTCGCAACCTCCTGTAGGCGGGGGCTGATTAATTTCTGCGCTCAGTTCTAACTTCTCCTCCCCCTGCAGGGGGAGATAGAGGGGGTCGCAACCTCCTGTAGGCGGGGGCTGATTAATTTCTGCGCTCAGTTCTAACTATTCCTCCCCCTGCAGGGGGAGATAGAGGGGGTCGCAACCTCCTGTAGGCGGGGGCTGATTAGTTTCTGCGCTCAGTTCTAACTATTCCTTCCCCTACAGGGGGAGACAGAGGGGGTCGCAACCTCCTGTAGGCGGGGGCTGATTAATTTCTGCGCTCAGTTCTAACTATTCCTCCCCCTACAGGGGGAGATAGAGGGGGTCGCATAAGGGGGACTGATTGACCAAAAATTTCTCGTGAGATTATTCTTGCAACAACGGATTACACAGATTTCACGGATTATTCTCAATGCTGAAGAAGCAGAGCCATCCGTGTAATCCGTGCAATCCGTTATTTTGTTGATCACGAATTTGGGGAATTATCCGTGCAATCCGTTGTCAAATAGAAACAAGGGGCTATTCGTGGTTCTTGAGGAACTGCACAGCGCGCTCGATGTGCGGATACATCAGCTGGTCGTTGTCGACGAACGGAACCACCTCGCGGAACTCCTTGTGCAGCTGCTCAATGGCGGGCGACGACTTCATCGGGCGGCGGAACTCCAAGGCCTGTGCGGCGTTGAAGAGCTCGATGGCCAGTACGCGCTCCGTGTTGTCGATGACCTTGTAGAGCTTGATGGCGGCATTGGCGCCCATCGACACGAGGTCTTCCTGATCCTGGCACGAGGGGATGCTGTCGACCGACGATGGCATGGCCAGCGACTTGTTGAGGCTCACCACAGAGGCGGCGGTGTATTGTGTGATCATGAAACCGCTGTTGAGTCCAGGGTTGGCCACGAGGAAGTCGGGCAGGCCGCGCGTGCCGCTCACGAGGCGGTAGATGCGGCGCTCAGAGATGTTGGCCAGCTCACTCATGGCAATGGCCAGGAAGTCCATGGGCAGGGCGATGGGCTCGCCGTGGAAGTTGCCGGCAGAGATGATGAGGTCTTCGTCGGGGCATACGGTGGGGTTGTCGGTGGCGGAGTTGATCTCCGTGTCGATGACCGACTTCACATAGCGCAGCGTGTCTTTCACGGCACCATGCACCTGAGGCACGCAGCGGAAAGAGTAGGGGTCTTGCACATGTACTTTGGGCTGTGCAATGAGCTCGCTGCCCTCAAGCAGTTCGCGCATGGCCTTGGCCGTCTCTATCTGTCCCTGGTGCGGGCGCACGGCGTGGACGGCATGTGTGAACGGCTCCTGTCGGCCATCGTAGGCTTCGAGCGACATGGCGGCAATCTTGTCGGCCCAGTTGCTCAGGCGCTGAGCACGCAGCAGGGCCCATACGGCAAAGGCGCTCATGTTCTGTGTGCCGTTGAGCAGCGCCAGTCCTTCCTTCGATGCCAGTTCGATGGGCTGCCATCCCATGCGGCGGTCCATCTCTTCGCCAGAAATGATCTCGCCGTTCATCTCCACCTCGCCCAGTCCGACGAGCGGCAGGCAGAGGTGAGCCAGCGGCACGAGGTCGCCAGAGGCACCCAGAGAGCCCTGACGGTAGACGATGGGGTAGATGTCGTTGTTGAACAGGTCGACGAGGCGCTCCACGGTGTCGAGCTTCGAGCCTGAGTAGCCATAGCTGAGCGACTGAATCTTCAGCAGCAGCATGATTTTCACGATGGGTTTGGGCACGCGTTCGCCCACTCCGCAGGCGTGGCTCTGGATGAGGTTGATCTGCAGCTGCTTCAGCTGGTCTTTGCTCACCGACACTTTGCACAGCGAGCCGAAGCCGGTGGTGACGCCATAGACAGGCACGGGGCTTTCGGCAATTTTGCGGTCGAGATACTCACGGCAACGCACGATGCGATGGCGGGCATCGTCGCTGAGTTGCAACTTGTAGTTTTCTTTGATGATTTCGCCGATGCGCTCAATGGTGAGGTGTTCGGCATTGATTTGATGAATCTTCATGGTTATGTTGAATTTGATTTAGATTTTGCGTGCAAAGGTAAAGAAAAATATGAGAACCTCCAAGATTCCCTGCATAATTTGTGCGTTTTCATGTGCTATTTGTTATGATTTTAGGGAAAATCATTTGGGACTTATAAAAAAAATAGCAATGATATATGATGGCCCTCACCCACCTCCTTTCGGGGCTTCCCCGCTATCTTTTGTCATCAAACAAACCGTTTTCGCCGTTTTTATGGTAAAAATGTTGTTATTTATTTTGTTGTAAAAAAAAAACGTATTACCTTTGCACCATAAAATGTACTTATACGAACAAACAAAAGCAAATCATTACAAATTCATTAATCAAAAAAGCGTATGAAAAGTAAATTATTTCTAACCCTGATGCTCCTGCTGTCCGTAGTCGGATGGGCAAGGGCGGATGAGCTGACCGTGTACGACAATGACAACACAAACAACTATGTGCCTTTGTATGGTATGTGGGCAGACTCCTATCAGAAGTGCGAGTTCATCATTCCCGCTGAAGAGCTTAACGACATGAATAATGCCATCATCTCTGGGATGACGTTCTATCTTAACCAAAAAGCTTCAGCAGCTTGGACTGGCACCTTCCAAGTGTTCCTCAAGGAAGTGGATGACGCCACCATCAGTAATTACACTGGAACGAATGGTGCCACCATCGTCTACGAAGGCACATTGGACGCAACGGGCGAGACCATGACTGTTGCCTTCTCTTCAGAATATCTCTACGCAGGCGGAAACCTTCTTGTGGGAGTGTATGAAATAGTGCCAGGCAGCTATGCTGGTGCCTCTTTCTTCGGAGCCAATGTTGCCGGTGCAAGTGTCGGCGGATATGACGCCGCCGGTCTGGACGCTGTAAGTGCTAACGCACGCAACTTCATCCCCAAAACTACTTTCACCTTCCAAGCTGGTGAATTGCCAGCTGTTATGAGGCCTACGAACGTCACCATCAACTACACGGGCGGTACAACTGCCGAAGTGAGCTGGACAAGCGGTGCAGAAGCTTTCGATATTGACGTGAACGGTACTGTGACTGAGAACGTCAGCAATCCCTATACGCTCTCCGACCTTACCTTGGGCACCACTTATGTCATTAAGGTTTGCGCAAAGAGCGGCAACGACATGAGCGAGTGGACGAATCCCGTCAGCTTCACAACCGATAAGTGCATGCCTGAGAATATGTGCCAAATCAACTATGAGTTGACCGACAGCTACGGTGATGGTTGGAATAACAATGCCATCAAGGTGGTGGATGCGGAAACCGGGGAAGTGCTTGCCACTTGGACTATTATCAGCGGCTCATCAGCTTCCGGTACTCTCAATGTTTGTCAAGGAACAGAGATTCAATTCCAGTGGGTAAGCGGCAGTTATGCTAGTGAGACCTCCTATGTAGTGACTGATGCATATGGCGAAGAGATTTTCTCTGGTACAGGTGCAATGAGCGACCCCGAGACTTACCTCGTTAGCTGCACAGAGCAAACTTGCCCCAAGCCTAGGAACTTGGCTGTGAACTATCAGGGTGGTATTACTGCCGAAGTCAGCTGGACATCGGATGCCGAAAATTTTGACCTGATGGTGAACAATGATTTGATTGAAGGCGTCACCAATCCATATACGATGGAAAATCTCGAACTGGGAACCACCTATGAAGTTCGGGTTCGCACCAACTGCGGTGGTGACGACTATAGCGATTGGACCAGTGCCGTCAGTTTCACCACTGATGAGTGTATGCCTGAAGACCAGCTTGTAGTTAACTATAGTCTGCAGGACAGCTATGGTGACGGCTGGGTCTCTTCCAACGGTGCAAACTACATTGTTATGATGGATGAAGCTGACAACGTACTTGACTATGTAACTATTGAGAGTGGCTATTCTGCTTCCGGCACCTTCAAAACGTGTGGAGAATATGTAAAGTTTATGTGGTATATTCAAGGTAGCAGGACCTATCCTGAAGAGTGTTCTTGGACATTTACCGATCAATCCGGCAATGAGCTTTTCTCTGGAACAGGTAGTTCTGTGGAAAACGGCGATATACTGTATGAGATTGACAGAAGCTCTTGTCCTTCACCATCCAACTTAGCTGTTTCTGAGGTAGGTCCTCATAGCGCAGTTCTTGGCTGGACAGAGAATGGAGAGGCTACGGAATGGGAGATTTGCCTGAACGGCGATGAGAACAACCTCATTTCCGCTAAAAGCAATCCCTTCACGCTGACTGGCCTTGACTCAGAAACGACGTACGTTGTGAAAGTCCGTGCCATCAACGGTAGTGATCAAAGCCGCTGGAGTATAACGCTCGCCTTTGCGACACCTATTGCGAATCCCGCTCCCTCAGATTTGGCAGTGACGAATATAAGTGCGTCCTCTGCAACTGTAAACTGGAGTACTTTTGCTGAGAGTTATGATTTGGAATGGGCGGAATTTACCTATACACCATCAGACAATGCTTTCTGGTTGCAGTATGACAATGGAACCGTAGCATCCAATGTGGGCTCTTCAAGTGTCATGAATTGGAAATGGGGTGTGATGTATCCTGCCGAAATGCTCCAAGACCAGAAAATCCTTACCAAGATTGCATTCTATGAAGCAGAAGCCAACCAATATACCGACGGCACTATCACGGTGAATGTGTACAGTGGCGGCGACGATGCTCCAGGAACTTTGATTGGCACTGAAAGCTTTGCCATAGAAGGCACAAATGGTATGCGCGAAGTAAATCTTTCTGCTCCCATCCAATTCGACCCCAGTCAGAACCTGTGGATTACGCTCAACACAAATGCTCTATACTGTTTGGGAATGAGCAATGAGGATGGTGGAATCAATAGCAGATGGATTTTCTACGAAAATGAGTGGAGGGATATGGGTTCTCTCTATACCACTGGTGCAGCTTATAGCTTCATGATTCGTGGATATGCTGATAATTTTGATTTATCCACACTTAATTGGAATACAGAACCAGACGTTACCTCTCCTTATACCATTGACGGCCTTGACCCCGTAACACCATACATCGTAAGAGTGAGAGGCGACTACGGCGAAGACGGTATCAGCAATTGGGCATCAAAGATTTTCACTACATCTTCCCCCTATGATGATCCTATCGACCTGGCTGCCTCCGAGATTACGGCTACAACCGCCACGCTGGACTGGACGGGCTACCAGGACAGCTATAATTTGATGTACAGACAGGCTGAGGCCATTGACCCATCCGAGCCTGCCACCATCATCTTCGAAGCAAATGATGTCTGGGGAGACGGCTCTGGCTATCAGATGCTGCTTGATGCTGATGCCAATGCCTACGGCACGCTGTGGAATGCAAACCACAATATCCTAGTGGATGGTGAACAATACTCCAATGGAGATCTTCCGACGGAATATTATGATGAGTTCGAATACAAGGTTCCTGAAGAAGCCGACGGCGCTCTGTCCACTACTAACGTTGTGGTTACCGGTAGCGTAACGATTACCATCCCTGCTGGCACCTATGACTATGCCATTTTCAACCCAACTCCTGGTGACAGATTCTATATCGCTGCTGACTATGGCGAAGTGGGTGGAGCCGAAGATGACTTCGTGTTTGAACCTGGTGTGACTTATCGCTTTACGATGCAGCGTTTTGGATCTGGTGATGGTGCTGCATTAGAAATCATTCGTCCTATGGAGGAATGGATAACAGTGGAGGGCATCAGCAATCCTTACGAAATGACGGACCTTACTCCCAACACTTACTACGAATGGCAGGTGCAGGGTGTCTACGAGGGCGGCACTACCGAATGGGTTGCCAGCCACTTCACCACTGAGGAACTCTTAGAAATCGAGCTGGTCAACGATGACAGCGAGAATGATGCTGAAAAGAAGAATTCTGTCTTCATTTCCGATGCCGCAGGCCAGTATTGCGAGGTCTTGCTTAGCGACCGCACGCTCTTCAAGGACAATTCCTGGAACACGCTCTGCCTGCCGTTCGACTTGACGCTGGAAGGTAGCGTGTTGGAAGGTGCTACCGCCAAGACGCTTGAAGAAGCATCGGTTTCCAGCACTTCTATCACTCTCGGTTTCGGAAGTCCCGTTTCGACACTGGAAGCCGGTACTCCTTACATCATCAAGTGGGAGGGAGGCGATAACCTCGTAGATCCCATATTCAGTAATGTTCTCATCAAGGATGTTTCAGAGGATGACCGCACTATCACGCTGGCTAATGGCAACGTGAAGTTCACGGGCTACTACGATGCGTTCGAAATCACGCCTGACGATGAGGGCATCTACTACATGAAGGCCGACAACACTTTGGCTCACACCGCCAAAGCCCGCACACTGAAGGCTCTCCGCGCTTACTTCGAGTTCACAGAGGAAGCTCTCGAGGGTGCACGTTCCATCGTGCTTGACCTCGGCGAGGGAAGCCAGGCTACGAGCATCAGCAGCCTGCCCGCCGACATGCTTGGCGAGGGCGACTGGTACACCGTCAGCGGTATGAAGGTGACGAACCTGAAGAAGGGTGTCTACATCAACAACGGCAAAAAGGTCGTGATTAAGTGAGAATAAAGCAGAGCTTGCTCACGTCCACAAGTCGTGGGCAGGCTCCTCAAGATTATAATCCTGTAAAAAAACGTAAGACTATGATCAAAAAAGAATATATCCAACCGAGCACCGATGTGTTCAATGTAGAGGTGCAGGCCGTTCTGGCAGACTTCAGCGTGAACAGTGGCGACGATGGCATCGTTGCCGACCCAGATCCCGATGAGGACGACGACGACAACCGCGCCCGCACCACCTACAACACCTGGGAAGACGAGGAGGACTAAGCCGTCCGCTCGTCCATAGAACGACATAACGAAAAGATGCCGCTGCCCGACAAGGAGCAGCGGCATCTTTTTGTTATCTGCAGTATTTTTTTTGCTTAGAGCGGCATGGCCGACTGGATGATGTCGTCGTCCACGAGGTTGGGCATGGTGACCGTCAGTTCGGGTGTGCGGTCCATCTCACGCTGGATGGCATCCATCGAACCACTGTTGCGAGCCCAAGAGCGGCGGGCAATGCCGTTGTTGACATCCCAGAACAGCATGTTCTTGATGCGGCGGTCGGCCTCTTCCGTACCGTCGATGACCATTCCGAAGCCACCATTGATGACCTCACCCCAGCCTACGCCACCACCATTGTGGATGCTCACCCAAGTGGCACCACGGAAGGAGTCGCCAATGACGTTCTGCACGGCCATATCGGCACAGAACTGCGAGCCGTCGTAGATGTTGGAAGTCTCGCGGAAGGGAGAGTCTGTACCACTGACATCGTGGTGGTCGCGACCCAAGACGATGGGACGTGAGATCTCTCCGCGACGGATGGCATCGTTGAAGGCCAAGGCAATCTTCGTGCGGCCCTCTGCATCGGCATAGAGAATGCGAGCCTGCGAACCCACGACGAGCTTGTTCTTGCCTGCTTCACGAATCCAGTGGAGGTTGTCGGCCAACTGTCCGTGGATGTCCTGCGGAGCGGTCTTCAGCATGGTGTCGAGCACTTCGGCTGCCAGGCGGTCGCTGGTCTCAAGGTCTTTCTCATCGCCCGATGAGCATACCCAGCGGAAGGGACCAAAGCCATAGTCGAAGAACATCGGCCCCATGATGTCCTGCACGTAAGACGGATAGCGGAAACGGTGGGTCTCAGGATTGCCGTCCATCCAGATGTCGGCGCCCGCACGGCTCGACTCCAAGAGGAAGGCATTGCCATAGTCGAAGAAGTACATGCCGTTGGCAGTGAGCTTGTTGATGGCAGCCACTTGGCGGCGCAGCGAGGCACGCACACACTCCTTGAACTGCTCAGGATCGTCGGCCATCATCTTCTGCGACTCTTCCAGCGAGAGGCCCACGGGATAGTAACCGCCAGCCCACGGGTTGTGGAGCGACGTCTGGTCGGAACCCAGGTCAACGTGGATGTTCTCCTCAGCCAAGCGCTCCCAGAGGTCAACCACATTGCCTACGTAGGCCATCGAGACGACACGCTTCTCTGCCACAGCCTTCTGGATAGCGGGAATCAGTTCGTCGAGGTTCTCGTGCAACTCGTCCACCCAGCCCTGCTCGTAGCGCTTACGGGCAGCCAGGGGATTGATTTCGGCCGTCACGCTCACCACACCGGCAATGTTGCCAGCCTTGGGCTGAGCGCCCGACATGCCGCCAAGACCTGCCGTGACGAAGAGCTTCATGTTGTCGCCACCCACCTTGCGTGCTGCATTCAGCACAGTGATGGTTGTGCCGTGGACGATGCCCTGCGGGCCAATGTACATGTAAGAACCAGCGGTCATCTGTCCGTATTGCGAAACACCCAGGGCGTTGTCGCGCTCCCAGTCGTCGGGCTTGGAATAGTTGGGAATGACCATACCGTTGGTGACCACCACACGCGGCGCATTCTTATGAGAGGGGAAGAGTCCGAGCGGATGGCCTGAATACATGGCGAGTGTCTGCTCGTCGGTCATCTGGCTCAGGTATTTCATCACCAGTCGATACTGTGCCCAGTTCTGGAACACGGCACCATTGCCGCCATAGGTGATCAGCTCGTGGGGATGCTGTGCCACACGCGGGTCGAGGTTGTTCTGGATCATCATCATGATGGCCGCAGCCTGACGACTCTTGGCGGGATACTCGTCGATGGGACGGGCATACATCTCGTAGGTAGGACGATAGCGGTACATGTAGATGCGGCCGTAGGTCTTCAGTTCCTCAGCAAACTCTGGTGCCAGCTGGGCGTGGAGTTTCTTGGGGAAATAGCGCAGGGCGTTGCGCAGGGCCAGACGTTTCTCCTCAGGGGTGAGGATGTCTTTACGTTTGGGGGCGTGGTTGATGTTGGGATCGTACGCCGGATGCTCAGGCAGTTCCTCAGGGATGCCCAGCATTATCTCTTTCTTGAATTCTTCGTTGGTCATGTTTTTATTTTTTAGTTGACAAGTAGACGAGTTGACAAGTTAACAAGTTGCTACTTTATTATTAGTTGACAAGTAGACGAGTTGACAAGTTAACAAGTTGCTACTATATTATTAGTTGACAAGTTAACGAGTTGACAAGTTGCTACTTTATTTGGTTGATAAGTTCTTATAATTTGCTCTCTACGATCTTCAGGATTTCCTGTTCCTCGGCATTGGCCTTCTGGATGAGTTCGTTGGCCTCAGCGATGAGCTTGTCGGCCACTTCGCGGTCCTTCAGACTGCCAGCGTTGATCTTCACATTGAGACCAGCGCCCAAGACGGCAGCACGGGCAGCCAGCGCACCCACACCTGCATCGGAGACAGAGTTGGGATTGCCCTCTTCAGCCATAGCGCGGCAGATGTCGAAGGCGCGGAACGAAGCCTGCATCGTGTGGAGAGGCACCTGAGTGGCATAGAGCGTGGCTTCTTGGATGGCCTGCGAGCGGGCTGCCTTGTCCTCTTCCGTCTTCTTGGGCAGACCGAAGGCTGCCATGATGCGGTTGAAGGCTTCTGTGTCTTCGTCGACGAGGTGCAGCAGTTCGGTCATCAGCTCCTGACCCTTGTCGGCCCACTGGCTGAACTTCTCCCACTGGTCGTCCCATCCGGGCTTGTGCGACGAGAGGTTGGCCACCATTGTGCCCAGGGCAGCACCCAATGCACCCATGTAGGCTGAAATGGTGCCACCGCCAGGAGCGGGACTCTCGCGCGAAGTCTCGTGAGCAAAGCCCTTCACGGTGAGGTCGACGAGTTTGTTGACACCCTCGTTCTGGGCATCTTCGAGCAGATACTCAATCACCTTCTCGCGCGGGTTGAACGGTTTCAGGTCGTCGAGTCCCATCGAGTGGATGGCTATATTAATAATGTCTTGTTCTGGAATACCCGTCGAACGGTGCTGCTTCTCAAGGAAATACTTACCCGCATCGATGAGTGTGCGCTTCGGAATGAGGCCCACGATCTCTGTACCCGTCACACGGATGCCACGATTCTGTGCGCAGCGGCACACCTCGTCGAAGCAGACATGCAGCGGAGCCACGTTGATGTTGGTGATGTTCATCGACACCTGGGCGATGCCATACTCGTCGATGAACCAGCCAATGGCCTTTGTGCCCTTCAGCGTGCCAGGAATCATGATGGGCTTGCCGTTCTCATCTTTCATGGGCTTACCCGTGATGGGGTTGCCTTCGCGCTTGGGACGGCCCTTTTCGCGAACGTCGAAAGCGATAGCGTTGGCGCGACGAGTCGACGTGGTGTTGAGGTTATAGTTGACGGCAATGAGGAAGTCGCGGGCACCTACAGCCGTGCAACCTGTACGAGCGACCTGCTCGTCGATGGGGCGTGCGCCAAAGTCGGGCTGCTTGCCTGGCGTGCTGAGCTTCTCAGCCAGCGCCTCATACTCACCTTCTCGGCAGACGGCGAGGTTCTTTCTTTCGGGTGTGAAGGCAGCTGCCTCGTAGCAATAGCAGGGGATGCCAGCCTCGTTGGCGATGCGCTCGGCCAGTTTGCGGGCCAGGGCGGCGCACTCCTCGAGCGTGATGCCAGCCACAGGGATGAGCGGACATACATCCGTAGCGCCCATACGCGGGTGGGCACCATGATGCTGGCGCATGTCGATGAGCTGTCCGGCCTTCTTCACGGCACGGAATGCAGCTTCCACCACTACGTCGGGTTCGCCCACGAAGGTCACCACTGTGCGGTTGGTTGCCTCGCCCGGATCGACGTCGAGGAGCTTTGTTCCTTTTACGGCTTCAATTTCATTGGTGATTTGTTTGATAACATCAAGGTTGCGTCCTTCGCTGAAATTGGGGACGCACTCCACAATCTGTTTTACGTGACTCATTTCTTTGTACGATTATTTTAGGTTATAAAATATATGTGTGCAAAGGTACGGCAAAAAAAGTTTTCCTCCAAACTTTGGAGCGAAAAACTCTTATTATTCCTGTCATTCGACGCAAAACCCCACATAATATCCCTGAAAATTGCAGGGACGGAAATGAAGAGTTATCTTTGCAGACGAAAAAAAAACGGCTTGCTTGTAATTTTTTGATTGTTTCTGCGACTAATAGAATAGACAACGAACAATAGAATCATGGAAACAAAGCAATTAGAGAAAGAATTCCTGGACATGATGGAGGCAGAGAAACGCACCGTCTACAAGGTGTGCTACATCTACGCCCAAGATCAAGACGACCTGAACGACCTGTTTCAGGAGACGGTGCTCAACCTGTGGAAGGGCTTCCCGCGCTATCGGGGGGATAGCAAGCTCACGACATGGGTCTATCGCATCGCCACCAACACCTGCATCACCTTTCTACGGCATTCGCACACCCGTCCGCAGACCATTCCTATGACCGCCGATGTGTCGCGAATCGCTGCTGAGGAAGGAACATCAGAACGACTTCAGGAACTCTACAAGCTCATCAACGAACTGGGGAAATTGGAACGCGCGCTGATTCTCCTCTGGCTCGAAGAGCGAAGCTATCAGGAAATGGCCGAAATCCTCGGAATCTCGAAAGCAAACGTTGCCGTGAAATTGAATCGTGTCAAAGAGAAACTAAAGGAAAAAGCAAAACAGTGAACCGTTAAGCAATAAAAAGGAGAATAATCATGGAACTTGAAGAATTGAAAGCCAGTTGGAACGCACTCGACAAGCGTTTGGCAGAATCAGAAATAGTGAACATGCGCATGGTGAAGGAGCTGATTGCGCAGAAGACCAAGTCGGCCTACAACCGCATCTACGGAATAAACCTCTACAACTTCGTGGTCAATATCCTGATCCTTGGCGTGGTCTTCCCCTTCGTATTTATGCATACACCCATCATGACCAGCTCGTTTGTGGTTATCGAAACGGTGATGGTGTTGGGGCTCATCCCGCAGATTTGGAAAATTTCCTTGTTGTCGAAATTCGACTTGGAGGGAAAACGCTGTGGCGAACTCCGCAGATTAGTGCTGCGCTACAAGAAAGTGTGTCAAGAAGAGAGGGTCTGGACGATTGCCATAGTCTGTCTGGCAATGATTGCCTTCTACATCATGGAATTAGGTTTCAACGACAAAGCCGGTTATCAACTGGGCACGCGGCTCTTGCTGCCCATCGGCCTTTCGCTGCTGACTTTCGCCCTGGGATTCTTCGTGGCCAAATGGCAGTTACGCCGTCATGCCCAGCAGATCCGAGAGATAGAGAGTGGTTTGGAGGAACTGAAAGGGTTTGAGAGCTAATACATTGCAATGCAAAAAGTAGAACAAAAAACAACGACAAATATGAAAACGCCAAGAATAGGATTGACAGTCATGATGGCTGTGGTGGCAATGGCCATGCATGCACAATTGAACGATAGTATCTCGACCGACACGACGCTGTGGTTCAACCAGACGCAACAGTTGGGCGAAGTGGTGGTGAAGAGTCCGTTGCCCAAGGTGCGAACCAACGCCAATGGCATGAAGGTGATTATTGCAGGCAGCGAGCTGGAGAAGGTGGGTTCGTCGAAAGACCTGCTGAAGCGTCTGCCTACGGTGAAGAGTGCCGACGACGGCGTGGAGATATTCGGACGTGGAGCCGCCGAGGTGTATGTCAACGGCCGTAAACTCTACGACATGAAGGAACTGGAGCAGATACCGTCTGACCAGATTCTGAATGTGGAAATCATCAGCAATCCTGGTGCACGCTATGCTGCCTCGACAAAGGCTGTGGTACGCATCAAGACGAAGCGGCCACAAGGCGAAGGCTGGGGTGTGCGCGACGAATTGAAGGCCTACTACAACAATGCCCCGGGCGTCAAAGACCAGTTGGACGTGAACTATCGTGAGGGCGGTCTCGACGTATCGGCCATGCTGAACGGTACGCTGGAGAATATGAAGACCGGCGCCTACGAGGTGATGGAGATATACAACGGCGGTCAGCGCATAGAGCAGACCATCGACAAGACGGTGCAACGGGTGAAAAACCGCAACTTCGGCACGCGCCTGCAGGTGAACTACCAGTTCAACGACAACCATTCCATCGGTGCGCGCTACAGCTTCGACCGCACACCCTACATGAAGTTCAACATCGACCTGCCTTCATTGTTCACCAGCAACGGTGAGTTCTTCCAGGGCAGCGAGAGCCACATCGTGAAACCAGTACGCAGCTATGCCCATGCCGCCAACATGTACTACAGCGGCAAGGTGATGGGCTGGCAGATTGATGCCAACATCGATGGGGTGTGGAACTGCACGAAGACGTGGAACAACACAGAAGAAACCATCATTCTGCCCTCGTATTCTTCGACATCTGACGGCTTAAAGACCTCTACGGTAAGCACCTTCAACGATGCTGCAGCCAGTCTGTTTGCTGGCCGTCTGACGTTGGAACACCCGTTGTGGGGCGGCAGCCTCAGTTTTGGAACAGAGTTCGATGCCACTCGCCGCACAGAAGCGAACATCAATCCCGTGACCAGCGATGGCGACTCGAAGGTGGATGAAAACATCTTTGCCCTTTTCGCAGAGTATAGACACCAATTGTTCCAGAAACTCAGCGCCCAGGTAGGCCTGCGCTTCGAGAGTGTCAGCAGCGACTTCTACGAGTGGGGTAAGCATCAGATGGCGCGCAACTACAGCGACTGGTTCCCCTCTGTGGGACTCTCGATGCCTGTGGGCAAGGTGTATGTGAGCGCCAACTACGGCATGGACATCGTCCGTCCGGCATTCGCCAACCTCACCAGCGACATCATCTATATCAACAACTACAGCTATCAGAGCGGAAATCCCTACCTGAAGCCCACTTACACGCAGAATCTTTCGCTCAGCGCCTCCTGGAAATGGCTCTATGTGATGGCCAGCTACAACCGCGTGAAGGACGACATCCAGATCAGGAACATCAGCTACTCCGACGACAGTCCGATGATCACATTGTTGCACCCCGACAACCTGCCGGCCTTCAACCGCTATACGTTCCAGGCCTTTGCCTCGCCGACACTTTTCCGCGTGTGGCATCCGATGTGGGGAGCCGTCGTGATGGGGCAGGACTACGAGACGCAGGTGCCCGACGGCAGCGTCAAGAAGATGAACCATCCGCTGGCACAGTTCATGTGGAACAACCTTGTGGACCTTCCTCATGGCTGGCGTGCAGGATGCGACCTGATGGCAATGACCACGGGCGAATTCTCCACCTATCGCCTGCACCGCCCGTGCCTGACGGTGGACCTCTCGCTCTATAAGTCGTTCTTCCACGACAAGCTGGAGTGCCGCATGAAAGCCACCGACCTTACCGCCGTGCGTGCGCAGCCCATCACCATCTACAGCTATCGCAATCTCTACGTCAAGAACGACAATCATCCCTACTATGAGCTGACGCTGACCTATAAGTTCAACGTTGCCAACGACAAGTATCGTGGCCGTGGGGCAGGCGAGAAGCAGAAGTCGAGAATCAAGTGAGCGTAGCAACGCCCAATGGCATAGAATGCATGTATTTTTCTGCTGTATGGCAAAAAATACATGCTTTTTTTTCTGTTTACTCGAAAATTTTGTACCTTTGTAGCCCAAAAGCTGATGATATGAAAAAGTTGTTGATATGTGTGCTCATTGCGCTGCCGATGGTAGGTTGGGCACAGAAGAAAGTAAAGAAACAGGCGGAGCCCATCAAGCCCATGAAGGAATTTGTGGACGAACTGATGTCGCGGATGACGATTGAGGAGAAAATCGGCCAGCTGAACCTGCAGGTGGCAGGCGACATCGTGACGGGCGGAGCCGTGAATACCGACGTGGGACGTCGCATCGCCAGCGGAAAGATGGGCGGTGTGTTCAACCTGAAGGGTGCCGACCGCATCCGCGAGTTGCAGGACGTTGCCGTGAAGCAGAGCCGCCTGGGCATCCCGCTCATCATCGGAATGGACGTGATACACGGCTACGAGACGGTGTTCCCCATCCCCTTGGCGCTGTCGTGTTCTTGGGACGAGCAGGCTGTGGAGCAGTCGGCGCATATCGCTGCAAAGGAGGCCAGTGCCGACGGCATCTGCTGGACTTTCTCGCCGATGGTCGACATCTGCGTAGATGCCCGCTGGGGACGTACCGCTGAGAGCAACGGCGAAGACCCCTATCTCAGCAGTAAGTTGGGACAGGCTATGGTTCGTGGCTACGAGGGGAAGGCACTCTCCACTTCAGAGAACATCCTCTCTTGCGTGAAACACTACGCGTTGTATGGCGGCGCTGAGGCTGGACGCGACTACAACACGGTGGATATGAGCCACTTGCGCATGTACAACCAATATTTCCCGTCCTACAAAGCATGTGCTGAGGCTGGCGCTGGCTCGTTCATGACCTCGTTCAATGTCGTGGACGGCGTGCCTGCTACGGCCAACAGTTGGCTCATCAACGATGTGCTGCGCACACAGTGGGGCTACGACGGACTGGTGGTGACCGACTACGGCTCCATTGGCGAGATGCTTGTACACGGTGTGGGCGGCGACCTGAAAGGCGCTTCGGCTATGGCGCTGAAGGCTGGCACGGATATGGATATGTGTGCCGAAGGGTTCCTCCACACACTGATGCAGTCGTATGAAGACGGAACGGTGTCGATGGCCGACATCGACAAAGCATGCCGCCGTGTGCTGGAAGCAAAATACAAGCTCGGACTGTTTGAGAATCCCTACCGCTATTGCGATGCTTCGCGGAGGGCGAAAGACATCTTCACCCAGGAGAACCGCAGGATAGCCCGCGACATAGCTGCTGAGACTTTCGTGCTGCTGAAGAATGCCAACAACATCCTGCCTTTGCAGAAAGACAAGAAAATAGCGCTGATTGGTCCGCTGGCCGACAATGCCGCCAACCTCTGTGGCAACTGGGCTGTGGCCGCTGTGCCCGACCGCTACAAGACCTTGAAGGAGGCCATGCAAGAGCGAGTGGGTGCAGGTCGCCTGCTCTATGCTCAGGGCAGCAATGTCTGTCGCGATGCTGAAGAGCAGAAGGCGGGTGAGTTTGGCAGCGCCATAGCCCGTGTAGACGACGCGCAGGCCAAGCAAGAGGCATTGCGCATAGCCCGCGAGGCTGACGTCATTGTCTGCGCGATGGGCGAGTTGGGCAACATGAGCGGTGAGGCTTCAAGCCGCTCAAGACTGGAGATTCCCGATGTGCAGCGCGAACTGCTCGAGGCATTGGTGCAGACGGGCAAACCCATGGTGCTGCTCCACTTCTCTGGTCGCGCCACCGTGCTCACTTGGGAGCAGCAGCACGTAGATGCCATCATGAACGTATGGTTTGGCGGTTCTGAGGCCGCTGAGGCTATGTGCGACGTGCTCTTCGGCGAGAAGTCGCCATCGGGCCATCTGACGGTCACGATGCCGCAGGCATTGGGTCAAGTACCTATTTATTATAACCACCTGAACACAGGGCGACCCGTGCCAGAGGGAGCCAACGAGTTCTATAAATACCGCAGCAACTACCTCGACGTGCGCAACGACCCGCTCTATCCCTTCGGCTACGGCTTGTCGTACACAAATTTTGCTTACGGCGAACTGACCTTGAGCGCAACGGAGATGGGACTGAACGGCAAACTCACAGCCAGCGTGACGGTCACCAATACGGGAACACGCGATGCTGACGAGGTGGTGCAGCTCTACATTCACGATCTGCAGGCTTCGGTCAGCCGACCCGTGAAGGAACTGAAGGGCTTCCGCCGCATCCATCTGAAAGCTGGTGAGAGCCAGCGGGTGGAGTTCCCCATCACCCGCCAGCAGCTGTCGTTCTACAATGCCAACGGCGAGGAACTGACAGAGACGGGAGAGTTCGACATCATGGTAGGTCCCAACAGCCGCGACGTGCAGACAAGCCGCATCGTGGTGAAGTGAAGAACGGATAGATAAAGGAATGATAGACAGGGCGACGGTTGACAGAATCATGGACGCTGCGAACATCGTGGACGTGGTGTCTGAATTCGTGACGCTTCGCAAGAGTGGCACGAACTACAAAGGATTGTGCCCGTTCCACAACGAGCGCACCCCGTCGTTCTATGTCTCTCCCTCGCGTGGCATCTGCAAATGTTTCTCGTGTGGCAAAGGCGGCAACCCCGTGGGCTTCATCATGGAGCACGAGCAGATGACCTACCCTGAAGCCCTGCGCTGGCTGGCCAAGAAATACAACATCGAGATACGCGAACGCGAACTGACCAGCGAGGAGCGCGAGGCGGAGAGCCAACGCGAGTCGATGTTCATCGTCAACGAGTGGGCGGCCAACTATTTCGAGGACCTCCTGCACAACAACGTCGACGGTGTGGCCATCGGCATGCAGTATTTCCGCAAGCGTGGCATTCGCGACGACATCATCCGCAAGTTCCGCTTGGGCTACGACCTGTCCGACGGCTATGCCCTGCCTCGACAAGCCCAGCTGAAAGGCTATCAGGAAAAGTTCCTGGTGGACACGGGCATCTGCTACCAGCGCGAGAAGGACAACCAGCTGGTCGACCGCTTTGCCGGCCGCGTCATCTTCCCTTGGATCAGCATGAGCGGAAAGGTGGTGGCCTTTGGCGGGCGAAAGCTCGACGCCGCCACGAAGGGGGTGCAACAGAAATACGTCAACTCGCCCGACTCGGAAATCTATCACAAGGAACAGCAGCTCTACGGCATCTATCAGGGCAAGAAGGCCATCGCCAAGGAAAACCTGGTCTACATGGTGGAGGGCTATACCGACGTCATCGCCATGCACCAGTGCGGACTGGAGAATGTGGTGGCCAACTCGGGTACGGCCCTGAGTGTCCATCAGATACGCATGCTCCGCCGCTTCACGCCCAACATCGTGCTGCTCTACGACGGCGACGAGGCGGGCATTCATGCCGCCATGCGTGGTACGGACATGCTGCTGCAAGAGGGCATGAACATCAAGGTGCTGCTGCTGCCCGACGGCGACGACCCCGACTCTTTCGCCCGTAAGCATACGGCGCAGGAGTTTAAGCAGTATGTGGAAGACCACCAGAAGGACTTCATCCAGTTCAAGTCCGACTTGATGCTGCGCGGTGTGACCGACCCCATCAAGCGGTCGGAGGCCATCAACAGCATCGTGCGAAGCATCAGCGTGATACCCGACCAGATTGTGCGCGCCACCTACCTCACCGACTGCTCCCACCGTCTGGGCATCAACGAAGCGACGCTCATCTCCACGATGAACAAGATGATACGGGAGAGTGGCTCGAGGAAGGAATCGCGTGGAAACGACGCTACAGGGGCGCGTGGGCCCGAGAATAATGTAAGCGCAGGCGGTAATGCCGCACCCGCTAACGACGGTCAGCTCGCACCTTCGTCCCCCCGTACGCTCACCTCTTCGCCCATCGAGGACATGCTCATCAGGGCGGTCATCCGGCACGGCGGGGAAGTCATCTACGACAATGTGGAGACCGAAGACGGCTCTGTGGTCAGCCTGACCGTAGCGCAATACATCAGCTACAATCTCGGCTCTGATGGACTCTCGTTCAGCACGCCTTTATATAATAAGGTGTTAGACGAGGCCGCTGCCCATCCCGCCAATAGTGGGTTCGACAGTGTCAGCTATTTCACCCGTCATCACGACGTGGAAATCAGCAACCTCGCCACCAGCATGGTGGTCGACCGCGTGCAGCTGAGCAAGAGCCTACAGATGAAGGAAGAGAAGGGCAGCCTGTGCAACCATGTGGAGCATCTCATCCTGGACTTCCGGCTGAACTATGTAGACACCCACATGAAAGACCTGCAACGGCAGATTATCCTGGCAGCCAACGACTCTGAGCGCATGCTGAAACTCATGCAGGAGTACAAGGACCTGCAGGACATCAGAAACCAGATGGCCAAGCGACTGGGCAGCAACATCATCGTGTGAGAGAAGTCGCCCGAGCCCTGTCATCGAAACATCGCATATCGAAAAAGAATACAAACAATAAAATCATCAACAATATCGTGTATTACATTGAAAAGAACATAGAGGTATCGGCATCCCACCACCTGGTGCTCGACTACGACAGCAAGTGCACCAAACCTCACGGCCACAACTGGCGCATCACCATCTACTGCCGTTCGAAGGAGCTCAACCAGAATGGAATGGTCGTGGATTTTGGAGAAATCAAAGAGCGCATCAAGCGCGTCATCGACCATCAAGACCTGAACGAGGTGCTGCCCTTCAACCCCACGGCCGAGAATATTGCCCGCTGGTGTACGGAGCAAATCGAAACCTGCTACAAGGCACGTGTGCAAGAGAGCGAGGGCAATGTGGCCATCTATTCCATTGAGGATTGACGTCGAGCATTGAAAATGAGGGTCAACGAGATATTCTACTCCTTGCAGGGTGAAGGCCACCACACAGGCCGGGCAGCCATCTTCGTCAGGCTGTCGGGCTGCAACCTGGCGTGTCCTTTCTGCGACACCGACTTCTCTTCGTTCCGCGAAATGGACGAGGCAGAAATCCTCGAAGCCATCCACCAGCTCCTCCCAGCCGTTGGCGTTACATCACAGCGCCCCCTTCCCATGATCGTCCTGACAGGCGGCGAACCCACCCTTCAGAACACGGAGCCGCTCATCGACCTCCTCCATCAGGAGGGCTTCTTCGTGGCAATGGAAACCAATGGCACGAACCCGCTGCCGCCCAACCTCGACTGGTCGACGGTGTCGCCCAAGGGGCCTGTCGCCTTCAACGAAGAGGGTGCGAAAAAACGCGTTGTCCATTTGTCACAATTGTCACGCCCTGCGATGCGGTGCAACGAACTGAAGCTGGTGTTCACAGAGAACTGCCAGCCTGAGCGCTTCCTCGACATTGCGGCCGACTTCTACTACCTGCAGCCCTGCGACGTGGGCGACGAGCAGCGCAACCAGGCGCTCATCCGCCAATGCGTGGAATACATCAAGGCCCATCCGCTTTGGCGCCTCTCCTTGCAAACCCATAAGCTCGCCGGCTTTAAATAGCAATTCCCGAAAATAACATTTCTCTCTCCTCTCTTCTCTCTCCTCTCTCCTCTAAAAAGAATAAAATGCTCTACTTCCACTGGATATTCCTGCTCCTCTACGTCCTCATCATCGTGGGTTCGATGCTGACCGTGCTGATGGACAATCGCCAGCCCGCCAAGACGATGGCGTGGATGATGGTGCTGGTGTTCCTGCCGGTAGTGGGCATCATCCTCTATTTCTTCTTCGGGCAGAACACGCGCAAGGAGAGAATGATTTCAGAGAACAGCCTCGACCAGCTCACCAAGCGCACCATGTTTGAGTATGTGGAGCAGAAAAACCTGACCATCCCTGAGGAGCATCGCACCTTGGTGAAGCAGTTCACGCTCCAGAATTGGGCTTTCCCGTTCAAGGACAACAGCGTCGACATCTTCACCGACGGCTACCAGATGTTCCACGCCCTGTTGCGCGACATCGCCCAAGCCACCCACCATATCCACCTCGACACCTATATCTTTGCCGACGACGCCCTGGGCAACCTCATTGCCGACGCGCTCATCCAGCGGGCGAAGGCAGGCGTGGAAGTGCGCGTGGTCTACGACGATGTGGGCTGCTGGAAAGTGGACGGAGCCTTCTTCGAACGGATGCGCGAGGCGGGCATCGACGTGCATGCCTTCATGCCCGTGAAATTCCCTGCCTTCACCAGCAAGGTGAACTATCGCAACCACCGCAAACTCTGCGTCATCGACGGACTGACGGGCTACATCGGCGGCATGAACATCGCCACCCGCTACGTCAGGGGCCGCTCCCATCCCGCAGGCCGAAACAACAAGAGCCGTTCCGCAGGCCGCAGTATCACAACGACAAACACCCCTTGGCGCGACACGCACCTGCGCATACGCGGCGCTTCGGTCTACGGCATTCAACGGGCATTCCTCGTCGACTGGTATTTCGTTGACCGCACGCTCATCACCAACCGCAAATACTATCCGCCACTCACGTTGGAGGGGATTTGCGATTCCCGACACCCCTCACCCATCATCCAGATAGTCACCAGCAGCCCCATCTCCCCGTGGCCCGACATCATGCAGGGTTACGTGCGCATCCTCCTGGAAGCCAAGCACTACGTCTATATCGAGACACCCTATTTCCTCCCCACAGAGCCCGTCTTCTTCGCCATGCAGACCGCCGTGCTCTCAGGTGTCGACGTGCGCCTGATGGTGCCCTATACCACCGACACGCGCCTGGTGGAGTGGGCCAGCCGCAGCTATGTGCGTCAAGCCGCCGAGACGGGCGTGAAGGTGTATTTCTACAAGGCTGGCTTCAACCACAGCAAGCTATTGGTCACCGACGACAATCTCTGCACCGTCGGCTCCACGAATGTCGACTTCCGAAGTTTCGAGAACAATTTCGAGGGCAACGCCTTCATCTGCGACCGCGATATGGCCCTGCGGATGAAAGCCGTTTTCGAGACCGACATGACCAACAGTATTCTCTACGACGACCTGGTGCAGAAGAAGCGTCCCGCCTTTGTGGAGCGTTTCCTCGAGTCCATCGTCCGCCTGCTCTCCCCGCTGCTCTAAGCATTCCTCCCGCCGCTTTTCTCCGCTGCTCTAAGTCCTTTTGGCGTAGACCTGATACGACAATTTGTCGGGTAAGCTTAGCGTAGACTATTGCGAAAGGAATAACATGGAAGTTGACCCGAAAGGTTCGCAGGAGTATGAACGCCCCTCAGCCTCCTACAGGAGGAATGTGACCCCCTCTTTACTCCCCCTGTAGGGGGAGGAGAAGTTAGAACTGAGCGCAGAACTAACCAGCCCGCTCCTACAGGAGGGAACAAAACTAACCAACCCGCTCATGTGACCCCCTCTTTACTCCCCCTGTAGGGGGAGGAGAAGTTAGAACTGAGCGCAGGAACTAATCAGCCCGCTCCTACAGGAGGGAACAAAACTAACCAGCCCCGCTCCTACAGGAGGGAACAAGACTAACCAGCCCGCTCTTGCAGAAGGGAACAAAACTAACCGCTCCCCTCCTACAGGAGGGGTGAGGGGGAGGTCATATAAGGTCAATTGATATATCATTACCATAATAATTCTCTAATTCTCTAATTCGTGATTGACAAAGCTATTCTCCCTGGCGCGAAAAAATGCGTTGTCCATTTGTCACAATTGTCACGCTTGGGGGCTCTGAGTAGTGGAATAACCCCTCGCAGAAACAAAGAGGGCGGTTGCGGAAGGCGGGTGGAACATTGTGAAGGCAGTGTGGACTTTTGCAAAACGGTGTGTGGACTTTGCAAAAAAAGTGTGGACTTTTGAAGAAAAAGTGTGGACTTTTCATTTTTTGCGAAAACTCCACACTAAATTGTTTGGTGGTTTGCAAATTAATATGTATATTTGCACCACATTTTTGTTTCATTTTAAACCATACGGATATGAAAAGCTTCTACCTGTTAGCCGCCACGCTTGCGGCGCTACTCTTCCCCCAGACCATGATGGGGGGGGGTGAATTTTCCAATTGACATCACTTTCGCGGCGCGTGGTGAGGCCACCACAGTCGACGAAGTGACAGTGACCAACCTTTCTGATCCCGACATTGCACCTGTGACGCTCAGCGGCACGGACATCCTCCGTCTGGTAGACCCGTCGAGCATCCCGACAGCCATCGAGAACATTCAGGTGGTTGAGGGTGTGACGAAACCCATCCTGACGCCTAACCCGTCGATGGGCGACGGCACGCTGATTTTCGACGCCCGCGAGTCGGGTCCCGTGCACGTGAGCATCTACACGACCGACGGCAAGCTGCTCGAGTCGGCGACCTTGCAGGTGGAGAAGGGCCGCAACACGGCGTTCATCCCCTCTCAGTCGCCCGGCATCTACCTTGTTAATATAGAGGGCAAGGGTCTGAAGTCGAGTGCGCGCTGGATCTGCGGCGGCTCGAAG
>Ga0310695_10000707_pt1 | contig 83021 bp, 63 predicted proteins | sample RumenRJG_04DNA_FD_203882 | JGI IMG/M metagenome (GOLD analysis project Ga0310695, IMG submission 203882) | Bovine rumen microbial communities from Lethbridge, Alberta, Canada - RJG_04 (v2) (version 2) | ecosystem: Host-associated > Mammals > Digestive system > Stomach > Rumen | place: Canada...
ACTCGGTGGGTCGTGCTACGACCTGTCTTGGGGTCCACCTCCGTTACAGTGGATCGTTGTACAAATTCTTGCATTTGGCAATCTCTTTTTGCCTCTCGAATCTGTCAACTTTTTTCAGGTCAAGTCAAAGTGTCTTGAGTGATTTGGCGGACATTTATAAAAAAGAAAGGAGATGCGTTGCACCTCCTTTCTGAATCCAAAAATTTAAATCTTACCAACTGCTGGTGAGGATGTAGTCGATGATTGTGGTTGCATCAGCGATACCCACGATGCCGTCGTGGTCCACATCGCCCACTGTCAGATTCAAGCCACTCGAGTTACCTGTCAGGATGTAGTCGATGATAGACGTCACATCCGAAATGCCCACGCTGCCGTTGCAGTCCACATCGCCAAGAATGGCTGCGGGAGGTAACAGTTCCACATTTCTAACAGCGAAGTAGTCGCCTGCAGGATGGACACTGCTGTCCTTGATGTAGCTCCAGGTGAGGGTATGGGGGCCAGCGGTCAGTAACGAGGTATTGGTGTACCAATCGTCATCGAGAGTTCCGAAGGTGAAGACTTCATTACCGTCAATCTCAAAACGGCATTCGTCATAGATTCTTGAACCCTCCTCGCCTCTGGCCTTGAACATGAATCTCACCCGGGTATCCTCTTCAACATAGACGTAGGTGGACAATACAGACGAACTGCTGTGGGCACCGGCATTGCCCGATCGGGCATACAGTTCACCCTGATCATTCATTTCTACATACCATGGATACTGTCCGGTACTGGCGAAGTGGAGGTTGCCGCCCGGTACGTTGAGTGTTTCATCAAGGCCGTAGATGCCCTGGATGTTGCTGAATTTATACCAGTAGTCGCAATTCCGATAGGCTTCTTCGCAGCCGCCAGGAACCCATAATACTGCATTGTTGTAGGTGGTCTCATCAAACATAGGCTCATGGAATGGCATCGGCTGTTCGCTCAAGCAATAGATTTTGGTAAGGCTTGTACAACCCGTGAAAACGTTAGATGACCAAGAGCTGGAATTAAAGAACTTGCAGTTCTTCCCGATAACGACCTTACTCAATGAGGAGCAGCCGTAAAAAGACAATCCTCCGACGTAGGTGACAGCATCAGGAATGTTCATTTCGGTCAAGCCAGTGCACAAGGCGAATGCTGCTCCCCCGATTGATTCTACCTTGGAACCGATGCGTAAGCCTGTAATTTCATTACAGCCGTAAAAAGCATCCTCCTCGATTGCGGTAACATCATAGCCCAGGGCCGCGTCTGGAATCCCCCAATACCCTTCAGGTGAAGGTAACACACAACCGACGCATTTTGCCGTAGTGCTGCTTGTAATTACATATTCGAGATAATCCACTATGAAGTCATAGGGTAATACGCTGGTGTTGTTGAAGCGCTTCCATCCATCGGCAGACTGATATGAGCTCAAGACCGAATTTGGCACTTCGAGAATGGTAGAGTTATAGTTCGCGGTCGAGAACACATTATCATCATACAAGCTCGGCGGGGTCTGGGCATAGCAGGTCAATTTATTCAGCGTCGTACATCCGCTGAAAGCCTGCTGATTAATGGTTCTCATTGAAAATGGTAACGTCACATCGTATAGTTTGGTGCAGTCCTTGAAGGCGCTAGCCCCGATGGTTTTTATGCCATTAGGGATGTCGATGAAGGTAAGGCTGGTACATCCCTGAAAGGTTCGCATGTCAATCGTGGTTATCGTCCCAGACAGGTCAGCTCTTCTCAGATTGGTACAATTATAGAATGCTTCACTGCCCATATAAGTGACCGAGTTAGGAACATAGACATATTCCAATCCCGTTTTACCAAATGCATCGTGCCAAATGCGGGTGACAGAGTTGGGAATATCGACGCTGGTCAATTTGGTACACTGATAAAACGCGAAATAGCCAATTTCGGTAATCGAGCTCGGGATTGTAACTCCTGTCAAATCGCCACAGTTGCGGAACGCATTATTGCCAATTTTGGTCACGTTATATTGCGTGCCGCCATAGGTGACGGTAGGCGGAATTGTCACGTTGCCAGTATAGCTGGTATAGCTGGCATTGTTCTCGTTGTAGGTCACCTCCACCGTGTTTGTGCCGGTGATGTTGAGATACAGGCCTGATGCGCCGAAGTCATAGGCTTGCGCGCTCACAACGCTCGACAAGGCCGCCACAAGGGCAAAAGCCCTGAAAAGTAGTTTCTTGTTCATAGTCGTTAAGATTTAATGGATGAATAGTTGTATGTGATTTAACTCGGTGCAAATATAGCGAAAATTCTATAAAAATGAAAGGGGGAGGCAACAAAATGGTTAATATAAAAAAGCCGCGGCAGTGGGTGAGCTGTCGCGGCTGGATGATAGTTGAAGTATGTCTCGTATGATTAAGGCAAAAGCCTCCCTAATCCCTAATCCCTAATCCCTAATCTCAAGTGGGCAAGCCCACTTGACTCTTAGAACTCAGCGTTGTTGGGAGTGCGCGGGAACGGGATGACGTCACGGATGTTGGTCATACCCTCATGTGCGTAAGAAGTTTAACTGCTTCTGAATCATTTTAAGCCATATCGTACGAGCACGGGTATCTGTAAGTTCGTATTAATATCGGGACTTAGGTAATGGTTTGTTTTTGAGCTCATCATAGTCTAAGGAGCCCAAAACAATCCTTTTTTTGGAGGTCTGATATTGTTCATTAATAAAACTAAATTGGGGACAGAAGTATTGAGTGTCAATACCAGCAAGATCGAATAAGAGATGAGGCAAATCTGATGTGATAATAGGTTTGTGCTCGGCATCTTTGATCTTCTGTACGGTCTCAGGATACAGTGCATTGAATTTTTGTGATGTCCAAATCATAAAAGGAACCCTGATTTGATATAGAGCAGTTGGCCTTCTCTTGGCATTGCCATGTCCTACATAATAATCAGTCTCACAAAGATCCTCACCATGATCTGAAAAATAGATCACAATGCTGTTTTCGTCCTCAAATTTCTTAATAATACTGTCAACTACAAAATCATTATATAAAGTGGCATTATCATAATGAGCAACTAATTCACGCTCTTCTTTAGATATGTTGCTGTTATAATCCGATTCAGTGAACTGCTTAAATTCTTGAGGATACCGATATTGATAGGCATAATGCTGTCCAATCAAGTGAAGTATCAATAATTGAGGCTTAGTTGACTCTTTTATTAGGCTTAATAGATTAATGTCATATCCAACAGACTCTTTGTTCCGGTTATCATACAAGATTTCAGATAACTCTTGGTCTGTTAACCATGAAATACCCTCACCTATAAAGTATTCGTTGTCAAAAAGTGAAGTAGTATAACCGGCACTCTTGAAAATAGTTGGAAACAAAACCATATTACTGTTTGGCTCTTCGCTTCCACTAATTCTAAATATAGAATTCATCGTGCTTTGGGTCCAATCATACTGTGATACGGCATCATCATAAACTACCAGAGATCCATCAGTTGCCAGTTTGGATAAACGAGGATTGGTTAGCTTAGGGTAACCATACAAAGAAGAATGATAAACGCTAAAGCTCTCTCCGAGGACAAGAACGATTGTCGGACAGTTCTCTTGTTTTAAATGGACATTAATTTTATTTCTATTGGTGTCACGCAATAATTGGATTTCGCGTGTAATGTTTTTGTACGCTATAACAGATTCTCCATATCGGGCAAACGAGTGTAAACCTGAAACTGTTAGTGAAGTTTTTCCTTTACCCACAGTGGTTAAGAATAAAAAGATTGATATTCCTAAAACTGTGAGAATCATGGAGATAAAAGCGACTAATTTATGGCTTGACAGTTTCCTGGATAACCATATAGCCAACCAAACGGTTAGACAGGAACCAATTATATAGCATAGTAAACTTGTGAAGTCAAGGTAAGTTCCGAAAAATGATTCAGCTTCATTGGGATTTGTCTGAAAGATGATATTGATGATATTTGAATTAAAGATTAATTGGAAATTATAGATCAGGAAAAAATCTACAATGGCTACCGCAAGATGTAAGCCGATGAAGAAATAAAGGATAATATTTCGTGTTGTTCGATTCTTGAAAATGCGGCAGATGCATGACTCGACGGTCGCAGAAAGAGCCGAAATACAAACAATAAGAGAGGATACTGCAAGAGTAGTGGTTATAGGATAGAGTTCAAACGAAAGATAATTGTATATAATTAAAAGATTGGATAGTAAATTGAAAATAAATAGAAGCAAAAAGATTTTATTGCCCCATATCTTTGAAACAATTTCAGAAAGCTTTTTTAGATACATTACTTTAATCTATTATTATTTATTTGAGTTTCGCAAGTAGATAACTTACTCACTGATTAGCGATTAAATGAAAAGTGATTGAAACTTCAAAAACCGAAAAACTATCCGAAAATCGTTGTTCTGTCGTTATTTCAGGCTTTTTACTCATCTCTAATCACTCATCTTAAATTCTCAAGTTTTTAAAGTGATTTTGTTGTTTTAGAAACTTGAATAATTAATAAATGTTCAATATTAAAGTTGCAACAGTATTGACCACCAATGTATTGGTATCGATTAGCAACTCATCGCTTTAATCTGCTTAAAAAGTGTACAAATGTCTATCTTTTTTTTGAATTAAGCAACTTATTCAATAATTATTTAAGTTTCTAAAGTAAAATATGGGTCCATGTGTTCAGTTTTTGAAGATTATAAGGCAGCCACGACAACTCTTCTGCTGTCGTGGCTGGATGATAGTTGAAGTATGTCTCGTATGATTAAGGCAAAAGCCTCACTCATCACTAATCCCTAATCTCAAGTGGGCTTGCCCACTTGACTCTTAGAACTCAGCGTTGTTGGGAGTGCGCGGGAACGGGATGACGTCACGGATGTTGGCCATGCCCGTCACGAACAGGATGAGGCGCTCAAAGCCCAGGCCGAAGCCGCTGTGGGGCACGGTGCCGAAGCGACGGGTGTCGAGATACCACCACATATCCTTCATGGGAATGCCGCGGCGCTCGATTTCGCTCATGAGCTTGTCGTAGTCGGCCTCACGCTCGCTGCCGCCGATGATTTCGCCAATCATGGGGAAGAGCACGTCCATGGCGCGAACGGTCTTGCCATCCTCGTTCTGCTTCATGTAGAAGGCCTTGATCTCACGCGGATAGTCGGTCAGGATAACAGGGCGCTTGAAGTGCTCCTCGACGAGGTAGCGCTCGTGCTCGCTCTGCAGGTCCACACCCCAGTCCACGGGGAATTCAAACTTCTTCTTGGCGGCCTTCAGGATGTCGATGCCCTCGGTATAGGTCAGGCGAACGAACGGCTCCTTCAAAACGCTGTGAAGGCGGTCGATGAGCGTATTGTCATACATCTTGTTCAGGAACTCCAGGTCATCCTGGCAGTGCTCCAGCGCATAGTTCACGCAGTACTTGATGAACTCCTCAGCCAGGTCCATATTGTCGGTGATGTCATAGAAGGCCATCTCGGGCTCAATCATCCAGAACTCGGCCAGGTGTCGGGGCGTGTTGCTGTTCTCGGCACGGAAGGTGGGACCGAAGGTGTAGATTTCGCCCAGTGCGGTAGCACCAAGCTCGCCTTCGAGCTGTCCCGACACGGTCAGGCTCGTCGATTTGCCGAAGAAGTCCTTCGTGTAGTCGGTCTTGCCGTCCTCGGTCTTGGGCAGGTCGCCCAGGTCGAGGGTGGTCACTTGGAACATGTCACCTGCTCCTTCACAGTCGCTGGCGGTAATCAGCGGGGTGTGCAGATAGACAAAACCCTTGTCGTTGAAGAACTTGTGGATGGCAAATGCCAGGTGGTGACGGATGCGGAACACGGCACCAAAGGTGTTGGTGCGCATGCGCAGGTGAGCCTTGGTGCGCAGGAATTCCAGCGTGTGGCCCTTCTTCTGCATGGGATAGTCGTCGGCACAGGTGCCGTAAATCTCGATGCTCTGGGCCTGGATCTCAACGGTCTGGCCCTTGCCCTGAGACTGGACGAGCAGTCCCTCGACATGCAGGCTGGCGCCTGTGGTGATGGGGCGCAACTCCTCCTCACTGAACTTCTCGAGGTCAACGACAATCTGCAGGTTGTTGATGGTGGAGCCGTCGTTCAATGCGATAAACTGGACAAACTTGTTACCACGGCGGCTGCGTACCCAGCCCTTGACACACACCTGTTGACCCACTAATGCGGGATCAAAGATATCAACGATTTTTGTTCGTTTCAAAGCCATTGTTGTATGTTTTGATCATTTTTAAACTCCGACACAAACCTCTCGCTAAGTCGCTATGCCGCAAAATAATGATGTTTTCAATAAAACTTATCCTACTTGGCGTTTTAGCGTCTTAGCGTGGGGCCTTTGAATCGGGGATGTTGTTATGTTTATTCAAACGAATTCTGTTTCAAGAAGTTAACCTCTTCCTGGGTCAGGTAGCGCCAGCGGCCACGGGGCAGGTTTTTCTTGGTGAGACCGGCGAAATAGACGCGGTCAAGCTTCACCACATGATAGCCCAGGGCTTCAAAAATGCGGCGCACGACGCGGTTGCGGCCCGAGTGAATCTCGATACCAGCCTGCTTGCGGTCGGTGGGCGACACGTAGCTCACAGCATCGGCGTGGATGGGACCGTCGTCGAGCTCAACGCCGTCGGCGATGTGCTGCATGTCCTCCTCGCTGATGGGCTTGTCGGTCCACACTTGGTAGATTTTCTTCTTGACATATTGCGGGTGGGCGAGCTTGGCGGCAAGGTCACCATCGTTGGTGAGCAGGAGCACACCGGTGGTGTTGCGGTCGAGCCGTCCCACGGGATAGATGCGTTCCTCACAGGCACCCTTCACCAGGTCCATGACGGTCTTGCGGCCGTTGGGATCGTCGCTGGTGGTAACGGTGTCTTTGGGTTTGTTGAGCAGGATGTAGCACTTCTTCTCGGTGGTCACCACCTCGCCGTTGTACTTCACAACGTCTTTGGGGGTAATCTTCATGCCGAGTTCAGTAACTACGACGTCATTGACCATGACGAGACCCTTCTGGATATATTCGTCAGCTACACGGCGAGAGCAGATACCGGCGTTGGCCATGAACTTGTTCAAGCGAACCTCCATGTTGGGATCAATAGCGGGCTCCTCATAGATGATACGCTGGGGCTTGGGCGTGAAGCGCATCTGGGGTTTGGGACCCTGGCGCTTGGGGCGCTGCTGGTACCCACCGGGACGCTGCTGATAGCCACCGGGACGTTGCTGGTAACCGCCTTGACGCTGCTGGTACCCACCGGGACGCTGCTGGTAACCACCCTGGCGCTGCTGGTAACCACCCTGCTGGCGCTGCTGGTAACCACCCTGACGCTGCTGATAACCGGGGCGCTGCTGATAACCACCCTGCTGACGGGGCTGGTAACCACCCTGGCGCTGATATCCGCCTTGACGCTGCTGGTATCCTCCCTGCTGACGGGGCTGATAACCCTGGCGAGGCTGATAACCGCCTTGCTGCTGTTCGGGATTCATGTTCTCGCCTTCGCCATTGGCTTCGGGATCAAGTGCATTTTGGGGCTGTTGATAACGCTGCTGATAGCCACCGGGGCGCTGCTGGTAGCCACCCTGACGATGGTAACCGCCGGGACGCTGCTGGTAGCCACCCTGGCGAGGCTGGTAGCCGCCTTGACGGGGCTGGTAACCGCCCTGACGGTGGTAACCACCCTGTTGACGGGGCTGATAACCTTCTGACTGCTTGTAACCTTCACTGGGTGTGGATTCTTCGCCCTGGTTGGGCTCGTGGGCGCTATACTCTACTTTTTCATAGCGACCATTCTCGAGATTTTCATCAAGATTGGCATTACTTTCGCCGATTCTAGGCCTTTTCGGCTTCTTCAAGTTCTCGTCCATTGCAATCTAATTTTAAATAAGAGTTAAATAAAAATAGTAGTAAAATAATTAATTTTCGTGGCCTCGCGGCCATCGTCTCAAAATGGTTAAAAATCAGTAATTAAACAAGAACTGATCAAATTTCTATGACAGCTCCTATAAAATAATGTGTGGGCAGTGAGGGATTCGAACCCCCGACCCTCTGCTTGTAAGGCAGATGCTCTGAACCAACTGCGCTAACTGCCCAATAACGGACTCTTCCAAAAAGCAGCGCAAAATTACTCCAAACTTTCCTTTCCCCAAAATTTTAAGGCAATAATTTTACGCAGATAATTGAATCCTTTATTGTGAAGAAAACTACGGGTCCTGAGGTGGTTTGCCCAGGACCCGTAGGGATTCCTTTGGTCAAACCTGGTGATTACAGGTTGGGGTTGATCTTATTCCACTCGCTGATGGGAGGCACGATGCCCAGGTCAACCAACTCGTCGCGCATCTTGCACAGGTGCTTGTAGCTGGCGTCGAGTCTTGCATTCTCGCTGGGAATACCCTGAGGCACCTTGTAGGATGCACCGTTCTCGTCGAGCGTGGTGTCCATCGCCATCATGATGTGGTTGTACTTGTCGTTGTTCACGTAGGTGCCAACGGGGTAGTTGAACTTCTCACCGCCCATGGCAGCGCGGATCATCTCTACCGACAGGTAAGCGGGGCTCTGGAACGAGCTGCGGCCGCGCAGCTTGATGATTTGGGCGCCGCCCAGGGTGACTTCACGCTTCATGTGCTCCCACTCCTCGCGGGGGAATTCGTCGGTACCCATGATGTCGATCAATTTGCGTCCTGCAATCTCGACATGGCTGCCGAACACTGCCATCTGCTCGCCGTGGCCGCCGTAGGTGGCACAGCCGGTGATCTGGCTACGCATCACGTTGAACCTCTTGGCCAGAGCGCTTTGCAGGCGCGTGGTGTCGAGAGCGGCAAGAGTAGTTACCTGGCTCGGCTTCAAGCCGCTGTACAACAAGGTTACCAGACCCGTCAGGTCGGCGGGGTTGAAGATGATGACCACGTGCTTCACGTCGGGGCAGTACCTCTTGATGTCCATGCCAAGTTCCTCGGCAATCTTGCAGTTGCCTGCCAGCAGGTCCTCGCGGGTCATACCGTCCTTACGGGGAGCACCACCGCTCGAAATGATGTATTTAGCATCGGTAAAGGCTTCTTTGACATCGGTGGTGGCAACGATGTTCACGTCACCGAAACCGCTTTGGCGCATTTCCTCGGCCACGCCCTCGGGCGAGAATACGTCATAGAGGCAGATGTTAGTTGTCAAGCCCATCATCAGAGCCGTTTGTACCATGTTTGAGCCGATCATGCCAGCAGCGCCGACGATGACCAATTTTTCATTTGTTAATGCCATGATGTTATGTTTTTTATATCTTATTAGTTTTACTTTGAAATTTTACCACTGCAAAGGTAGTCATTTTTTATCATCATTACCAAGCGAAATGACAGATATTAAAGATTAAATATTGTGAAATAGGCCTTGACTCGTGACAAAATGACTAATTTTGCCCATGAAAACAGTATAAAATAAGGTGATGGAACAAGAATTTGCTTCTCGGCTGCTCGAAACTGCGGTCAGTGAGTTTGCCAAGTTGCCCGGCATCGGGCGCAAGACGGCGCTACGCCTCGTGCTGCACCTGCTCAAACAGGACGAGCAAGAGGCGGTCTCTTTTGGCGAGGCGATTATCAAGCTGCGCCGCGAGATACGCTATTGCCGTGTGTGCCACAACATTAGCGAGACCGAGGTGTGCCCAATCTGCGCCAACCCGTCGCGTGACGAGAGCACCATCTGCGTCGTCGAGAACGTCAAGGACGTGATGAGCATCGAGAACACCCACCAGCACAACGGCCTTTACCATGTGCTGGGAGGACTCATCTCGCCCATGGACGGCATCGGTCCCACCGACATCGAGGTGGACAGCCTCGAGGAGCGCGTCAAGGCTGGCGGTGTCAAGGAGGTCATCCTCGCCCTGAGCGCGACCATGGAGGGCGATACCACCAATTTCTACATCTTCCGCCGAATGGCACCTTACCCCGATGTCAAGATTACCATCCTGGCACGTGGCGTTAGCGTCGGCAATGAGATTGAGTACACCGACGAGTTGACCTTGGGCCGTTCCATCATGAACCGCACCCTCTTCAGCGATACCTTCCACAAGGAATAATCACCGTCCGCCGTAATTTCCGTCAAATCCGTCATCTCCGTTCCCTCCGTCAAATCCGTTAAATCCGTTCCACCCGTCAATATGGCCGACAACGATTTTCAATACCGCCAAGAGGACGCCGACAAGCGCCGTCGCCGTCGTGAGGCCGAGCGTCAACGCCGCCTGCGTCACGCACGCGAGGAGTACATCAAGAAAAAGAAAGAGCAATCCCCGTGATTCAATCCAGGCGCGCAGCCGCCAGGGTGAATATGGACACAGTCACTTGGGGGATGGATTTCAGCAACGTGGCGCAAGCGGTGAGTGTGGCGCCTGTCGTGATGACGTCATCCACGAGAAGGATATGTTTGCCGGCCAGTTGGTCGGCATCTTTGTTTAAGGCATAGTTGCCCTGGATGTTCTGCCAGCGGTCAATGGCGCCTTTATGGGTTTGGGTGGAGTGGGGAAGGACAGCCTTCAGCGCTTCTACGTATGGGATGCCCAGGGTGTCGGCGATGCCTCGGGCCAGGTATTCGCTCTGGTTGTAGCCGCGGTGGGCGAGTTTGCGACGGTGCAGAGGCACAGCTGTGACCACCTCGATGCTGTCAAAGAAATGGGTTGACGCCATGTCCCGGACAGCGCGTGCCGCGAGCCAATAGCCCATGCGTGGTGTGGAGTGGTACTTGATGTCGTGCAGGATTGAGGCGTAGGGAGAGCCTTTCTCATAGTAGAAATAGGCTGTGGAGCGTTCGATGGGCACCTTGCCGGCAAAGTGCTGGTCCATCGTGTTGAATTGCACTTCCTCAAAGCGGGTGCGCGGCAAGGCTGCCAGGCACTGCCGGCACAGCCACGTCTCGTCGCCGTCGAGCGTCCGTCTGCACACGGGGCAGACGCGCGGCAGCACCACGTCGGCGGCAGCGCCCAACCATTGTTTAATCGTCTTGAGCATCGATGCTTGTCACTTCTTTCACACACGCTGCCGCGAGTGTTGTCTCAAAGCCGCGTGAGGCGGCAAAACGCATCATTGCAGCCCATGCCGCACGCGGTTCACGTTGGCTGACCGTGCGCCACTTGGCACGCAGCAGTTCTATCAGGCGCTCACTGTAGCGCTCCTCGTCAATAGCGGTCATCGCCTCATCGATGACTTCGGCGGGGATTCCCTTGAGACGCAGCTGGTGGGCTATCTTGATTCTGCCCCAGCCGTTGAAGGCAAAGCGGTCCTTGACGAATGCCACGGCATAGCGCCTATCGTCGATAAATCCTTGTTCTACAAGCTGTTGAATAATCTGCTCGGTGTCACCGCCGTTAAGACCCCACTTTAGCAGTTTCTCACGGATGTCGCCTTGTGACTGCTCGCTGCGGGCACACAGGGCAGCGGCGCGGTTCAATGCCTGCGCTGTAGTTAGCGGTTGCTTGCTGTTATTCATGGGAGAGTTCCGATGGTGTTTGGTTGCTGCCTTCCAGAAATTTCTTGAGTTCATCCAGGCGCTGGAGTGCCTCTTCGCGGCCCTGCTGATAGACACGGTTCATCTCACGAGGGTCGTGCGTCGTGCGGCTTACGTCAAGTGGCTTGGACGGCCTGAAGACGAAGGCGCGCCCCTCGCGTTCCTGCTCACGCACAAACTGCAGCTGGCGGTTGTAATGCGCAGGACGGCGCTTCAGAGCCTCAATCACCTTTGGCCACTTGCGCAGCAACGGCTTCATCAGCCACATGCCATGCTCGGCGGTCTTGCGGAAACCATCCTCGCGGGTGAGAATCACCACGTTGCGCTCATATCCCTTGTTGATCATGAACTCCAGTGGGATGTTGTCGGCCAGTCCACCGTCGAGCAACTGACGTCCACCCACTTCGACAGGCTGTGCCACGACGGGCATCGATGCCGACGCCCTGATCCACTCAAAACAGTCATAGTTCACCTTGTCGAGTCGTTGATAGACGCCCTCACCCGTGTTCACGTCAAAGCATACCGCATAGCACTCCATGGGTGAGCTGTCAAACACATTGTAGTCAAACACGTCATAGTGGGTGGGGACCAAGTGGTAGGCAAACCACGCGTTATAATAGTTGCCGGTCTTCAGCAACGACATGATGCCGCTGTAGCGCTTGTCGCGGGCAAAGCGCACGTTGTAGCGCAAGGCTCTTCCCGCCTGACGCGACTTGTAGTTGCAGCCAAAGGCGATGCCAGCCGACACGCCGACCATACCGTCGAGATAGATCTTCTTCTCGATGAGCACGTCAAGGATGCCGCTGGTGTACATGCCGCGCATCCCGCCTCCCTCCAGCACGAGTCCGGTCTTGCAAATTGCCATATCTAATGATAATATGATTAAATGTGTCGCAAAATTACAAATAATTCAAAGAAATACCTTATATTTGTGGGGATTTATTCACATACTTGTAACTAATATACTATTGAAGCATGAAAAATCTTATCTTAATGACATTATGTGCCATGGCACTGTCATGGCCCTTAATTGCCTCGGCAAGTCGCCTTGTCGGGGACGTGGATGGTGACGGTCAAGTCGGCATTGCCGATGTCACCATGATTACTGATGTCTTGTTGAGCCACGCCGAAACGGCTTCGTCAATGGTTTGTGATGTGGACGGTGACGGCGCTGTGACCATCTCGGACGTGACATGGCTCATCGACATGATTATGGCACCGCCGTCACCACAAAGCCAAGACGTGATGCTTGACGTCAACGGTGTGAACATCACGATGGTGCTGGTCGAGGGTGGCACTTTCACCATGGGGGCAACCCCCGACCAGTGGCCCGACCATCGCCGCAACGAGGTGCCGCTGCACGAGGTCACGCTCAGCAGCTACTATATCTCGCAGACCGAGGTCACTCAGGAACTGTGGGAGGCTGTGATGGGTTTCAATCCCAGCCAATTTGCCGGCGACCCGCAACGCCCCGTTGAGATGGTGAGTTTGTTTGACTGCGCACGCTTTGTGGACAAACTGACGGAAATCACGGGAAGGGTATTTCGCATGCCCACCGAGGCCGAGTGGGAATATGCCGCTCGAGGCGGCAACAGAAGCCAGTCGTTCAAGTACTCGGGCAGCAACATGGCAGAAGATGTCGCATGGTACAACGGAAACGCCGACAACACGACACACCCCGTCGCCACCAAGGCCCCCAACGAGTTGGGCATCTATGACATGAGCGGCAATGTGTTGGAATGGTGTCAGGACTGGTATGCCAGCTATGACGAGGAGCCTTGTACCAACCCTGTTGGCCCAGAATCAGGTTATGAGAACGTTTATCGCGGCGGCTCGTGGAACAATGCCCCGGAGATGTGCCGCAATGCTACCCGCGACAAGGCTGATCCACATACCACAAGCAGCATGATAGGCTTGCGTGTGGTGATGAACTATTGAGTCAAAACTTGTTAAAAACAGTAGCATCTAAGCGGTACTCTTGCTGCTTTAACAAGTTTTTTGGTTTTTTATTGCTGATATGTGAGGTCTAACCGCAAGAATTTTGCTAATTTCGCCCGACTTTTCAACCTTTAATATCAATAATGAAGAAATTAGACACCCTTCTTGCCGAGAAACTGATGCAAATCAGCGCGATTAAGTTACAACCCGACAGCCCCTTCTCGTGGGCAACAGGCTGGAACTCTCCCATATATACCGACCTGAGAATGGCATTGTCTTCCCCCGAGGTGCGCAACCTCATCAAGGTGGAGATGGCAAGGCTCATCATGGAGAACTTCGGTGATGCCGAGGTCGTTGCTGCTATTGCTACAGGCGCTATCGCCCATGGTGCACTCGTGGCCGACTCATTGGCGTTACCGATGGTGTATGTGCGCTCAACGCCCAAGGATCATGGCCTCGAGAACCTCATCGAGGGCGACATCAAGCCCGGCCAAAAGGTCGTGCTTATCGAGGACCAGCTTTCCACTGGCAACAACTGCATGAAGTGCCTCAACACCGTGCGTGACGCAGGGGGCATCGTGCTGGGTGTCATGGTCATTTTTGACTATCAGTTCTCAAGCGCTGCCAAGGCCCTGAAGCGTGCCAAACTGCCCACTATCACACTCACCAACTTCGAGACCATGCTCGACGTGGCGATGGACAGCGGCAAGATTACCCAGGCCGATGCCGACACGCTCCATCAATGGCACAGCGACCCCGAGAACTGGACTCCCGCCGGCTTCGACGCCATAGATTAAAAACTGTTCACTATTAACTGTTCACTCAACAAAATGGAATCATTCAAGAGCAATCCCCACCTTATCGAGTGTGATGCCGCAACCATATACAGCAAGTTAACCAATCCCTCGCTCATCAAGAACCAGATCGAGGCCAATGCCGAAAAAATCGACGACGAGGCCCGTCAGCATCTCGACACGGTACACTTCAGCGAGGACGCAATCGCTATCCAATCACCCATGGGCGAGGTGACGCTCTCGCTCGACAAGGAGAACAGCGTCGAGGGCGAGCGCGTGGTCTATACCGCATCATCCTCTCCTGTGCCCATCAATATGGTCATCAACCTGGAACAACAGGACGACGAGAAGACGATGAGCACCGCCGAGCTGCAGCTGGAGCTTCCCTTCTTCTTGCGCAAAATGGTCGAGGGCCAACTCAAAGAGGGGGCCGAGCGTTTCGGTGAAATCCTTGCCCGCATCCCCTTCGACAGAATCTAAATCAGTTAACAGTTAACAGTTTAATAACTCTTCGCGGCTTCGCGCCTTAGCGTGGGGCTCGTGTAGTCTACGTTTGTGGTTTTTCGTTAAATATATATAAGGTGGAGGCCTATTGCTTGTGGTTTTCACTTTTTTATTTAACTTTGCCGTGTGAATACATTTTTTAAGAATTAACCACAAAAGTTTAGGATATGAAGCGATTTCTCTCTTCTCTTGTCATCTTGTTGATAGCATCGGCAATCGTGTCGCAGGCATGGGCCTGGGGCACTCCCAAGCGCGAATTCCGCTCGGCGTGGGTCGCCACGGTGTGGAATCTGGACTGGCCGCCTGAAAGGGCAGGGGCCACAAAGCAGATGGAGGCCATGGACCGCCTGCTCGACTCGCTGCAGTTGAACAATTTCAATGCTGTCAACTTCCAGGTGCGCTCGATGTGCGATGCGATGTACCGCTCCAGCCTCGAACCCTGGTCGAGCTACCTGACGGGTACGCGTGGACAGGACCCAGGCTTTGACCCGCTGCAGTATGTCGTGGAGGGCTGCCACAGGCGCGGCATGGAGTGCCACGCCTGGGTGAACCCTTACCGCTGGAGCACGGGCACCGACTGGAATACTGAAATGGACCGCGAGCTCAAGGAGAACGGCTGGCTGCTGTCTTATGGCTCAACCATCATCCTTGACCCGGGCCAGCAACGCACCATCGACCGCATTGTGGCGGTGTGCCACGAAATCATCACCAACTATGACGTGGACGGCATCCTGTATGACGACTACTTCTATCCCAGCGGCATTCCCGCCGATGCCACTGCCCAGGACTATGGCGAATGGCAGGCATCGGGGACTACGATGTCTTTTGGTGACTGGCGTCGCGACAATGTCAACCGCATGGTGCGTGCCGTCTATGACATGATTCAGGAGACGCGTCCCGAGGTGCGCTACGGCATCTCGCCCGCGGGTGTCGCCGCCAGCAGCCGCACGGTGGCCGACAAGTATGGCGTGGAGCCGTGCCCCACGGGCAGTGACTGGCAGTACAGCAGCATCTTCAGCGACCCGCTGGCTTGGATTTCGTCACAGAGCATCGACTACATCTCGCCGCAGGTCTATTGGCCCTTCGGCCACAATACCAACGACTATGGCAAGATTTCCGGGTGGTGGGGTCAGATCGCTCACCACTTTGGCCGTCAGGTGTATATCTCCTCGTCAATTTCGGGCTTGACGGGCTCCTCAACCGAGGTGCAGTACAAGGAGTATGCCGACGAGGTGGAATTTAACCGCACCAGCTCGATAGACGGTAACCCCGGTGCCATCTTCTACTCATGCAAGTATCTGTATGCCATCAACCGCAACTCGTTGGGCCATTACCTCAAGAATACCGTATTCACCCGCCCGGCCCTGCCTCCCGTCATGCCGTGGAAGGAGGGCTACAACCCCGGAGTGGTTCAGAACCTGGAGCGCACGGGCAACAGCATCTCTTGGGAGGGCTACGACAATGTGCGCTACTCGGTCTATGCATTCCCCAACACGATGAACACAACCACGTTCACAGGCCAGATTGACTACCTGTTGGGTATGACCTACGAACCCTCTTATGAGATTCCGTCGCAGTTCCAGCAGGGCTACCAGTTTGCCGTCTGTGTGCTCGACCGTGTGGGCAACGAGTGGGAACCTGCTTTCCTGAGCGTGGAACTCGAGTTGCTTGACAATCCCGTGCTCATCACCCCCGACGACGGTGCAACCATAGATGCCCCCTTCAACTTCACCTGGCACAAGGTGGAGGGCGCTTCGAGCTATGACGTTGAGGTGGCCACCAGTGCCGACTTCGCCTCGGTGATGGAGCGTGTCACCGTCACCGACACGACAGCCAGCGTGCTCCTGTTCCACAAACTGACGCATGGCGAGAACCATTACTGGCGTGTGCAGTCACGCGCCGACAACTGCTACAGCGGCGTGAGCCAGGTGCGTGCCTTCACGCCCATGCTGCTCACCATCACTTCTCCGGCCGACGGCAGCGAGGACCTGGAACTGCCCGTCGTCGCTCAGTGGTACACCTGCGGCTCCAATGAGGACGCCACGCTCGAGGTGGCCAGCGATGACGCTTTCACGGAGATGGTGTTCACGGGCAACTCTGCAACGGGAGAATTGGAGGTTCCCGAGGAACTGCTGGAACCCGGCAATACCTATTTCATGCGTGTCATCCTCACCGTCGATGGCGTGACGATGACCAGCAACGTGGTGCGTTTCTCGGTGGCACATGCCGCCGCGCGCTTTGACGTGCCTGGAGATGGCGGCACGCTCTACAAGGACCAGCACATCACCCTCAAACCGCAGACGTGGGCTTCTTCCTATGTCATCGAGGTATCGAGCAAGCAAGAGACCTGGGGACGTTCACGTTTCATCGAGACGTTGAAAAATGGTAATTATCAGACGACATTGCCCGCCGAGCAAATCAAGGTAGATGGCAATCTCATGGTGGACGGCAAGACCTACTATGCCCGCTGCAAGACCAGCTACCTCGATTTTGACGGGAAAAGCCACACCACGGCCTACGGTCCCGTCATCAGCTTCGTGTATCGCGCCAACGTTGGGCCGCAGGTGGGTGACGTCAACGGTGACGGCGCGATCAACATCAGCGACGTCAATGCCATTATCGACATGATTTTGGGGGGCACCTTCAACGCTGCTGGCGACGTGAACGGCGACGGCTCGGTCAACATCACCGACATCAACGTCTTGATCAACATGATTATCGCGGGATAACCGCCGGTGCCGCCCAACGGTTTCCATCACTTCGCCTCGGTAAGTCAACCGTGTTTTAGCACGGTTATGCTATTTAGTCAGTTTTATGACATACCGACGTTTCCCTATAAATGAAAATCGGCTCAAAACTTTTCAGGTTTTGAGCCGACTTTATTAGAATTCTTCTTTCTCTTTAGCCAGGTTACGGTAGGCAAGTTTGTCTTCCAGAAATTCCTGGGTCGCTATCAATGTGGGTTTGGGCAGTTTCTCGTAGTACTTCGAGATCTCAATCTGCTCACGGTTCTCGCTGATTTCCTCAAGATTGTCGTTCAGCGTTGCAAACTCCTGAAGCTTCTTCTCCAGGTCAGACTTCATCTCGGCGGCAATCTGGTTGGCGCGCTTGCTGATGATGCAAACGGTCTCATAGATGTTGCCCGTGGGCTCAGCCATCTCGATGATGTCATGAACGGTCGTGGTGAGTGGCGCGTTAGTCTTCTTGTAATCCATGTTTTGATTGAATTAATTATATGTTGTGTTGTTAATTGCTTGATTAATCCGCATTGACGTGCTTGCTGGCAATCTTGAAGATGTTGTCGGCCTCCTTGCGCATCTTGCTGTCAGGAAAGTCGTTGATGAAGGAGTAATACTCGTCAATGACAGTGCGGAATCGCTCAACTTTCTTCTCGGGGACGCTCTCGCTGGCCTCCTTGAAGCGGGACCTGAGCACCAGCATCTCCAGCTCCTCCTTGTACTTGCTGTAAGGATACTCCTTGATGGCGTTTTGGGCGGTGATCACTGCGCTCTCGTAGTTGTTGCCCATGTAATTGCCCAGGTTGTAGTACAGCGTCGCGTTTTGCAGCTCTTTCAGCACCAGCTTGTCCTGCAGCTCAAACAGCGCGCTCTGGGCAATCGAGGCCTTGTCGCTCGTGGGGAAGTAATCCAGGAATGCCTGCAACTCCTCCATCGCACGCAGGGTCTCGGTCTGGTCCAGCTGCGACTCGGGAGAGTCCAGATAGAAGCCATAACCCGAGTAGAAGCGGGCCAACTCGGCATACTGGCCGCGCGGATAACGCTGGTAGTAAATCTTGAATTGGGCTCCAGAGTTGATGTAATCTTTGTTCTCATAGTAGCTCATACCCAACAGGTACAGCGACTCCTCGGCGTTGGGGGTGCCGCGGAAGATGGGCACCAGCTCCGACAGAATCGTGTAGGCCTGGGCGTAACGCTTGTTTTCAAAAGCCTTCTTGGCATAGGCATACTTGTACTCAAGGTCAGTGCTTTTCATCACCTTGTTGTACTCGCCACAGCCCATCAGCACGCAGGCAAGAGCCAATATTATCGTCAATCTCTTTATCATTGAACCGTATTTTCGCAATTAGCCTGCAAAATTAGACATTTTTCCTGACATGGACAACCCTACACCCCAAAACACCAATTATTTCGCAAAATTTAACGCAAATTCCCGACGCAATCCCCACGCAAAGGCGCGAAGGCGCTAAGAATAATAAAACAAAAGGGATAAAAAGACAGTAAGGATAAAAAGAAGACAATAAGCACAATAAATACAAATTGGCATCCGCATACCAACTGTTCACTGTTAACTGTTCACTGTTTCTGCGTGGATGCCATTGTTTTTATTGTATTTATTGTTTTCCTTATAAATTTATTGTCTTTCAGTGTCTTAGCGTGGGGCCGTTGAGACGTGGTGGGTGCGGTTGTTGCGTGTGGGAACGAGGATGGTGAGCAGGGACGCGCCCAGGCCGTAGTAGACGGCGTCGCCTGGCAGCGACAGGGCGTTGGCCACCAGCATGGCACCCACGCCCACGGGCATTGACAGCAGCACGCGGCTCGGCTTGAAGCGTCCAGGGCACCACAGGGCGAAGCACAGCGGGAACATGATGGCCACGGCGCGCAAGCCCAGCGACAGGAAGCCCAGGTCGTTGATAAACGCGCTGTGGAACAGCAACGTGGCAAGCACCGCCAACGTGAGGATGCCCACGATGGACAGGCGCGTCTGGGACAGTGGCGACAGCGGCGACGCGGTCATTCCCATGCGTCGCTTGAAGTTGCCATACACGTCTCTCACCAGGATGGTCGCCGCGCCCAGCGACAGGCCGCTGCCACACCCCAGGATGTTGACCAGCATGGTACCCAGCATTAACCCGCCAAGCCAGGCGGGGAGGTGGTGCAGGATAAACGCGGGAAACGCTTGGGCCGAGTTCTCGATGACGCCCAGCCCTGCGGGCAGCGTCTCGCCAGCGGCTTGCATAGCCTTTAACTCATCGGCAGTGACATAGTGGCCGCGCATATAGATGCCCACAAGCGTGCACGCGGCACCGATGATGGGCATGAATAGGGCACATAGCATCGAGCCTCGACGGGCTTTACGGGTATCGGCGGCCGACCAGATGCATTGGGCATAGCTCTGCGTGCATACCACACCCAGCACCAGCGACAGGCAGCCGCCCAAGTCCTTGAAGATGCCGCGGGCAAAGGGGGAACCATACCTGTGATGGATGCTCTCGATATCGCTCAGGCCGTTAAATTGGGCGAGGGCAGGGGAGCGGTAAGCGGCGTCTAACCCATCGCGCAGCCCCGACAGCCCTCCTGCCACATGCCACACCACAATGCCCGCCGCCAGTGAGCACAGGTACAGCAGCACCAGCTTGACGATGCCCCCGGCGCCCGCACTGCGGATGCCGCCAAACAGCACCATCAGCATGATAAGCACGGCTCCAGTGACCGATGCCCACACTGTGGACATCCCGAACAGGCTGCCAATCATTGCCGACGAGGACAGCACCTGTGACATGATGCTGATAAAGATGCCGATGAGGAACAGCAGCGACCCCACGGTCTCGGCTTTGCGGCCATACTCGCGGCTCACCACCTCGAGCAGCGTCGTGCAGCCGCTGCGCCGCAACGGACCGGCATAGAACAGCCCAAGCACCAGCGCACCCAGGCCGGCACCGATGGTGAACCACCATGCCGACAGGCCATAGCAGAATGCCAGTTGAGCGGTCCCGATAGTGGATTGACCGCCCGCCAGTGTGCCCAGCATCGCGCCACACACCATCCAGCTGCCGCTTGTGCCGCCGGTAGTGAAACTGTGCGCGTCCTTCACTCTCAGCGCCGACAGCCAACTCACGGCCAGCAGCAGGCCCACGGTGAGCAGGACCCCGATGATATGTACGATGGATACCATGATATTATCGTTTTCGGCCTGCAAAGTTACACAGATTTTCAAGAATTATCAGTATCTTTGTCAATTGTTGACTAAATAAACCGTACCTGATTATGTTACTTATCGTGATTACCGCATTGTTGCCGGTGCTGATTCTCGGCTGGTGGATATATAACAAGGACTCGGCACGTCCCGAGCCGTTGAAGCAACTCATCCTGGCTTTTTCCTACGGTGTGGGCTCCACTTTCATCTCGGTCCTCATCGTGGGAGTGATGAAGGCGATGGGCCTCTTCGTTTATGACCTGGAGACCTTTACCGGCGCCGTTTCCACGGCATTGCTGGCGGCGGCAATCCCCGAGGAACTCGCCAAGCTGGCGATGCTATGGCTCTTTTTGCGCAAGAGTCTCTACTACGACGAGTACCTCGACGGCATCGTCTATGCCGCCTGTGTCGGACTCGGTTTTGCGGGAGCCGAGAACATCCTCTACCTGCTGCAGAGCGACAACTGGGTGGGTGTGGGCATCGTCAGGGGGCTGACTGCTGTGCCCGCTCATTTTGCGATGGCCTGCGCCATGGGATATTTCTACAGCAAGCGCCACTTTGGCGACCGCAGCAACATCACCGCTTGCTGCATCCTTGCGGTGCCGGTCATCATCCACTGGACGTGGGACGCGCTCGCCTTCAGTGGCGGGCTCTTGCCAGCCCTGTCGGTCGTCGTCAATGTCTTGTTTGTCGTGCTCATCTATTATCTCTACAAGAGCACTAAGCACCGCATCGCCGACCTGACGCAGCAGGACCTGGACCGCAGGACACCGCCGCCCTTCAACCAAGGTGATGGCTCCTCAACGCCTCCGCCCCTGCCATGAAGCGGCCCCCAGGAAGCACCGCCATTATCTCCAGACACCAATGAAATAATTAGGGTGTCCGGTAAAAAATGCGCACACGCCATCAAAGTATTGTAAATAAGATTATCAACCGCTGTTTCCCATAATGGGGTTTGCTTAAGCCTCGAAGAGGCAGATCGGGCAGTATGCCCGATTTCAAATGAGGAACACCATGCGAGTGGGTCGAAGGCCCACGAAGCTTGGTGCACTGCTGATGACTGTCAAGTGCGTCGAAGACGAACTTCAGCCATAGCAAAATGCTTGAAAATCATAAAGCTCCTCTTCGAGGCACGTTCCCAACCCGTTCAGGGAGCAAGCTCCGAACCGCTAACAACTTCGATGTTTTTCCCGGACACCAATGTAAATAAATTAAGGCGGCCCAATGGGTCGCCTTAATTATAATGCTATAAGCTATTTGCTAAAAGCTAATTGCTTACTTGATCACCTTAGCAGCGCTGGTGGTACCGTCGGTGTAGGTGGTAACAACGATGGTCAGGCCATTAGCCTGCTGCATCTCCTGGCCGGCAGCGTTGAAGTAGCGTACGCTGGCAACAGCCTTCTCACCATTCAGCTCATCGAGACCGGTGCGCGGGGTTACGGTGAACGAGCAGCTTACGTGCAGCGACTCAGTCTTGCCGCTGGCGAGAGCATAAGCCTCAACTACATAGTAACCGTCCTCCTCGAAGGGGATAACATCGTCGTAAAGCATCCAGTCGCTCCACTCGCCGTTGTCCTTAGCATAGCGGTAGTACAGCTCACTCTCCTCACTCGGGGTGATGGTTACGAAGTAAGCGTGAACGCCCTGCTGGGTGTCGGCAGCGATGCTGGGAGCCTCGGTCTGCTCGGTAGGAATTACCTCTTCCTTCAGAGTGGTGAACAGAACAACGGGAGTCCAGTCGGTCTCAACCTCATTCTCGTTGTAAGCCTGTACCTCAACCTCATAGGTGGTCTCGGGAGTCAGACCCTCGATGGTGTAGTTGGTGTCGTTCAGGTCATAAACATAGATCCACTCGTTGGGCTCCTCACCGGGAATGGTCAGCTCGATGTCATCAAGGAAGATGTAGTAATTGTCCTCACTGTCGTGGTGACGGAAAGCGAAGTGACCCATCTGGCCAGCATACTCGCTCAGGTCGAAGGTGTACTGCTCCCATTCTTCACCGGGCTGCAGGAAGTCAGAGATAGCAACATAGCTATCGAGATCATCAACATCGCCAGTGGTTACGTAAACAGTGAAACCATCAGGGAACCAGCTGGTGTAGTTAGAAGCCCAGAATGACAGCTGGCCACCCAGAGGTACCTCAGGCGAAATCATCCAGTTGTCGGGATCAAATGAGCCGTAGCCACTGTAGTAGCTAACGCCCCAGAATACGTTGTTGCCACCATGAGCACCTTCGTAACCAGTGGTCATCCAATCCAGGCCGTCACCGTCAGCGTCAATCAAAGTGAACTCTGAATAGTCATCCTCCTCAGCACCCCAGAAGAAGCTCTGAGCGGCATTGGGATTGTAAACGCGGTAGCGCAGGTTCCAGAAGTTGTCGTCATTGTCGTCCCAGGTCACAACAGCGGTGGTGGCGGTGGGCTCAGCAACAACGTTCTCGGGCATCGTGGGATCGGGAATGATGATCTCCTCGGTGTTCAGGGTAACGTCGTCAACGTTCAGCATGAACATGTCATAGGTGTTGTAGTGACGGATAGCGAAGCAACCCATCTGGCCCTGATAGGGAGTCAGGTCGTACTTGTACTCTACATACTCGCCAGTTGCGGTGTGGTCAACACCAACCTTTACGAAGTTGTTAACGTCGCTGGGATCGCCAACGCAAACGTAAACGGCGAAGGTCTCAGATGCATAGCTGGGATCTTGACCCATAGCCCAGAACTTCAGCGTACCGCCAAGCTCCATAACGGGCGAAATCATCCAGTTGTCGGGGGTAAGAGCACCTGCACCGTCATTGTCATAGCTCTTGGATGACATAACGCCATCGCCGCTGTGGCAAGTCATGCGGCCAGTCTCCAGACCAGCGTTGTTGTAGTACTCCCAGTTGAAGCCGTCGCCGTCGTTGTCAACGAACGTCCAGTCAGCGATCTGGCCCTGATCCTCGAAGTCCCAAGAGGTAGCACCCTTGGTCATCTTGTACTGGGCACCGAAATTGTCGCTCTTTACAACGGCAGCGGGAACTTGAGCCTTACCGCCACGAAGCATCTTGAATGACTCGGGCCTTTGTGCCTGCAGTGCGGGGATAGCTAATGCAGCCATCAGCAGAATTAAAGATAATTTCTTCATACACACTAAAAATTTAAAGTTAAACAAAAAAAATAATTTATACTTTATCAAATGTTTTCAATGTCGCAAAAGTAGATAAAAAAAATCTAATGCCAAAGAAAAAAACAATATTTCCTTTGATTTATTTCTCATTTATATCTTTTTCGGTGAATATGGCACACCGATATCGTTCATTTCAGCCTTAATCCTTACTATGATAGCCCACTTGAGAGGGGTTTTCTCTTGCTAATAGCCCATGGGTAAACATTCAGCTATTGGGCGTAATTTGGCATTTTTATGATGCATATGCGCCGTTATTGGTTCTCACGACGCTTCACCAGCCGCTCATACTCGGGGTTGCCCTCGTGCAACAGGCGCTCAAACCGCTCGCGGTCGTTCAGCACCTCGACAGCAACCTTTAAATCGCGGTTGCGGTGGTTGATGATGACGTTGTAGGCGCTCTGGTCGCCATACACGTCGCGTGCGATCAAGCCTTTAATGATGTCCTTGAGCAGGCGCTCGCTGGTGCGGTATTTCTCCTCGTCATACTTGACGCTGTCATTCTCGCCCATGGCGATGAAGTCGCGCATCATCTCGTCGCTCACGACGAATCCGTTGTCAAAGTCGGCAAGCGTCTTGAATTGCTTGCTGATGGCCTTGCGGTTCTTGTCCACATACTTGATGGAGTACTGGTTTAGGATGCCCTTTGCGCTCAAGTCGCGGTAGTAGGTGCTGTACTCGCTGGTATCGACAGGAACAAACACGTCGGGCATCACGCCTCCGCCACCATAGATGGTGCGGCCATGCAGGCGCGTCGTGTAGCGCAGCGTGTCGTTAAACTGGATGCTGTCCAAGCAGTAGTATTCGCCTTCATTGTAACGGTCCACCAGCTCGTGTTCGTAGGCCTTCTTGTCACCGCGGTTGTAGGGCTTCTGGATGCAACGGCCGCTGGGCGTGTAGTAGCGGGCAACGGTTAGGCGCATCATCGAGCCGTCCTCAAACTTGAACGGACGCTGTACCAGGCCTTTGCCAAAGGTGCGGCGACCAACCACCACAGCGCGGTCCCAGTCCTGCATGGCGCCGGCGAAGATCTCGGCTGCCGAGGCCGAGTATTGGTTGACTATCACGACCATCGGCAATTCCTTATACTCGCCCCAGCCGTTGGCGTGGGCTTCGCTGCGCGGGGCGTTCTGGCCTTCGGTATAGACCAGCAACTGGCCGTGGTCCAGAAACTCGTTGCACATGTCGATGGCGGCATTCAAGTAGCCGCCGCCGTTGTCGCTCAGGTCCATCACCAGCTGCGTCATGCCTTGTTTCTTCAACACCTTGAGGGCGTCCATCATCTCCTCGTGCGTTTTGGCGCCAAAACGCGAGATGCGCAGGTAGCCAGTGCGTTCGTCAAGCATATACTTGGCGTCGATGCTGTGCAGCGGGATGTTGTCGCGCGTGATGCGGAAGGTGATCAGCTCGGGCACGCCGGCACGCTTCACCTTGATGGTGACCTGGGTGCCCTTCTTGCCGCGCAAGCGCTTCTGGATGTCGCTGTTGCGCATCTTCACGCCGGCAATCGTCGTGTCGTTGACTATGATGATGCGGTCGCCCGCCAGCACACCCACGCGCTCGCTGGGGCCGCCGGGGACGGTCTGGATGACGTAGAGCGTGTCCTGATTCATGTTGAACTGGATGCCCACGCCGCTGAACTCGCCCTGCAGCGGTTCCTCAAGTTCCTTGGTCTCTTTGGCGTCGGTATAGGAAGAGTGGGGGTCCAGGCTTTCGAGCATGCCCTTGATGGCGTCTTCCACAAGTTTCTCCTCGTTGACCGAGTCCACATACAGGCTCGAGATGGCATACTCGGCATTTAACAGTTTCTGCAGCGCCTGGGGCATCGAACGCTGGGCTGTAACGGTCATTGACAACGCCGTGAACACGGCTGCGGCAACAATTATCTTTTTCATGCAATATTCTGTAATATAGTTATATAGCCTATGTAGTCTATATTGATACTTTAGGTATTAAAACGCTTCCAGGTTAGTTCCTTCGGGCAGATAGCGGCTCACGTCCTGCCCATAGCGGTGCAACTCACGCACGATGCTGCTGCTGATGTGGCTGTACTCGGGCAGGGTATAGAGCAGGATGGTCTCGATGCCCGTCAGGTCGCGGTTCACCTCGGCCAGGTGCTTCTCGTTCTCGAAGTCTTGAATCAGGCGCACACCGCGCACGATGAATCCTGCGCCCACCTCGCGGGCCACGTCAACGGTCAATCCGGTGTAGGAAATGACCTCGACGCGAGGGTCGCCTTTAAACACGCTCTCAATCATCGCCTTGCGCTGCTCCATCGTCAGGAACGAACGCTTGTCGGCATTGACGCCGATGGCGATAATGAACCTGTCGAACAGCGGTAACGCGCGGCGCACAATCGACTCGTGGCCGCGGGTGAACGGGTCAAACGACCCGGGGAACAGCGCCACGCGCTTCCCTTCATTGTCAATGCACTGTGATGTCTTCATCATCCTCGTTCACTAAGTTGTCAATAATGAAACTCTGGCGCTCCATGGTGTTCTTGCCCATAAAGAAGGCGAGCATCTGCTTCACCGAGTCCTCTTTGCGCAACTGCACGCGGTCAAGACGCATGTCGGGACCGATGAAGTCCTTGAACTCGTCGGGCGAAATCTCTCCTAATCCTTTGAATCGGGTAATCTCGGCAGCGTCGCCCAGCTTGTCGAGGGCCCTCATGCGCTCCTCGTCGCTGTAGCAGTAGTAGGTCTCCACCTTTTGTGGCTTGGCCTCGCGCTTGGTCGAGCGGTTCTTGCGCTTGGCTTCCTTCTTGTTGAGCACGCGGAACAGCGGCGTCTGCAGGATATACAGGTGGCCCGTCTTGATGAGCTCGGGGCAGAATTGCAGGAAGTAGGTCAACAGCAGCAGGCGAATGTGCATGCCGTCAACATCGGCATCGGTGGCGATGATGACCTTGTTGTAGCGCAGGCCGTCGATGCCGTCCTCGATATTGAGGGCCGACTGCAGCATGGCAAACTCGGCATTGGTGATCACCTTCTTGGGATCCAACCCATAGGTGTTCAACGGCTTGCCGCGCAGCGAGAAGACGGCCTGGGTCTCCACGTCGCGTATCTTGGTGATAGAGCCGCTCGCGCTCAGACCCTCGGTGATGAAGATGGAGCTGTCGCCGCGGCGGTCATTGTCCTTGGGAGCGCGCGCGTCATTGAAGTGGACGCGGCAGTCGCGCAGCTTGTCGTTGTGGAGGGCGGCCTTCTTGACATTCTCGCGCACCTGCTTGCTCACGCCGGCGATGGCCTTGCGCTCACGCTCGTTGTCCTGAATCTTCTTCAGCAGCACCTCGGCGGTCTCGGGCGCCTTGTGCAGGTAGTCGTCGAGTTCCTTCTTGATGAAGTCGTTGATATACTTGTAGATGGTGGGGCCGTCTTTCCACATGATGCTGCTGCCCAACTTGATCTTGGTCTGGGACTCAAACACGGGCTCTTCGACCTTGATGCTGATGGCGGCGACGATGCCGTTGCGGATGTCGCTGTACTCAAAGTTCTTGCCGTAGAACTCCTTGATGGTCCTCGACAGGGCCTCGCGGAAGGCGCTCTGGTGGGTGCCGCCCTGCGTGGTGTGCTGGCCGTTGACAAACGAGTAGAACTCCTCGCCCAACTGGGCCGCATGGGTGATGACCACCTCGATGTCGTCGCCGGTGAAGTGCATCAGCGGGTACAGCGGGTCGTTGGTCATGTTCTCCTTCACCAGGTCGCTCAAGCCGTTGCGCGAGTGGTATTTCTTGCCGTTGAACGTGAGCGTCAGGCCCGTGTTCAGGTAAGAATAGTTCTTGATCATCTGTTCGATGATGTCCTCGCGGAACTCGTAGTTCTTGAAGATGGTGCCGTCGGGCTTGAAGCGCACCAGCGTGCCGTTTTCCTCGCCCTCGATGGCGGCGACGATGCCGCTCTCCTCCTTGGCGACACCCTCGTTATACAGGACTGACGAGCATTGGCCGTCGCGCACGCTGCGGATGTAGAACTCGGTGGACAGGGCGTTTACCGCCTTGATGCCCACGCCGTTCAGACCCACCGACCGTTTGTAGGTCTGCGTGTCATACTTGGCGCCGGTGTTCATCTTGGACGATGCGGCCTTGACCTGGTCCAGCGGGATGCCGCGGCCGTAGTCACGGATGGTCACCGCGCCGTCAACCACGTCGATGTCGATGGTCGGCTTGGCGTAGCCTGTGTTGAACTCGTCGATGCTGTTGTCGATAACCTCCTTGATGAGGACATACACGCCGTCATCATTCTGTGAGCCGTCACCCAGCTTGCCGATGTACATGCCCGGACGCTGACGGATATGCTCGCGCGGTGACAGCGTCACCAGCCTGTCATAGCCGCCAAAGTCGCTCGGTGATTGTTGTCCCGCGTCAACAACGGGCTCCTCTATCATTTGATTCTCCTTGTCTTGTGACATTCTGTTGATATGTAAATTCTGCGTTTAACTTGCAAAGATAGTAAAAATCCTGCAAACACCATGCCACACGCCATCATCTATAAGGTTTATTAACTAAAAACCGCCCAACTTGCGGCTATAATTAGTGAGTAGAGCGGAGTGCCATCAACTAACTATATTCTACATAACCGCCCGTTGGGCGGAAAATTAAGCAAATAAAATTTAAAATTATGTATAATAATAAATAAATTTATAATTTTAATTTATGAATTTTGCTTAATTTCCCGTGCGTAAGCACGGTTAAGTTGCCGGGTCATAAATATGACACACTGCCGTCTCGTTCATTCCCTTTTTTCACTAAAAACTCTGCTTGGAAAACAAGATACCGCCCCCTTTGTCCGTTAGTTATGATGAACATCGGTCTAAACCGTCTGGAACAATGAAAACAATCAACGCCATAGCGCCCTGGTTTGCAGCCATTTGCCTTTTCGCGAGTCTCGTGTCGTGCGACCCCTTGTCGTCGGCCGATTTCAAGTTGTACAACAAGACCGACGACACCGTGACGGTTGAGATGTACAAGGAAATCCTGAAATCATCCTACTGTGGCTACACCGTTATCGAGAATGACAGCGTCAGCACCTCCTACGGGCAGGACGACAGCGTCAGCGTCGCCATTCTGGCGCCCGATCAGGTCTTGTGGGTGCATAACGAGTGGAACGGCCTCTATCGTGAGGAGCAGATTGTCCCGTTCTGGAAATACATCCGCTCAATCAAGGCCGGTGAAAAGGAATTTCCCACCGAATCGTGGGACAACGAGGCGGCATGGCACCTGAAGACCGAAGGAGGGAAAAAGTTTCAAGGAGAGTCCCGCTACTATAGCATCATCCTTCGCTACAAACAATAAAGTAAAGCATTAGATGATGCTATTCAATCCATTAATAATATGATGATTAATGAATAAGTTGTGCCTATTGCTCAGCGGTTCTTGACGACTGCGACGTAGGTGATGAGGATGACGTTCATCATCAGGGCGTAGATGATGGCGGGGATGGCAATCACATCGTTGTTGAACACCAGCGGGCTGCTCGCGATGGCGATGGCTTGGGCGGCGTTCTGCATTCCCACCTCGATGACGATGGTGCGGCGTTCCTTGCCCGTGAGTCGCATGACGCGGCACAGCAGGGCTCCGCTGCCCATAGCACACAGGATGAGCACGCTCACCGAGAGGCCCAGTTGACCGAAGCTGTCGATAATGGCATCACGGTTCTGGATAAAGAACACGGTGGCGAGGAAAATCAGGGCAGGGAAGGCGATACGCGACAGCACGTTGTGCATCTTCTCGGCGGCCGCCGACCATTTCTTCCTCACGGCAATACCCACGACGATGGGCAGGAACATGAGCACAATGTTCTGCATCAACAGTTTACCCACCGGCAGATGAACATTGACGGCACTGCCTGCTGCCAGCGTGACCCATTCCATGATGAGCGGCACGGTGACCAGCGTGATGATGCTGCTGCAAGCCGTGAGCGACACCGACAGGGCGACATCACCCTTGGCAAGCATCGAGAAGACATTGGACGAACTGCCGCCAGGACAGCAGGCGATGAGCACAAAGCCGATGAGGAAAATAGCCTCCAACCCGAAGGCCTTGCCGATGAGCCATGCCAGCAGGGGCAAAATGATGATTTGCCCGATGAGGCCTGCAAGCACAGGCAGTGGGCGCGTCTTGAAAAGTTTGAAATCGGCAATCTTAAGGTTCAGGCCCAGCTCAAACATCAGCAGCGTCAGGATGGGCAGTACAATCCAAATGGTGTTCATAGTAGCTTGTTCTTATTAAAATTGCCTGCAAAGGTAGTGATTTTTTGCATTCACAGGTGCTGTTTGATGTGTCTTTATCGCACGGCATCCTTATCTTGGCCCATACAGGCTGATGACAGGGCTTTTCCACTAATCAAAAAAACGTGCTAACGGGCGAGAATTCAAAAGAACATCCTGAAGTGTTTGTCCTCTGATTTCTCGTGCGTTAGCACGATGATGGTTCCCGACTGTCGCGGGTTTAAAGCTTGGCGGCGATGGCTGCGGCGATGGCCTGCATCTCCTCGGCGGGCAGCGTGAGTTTAGGACCGCCAAAGGCCATGTCCTTCTCACTCTGCAGCGGCACCAGGTGGATGTGGCAGTGAGGCACTTCCAGGCCCAGCACGCCAATGCCGATGCGCTTGCAGGGAACGGCCTGCTCAAGAGCCATGGCCACCTTGCGGGCAAACGCCCACAGTCCCATGTACTCCTCCTCGTCGAGGTCAAACATGTAGTTCACCTCATGCTTGGGGATGACCAGGGTGTGACCTTTGGCCATCGGGTTGATGTCGAGGAACGCATAGTAGCGGTCATCCTCGGCCACCTTGTAGCTGGGAATCTCACCAGCTGCGATTTTGCTGAATATCGTTGCCATAACGCTTATACTTCGATTTTGAGGATTTCAAACTTCATCTTGCCGGCGGGAGCCTGTACTTCCACCTTCTCACCCACCTTGTGGCCCAGCAGGCCCTTGGCAATAGGGGTGGAAACGGAAATCTTGCCCTCACGCAGGTTAGCCTCGGTCTCGGTGACGATGGTATAGGTCATCGTCGCCTTGTTCTTCAGGTTGCGGATGGTTACCTTAGTCAACAGCTGGACCTCGTCGGTGCTGATCTTGCTTTCATCGATGATGCGGGCCGAGGCAATCAGGGACTTCAATTCGGCGATCTTGGCCTCGAGCATGCCCTGGCGCTCCTTAGCGGCATCATATTCTGCGTTCTCTGAAAGGTCTCCCTTGTCACGTGCCTCGACAATAGCGCGCACTACCTCGGGACGCTCGACGTTTTCCAGATGGGAAAGCTCTGCCATCTTCTTGTCGTAGCCTTCCTGTGTCATGTAAGTAATAGCCATGCTAAATACTGTGTTTTTTTAATTTTTAAGATTCAAAAAATTAGAAGAATCTCGTACCCTTGACGGTGAGATCCCTCGCGGTTAATATCCTTTAGTCGCTGCAAAGGTAGACAAAAAAATGAATTAAACCGCCAAATCGTTAATAAATTGTCGCTGTTTTTTTAAAAATTAACCAATCACGGTAATGGTTGGTTAAGTTTCTCTTATCGCCGCCACAGGGTGATGACCTGCCGCGCCCCCACGACGATGCTCACCACCGTGATGGCAATGGCCAGCGGCAGCACGTCATGCTCCATGGCTGCCATGACACCAGCAGCGACAGCGAGCGTCCACAGCAGGTTGTAAAGGCTCGCGTGCGTCACCGTGAGCCGGTACTGCTTGAAATAGACCACCGCCACGATGGCCGTGTACAGCAAGTAGGACACCATGAAGGCGATACCCAGGCCCGTGAGGCCCCACCAGCGGTAGAACACGATGTTCAGCAACAGGTTGATGACTGCGCTGGCGACTTCGGTCCACAGGTAGGTCCTGCCGTCGCCCTTGGCGAGGATGGTAAACGCCAGGCACCATGACGCCGTGCGCAGCACGGTACCGATCATTCCCCACGACACAAAGGTCAGGATAACGTTGAATTCTGGGGTATAGAGTATCCACACCACCAGTTCGCGCAGCAGGATGAACAGCGCCACCACGGGGGCCATGATGGCAATGGCGACGTTGATTTCCTGGGAGACAAAGGCGCGCAGCCGCAGTCGGCTGTCGGCAACCTGCGACAGGCGGGGGTAATATTCCATGCCCAGTGCTGTCAGAATCAGTCCGGTATATTTGTTGATTAAGGTGTAGCCAGCCTGATAGAAGCCCACCTGTTCGGTACCCGCATTGACGTTAAGCCAGGCATTGAAGGCATAGCTGGCCAGGATGGTCGCAAAATTGCCCAATGTCATGAAAATGCCCAGACGCACAAACCCCTTGCCCATGTCAAAGGTCTCGCGCCGACTTACGGGCTCGGCGGGATACTCGCGGTTGCGGAACACCCACGCAAAGATGGCAAGGGCGGCCGCATAGGCGATAATCGATGGCAGGATGCTGCGTTCACGCAGCAGGTAGAACAGCGGTATGGACACCGCAAGCCCGACGATGGTACCCCACAGTGTCACGCTGGCCAGGCGCTTGAGGCGCGCCGTGCCTTGCAGCACGGCATACTCACCATTGGTCAGTGCCTGTAGCAGCACGGCGATGCTCAGGGCGACAAAGCCCCAGATGTGGGTCGAGTCGCCAAACGTGAGGCGGCTCAGCAGCGGTGCCAGCGAGAGCGTGAGAATGGCGCCCGCCAGTCCCAGCCACATCGACCACTTGCGCACCACGGCAATCATGCGTGCCACTAACCTTGAATCATGGCTGCCTAATGCCTGCGAGATGTCGCGGACGCTGCTCGAGCGGATGCCCAGGTTGGTACCCGTCGAAATCATCTCCAGCGCGTTGTTGAACAATCCGAACAGGCCGATGCCCACAGGACCAATCCACATGGCCACGAGCTTGGTGCGTATGATGGAACACAGGATGCCCATCACCTGAACGCCCCCAAACAGGCCCATTGCCTTCATCGCCATGCGAGATATGTTACCGCGGCTGCCAGCCATGACACATTATATTATTATTGATTTCTTCTTGGTTTCTGGGTTAAAGGAAAAGCTCAAACGTGTTATAAACGATGCCTCGGCCGCCCAGGCGAGACTTTTGCCGCACGAGGCCCTCGTTCAGGTAACGGCCGTGGTCCTCATTGCTGATGCCGAAGTCAAAGTATCTGTATCCCAGCCGCTGATACTCGCTGATGAGGTGGTCAAACAGCAGCGTCAGCGCCTTGATGTCCTTGCCCTGCGGCGAAGCGCCGATGTACTGGCAGTGGGCGACAGGCTGTGACAGGTACATCACCACGCCCGCCATCAGTTCGCCGTCGAGTGTGGCGGTGTGCAGGCGGATGTTGTCGGGGAAACGGCCTTGCAGCAGGCGCATCTCCTCGAGCGTGTGAACCGGGCGTGTGCCGTAGCGGCTGTCAAGCAGTGACGACAGCAGTTGCCAGTAGCCCTCCCAATCCTCGCTGGGCCCCACCAGGACTCCCGCCTTGCGTGCGGCGTTGCTGCCGCTCTTGTTGCCACGGTCCAGTGGCAGCGGGCACGTCAGGTCGATGGTGGTGGAGATGTTGGTCTCGACGAGCGACGCATGATGCCTGAACAGGGCATACAGGTCCTCCTCGCACGGGTAGCGGTGATAGATGTGGGGCACAGGTTTATACACGAGGCGATTGATGTCATGGCGTTTCATCCACTCGGCAGCGGCATCCATGACCTCGGTCATCACGGTCGCGTCAAAGTGCTTCAAGGGCACAATCCAGCTGCCGTAGGTCAAGCCGCGGTGCGACCACAGGGTGCCACCCTCAATGTTGGCGGGCAGCAGGGCGCACAGTTTGCCCTCGCGCAGGGCCACCAGTGAGCAGTCCTCAAAGCGGTCGCTGTGGTACTCCATATAGCCGCGCTCGTGCAGGAAAGTGCCATTGCGGCTCTTCCTCACAAACTCGTCCCACTGCGCCCTCATCGCGCCGTCATATTGTAATATCTCCATCATAATGAAATATCCTCGTCAATTCCGTCAATCCCGTAATATCCGTAATATCCGTCTATTCCGTTATATCCGTCATTCCCTCAATTAAAAACGCAAATTTAATAATAAAAAGTATTACCTTTGCCAAAAAATAGCACTAAAACTTATGAAACTTTCCAAGATCGGTCTATTGCCACGCGTTATCATCGCCATTATTCTGGGTGTGGTATGTGGTATGTTCTTCCCCGAGTGGGCTGTGAGATGCTTCATCACCTTCAACAGCATCTTCAGCCATTTCCTGTCGTTCCTCATCCCGCTCATCATCGTGGGACTGGTGACACCTGCTATTGCCGACATCGGTAAGGGGGCGGGCAAACTCTTGCTCATCACCACGTTGATAGCCTATGGCGATACGGTGTTCTCGGGATTCCTGAGCTTCTTCACCAGCACTGGCGTTTTCCCGTCGCTCATCAGCACTGGACATGCGGCCGAGGCGATTGCCGCTGGCGAGGAGTTGCAGCCGTTCTTCACCATTGAGATACCGCCGCTGCTCGACGTCATGAGTGCTCTCATTGCCGCGTTTGTCATGGGACTGGGCATCTCTTTCTTTGAGTCGCCCACGTTGAAGAAGGCCTTTGACGAGTTTCGCGACATCATCGCCAAGACCATCGCTGTGGCGTTAATCCCCATCCTGCCCATCTTCATTTTTTCGATATTCCTGAATATGTCCTACACGGGTCAGGCCTGGAGGGTCATCAATGTGTTTGTGGCAATCATCGGCGTCATCTTTGTGATGCACATCCTGCTGCTGGTGTTCCAGTACTGTATCGCCGGAGCCATCTCACGCCGCAACCCGTTCAAGGCGCTCTATAACATGCTGCCAGCCTATTTCACCGCTCTGGGAACGTCATCCTCGGCAGCAACCATCCCCGTGACCCTCAATCAGGTCAAGCGCAACGGGGTGACCGACGGCATTGCCGGCTTTGTGGTGCCCTTGTGCGCCACAATCCACCTATCGGGAAGCACGATGAAGATTACCGCTTGTGCCGTGGCCCTGATGCTCATGCAGGGCATGCCCATCGACCTTGGCCATTTCACGGCCTTCATCCTCATGCTTGGCGTGATGATGGTAGCCGCTCCGGGTGTGCCGGGTGGTGCCATCATGGCGGCATTGGGCGTGTTGCAGACCATCCTGGGTTTCAATGCCGACCAGCAGGCTGTGATGATTGCCCTCTATATCACGATGGACAGCTTTGGCACCGCTTGCAATGTGACAGGCGATGGTGCGATTGCCCTCATTGTGGACCGCATCTACGGCAAGAGGCAAGTCCCTTAGCCATATCAAAATGATAAATCCTCATTAACCGCATTCATATAGGGCTATTTTAGAGGCAATACATTTTGTCAAATAGCCCTATTCTTGTAGATATGTGTTAAAATGTAAGCGTGTAAACCGCTGTTTTTATTTATCTCACGGTGGTTAATGATTTTTTTTCAGCCTTTAGACGTTTTTTTTTGAAAAAAGTACAAAAAAAATTTTGTGGGTGAAAAATTGATATTATCTTTGCAGTGCATAAAAGGGAAAAATCTATTCTGATTTATCAAAGAGTTTCGGATTAACTATACTGTTGTTATAATAGGAGTGGTTAATCCATTTTTTTTGTACCTATTTCAACCTCAACGCTTGAGGTTGAGACAACAATAAAACAGGAGCGCGGGGCAATCGTCCCGCGCTCCTGCGTTTATTGGATTTCTGCTTGATGACGCCTTATCCGCGCAGGATCAGGTCAATCACCATGTTGATGTCGCTGATGTTCACAACACCGTCCTCATTCACATCGGCGGCGGGGCTGTTGGAACCCTTCAGGATCAGGTCGATGATGACGTTGATGTCGGCGATGTTCACGCTGCCGTCACCGTTCACGTCACCCTTCAAGCCGGCTGCGATCACCTTGACAAGGCAGGTAGCGGTAATCTCGGGATTGATGCTCAGGGCAGCGGTGATGGTGGCCTCGCCAGCGGCTATGCCAGTGACAACACCGTTCTCATCAACCGTGGCGATGGTCTCGTCGCTGCTGCTCCAGACGACGGCCTTGTTGCTCAGGTCCTCGGGCGCTACAGTGACTACGAGCTCTTGGGTCTCGCCAACCTTGACCTCGATGGCTTCCTCATTCAAGGTAATGGTGGGGGTCACTACATCGAGCACGACCGTGCCGCAAACGCCATAGGACTCAACATTCTCGACGATATAGGTGATCTCGGTGGGCATGGTGCCGTCCTCGTTGGGCTTGGCCGAGATGCATTTGATACCGCTCTTGTGCAGCGGGTTCTCGGGATTCAGGGGCAAGCTGTTGGCAATGGCTTCGCCGTCGTTGGCGGGAGCGATGTAGCTCCAATAGACGTAATTGCCGTCACCGTTGATTTGGGCCACATTGGCAATTTCACCGCTGGCCTCGGCACCCTCGAGCTTGATGGGTGAGGCGTCGATGAGTTCGCAGTCGGCGATGCGCAGGTTCTCATTGCCCTCAATGTCGGCACCGGTCTCCATGTTCTCAATCATGTTGAGCGCGATGCGGTAGATACCGGGAACGCACTTGCTGATGGGGTCGTTCTGCACTTGCATGTACAGGTAGCCGTTCTCATCGTCGAGATAGAAGGTCTTGATGATAACGTTCTGGAACAGGGCCTTGAAGCTCTTGGGCTTGCCCACACCGGCTTGGCTGCCGGGATAGATGTCATTCTTGGTGAAGCGCAGCAGACACAGGCCGTTGAACTTCTTGCTCATCCAGAAGATGCCGTGCTTGTCCAGGGTGAAACCGCCAGTGATGGAGCCCCAGCTGATCTCGTCGTTGTAGTAGGGCAGCCACTGGTTATCTACCAGGAAGGGCTGCGAACCGTACAGGCCTGTGGTGTCGGCGTTGAGTTCGTGGATACCCACGTTGCGGTCACTGATGTAAATCTTGTTCTCGTTCTGGTCGATAGACATGGTGAACGGGTCCTCGCTGGGGTTGCCGCCAACATTGTTCAGCACGGTCACGCGGTAGAAGATTCCGTTGGTGTTGTTCACATAGAACAGCTCACCGTCACCCAGAGGCTGGTTGGGATCCTGATAGGTGAAGCGCTGGCCTGCTACGGCAACATACACGCGGTTCTTGTAGCTCTGCAGTGTGAAGGCGTGCTGACCGGCATTGAAGTTGGTGTTCACGATGTTGCCCATCTCATCCTTGTACATCAGGTCGCCGTTGGTTGTGGCAAAGTACAGGCCCTCGGGGCATCCAAGCGTGGCGCCTTCGCCCGAGATGGTCTCGTCGCCAACGATGTTCAGGTAACGCCACTGGTTGGCAGCCTTGAAGGCATCCACTGAACTGGGGGCCACCTTGCAGATGACCTCGCCCTGGCCCTCGTTGAACACACCTGCTGCAAGGGCGGGAGGATTCACGTTGAGCACGCGCAGCGACTTGATGGTCACGGGAACCGAACCAGGCTCCATGTAGTTCACGTTAGCGGGAATTTCCATCTCCTCCAGCATGGTGCAACCCTCAAAGCAGTTGCGCATCATGTTGGTGGCCGTGCTGGGCAGCGTCACGTGCTCGAGCTGCGTGCACTGGGCGCACAGGCCCTGAGGAATCTCGTTGCGGCCCTCGGCAATGACAATCTCCTTGAGTGCCGAACCGGCAAACAGGTTTTGGCCAACGGTGACATGAGCATCAAGCATGTAGGTCTCGATGTCGCTGTAGGCGAAGCCGTAGTTACCGATATTGGTCAAGGCGGGCAGGTCAACGCTGGAAAATGGCGCGTAAGCCAGGCCGTAGTTGTCGATGCTGGTCACCGTGGGGTTGCTGTAGGTGGTGGCAAGGTTGCCCTCGTGGGCCGATACCAGCAGGCGGTTACCGGCGGCATTCAGCAGCACGCCGGCGATGAGCTGGAAGCTCGGATTGCCCTCAGCCAGGGTGATGTTGGCCAGGGTGGGGATGGGGGCAAACGCTCCTTGGCCGATGCTGGTCACGATGGCGGGGATGCTAACGCCCGTCAGGCGGGTGTTGGCAAATGCCTGGGTGCCGATGGCGGTCAGGCTGCCGGGCAGCACGATGTCGCCTGCCAGCGGACTGTTCTCAAAGGCACTTTGGCCAATCGAGGTCAACGCGCTGGGGAAGGTGAACGACGTCAAGCCCGTGTTGTAGAATGCGGTGATGCCGATGCTCGTCACCCCATCACCCATGGTGGCGTAGCGCAGGTTGCGGCAACCGTTGAAGGTGCTCTGCTCGATGGTGGTGACAGCAGCGGGGATGTCGATGCCGGTCAGCGATGAGCAACCCATAAACACGCTACCGCCAATGCTGACCACCTTGTTGCCCTCCTCAAAGGTCACTGTCTCCAGAGCCGTACAGCCCTGGAACGCGGTACTCTGGATGCTGTCGGTCTCGCCGCCAATAACCAGCGTTTTCAAGGCGCCCATGTTGTGGAATGGCTTCTCATTGTTGAGGTAAAGGTGAGCGTCAACCTTGCGGCCCATATAGATGTACTCGATGCTGTTGAGTGCCACGCGGGCATCGCTGTTGGCACCAAAGGCATTGATCTTCATCTCAACGGGTGTCGGGCCGTCGGCGATGATGAGGCGCTTCAGGTTAGGACAGTTGGCAAACTCCTCGCTCACAGGCTTTTTCCAGCCAGCAACGATGGTGATTTGCTCAAGGCTGGAACAGCCGTTGAACACACCGCTGCCCACGCTTGTCGCTGTCTCGGGAATCGGGTCGTTAGTCAGGCTCGAACACCCCTTGAAGCAGTTGCGGCCGATGGTGACACAGGTGGAGGGCAGCGAAATCGTCGTCACATCCTTGCAGTCAACAAAGGCGTTTGTCGCCGTGGCAACCACGGTATATTCCACACCTTCATAGGTGAACTTCTCGGGAATCACGATGTCGCCGGTGTAGAACAACGTGTCGGCGGGCTGGTCGCCGCTCGCTTTGATGATAGTGTACTTGGCAACGGTGGCGGTGCCGTCGGTCTTGGTCGTGTAGTTGATGCCGTCAACGGTGATGTTGGCTGCCTGAACCGCTGTCAGTGCGGCAAGACATCCCGCTATCAGCAGCAGACGCCGCGACCATAGTCTTGTGGTAACTGATTTTTTCATAAGCGTTTACTGTTATTGGTTATAAAAAATTGTTGTTCAGATTAATTCGACAAAAATAGCAAAAAAATGTACCAATCACAAAAAAAATGAAAAAAACTTTCCCCTCACTTCTCACCCGCTCACTCCAGCCCGTTTTCCGGTCCGTTTCCCATTCCGTTTCCCGGTCCCCCGTGCCGCGACTCAGTCGCGGCCATAATAACCCTCCCCCGTGCCCAAGACACAAAAAAGTAACCTGCCGAACTCTCTCACGAGAATCGGCAGGTTATGAATCATAGTCAGGGCCCAAACGCCCTTGACTGTCGTGCAAGCAATATGATTACTTGTTCACCTTCTCAGCGAGCTCAGCGCCGGCTTTGAACTTAACCACCTTCTTTGCGGGGATAACGATCTTGGCCTTGGTAGCGGGGTTGATGCCTTCGCGAGCATCCTTCTTAACTACCTGGAAGGTACCGAAGCCGATCAGAGCGACTTTCTTTCCATCCTTCAAGGCGCAGCCCATCGAGCAGAGCATAGCGTCGAGAGCAGCCTTGGCTTGAACCTTGGTGAGACCAGCCTTTTCAGCGATTGCTTGTACTAATTCAGTCTTGTTCATAGTGTAATTTTTTTAATGAAATTTGTTATGTGAATAAAATAAAAGTGTCGTTTCTCCCGCAAATATAAGTAAAACAACACGTTCACCAAAAAAAATCGCAAAAAAAATGCTATTTTTCAGCGAAAAAACCGTTTTTTGGGGTTTTTTAGTAGCCAAAATGTGCTAAATCGGTAGTTTTTAGTTACTTTTGCACTGCTTTTATTGACTACGTATCAACAGTGACTATGCAATATACAAATCGTTCGTTTTTGACCTCGATGCCGCCTGTGACTCGGCACCTGCTCATTATCAATGTGCTCATGTATTTGGCGACCTTTGTTTTGCAACAAAGGGGCATCATGGACCTCAATAGTTGGCTCGGTCTCCACTTTTGGAAAGCAAGCGACTTCAACCCTTACCAGTTCTTCACCTATATGTTTATGCATGGTGGAGTGTGGCACCTGTTTGTAAATATGTTCTCGCTTTGGATGTTTGGCGCGCTTCTCGAGAGGGTGCTTGGCTCCAACCGCTTTTTGCTTTACTATATCGTCTGCGGTCTTGGAGCGGGCTTGGCTCAGGAGCTCATGTGGCAGTTCACCTGGCAAGACATCCTGGTGAGCCACGTGACAGGTCCGGCTGCAACCTCGGCCCAGGAAATCATCGAGGCCATCAACTCGGGACATGCGGCATTCACCATGGACGAGTTTTATAATTCTATGATCACCATCGGTGCCTCGGGTGCCGCATTTGGCATCTTGCTCGCCTTTGCCATGATATTCCCCGAAATGCCCATCTACATCATGTTCATTCCGGTCCCCGTCAAGGCCAAATGGGCGGTGCTGGGCTTTGGCGTTCTCGAGCTGTTCTTCGGCGTTACGGGGACCATGAGCGGAATAGCACACTATGCCCACATCGGAGGTATGATAGCGGGTGTCTTCTTGATACTCTATTGGAAACATAACGGCACGCTCAGGAAAAGGTATGGCTCTTATTGACGATATCAAGCGCACTTATTCGGGCAGTTCGATGCTGATGAGGATTATCTTCATCAACATCGCCGTGTTTGTGTTGATACGTGTCTTGGCCTTAGGGTCCTGGATGGTCAGCGGAGATGCAACGTCACTGCTGCAGTGGGTAGCGGTGCCAAGTGACCTGTGGCTGCTGTTGAAGCGTCCCTGGACGCTGGTGACCTATATGTTCACCCATGCCGGCCTGCTGCACATCCTGTTCAACATGCTGTGGCTCTACTGGATGGGGCGCATCTTCATGGAATTTTTCTCCTCCAAGCACCTCACGGGACTGTACCTCCTGGGAGGGTGGGGTGGAGCAGCCCTTTACCTGCTGGCAGCCATTCTGTTGCCGCGGTTGGCAGGTGGACCCGCTGGAATGTTGATCGGCTCATCGGCGGCGGTGATTGCCATTGTGGTGGCGGTAGCGGTCTATATGCCTGATTATAAAATCGGACTCTTGTTCCTGGGTGAAGTGGCTATCAAGTGGGTGGCGATTGTCACAGTGGCTATCGCGGTGCTCAGCCTGGATGGCATCAATTCAGGTGGCAATATCGCCCACATCGGCGGTGCGCTTGTCGGGGCATGGTTCGCCTTACGCATCAAGCAGGGACGGGACATCACCCGCCCGCTCAATGCGGCAATTGACGCTATCGTGGGACTGTTCAACGGCAGGTCTTGGTCGTTGCCTCGTGCCAATCACGGCAATTCTCGGCAACAGCAATGGAACAGGCCGTCGGGCAAGCCGTCTGGCCAGTCTCAGGGACAGCAATCCGGGCCCACGGCTCGCCCCAATCGCCCTGTCGATGAGGTGAGTGAGCAGGAATTGGATGCCATCCTTGACAAGATCAAGGCGGCCGGATATGATGCCCTCACCGACGAGGAACGGGACAAACTCTTCAATGTGTCAAGGCGCCGATAGACACTTGTTTTCACATTATTTATAATAAAAAAGATAGTTAAGCGTTAATTAATAGTATCGTATTTATCGTTAGGTATATGCGTTGACATGTCAAAAAAGGAAATTTATAAATACAGAAATCGGCCCAAGCTGTTCAGGACTTTCGATATCCTGATGACGGTCTTGGCGGTGTTGCTTGTGGCTTGTGCTTATGCGGGAATGGTGGATCCTAATGATTTTTTCCTGGCTCCATTCATGATGTTGGCTTTCATGCCCTTGCTGGTGCTCACGTTGATTCTGCTGGTGGTTGCACTGGTGGGTCGCAGGTTTTTGTCGGTGACGGTATTGCTCATCGCCCTGGTTGCCACCTTACCCATCAGCCACAAGTTTTTCCCCATCAACACGAGTGAGAACAATCCTGCCATGCCTGTCGATGAATCCTCGATGCTTAAGGTGATGACCTATAACGTGCTGGGATTCAACCATCATGAGTCGGCAACAAAGTCTCAACCCTCCAAGACGATGAAGCTCATCCTGGACTCCGACCCCGATGTCGTGCTTATGCAGGAAGGCGGAGCCGGTGGTGTGGAGTGGGAAGAATTACCTTCGCTGGCTCCCTATCGCCGCCAGATTGAAGCTAAGTACCCTTACCGCTATGAGAGCACCGAGGGACTGAACATCTTGTCCAAGTACCCGTTCACCACCGTGCCCCTGGGTAATGCGTCACAGGGACGCTCGCCGATGGGCTACAACAGGAATCTGACCTCACATCTCGCGAGGGCTTACGACCTGCAGTTGCCCAACGGCAAGCAACTCAGGCTCATCGACTTCAGGCTGCAGTCCTTCCACCTGAGTTTCGGCAAGAATATGAGCGTGAGGGTATCGCCCGACGTCAAGCCGTCAGCCATAGAGCGTATGCGCCGCTCCTTTGCCCTGCGTGGCGACAATGCCGCTGCCCTGCGGCAGGAAATCGACAAGTCTCCCAAGAACGTCATCGTCTGCGGTGACATGAACGATGTTTCAACGTCCCATGTCTATCGCCTCATTGCTGGCAATGACCTGCAGGACGCATGGAGCAAGGTGGGCCTGGGCTATGGCAACACCTACAACCGTCATGGACTGTGTTACCGCATCGACCATATCCTGTACCGCGGCGACTTGCGCGCCCTGCGCGCCAAGCGCATCAAGGGCGGAAGCAGTGACCATTATCCCTTGATGGTGACCTTTGACATCGATGTCACAAGTGAGACTGCAGATACCGAGCAGAAATAGTATTAACTAATTATAAATGAGTGATTTAATTATTATGAAAAAAGTTTTATTCACTGTTCTTGCTCTGGCAGCCATCGTGCTGGTGAGCTGCAGCGAGAAAAAATCAACAACTGAGAACAATCCGTTTATGTCGGAGTATGAGAACGAGTACGGCATCCCGCCGTTTGACAAAATTACCTATGCTGACTACGAGCCCGCTGTTGAGGCTGGTATCCTGGAGCAGAACGCCGAGATTGATTCCATCATCAAGAACACGGCCGAGCCTAACTTCGAGAACACCATCCTGGCGCTGGACAACAGTGGCGAAATCCTGAGCAGGGTTTCGGGCGTGTTGTTTGCCCTAGGCGAGAGCGACAATACCAAGGAGATGCAGGCACTCACCGAGAAGCTGTTGCCCAAGTTGACAGCACAGAGCGACGGCATGTACATGAACGACAGCCTCTTCGCCAAGGTGAAGGCCGTCTATGACAACGCCGACAAGTTGGGTATGGATCCCATCCAGAAGCGTCTCACCGAGAAGTATTACAAGAGATTTGTGCGCAACGGCGCCCTCCTGACCGCTGCCCAGAAGGACTCCCTCAAGGAGATCAACCGCAAGTTGGGTGAGGTTAACCTCAAGTTTGGTAACAACATCCAGCATGACCTGAGTGAGTGCGTCTTCTTTGTTGAGAACAAGGATGAGCTCAAGGGCCTGCCCGAGACCATCATCGAGAACGCTGCCAAGCTCGCTGCCGATAAGGGCAAGAAGGGCCAGTGGGCATTCAATGCCATTGCTGCTACCCGCCTTCCCGTGCTGACCTATGCCGACAGCCGCGACCTGCGCCGTAAGATGTACGAGACCTACACCACCACCGCCAGCCACGGCGATGAGTTTGACAACAGCGAGAACATCCGCCAAATCCTGCTCCTGCGCCAACAGAAGGCCAACCTGCTCGGTTTCAACACCTATGCCGACTATGCCGTTGATCCCTATATGGCCAAGACTCCCAAGGCAGCCGAGGATCTGCTGATGCAACTCTGGCGCCCCGCCATCAAGAAGGTGGACGAGGAGGTTGCCGACATGCAGAAGTATGCCGCTGCCCACGGCGACACCGCCAAGATCGAGGCTTGCGACTATTACTACTATGCCGAGAAGGTGAAGAAGGAGAAATTCAACTTCAGCGAGGATGACGTGCGTCCCTATTTCGCTCTCGACAGCGTGGTGAAGAACGGTATCTTCTTTGCCGCCAACAAGCTCTACGGCATCACCTTTGAGGAGATGCCCGATGCTCCCAAGTACAACCCCGAGGTTAAGGTCTATGACGTGAAGGATGCCGAGGGCAAGCACCTCGCCGTCTTCATGACCGACTACCTGCCCCGTCCCGTCAAGAGCCCCGGCGCTTGGATGAACGCTATGCAGGAGGCCTACAACTATGGTGGCAAGAACGTGCGCCCCATTATCTATAACGTGGGTAACATGGCAATGCCCTCGGGCGACACCCCCTCGCTCCTCACCTGGGACGATGTTCAGACCGTCTTCCACGAGTTTGGTCACGCCCTCCACGGCATGCTGACTCGCGTTCAGTATCGCGGCCTCGCCGGTACCAACACTGACCGTGACCTCGTCGAGATGCCCTCACAGATCAACGAGCACTGGGCATTTGAGCCCGAGGTGCTCAAGAGCTATGCCCGTCACTACAAGACTGGTGAGGTGATTCCTGACAGCCTCGTGAAGAAGCTCAATGAGAGCGCTCAGTTCAATATGGGCTTTATGACCACCGAGCTCGTGGGTGCCGCCCTGATGGATATGTTCTGGCACAAGAAGGCTTGGACGGCCGAAGAGGTGAAGAACATCGATGTCAAGGCCTTTGAGCAGGAGGTGAAGAACCAGCTCAACATGCCCGCACTCGTCGAGTTCCGCTATCGCAGCCCCTACTTCAAGCACGTCTTCGCCAGTGACGAGTATGCTTGCGGTTACTACACCTACCTGTGGGCACAGGTGCTCGAGGCCGACGGCTACCTCGCATTTGAGAAGGCCGGTTGCTTCGACAAGGCTACCGCCGACCGCTATCGCATCAACATCCTTGAGGCTGGTGACACCGAGGATCCCATGGTACTTTATAAGAAGTTCCGTGGCCAGGCGCCCACCGTCGATGCCCTGCTCCGCAACCGCGGCCTCAAGTAAAACCAACTCCCGCACTGTAGAGGCGCACAATCCCGCGCCTCCCAGCCCATAAACTTATCGGGACCCTGCCCACTGGCAAGGCCCCGATATTTTTTTGACCGCTATTCACTCATCTCTCAGGATGAAGCAGAATGAGCACAGATGTCTAAAACAACAAGTTGTTCCTGTTGTTCAATGTTGTTCAAGTTGTTTGATAAGTTGCCTGATAAGTTGTTTGAGAATTAATGGTTGTTTGATGAGCGCATCAGGCGCAGGGAGTTGAGGACGCACAGCAGGGCAACGCCCACGTCGGCAAACACCGCTTCCCACATATTGGCCACGCCCAACACGCCCAGCACCATCACAATCAGCTTCACGGCGATGGCAAACACGATGTTCTGCACAACGATGCGGTGTGTGCGGCGGCCCAGCGTCACTGCGTCGGCAACCCGCGACGGCTGGTCGGTCTGGATAACCACGTCGGCGGTTTCCACGGCCATATCGCTGCCCAGTCCGCCCATCGCGATACCCACGTCACTCATCGCCAACACGGGCGCGTCATTGATGCCGTCGCCCACAAAGGCCACCTGATGACCGCTCTTTTTCGCCTCCTCGATGTGTTCGACCTTGCCTTGAGGCAGCAGGTCGCCATGGGCTTGATGCACACCCAGTTGCCTTGCCGTTTCATCGACCAACGCCTGCCTGTCGCCCGACAGCATCACCGTCTCGACACCCAGGCGGTTCAAGTCGGCAATGCCGCGTGCCGCATCTTGCTTGGGCACGTCGCTCAGCACGATGTGTCCGGCATATCGCCTGCCGATGGCGACAGCGACCATTGTCCCGACGATATCATGCAATTCTTTAGGGAATGGGATGCCCTCTTTCTCCAGCAGGCGTGTCGTGCCCACCAGCCACGTCTCACCGTCCACCGTAGCGCTCAGGCCGTAGCCCGCGATATTCTTCATCTCGCTGACCGATGCCGCAGCGGGCTGGCGGTAGTTGATGATGGCTTGGGCGATGGGGTGGGGACTGTCCTGCTCGATGGCGGCAACCGTGGCAACTTGTGCCTCGCTCAGGCCGACAACCTCGCTCACGGCAAAATGGCCCGTTGTCAAGGTTCCCGTCTTGTCAAAGCAGACGGTATCCACTCCTGCGATGGCGTCAAGGTAGTTGCTGCCCTTGAACAGGATGCCGCGGCGAGATGCCGCTCCAATGCCTGCAAAGTAACTCAACGGAATGCTGATGACAAGGGCGCATGGGCAGGAAATCACCAGGAAGACGAGTGCGCGGTGAAGCCACTCGGCAAAGCTGTAGCTATAGGTGGGCGCAACGAGGGAATACAGCCACGGCAGGGCAACCACCAGCGCGGCAAGACCCACCACGATAGGCGTGTAAATCCGTGCAAACCGCCTGATGAGGAGTTCGGCAGGTGCCTTTCGCTCGGTGGCTTCCTCGACCAGATGCAGGATACGTGACACGGCGCTCTCGCTGGCGGGGCGCATCGCCTGAAGCCTAACGGTGCTCTCACTGACAATCATGCCTGCTAATACCTCGTCGCCACACTCGATGACGCGTGGCATACTCTCGCCCGTAAGCGCCGATGTGTCAAACGTGGCGGCCTCACCGATCAGGGTTCCGTCGATGGGAACCCGTTCGCCAGGTTTCACTTCGACGATGTCACCCACTTTGACGTCGGCGGGAGCCACAGTATTTCGCTTGTCATTCTCTATGATTACGGCATGGTCGGGACGGAAGGCAATCAGCGACTTGATATTGCCATGGGCACGGCTCACCGCACGGTCCTGCAACGCCTCGCCGATGCAATATAGTGCCATCACCGCTACGGCCTCGGGAAATTCGCCGATGGCAAACGCGCCGATGCTGGCCACGGACATCAGCAGGAACTCGCTGAACACTTCGCCCTCACGGGCTTCCTCGATGGCCTCGCGCAACACGCCCAAACCAGTGGGTAGCCACGCCACGGCATACCATGCCAGCCTCACCCATGTGTTTTGAAACCACGACACCTCCATCGCGCTCATGGCGATGCCCACCACAAGCAGTGCCAGCGACAAGGCCGGTTTCCACCAGCTCATTTCCTCGTCGTGTTCATGTTCATGTTGATGTTCGTGTTCGTGTTGATGTGCCATTTATGTTTTCTCTAATTTTTGGGAAAAACCTCCCTCACAACTTCCATCTCCCTAAAAACCTAAAACCTAATGCCTAAAGCCTAAAGCCTAAAACCTAAAGCCTAATAAATCAAACGTGCGACACGTGCTGACCCGCGTTTCCCCGAAGCGATGCGGGCGAACAGGCGGCGTGTCACGGGAGCGACAAACCACCGCCAGCGGCGTGAATCGCCGTAGCTTTTCCCTAAGGCATGGTAGGCTTGCTGGCAAAGCGGCTTGGCCAGTTCGGGATGCCCTTCGCGCTCATACTGTGCGGCGAGCACCAAGCGGCGGTAATGCAGCAGCCGCTCAAAGCGGCGTTTGTGTTCAGGTTTGAGTTTTGAGCAGCGCACCTCGTTCAGCATGATGTCGATAACGTGCTCCCACCTTCCCTGGCGGCTATGGAACTCGGTGCCCGTGATGGAGTCGGCTCCGTTATGGTTGATGATGACGTGCGACTTGCCGCTGTTATAGGCGACGCGGGGTGCAGCCAGCAACAGCCGCAGTCCCAGTTCCCAGTCGTTCCACCCGGGCAGGTCGATGTTCCACCCATCGGTCGAGGCAAAGAACTCCCGCCTCACGGCATAGCGTTGTGTTGCCAATTGTCCGTGCAGGATGTGGTTGGCAAACAGGTCTTCCTTGTGGAACGGTGCCTGGCGGCTGCTGCCGTCGGGGAATACGAGTGTTGAGCGGGAACTGATCAGGTCCAGCGTCTTTCCACGTTTCGCGGCGCGTTCAATCACGTGCACGTAGGACTCCACCAGTTCAGGCTTCATCACGTCGTCGCTGTCAAAGAACAGCACCCACTCGCCCGTAGCGTGCTCAAATCCGCGGTTGCGGGCGGCACCGGCGGTGTGGTGGCTCTCGCTGGTAATGACCACATTGAACCCGTCGCCGGGATGCTCCTTCTTGAAGGTCTCCAGCACCTGCATCGTGTCGTCGGTGCTGTCATTATCCACCAGCACCACCTGCAGCGGGCGGTGAGTCTGTGCAACGACGCTCTCCAAGGTCTCCTTGACGATGGCGGCACGGTTATATACGGGTATGATGACGGTTACTTCCATAAATCGTGGTAAAGGTACTGCTTTTTTTGATAAAAGCAAAAAATAATCTAACTTTGCAAGCGCAATGAAGATACTGTTCGCTGGCGATGCCAGTAATATGCATAATTGCCTCGCCCAGCAACTGCGGCGCATGGGACATGAGGCGACGGTGGCATCCGACGGCTCCCGTTGGATGGACACAGGGCGTGACATCAACCTGTTGCGGCGCCCCGGGCGCTTGGGCACTTTGCGTTACCTGTGGGACATCAAGCGTGCCTTGCCGTTGATGTCGGACTATGACATCGTCGAGATTGCTTCGCCCATCTTCCTCCGCCTCAGGCCTCATCGCGTTGCCCGCGTGTTTGACTACCTCAAGGCCCATAATCGCCACGTCGTGCTCTCGGCGCTGGCGACCGACATGGTCTATTATGACGCCTGCCACGACGGACACACCTTCCGCTACAGCGACTATAAGCTCGGCGACCAACCGTCGCCCTACGTCGGCTCCAGCGAATACATCGCTCAGCAGCAGGATAACTGGAAGGAACCGTTCATGCGTGAGCACAGCGACCACATCCTGGATGGCATCGACGGTGCCGTGGCTTGCCTTTATGAGTACTATGCTGCCTACAAACCTGTCCTGGGCGACCGCGTGGCCTACGGTGGCATCCCCATCGACACCGATGCGTTGGATTTCCGTCCGCTGGAGCAGGTTCCTGACAAGGTGCGCCTGTTCATCGGCATCCAGCGCGACCGCCACGTCATCAAGGGCACCGACAAACTCCTGGCGGCCATGAAGCGCATCCACGCCCGTTATCCTGACCTCACCGAGCTCGAGGTGGTCGAGAATCTCCCATACGCCGAATATACCCGCCGCATGCGCGACTCGCATGTCATCCTCGACCAGCTCTACAGCTACACCCCTGGCACCAATGCCCTCATCGCGATGGCACAGGGACTGGTTGCCGTCTCAGGTGCCGAGCCCGAGTATTATGACCTCATCGGCGAGACCTCCAACAAACCCATCATCAACGTCTCACCCCTCGTCGAGGGCGACATCGACGACAAACTCGCATGGCTCGTTGAGCACCGCGATCAGCTGCCGCAACTGGCACGCGCCAGCCGCGCCTTCGTTGAGAAACACAACGCCGCCCCCGTCGTCGCCCAGCGCTACCTCGACTTCTGGAACACCCTCCTCTGATTGAATACCCATCAACAAGGCGTGCCATCATTCTTACCAAATGGAAGAATGATGGCACGCCTGCCTAATTGATTCCGTATTATCCGTATTATCCGTTAATTCCGTTATCTCCGTTATCTCCGTTATCTCCGTCTATTTCGTCATCAGTTCAAGATGAGGTCCACGAGGCCTGTGACGTCGGCAATGCCGATGACTCCGTCGCCATCGACGTCGGCGCGCTGCAGTGTGTCGGCATCGGCTTGACCGTCAAATATCAGGTCGATCAGGGCAGTCACGTCAGAAATTCCCAAAGAGCCGTCGTTATCCACGTCTCCCAGCAGGAACGCGTACTGGTCGGTGATGTCGCCAACGGTGTATTTGTTGCTGGTCGAGGTGATTTCCAGATAGATGTCCTTAGTGATACCTGTCACATCAACACTCTGGTGCTCGCTGTCGCCCTGGCTGAGCACGACGTTGAAGGTGTAGCCCTCGCTGCCCACGTTGAACGTGCGGTAGTAGAACTTTTGGCCCTTGACAATCTTGGTGCCTGTGATTTGCACGCCAGGCCAGGTGTCGCTGATAACGCCTGAGTCGTCCCACGCATAGACCCAAACACTGCTCCAGCGGTTGGGCGCAACGGTCGGATCCTTGATATAGACGGTGGCGGTGTAGGGCACAAAGCCGTGGAAGATGTACTCGCGCTGAACCACGTTGCGCACCTTGCCCTGATAGAGCACGCCTGCCGTCAGCACGGTATTGTCGGTGAAGGTGAGGCGCACATGGCCTGTTGCTTGGCGGCTGCTGGCGGTGGGGGTGCTGCCGTCGGTGGTATAGACGATGACGGCATTGCTCTCGCTGGCGGTGATGTTCACTGTCACGCTGTCCTCATAATGGCCCGACTCTGTGTCAATCGTCAGCGTCGGCGCGGGCGAGGTGTAGTTGGTCACCTCGTGGTGCCAGGTGCCGTCGATGTAGTAGCCGTGGTTGCGGAAGGTCAGGTCGGCGGTCTGTTGGCCGTCGGTGACAAAGATGATGCCTGTCGGGGTGCTGGTCAACGTGCCCCCATACTGCCACTTCCAGATTTTGCGCGTGCCGTCGCTGTTGGTGCCCATCAGCGTCATTGCCTGACCGGGCCAGGTGCCGCCGGTGAAGTTGCTGCTGCTGTTCCAAATCCAGGTGGTCACGCTGCTCACGCTGGTGCTCGTCTCGAGGAACACGCTCATGTCATCCTCCTCACAACTGGGCTCATACACGTCGATGGGAACGACGGGCGACGTGCCGTTGCCCTCGCCGTCGTTGCTCGACAATTCCTCCTCGGTGCCGTCATAACTCAGCACGGTGCCGGCGTTGGGGCTGCTGGTGTACAAGTAAGGACCATCAGTGCCGATTTTGCCCGGGGCGGGGGTGAGGCTCGTGGAGAGCACATAGATGCGCATGTTGCCCTTGCCGCTGCACGACGTGGTGGTCAGCGTGCCGTTGGTGACGGTCTTCACGTCGCCGGTCACGCAGTCGGTATAGGTGCCGTTGATCACACCCGTGAAGGTGGCGGGGCCATTGATGGTCACGAGCACATAGCTGTCGGTTGTGCCGTCGGTATAGCGGCGCTTGAAGGCGTAGCCGCCACTCGAGGAACAGCCGCTGGTGCTATACTGGCCCTTGCGCAATGCGGGCACGGCCTGGCGGATGCGGTTCAATCGCTGCAGGTGTTTCACCAGGGGTTTGCTCAGCGTGGCGGCGAGGTTGCCGGTGGCACCGCTGGCGACACCAAAGTCGTTTGCCGTCACGTTGCCTTTGATGTAGCCGCCGTAATAGGCGCGGCCGCTGTTCTTGAGCGAACCGTTGCCACCTGGGTCGATGGTCTTGCCGGCCTTGAATTCAACCTCGCTGCCGTAGTACAGGCACGGGATGCCGCGGAAGGTGAACATGAATGACAGGTTCTCGGCCCACTGCTCGGTGCCCTCGTTGAAGCGTATGTTATCGTTGGGACCGGGGCTGTAGTCGTGGCTATCGACATACACGACATTATAGGTGGCGTCATTATAGTATTTGTCACCGTTGATGGCGAGGTTCCACACGCTCGAGATATTGTGGAATGAGTAATGCACGGGGAAGTCGATGACATTCAGGCCCGAGGCGCGGCTCACGTCGGGAGTGTGGTAGCTGTTGCCGTTGAGCGTGGCGTTGCTTGAGGTGGGCATGGCACTGCTCGTCTCGGTATGGTTGTCGGCATATTGCTGTTGGCACGAGCTGATGTTGTCGAGCGTGCTCAGGTCGGTGCTCTCATAGATGGCCTTGGTATCCCAGTAGGCGGCACTGTTGTTCCAGCTGTAGCTCTTGTTCTCGGCCCAGGTGTAGAAATAGGGTGACAAGACGGGCTGGTTACGATAAGTCACGCTGCCCTGGTAGCGGGCGCACACCTCGGTGCACATGAAGAAGTCGGCCCCGTTCAGACGCTTGCTGCGGTATTGCTCGCCCAGCGCTTGGAAGGCGGGAATATATATCTTGTTGAACGTCAGGCGTGCGATGTGGCCGCCAGTGTCGATGCGGAAACCGTCAACGCCCATCTTGATGAACGAGCCGTAGCAGTCGATGAGGTACTGCGCCACGGCGGGATTTTCGGTATTCAGGTCCACGCAGTCGCCGGCGATTTGTGCCCACCAGCGCGTGTTGTCATCCCAGTTGAATTGACCGAAGTGGTGCCAATAGTTGTGGTTGTCGTGGTTCTGGTTATCGGTATTCTTCATCTGCTTCAACCGCGCGTCATACTGCTGACCTGCGGGCAGACTCAGGTAATTGGTCGGCAGACGGCCGCCCACCGAGTCGGTGGTGTAGGGGAGCATGCACTCGTTGAGCTTGAACTGGTTGGCTTCGCGGTCGCGTGTGAACAGTTTACACAGGTGTTCCTCACCGAAGTTGCCTGTGTGGTTCAGCACCACGTCGAGCAGGATTTTCATCCCGCGGGCATGGGCAGCGTCGATGAGCGTCTGGAACGTCGTGTCGCCGCTCTCGTAGCGGTGGTCAACGCGGCTGAAGTTGCTCGCATGATAGCCGTGGTAGTCCAGGCCCGATGCGTTCTCGACAATGGGGGTCACCCAGATGGCGGTGAATCCCAGCGCCTTGATGTAGTCCAGTTTGTCGATAAGTCCCTTGAAGTCGCCGCGCCAACACGGGTCGCCATGGTTGGCGCTCGCACCGTCCCAACATTGGGCATTGTTGTTGGGATCGCCGTCATAAAAACGCGTCGTCATCACAAAATAGATACTCTCGTCACGGAAGTCATTTCGAGGCCCCACAAACGCGGCCCACGCCTGCTGCCCTGCAATAGCTATGGCTAATAACAGGAAAAACAGTCTGAATTTGGTCATTTTGTTTTTCATCTTGTACAGTCAATGGTTAATGAATAGAAAATAAAAACTGTGACAAATATATACAAGAATCACGTTTAAACTCTTATAATCATCTCATTATCGTGCAAGATGGTTACGCAATCGTTTGCACACATTTTTCACTATCTTTATTAATTACTGACCTATTTTCATGTTTAGTTGGGTGGTGTAACTGCAAAATGATTGTTATCTTTGCACATTGGTTATGGTTGACGTTTATCTTTTCAATCCTGAGCATGATTTGGCGCTGGCACATGGGGCGCATAACTATACCGCTCCGCCGTTTGCCCGCCAATTCAGACGAGACATGAGGCTGTTGCCAGCTTGGCTGGCTCCAGCAGGCTCGTTTGTCGCGGTTCCCGACGATGCTCAGATTGATGAAGACAGCCGTTGGCTGAACGACCATCACCTGGATGTCACCCCAATCCCGATGAGCCAAATTGCCGATTTGGGTCCCTGCCGCATCCATCCCTGGGGCTGGGATGCCACGTTGCGTCACCAATTGTCGGCCCTGGGCGTCTCACCTGAATTTCTCCCCACCGACGAACAACTGGAATGGATCCGCCACCTGTCGCATCGCCGCGTCACCATTGCTGTGCATCAGGCTTTGGGAGAGACGTTCTCTCCATGTCCCGTGGAGTTGACCACCCCTGACGATGTCAACGCTTTTATGGAGTCGCACCCGGGCTGCTACTTGAAGATGCCGTGGTCGGGCAGTGGCAAGGGTATCTACCGCGTCATCGACCCGCATGGCGACAACCATGTGCCCCGCTGGATAGACGGAGCCCTGCGCCGTCAGGGTTCGCTCTTATGTGAGGTGGGGCTGGACCGTGTGCAGGATTTCGCCATCGAGTGCCAAACAGATAACGGAAAGACCTTGTTGACCGGTTATTCGGTGTTCGACAGCGACTTCCACAGCCAGTTCGGCGCGGGTAGGGTAGCCCCAAAGGAGGAATTGCACCAATTCCTGCTCAATCAGTATCCCGCTCTTGACCAAGTGGTTGAAAACGTGTTAACGGCAACAGACAGCATCATCGCACCGCATTATCATGGCCCATTAGGCATCGACATGATGCTTTATAAGAGAGAAAACGGAGAAATCGCCTTAAATCCCTGCGTCGAGGTCAATCTGCGCATGACCATGGGCATGGTCACCGCCGCCATGGGCGACCGCCATCACCTTCACGGCCATTTCAAAATAGAAAAAACCTCCTCCCGCTATCACACCCTCCTTCAATAATCTCTTTAGCCCCTATAGCCCCTATAGCCTCTATAGTTTCTGTTAACTGTTCACTATTAACTGTTCACTATTCACTATTCACTATTCACTATTCACTATTAACTGTTCTCTATATAAAAGGCATAGTACTCATCATAGGTGATACCCTCGTCGTGGACGCGGGTAGCCGTCTTCACGCCCACATAGCGCAGGTGCCACGGCTCATAGCTGTAGCCCAGGATGTGTGATTGCTTCTTGGGGTAACGCAGGATGAAGCCGTACTTGTGGCAGTTTTCCCGCATCCAAACCCCCTCCGCTGAGGTGTCGAATGGCCCTCGCATGGGATGCTGCAACGACGTGATGTCGAGGGCAAGGCCTGTCTGATGCTCGCTTTTTCCAGCTCGAGCGACAAACCGCTTGTCGTTGCGCTTGTAGGTCGCAATTTGTTGCTGAAAAGAACGATAGGCCGAATTGACCATCAGTTGTGCGCCTGTCTGCTGTTTGCAGTCCTGCTGCATGGCCACGAAAGCCTCGACCGCGGCGCTGTCGGCCTTGTTTTCCTCGTAGGTGAAGTTCTTGTTGATAGTTACCAGATGGCGTGGCTTGTAGTTCTCGTCAAGGTAATGGAGCCGGTTGACCAGCATCAGGTAGCCCTTGGTGGTGTCGCAGTGCGTTACGTACTCCTCAGGGTCGAGGTCGCGCCCCACGTTGACCACGGCGATGATGTCGCTTGTCGAGGCGCCCAGCGTATCCCTCTTGTGATAGGCGAGGTAGCGGTCAAAGTTGGCGGCGATGAAATAGCGCTCCTTGACGAGGGGAACGGCAAGGGTGTCATGCTCTTGACGGGCGATGAGGCTATCGGCCTGAGCCTCGTTGAGCACGGTTACCAGCAAGCGGGCTTCGTCGAGAGGGTAGCCCAAACGGTTAATCTTGTGCTCATTGCTGTTGAGGTACACGATGCCTTGGCAACTCTTGACCGCAACGGCCAGTACCAGCAGGGCCGCAATGGTGCATGGCACCGCCAGCCAGCGGTTGTCGCGGCCAGTCCAGGTTTTGAAGAATTGTTTAATGTGCTGCAATGTCTCGTGCATCGGTTACCGGTTGGCGCGTTTTGCCATCTCAAACAGCTCCAGCGGCAAGTGGCAGTATCCGTCGGGGTTTTTATCCAGATAATCCTGGTGGTACTCCTCGGCAGGGTAGAAATTCTTCAGCGGCAGCAATTCCACGGCGAGCCTCAGCTTCACCTCGGCCTGAACACGGTTATATACCGCCTGCAGCGTCGGCACGTCGGTCTCGTCGGTATAGTAGATGCCCGTGCGGTATTGGGTGCCCTTGTCGTGCCCTTGCTGGTTGATGCTCGTCGGGTCAATGGCCTTGAAGTACATCTCGGTCAGGAACTCCAGCGAGATCACCTCGGGGTCATAGGCGATGCGCACCGTCTCGGCAAAGCCTGTCTTGTCGGTACACACGTCCTGATAGGTAGGGTTCTCGGTATGCCCGTTGGCATAGCCCACCTCGGTCTCTTTCACTCCATTCACCAGTTTGAAGTAATGCTCTGTTCCCCAGAAACATCCTCCTGCAAAATAAATCTCTTTCATCTGTTGAATTATTATCTATGGGACAAAGATAAAACAATTTCTTCAATCATCGAATCATCAGAATGGTTTTATTTTTTAACCTTGTAATCATGGCCCTTCTGTGTGGTCGGGGTAATGCAAGCCTTTGGCTTGTACAAGTAAAATTGTTAAACTTTCTTGCCTATTTTCAGTCTTAATAGTAACTTTGCCTTGTATTTAATGAAACGCGTGGTGATCATCGGTTCAGGTAACGTGGCGACAAGTCTGGCACATGGCTTGGTGGCACGCTGCGAGGTGGCTCAGATTTACAGTCGCCAGATGGCTCATGCTCAGGCGTTAGCCGATGCCGTCGGCTGTAAGAATGCTACCGATGACCTGACTGCCCTGGTCCCTGATGCCGACGCCTACATCATCGCCGTGCGTGACGATGCCATCGCCGACGTCATCGCCGCAACGCCCGATAACGGCGCCCTGTGGGTGCACACCTCGGGCAGCAAACCCATCGACCTGTTCGCGGGCCATCGCTCACGCTATGGTGTGCTGTATCCCATGCAGTCATTCTCTCGTCAGGTGGTGACGCCCCTCGACGAGGTTCACTTTTTTATCGAGGCCTGCGACAATACGACGCTGAGCGACGTTCTCACACTGGGCGAACTGCTCTCCTGCAACGTGCAAGAGGCCAGCAGCGACCAGCGCCGACAGCTGCATGTCGCCGCAGTCTTCTGCTGCAACTTCGCCAACCACCTGTGGACCCTCGCCGACGAGGTGCTCTCCGAGGCGGGACTGCCCTTTGACGCGATGAAACCGCTCATCCGCACCACTGTCGAGAAACTCGACCACTTGTCACCCGCACAGTCTCAAACAGGGCCTGCCGTGCGCCACGACACCCAGGTCATCGACAGCCACTTGGCGATGCTCGACGGTGACAAACGCGACATTTACCGCCTGTTGACCGATTCCATCATCAACCGCACTAAAGTCTAACGTCTAACAATGCTTAACAATCTCGAGAAATATGATGTGGTACTGGGAAGCAACTCGCCCCGTCGCCGTGAACTCTTGAACGATATGGGCGTGACCTTCAGGGTCGAGGCCATCAAGGGGATTGACGAGACCTATCCCGCCAACCTGCCCGTCGAGGAGGTACCCGTCTATCTCGCACGCATCAAGGCTGAGGGGCACCCCTTGAAGCCCAACGAGCTGCTCATCACGGCCGACACCGTGGTCGTGCTCGATGAAACCGTGTTGGGCAAACCGACAGGCGACGCCGACGCCCACCGTATGCTGCGAGCCCTCTCGGGCCGTGCCCACCGCGTCATCAGTGGCGTCTGTGTCTCGACTGTGGAACGCGTCGAGTCCTTTGCCGACACCAGCATCGTCCACTTTGCCAACCTCACCGACGACGAGATTGACTATTACATCAAGCATTACCGCCCCTTGGACAAAGCGGGTGCCTACGGCATCCAGGAGTGGATTGGCAACATCGGCATCAGTGGCATCAATGGCGACTTCTATAACGTGATGGGCTTGCCCACACGCAAACTATATCAACTGTTGAAAACATTTTAAAACTAAAAGATATGAAAACCAATCTCAAATACCTCTTGTCGATAATTACCGTGGCATTGAGTGCCCTCTGTGGACATGCCACTGGTTCGTTGCCCCAGGACACGGTCTATTTCTACGGCACATGGAATCAGATGCTCGACATGGAGCCAATGACAACACTGCTCAACCCGTATGTTGAAATCTATACGCCATTTGAACTCTTCATCGGGTCCAGCGACGAGCGGGTGAATCAGACTATTCGCGAAAATGGCTTTGTGGCCGTCTCGCTGGGGGATAGCATCTGGTTTGCCAACAGTGACTATCTCCAGTATGAGTTCACGGGTGATGTGTCCTCCTTCACCAATTTCGTGCCCGTCTTTTTTAACGAGAGGATAGCTTATCTGGTTTATCCCAGCCAGTTGAGTGTCAAGGAAATGCTTATGGGTGAAAGCGAGAGCGAGAACATTGACTATTACTATATTGACTTCAAGTATAAGAATGTGAAAAAGGTGACGCACAATTACTTGAGCAAGTTGCTCGAGGATTATCACGACCTGAAGGTGCGCTACGAGGGCATGAAGGATTACAAGAAACGCAACATCATCGAGTATTTCTTTATCGAGTACGTTAACCGTGCCACTCAGGATTATATGCGTCCCTCTATCACCGAATACATCGAGTAATCCAATCAATAATGATGCCTCTCAATCGCAACTGTTTAATCCTCTTCCTCCTATCGACATTGATGCTGACCGCCTGTTTGCGTGGCGGCCACAGTGCTGGCAACGTCCTTGAGCAGCAGGATTCGGTGATAACCGCTGCCAGGCTGCTCTCGATGGAGCGTGCCGACGACTATACCGTGGTCACGGTGGGCAACCCGTGGAAGGGTGGGGTGCTTCACCGCTATGTGTTAGTGCCGCGGGATTCGGTATTACCCAAGGATTTGCCCGATGGCACCCTGGTGCGCACGCCCGTCAGCAACGCGTTGGTCTATTCGTCGGTTCACACGAGCCTGATGCGTGAACTGGGCGCTATCGATGCGGTGCGCGGCGTGGTGGACAGCCAGTACTTCATCGACCAGGACATCATCGACGGCGTTAAGTCGGGTACGATTGCCGACTGTGGCAACTCGATGAATCCCACCGTGGAGCGCGTCATCAATATGCAGCCCGACGCTATACTCCTCTCGCCTTATCAGGATGCCAGCTACGGTCAGATTACCAGCCTGGACATCCCCATCATCGAGTGTGCCGACTATCTGGAGTATGACCCGATGGGACGTGCCGAGTGGGTGAAGTTCTATGGCGAGCTGGTGGGAAAACGTGATCAGGCCGACAGCCTCTATCATGCTGTCGTCACTGCCTATAACGAGATGAAAGCCAAAGCTGCTGGGGCCAAGAACCGTCCCACGGTCGTTACCGAGATGGTCATCAATGGCGTGTGGAACGTCCCTGGAGGACAGAGCTACATGGCGCGCATCCTCAATGATGCGGGTGGCAAGTACCTGTGGGCCGATGACGAGAATACGGGGTCGTTGGCACTGGACTTCAACCAGGTGCTCGCCGTGGCACAGAATGCTGACTACTGGTTCATCAAGTGGACCAACATCAACTCGCTGAAGGACTTGCAGGGCGCTTTCGACCTCAACAAGGAAATGGCGGCCTTCCAAAACAAGCACGTCTATGTCTGCGACACCGACAAGACGCGCTTCTTTGACCGCATCCCGTTCCACCCCGAGGTGCTGCTGCGTGAGTTCGCCGCCATTCTGCACCCCGAACTCTTCCCTGATTACCAACCGCAAATGTACTACCACATTGACTGACACACCCATGACATATCGCCGCTATGCCGTCACCATGCTCATGTTGACCGTGCTGCTGGTGCTGCTGGCTTTGGCATGTCTCGTGTTTGGCTCGGTGGATATCCCCGTGAGCAAGATTCTTGACATCCTCACGGGGGAGGGTAGTGGTAACAAGGCTTGGGACATCATCATCCTGCAATCCCGCATTCCCATGATTATCACCGCCACGATGGCGGGTGCCGCGCTCTCGGTATCTGGACTGCTGTTGCAGACGACCTTTAACAACCCGTTGGCAGGACCTTCTATCCTCGGCGTCTCGTCGGGCGCAGGACTGGGTGTCGCCATCGTCATTTTGGCGTTAGGAGGCTCTCTGGGCGGCATTTTCGGTGAGAGTATGGGCAGTTACCTGGCGGTGCTTGTCGGTGCCCTCTTGGGCGCTGGCGTGGTATTGTCGGTGCTCATCGCCTTCTCGGCAATCGTGCGCAGCAACACCATGCTGCTCATTATCGGCATTCTCGTAAGTTACCTTACCTCCAGCGTGGTGCAGCTTCTCAACTCGGTGGCTACCGAGGAGGGCGTTCACAACTACGTCTCGTGGGGATTCGGTAACTTCTCGGGTGTGAGCGTGGCTCAGATGCCGGTCTATGCGGGCATCATCATCCTTGCGCTCATCGGGTCGGCCCTCATGGTCAAGCCCCTGAATGCCCTATTGCTCGGTACCCGATATGCCCGCAATCTGGGCATCAATGTGTCCCGCACGCGCAATATACTGCTGCTCATCACGGGTGTGCTCACCGCCGTTGTGACGGCCTTCTGCGGCCCCATCGGCTTTATCGGACTCGTGGTGCCCCACATCGCGCGCATGACCTTGGGCACAAGCAACCATTCACGTCTCGTGCCTGCCACCATACTGGCGGGAGCCGACATCGCCCTGTTGTGTGCCGTGGTAAGCGTGAGCAACCCTCACGGCATCATTCCCATCAATGCCATCACGCCCATCATCGGCGTGCCCATTATCCTGTATGTCATCCTTAATCGACGCCGCATTCAATACTTCAACTGATGAACAACGAGAACACCATATTTCAGACGCATGACCTCGCGGTGGGATACCGCAACGCTAAGCAAGTGGTCACCTTGCTGCAACACTTGAATCTTGTGCTTGAGAAGGGCAAGTTAGTCGCTCTGCTCGGCCAGAACGGAGCGGGCAAGTCAACCCTGTTGCGCGCCCTCACCTGTGACGAGCGCCCCTTGTCGGGAACCGTCGAGGCAGGTGGCAAGAACCTGCATGACATGAGTCAGAAAGACCGCTCACGCCTCATCGGGCTCGTCTCGACCGAGCGCATCCAGGCGGGCGCCCTCACCGTTAGGGAACTCGTCGGCCTCGGCCGCCAGCCTCACACGGGCTTCCTGGGACGCCTCGACGACGAAGATCGAGCCATCGTAGAGCAGGCAATGGTGGACTCAGGCATCATCGGCAAGGCCAATGACTACATGGCCTCACTGAGCGACGGCGAGCGCCAGAAGGCGATGATTGCCCGCGCCCTGGCACAGCAGACGCCTATCATCATTCTCGACGAGCCCACCGCCTTCCTCGACGTGGCAAGCCGCATCGAGACCATGCGCCTGTTGCAAACCCTGGCACACGACCGTGGTAAGGCCGTGCTTCTTTCAAGCCACGACATATCCCAGTCCCTCATGCTTGCCGACGAACTCTGGCTCATCACCACCGACCGCCAAGTCCTCACCGGCACCCCCAAGCAACTGGTATCTGACGGCGCCATGGACCACCTCTTCACCAACCGCGACATCCACTTCAACCCCACCATCCTCGACTACTCCTTTTAACCTCCCATAATCCAGCCCCTTATCATCCGTCTCGTGCCTGCTGTCCGGTGGATGGCACTGTCGCCGTTATCCCCTTATTGTGCGCCACTTTTTTACTGCCTTTTCTTTGTAAATTAATATAAAATGTTGTATCTTTGCGACATGTGATAGTTTTGCTAAAAAACTCAGCAACACTTCTATAACAAAAGGAATGGGTGTTTTTTGCTATTTCCAACTTTGCAAAATTCTGTCCTCTCACCCCGTCCTATTGTTACCATACCCTAACTATTAACACTGCCGGACCTGATGAGGACCAGCTGCGGCTCAAAAAACTTGAATGCATATGAAAAGATTTATGTTTGGGGTATTGATGGCTGTATTAGTCATCCCCGTGATGCAGGCAGACGGGCCTGAATCATTTATGATACATCGTGGTTCCAAGGTCAAGTCACATGCCACCCTTGTGAAAAACGAGAAGTTTGGTGCCAAGCACAGGATTTCCAAAGGTTCTACGTATTGGGACTTTGAGGACGCAAGCCAGCTCGATGACTGGACGTTTGTTGACAACGATGGCGATGGATTCAACTGGGAGTATCACAACAACTACGGTCTGGAGTATGGTCTCATGAGTTGTTTTAGCGGCGATGGCATGATGAGATCCCTGAGCTATTCCCTGGAAGAATCAAGTGTCCTTTTCCCCGACAACTGGATGATTTCACCTATAGTTGAATTGGGCGGCACTCTGAGGTTTTGGTCGAGGGGACAGGATCCTGTTTTCTGTCAAGAGGTATTTGCTGTTTACGTTTGCGTTGGCGACCCAACCGACCTCAGCAACTTCATTAAGATTTCTCCGGACTACAAAGCTACAGACGAATATTTACAGTACAAGTTCGACTTGACTCCCTATCAGGGCCAGATGGGCTGCTTCGCTATCCGTCACTACAATGTTAGCGATATGTTCATGCTGAACATTGACGACGTTTGGCTGGACACCAACGAAGTCTGTGTTCCTGATCCCACAACCCCCGAAAACCTGACAGTGGTGCCTACAGCTGAAACTGCTCTTGTTTCTTGGGTAGAATATGACGATAGCCGCTGGAATCTCCGCTACAGGGAATATCATCACCAGTATTTCTGGATTTTTGACTCTTCGGCTCGTGCCGATGATTGGATTACCATCGATGCTGACGGTGATGGCTACAACTGGAATATCGGACCCCAAAATGGTAATATTGTGTTTTATTCTGAGAGCGATCATAACGGTATGTACTTGAGACCTGACGATTGGCTGATTTCGCCCGAGGTGCCGCTGAATGGTGAGTTATTGTTTAGGGCAAAGTCCTTCTCACCCCAATTCTTCGACAATTTTGCTGTATATGTAACCACAGGCGATGTTAATGATATCAGTAGCTATGTCCTGATTAGTAGTGATTTAATAGCCGCTCCCTATGATGAGACACAGTTCATCTTTGACTTGGGACAGTTTGGTGGCCAGATGGGTCATTTCGCTATTCGTCACTATGATAGCAATGACTTATACGGCCTGTCAGTTGATAACATTTTGCTTAATCTACCCGGAGAGGAACCCTTTGAGTGGAATTATGTTTACGACCTGAATGCCACCAACTGCACTATCGAGGGGCTGACTCCCGAGACCAACTATGAAGTACAGGTTCAGGCCTTAAATAATAATAACGTTGAGAGCTCGTGGACCGAATCCGTCCTGTTCACCACTCTGGCCGGAGAACTGCCTCCAATCACTCCGGCCCCCAATATGAATTTTGGTGAAGAAATTGATGATAATGGCCTTAACCATGGCATAGTTGTTATTGAACCAATCGAGGGCTGCGATATTTATTATCGCATCGGGGTTAGTGATGATAATGGAGAATGGGTGTTCGGCGATTGGATGGAATACTTAGAGCCCATTAATTTCAACGAACCGGGTTACTACCAAATTGAGGCATACGCAATTACTGATGGCAGCCTGGAATCACCTCACGTTAGCATATTCTTTGTTTTCAGCTACAGCCCCAGTTGGTATGATCAATGGTTGATACTTAAGGATAAAAATGGAAATCTGATTTGGAACAAGCTGGAGCAGGATGCTGATGAGAATTACATGACAACCGTCACCCTGGACTATGCTACCTACGGTGGTTATCGTCCAGGCATCGACCCCGTTCGTCAAGTGTCTTTCTACTTTATGTTAGAAGGCGACCAATTTGGCGCCGATGAGCCCATGAAGCAGACCCAATTAGAAAATGCTTTGGCAAATCCCTTGGAGTTGATGTCTGGTAATGATTATACCTTACCCGTTGGCTATACTTACACTTTAGGGGTAACTAACATGGACGGATATTACTATGTATATGCTGCTCAGGGAACTAAAGTGGATGGCAATCCAGCTGACTATGCCGACGATGTCACCTCTTATATGGGTGATGCTGATGGCGACGGTGTGATTACCATCACCGATGTGGTTAGGATTATCGATTACATACTGAGTCCTGATGACACCATTATCGACCTTTATGCGGCAGACTGTAACAATGACGGTGTTGTCTCCATCTCTGATGCCGTTGCCTTAATTGACTATATCTTGTATAAGACCTGGTAACTCAAGAGGATGACAATTAGTCATTTTTAGCACTACGACGGGCTGTTCTTTATGATAAAACGGCCCGTCGTCATTGTTGTATGCAATTGCCTGTGGGTGAGTCGTTTGCATATTATGTTGCATGATTGGTGAGGGCAATTAATGCCTTGAAAATTTGGTCAATTCAAATGTTTGGCTTACCTTTGCACTACAAACCAATTACTAACAACTTATGCTAAGACGATTTTTTTTAGCGCTTGCTGTTGTGATTGCTGTGTCTGCCGTGGGGCAGGATTTTAAGTTGCATGCCACCAAATATCACCCTGGACAGGGTGGTGCTGGTTGGGTAACAGCAAGTGGAGACCGAATCAATTATGATAAGTTGAAAAACTATCAGATTCGATGGGTCGCCCTCTCGCATGACATGTTCAAGCAACATGGATTCAAAATGGGCGATGTGATTATTGTGGAGAGTGAGTCCACGCCGTCCCTCAATGGTGAGTGGGTGGTTAAGGACAAAATGGGTCCCAGATTGCGCAAGCGCATCGATTTTCTCACTCCCAGAGGTGACAAGTACAACTTCCGTAACGGAGCCGTCACCATTCGTAAGAAGAGATCTGAGCGAGCTCAATAATTAATGAGTTCCCTTTTTAAAGAAATGAAGATGACGAGACAGATATACCTGCCTCGTCATCTTCATAATAATTATGTCCTAATCCAAATAGATTTTAGAGATATTTCTCAATTTCACTGTTCTTGGCTTGGGTGTAGGTAACGGAATAACCAGCCTCGCTGACGATTAATTGTTTGCCCTTGATCTGGAATCTCACGCTATACGTGTCAACTTCACCATCGTAGTTTTCGGTAATGGTGATGACGTCACCGTTCACGGTGTAGGTTCCTTTTACTACTTCAACTTCGGTCTCACCATCCTCAGTATAGATTTCAACGTTGTTGAATTTGCCGTCCTTGGTGAATTGAACATACGAAGTGTAGCTGTAACCGCCTTCGGTACCAGTCATTTTCCAGGTTCCAACAAGGTCTGCATTGGTGCTCTCGGGTTCGTCTTTGTCATCACCACATGCGGTAAGTCCCAGGGATAGAATAGCCATAATCATGGCCATGGATAAAAACAAAAATTTTTTCATTGTGATTGTGATTGAAATTAAAAGTTAATAAATAAACATTGTATTATTTGCAAAGATAGCACGATGGTTTCACACTTTGCTCAGATGCAGGAAATATCTTGACGGATTTTATCGTTTTCGGTAGTATAAGATGACAAATACCAGCTTGAAATGATGAAGTGGCCAGTTTTTGATATACTGGACGCCACAGCGCGTGGCGTTGTCAAGCACATTTTATTCGGTAATGGGGAATGCGGCCTGATGCCTGTTCAGCGCCTTGAGGGCTGCCTGCACAGTGTTGTCGTTGCGGTTTACGATGGCAGAATAGGCATCTGGGCCGAAGATGTCGTGGGCGATAATTGACTTGATCTTGGTCAAAATGCGGTCACGAGACTGGTTGATGTAGTACCATCGCGGAAGTATGCCGGCTTCAGAGGCAAATCCGGCAAATTCTTTGATAATGTCATTATCGATTGGCGTCGTACGCAGGAATTGCTTGTAGTCGCTCATTTGCTCAAGGGTCGAGCGGTTTTTCTCACAATAGGTGAAGGCAAAACGCTGTAACAGACCAGCATTTTCTACATCAATGTAGTAATTGGTGATTCCTGCCGTGTCGCGTGCAACAAAGACGTCGGGGATGATGCCGCCACCGCCATACACGGTGCGGCCATGCCGCGTGGTAAATATCTGGCTCTTGTCAATCCTGATGCTGTCTCGGTTGTAATATTCGCCGTGCTTTAAGCGTTCCAGCAGTTCGTCTTCATAGCGGGTCTCGGCATGCTTGAAATCCTTCTGGATGCAACGGCCGCTTGGGGTGTAGTAGCGGGCTACGGCGAGTCGGATGGTACTGCTGTCGGGCAGGATGAAATCGTTCTGCACCAAGCCTTTGCCAAACGAACGGCGCCCCACGACGAGGGCTCGGTCATTGTCCTGCAGAGCTCCGGCAAAAATCTCGCTGGCGCTGGCGCTGTACTCGTCGATAAGGACCGCAAGCTCGACATTCTGGAATTGCCCTTTTCCATCACTTTTGTATTGATGATTGTACTGCTTGCGCCTGCCGCGTATGGTGACAATGGGCTGTCCTGCCGGCAAGAACTCGTTAGCCATGAGCATAGCAATCTCCATATAGCCCCCACCATTGCCTCTCAGGTCAATCATGAAGCGCTTGGCGCCTTGAGCCTGAAGCTGGGTTAAAGCCTGCACAAATTCTTGATGGGTGTTGCGCTCAAACTGGTTGACTTTGACATATCCTATGTTCTTGTCAAGCATGTAGTAGGAATCTAAGGTTTTCTTTATAATCCTGTTGCGCGTCACGGTGAAGTCAAGCACTTTGGGATAGCCATGGCGTTTCACGCTCAACGTGAGCTCGCTCCCATCAGGCCCACTCAAGAGTTTGAATACCTCACCTAAGGTTTTCTTGATGTCGGCAGTTGGCTGCCCGTCAATCTTCACGATACAGTCACCAGGCAGGATGCCGGCGATATCGCTTGGACCGGCAGGAACGATGCATTCAACATGTATCGTGTCGTTGAAGATGATGAGGACAACGCCGATGTCAGGAATCACGCCATCGGGATGATCTTTGGATATCTTGGATACCTTCGCGTCAAAGTAGCTGGTGTGGGGATCCAGTCCTCTCAGGATGAGGGGAATGCTCCTCTCCATGAGCTGATCGGGACTCACGGTGTCCACATACTCTCGCATGATGAGGTCGAGGATGGCATTGACTTTGGGGTCGGTGACGCCAAACTTTGACGTGCTGTTCAGATACTGACGGTCAATGAGCACACCTGCCCCGAACGCGATCAGAGCGATGGCGATAGCTATCCAGATGGGCAGGCGTGTTTTCATGATTACCGTTATGTCATTAGTCCATAATCGGGAAGGCAGCCTTGTGCTTGTTCAGCGCTTTCAAGGCGGCCTGAACGGTCTTGTCTTGGCGGTTCAAAATCGGGTAGAGCGCCTCGTTGCCAAAGATGTCGCGCGCTATCAGCGCCTTCAGGTTGGTCACAATCACGTTCTGTGACTGGTTGATGTAGTACCATCGCGGCGGAATGCCGTTAGCGGCGGCAAAGTCGGCAAAGTCTCTCGTCAACGCCTCATCGCTCGGGGCGGTGCGCAGGAACTGGTTGTAGTCTTCGAGTTTGTTGAGCGCGGCGCGGTTGTTGTTGCAGTAATTGAAGGCATAGCGTTGCAGCAGGCCAGCGTTCATCACCTCGATATAGTAGCTCGAGATGCCGCTGGTGTCGCGGGGAACAAACAGGTCAGGAATGATGCCCCCACCGCCATACACGGTGCGGCCGTGCAACGTCCTGTACACCTTGCTCTTATCGATTTTAATGCTGTCGCGGCTGAAGAGTTCGCCATTCTTGCGGTAGCGGTTCAGCATCTCTTGCTCATAGTCCTTGTAATCCTTCTGGATGCAGCGGCCGCTGGGGGTGTAGTAACGGGCGGTCGTCAGGCGGATGGCACTGCTGTCGGGCAGCACAAATTCCTTCTGCACCAAGCCCTTACCGAACGAGCGGCATCCCACAATCAGGCCACGGTCATTGTCCTGAAGGGCGCCCGCAAAAATCTCGCTGGCGCTGGCGCTGAACTCGTCGATGAGCACTGCCACCTCAGCATCCTGGAAGGATCCGTTGCCGTCGCTCCACACTTCGCCATCGTCACGTTTGTAACGGCCCTTGGTGAACACGATGGGCTGGTCGGCGGGCAGGAACTCGTTGACCATCAGCACCGCCATCTCCATAAAGCCGCCGCCGTTGCCGCGCAGGTCTATCATATAGCGCTTGGCGCCTTCTTCCTGAAGGCTTGCCATCGCGGTGATAAATTCGTCATAGGTGTGGCGACCGAACTGGTTCACCTTGATGTATCCCGTGTTCTTGTCAATCATGTAGTAGGCGTCCACGGTATTGACGGGAATGTCGCCGCGGGTCACGGTAAAGTTCAGCAACTTGCTGGAACTTTGACGCTTAATGCCCAATTTCACCTTGGTGCCTTTATTGCCGCGCAGGCGCTTCATCACCTCGCCGTTGGTCATCTTGGAACCGGTGGCTACCGAGTCGTCAATCATGACAATCTTGTCACCCGCCATCAGTCCCACTTTCTCGCTGGGACCGCCGGGAATGACCTCCACAACGCCGATAGTGTCGTTGACCATGACAAACGAGATGCCGATGCCGCTGAACGAGCCGTTCAGGTCCTCGGTGGACGCTTTAAGCTCATCGGTGCTGAAGTAGTTGGTGTGGGGATCCAGCTTGCTCAGGATTTGAGGGATGCTCATCTCGATGAGGTCGTGCATGTTGGTCGTGTCAACATAGTCCTGCGCAATCAGGTTAAGGATCGCGTTGAGTTTGCGGTCGTTTTCGGCAACAGGCTTGTTGGCGGCGAAACGACTGCCTATAAAGATGCCCACCACCACCGCCGCGGCTATGGCGAGGGGTAACCAGATGGGTTGACGTGTGGACTTCTGTTTCATCGGTTTAAAAGAATTCTCCAATTCCTAATTCCTAACTTCTAACTTTTAACTGACTCTCGTGCCACTTCCTGATAATGGCTCTCGCTGTTCTCGACGGTGATGGGCACTTGCTCATATTCGCCGTCACGCTTCCACAGGTGAATCACCTCGATGCCCGCGCGGCACAGCAGGTCAACACCGTCGTGCATGCGGTAATACTCGCCGAACACCACGCGCCGGATGCCGGCCTGGATGATGAGCTTGCTGCATTCCATGCAGGGCGAGGTGGTGACATACAAGGTCGCGCCGTCGCTGCTGTTGTTGCTGCGGGCCACCTTGGTGATGGCGTTGGCCTCGGCATGCAGCACATAGGGCTTGGAGTGGTCGGCATCTTCCTCACACACGTTCTCAAACCCCGATGGCGTGCCGTTGTAGCCGTCACTGATGATCATCTTGTCCTTGACCAGCAACGCACCCACTTGGCGGCGGCGGCAATATGAGTTTTCGGCCCAGATTTGCGTCATGCGCAGGTATCTGGAGTCGAGTATCAACTGTTTTTTCTCGCGAGAGTCCATTCGTATCACTTTTAATCGGCAAAATTAGTGATTTTTTTGGCTATTATTGCTTCATCAGCCGTTTTTCTCAAATAAAAAGTAATTTTTTTTCATTTCCACGACTAACCGTTCACCCAATCCCTGATCCACTCCCCATCAATAATCGGCCGATCTCGGCCGATAAAAAGAAGAGAAATTGTTTTGATTTCTTGCTCGCTCTAGCGAGCTATCCCATTTTAGGGGAAGCTTATTGTGGCGACGGTGAAGTGTGAAAAATAGGTAAGAATCTACCAAATTAGGTTAAATCCTATGTAATGAATGCAACATTTTTGCCCATTCTACGTCTAATATATAAATTTGCAAGAACTAATGAGATAATTTACTTATTTATTCACCGATATGAAAAAGTGTGTTTTGATGATGACCCTGCTGGCAGGTCTTTTGCTCGTGAGCAGTTGTGCCAGCAAGAAGGATTTGGAAGATTGCCGTCAGCGCAATCAGGGAATGATAGAATCCCTCAAGGAGATGAATGTCAATTATCAGGGTGCAAAGGAGCAGTTGGCGGCCGCCAACGCACGCGTCTCCTCGCTCGAGCAGCAGTTGTCCGAGTCTAAGGCCGCTTATGAGCGCCTGCAGCAGTCTCTCGACAAGAGCCTCGTCAATTCCAGCCAGAGCAACGTTTCCATCGAGAAGCTCGTGGACCAGATCAACGAGAGCAACCAGTATATCCGTCACCTCACCGACCTCAAGACCAAGAGCGACTCGCTCAACCTGGCGCTGACCAACAAGTTGACACGCTCCCTCTCCAAGGAGGAACTCAAGGATGTGGACGTGCAGGTGCTCAAGGGTGTCGTTTACATCTCCCTGGCCGACAACATGCTCTATAAGAGCGGCTCCTATGAGATCAGTGACCGCGCCGCCGAGACCCTGTCCAAGATTGCCAAGATTATCAACGACTACGAGGACTATGACGTGCTCATCGAGGGCAATACCGACGACGTTCCCATCTATCGTGAGAACATCCGCAACAACTGGGACCTCTCCTGTCTGCGCGCCTCTTCGGTGGTACAAGCCCTCCAAAACGACTACGGTGTCAACCCCAAGCGCTTGACCGCCGGCGGACGTGGTGAGTACAACCCCGTGGCCACCAATAGCACAGCGACCGGCAAGCAGCGCAACCGCCGCACCCAGATTATCATCACCCCCAAACTCGACCAGTTCCTCGAACTCATCGACGACGCCCCCGAAGACTGATTTTTTCAGTTAACAGTTAAAAGTTAACAGTGAACAATTGGCATCCGCACCCCTACAATAACAGGCGTGCGGATGCCATCTGTTTGCTAACTGTTAACTATTCACTGTTAACGGTTAACTATTAACTGTTCACTATTAACTGTTAACTCTTCACTGTTCACTGTTCACTGTCGTTTACTTTTTCTCTTCTTGAAACGTCTATAGAGTGTAATTGATTCACAAACGATGACAAGACAAGAGACTGAGATATTATTCAAGACCCATTACTCGGCAATGTATCGCCTGGCGATGTCGCTCCTCTATGACGAGGACGAGAGCAAGGACGTCGTCAGCGACGTCTTCGCCTCACTGCTCGATGGCAGCATGACGTTCAGCAGCGACAATGCCCGCGGCTTCCTGTTGACTTGCGTGCGCAACAGCTGCATCAACGTGATTCGGCACAAGCGCGTGAGGGAACGCTTTGCAGGCTTGTATAGCACAAGTGGTGAGCCGTTGACCGATGGACCCGACGACACGATGATGCTTGCCGAGTTGCGGGACTATATCAACAAGCACTTGCCGCCGCTCACGTGCCGCATCTTCACCCTGCGCTACTTGCAGGACATGACCTGCCAGCAGGTCGCTGATGCCGTGGGCGTGAGCCGTGTGACGGTTCATCATCACCTGTCTCAGTCATTGGAAAAAATCAATGCCTATTTCAATAACTCAAAACTATAGACGCAATGGAACAGAACGATAAAATCCGTCTCCTGCTCGACATGCACGAGCATCCCGAGAATTACACCGACGAGCAGTTGGTAGCCATGCTTGATGACCAAATGCAGGAGCAACTGGCCACCGCCAAGCGCGCCATGACCGATATTCCCGAGCCCGATGTGGATGCCGAGTGGCAACGCTTTGAACAGGAGCATTTCGCCCCGGTGAAAAACCGCCGTTGGCTCAAAGTGGCCGCAATGATTGCCGGTGTGATGATGCTCTCGGCATTCACCTATGCCGCCATCCGTGCCGTGAGTCATCATACCGTTGACAAAGCCAAAGAACCCATCGAAACCGTCTCCCCCGAGCCGCGGCCCGAATCGACCATAGGGCCTCGCCTTGGCGTGGCTGACACTGTAGCAGTAGTGGAGGGCAACCCCGTCGTGTTCGACAATCAGCCATTAGACCAGATGATGGAACATATCGCTCCCCACTATGGCATGCAGGTCGAGTTCCGCAACGAGGACGCCCGTGCGTTGCGCTTTTACTTCGTTTGGCAGCCCGATGAGGACCTGGATGCGGTGCTGGAGCGCCTCAACCTGTTCGAGAGTGTAAATATCAGTAAGGAAGGCAATACAATTGTGGTGGAATGATGGCAAGGCGCATGATTTTTATCGTGGCATGCTGGTGCATCGCCACGGCTGTCTTTGGGCAGCGGGTGACGCGGTCGTTCAATGACGTGTCGATGAGCGAGGCGCTCAAGTGGCTCAACGAGCGGGGAGGGGAATACAACATCAGTTTTCTCTACAACGAGTTGGAGGACTTCAGGGTGACGACTTCGGTTAAAAACAAGTCGGTGCCCGATGCCATCCAGCAATTGATAGGCTTCTATCCCATCAAGATGACCGTGCAGGGCAAGGAAATAGCCGTCGAGTGCCCGCAGAAGGCCTCCACGCGTTACAAGGGCACCGTCCTCGACGAGACGGGCCAACCGTTGCCCTATGCCAACGTCGCCCTGCTTTCGCCACGCGACTCCACCCTCATCACCGGCGGCGTGACCAACGAGAGCGGCCTGTTTGTCATCCCCTGTGACCAAAGCGGCGTCCTCGCCCGCATCACCTACGTGGGCTACCGTCCCGTCTATCGCCACTGCAAGACCCCTCACCTGGGCACCATCAAAATGCAACCCGACCAATACACCCTCGACGGCGTCACCGTCAAGGGCGAACGCCCCCAGTACCAAACAAGAGGCAATAGCATTGTTACAAACGTGGCTGGCACAATTCTGGAACGTTTGCACAGTACTAACGAGTTACTTTTGCAAGTGCCTGGTGTGGTTGCCTTACCAGATGGAACCCTAACCGTCTTTGGACGTGGAACTCCTATATATTATCTCAACAACCGCAAGGTGCAGAATTGGCAGGAAATAACCCGCCTGTCGCCGAAGGAAATTCTGAATATTGAACTTATTCGCAATCCAGGTGCACAATATGATGCAGAAGTCGAAGCTGTCATCAAGATAACAACCCGTACTAAGGAGGAAGGGTGGATGCTGCAAGTGAAAGCCGATGAAAAACTGAATGATGTGCTGACCTCGGAAGAGTCGATAGACCTTGGATTGAAACAAGGCGGGCTGAATGCCTCTGCTCATCTGGAGTACGAGGATTTTCACCGCCATTATAACCAGCCGCAGATAAAAGAGTTGGTGGTGGATGGCGATACCTACCGATATGACAAAATTGACAACCGCAGCAAATCGCATCAGAAAGCACCGAGTTGGTCTGCCAATGTAGATTATGAGTTCAATGAGCGACACATTGCAGGTATCAGCTATGACGGCTATCACAACACTTGGCTATCGCCGGGTGATGCCCTGCATATCTACAGCAAGAATGGTCAGGAATTCCAGCGTACCCACATCTTGAGCGACTATCATAACGATATGGACTATGCCCACGTCAACACGTTCTACAATGCCGAGTGGACGAAACGGCTGCGCACCGCACTCAACCTTGACTATGCAGGCAACTCCAGCGATTACCGCCAACTGACAGACGAAACGACAGATGACATAACCCGCACGACACTTAGCAAAGGCAAGAGCCGTTACCACGTCTATGCTGCACGGTTGACATTTGACTTCACATTGGGCAACGAGATCTCGTTGTCATGGGGTGCAGAGTACAACCGCGTTACGGGCCACGGAACCGCCGATTGCATCAATGCTGTCGTGCCACCCTCTGACTATGAGCAATGGGAAAACAAGGCTGCAGCCTTTGTCGAGGCAAAAGCGGCTTTTGGCGATTGGACACTGAGCGGAGGGCTACGCTATGAAGATGTGGTCAGAGACTACGCTGATCGTTTGACCGACAATGCCGATATTCACCGCCACTACCGCAATCTGTTCCCCGCAGTGGAAATTAGCCATAAGCGCGATGGATGGAGCAATGCTTTCTCGTATGTTTCGCGCACCGTTCGCCCGTCGTTTCGACAGCTGAGCAACTACACCTATTATGACAGCGAGTATATTTATCAGCACGGTAATCCCACGTTACAGCCCACGACGCTCTACATTGTCGAGTGGAGTACAGGCTACAAATTCATCAACGCCTCACTCAGTTATACCTATAAGGACAATCTTATCGCCCCTGACATATTCACCAAGGACGAACATACCCCTATTCTGGTGAGTTCATTCAGCAACTTCGACCATGCAAGCCTGCTTGGCGCTAACGTCAGTTTGCAACACAACTTCAAGTGGTGGCGTCCCTCATTACGCTTAGCAGTTGAGCGCTTGTTTTTTGACTACGAGTACATGAATGAACCATATAGCTATGGCAAAACAAGGTTTTATGTTGTTGCTAACCAATATTTCGAACTGTCCCGAGGATGGCTCGCTAACATCTATTATTACTATAATAGCGGTGGCGCACAAAATAATACCCAATTGGAGCCTTTCCAAATGCTGAACCTCAGTATTCAGAAGTCTTTCCTGCAAGACCGCCTGAGTGTGAAACTTGCCGCACAAGACATTTTTCACAAAATGAAGTTTGAGCAAAATATGCGCCTTCGTAACGTCCACTTCTGGCAAATTGAAGACCATAAATATTGGAACTTCTCACTGAGTGTCGTGTATCGCTTGAACCAACTCAAAACCAAGTATCGTGGCAAGAGTGCCGCCACCGAGCAGATCAACCGCCTGTGATACCCTTAAAAATAGATGGGTATGAACACGGCGTCAAGAAATTACTCTACCGTGACGCTCTTGGCCAGGTTGCGCGGACGGTCAACGTCCTTGCCCTTGCACACGGCGATGTGGTAGGCTAGCAATTGCAGGGGAATGCTGGCGATGAGTGGCTGGAAGCACTCCAGCGTGTCGGGCAGCTCAATGACATGATCGGCAAATTGCTGTATCTGGGAGTCTCCCTGAGTCACCAGTGCTGTCACTCGCCCTCCACGAGCGCGAACTTCCTGGATATTGGAAATAATCTTTTCGTATAGCTTATCACGGGTGGCGATGACAAACACGGGCATCTCAGAGTCGATGAGGGCGATGGGACCGTGTTTCATCTCGGCGGCGGGATACCCCTCGGCATGGATGTAACTGATTTCCTTGAGCTTTAATGCGCCCTCAAGGGCTACAGGGTAGTTGTATCCACGTCCCAGGTACAGGCAGTTCTTGGCATAGGTGAAGATGGGTGCCAGGCGTTCTATCTGTTCATTGGTCTTGAGGGCTTGCTCCATCTTGTCCGGAATGCGGGTGAGTTCGGCAACCATGTGCTTGTAGGTCACGTTGTCGATGGTCTGTTTCTCCCTCGCGATATTCAGGGCGAGCATTGACAGTACGGTGACTTGGCCAGTAAATGCCTTGGTCGAGGCGACTCCAATCTCGGGTCCCACATGGATGTAAACACCCGTATGGGTCTGGCGAGGAATGGAGGCACCGATGGCGTTGCACACGCCAAAAACCAATGCTCCCGCTTGACGAGCCAGTTCGATAGCTGCCAGTGTGTCGGCGGTTTCTCCACTCTGCGAGATGGCTATGACGACATCGTCGGGCATGATAACAGGGTCGCGGTAGCGAAATTCTGAGGCATATTCCACTTCGACGGGTATGCGGCACATGCTCTCGATGAGTTGTTTCCCGATAAGGCCGGCATGCCAGCTGGTTCCGCAAGCAACGATGATGATGCGGCGGGCATTAATCAGCCGCTCGCGGTAGTCGATGACGGCCGATAGTGTGATGCGGTCAGCATCAACATTGATGCGGCCGCGCATGCAGTTTCGCATACATGCCGGTTGCTCAAAGATTTCCTTGATCATGAAGTAGGGGTAACCGCCTTTCTCGAGTTGACCAAGGTTGATGTCAATCTGTTTTACCTTGGGATGCTGGGTCACGTTGTCGATGTTGACAACCTTCAGCTCTTCGCCCAAGCGCATTACGGCTATATCACCGTCGTTGAGGTAAATCACGCGGTCAGTATATTCAGCAATGGGACTTGCGTCAGATCCCAGGTAGTATTCTCCTTGTTTGCCCAGTCCCACTACCAGAGGCGAACTTTGTCGGGCACACACGAGGGTGTCAGGATGGTTGCGGTCGAGGATGGCGATGGCATAGGCACCGATGACCTGATGCAATGCCACTTGAACAGCCTCGAGCAAGTCAATATTATTGCTCAGCATGATGTGCTCAATAAGCTGAACCAGCACCTCGGTGTCGGTGTCGCTCTTGAAGGCAATGCCGCGTTCCGTCAGGTTTTCCTTCAGAGTCATGTAGTTCTCAATGATGCCGTTGTGGATCAGTGCCAGCCTGCCCGATGCCGAGTAGTGGGGATGGGCATTGGCGCTGTTGGGCTCTCCGTGTGTCGCCCAGCGGGTGTGGGCAATGCCGGCGCTGCCTGTCTTGTCCTTGTCTTCGCAATAAGATTCGAGGTCGGCAACCTTGCCTTTGGCTTTGTAAACGTTAAGTCCGCCGTCGTTATTAATGAGGGCAACACCCGCACTGTCATAGCCGCGGTATTCAAGTCTTTTCAGTCCCTTGATTAAAATCGGATAGGCTTCATTTTTGCCTATATATCCTACTATTCCGCACATGGATACTTGTTGATTATTATAATTAAGATGAATTTTCTAAAAACCAAATCTCAACATTTTTGGTTTGCAAAAGTACAATGATTTCCAGTGCTGGCAAACCATTGGCTGCAAAAATCGCATTTGAGAGACCAAAAAGTTATCATCATACGTTGTCGGGTGACAAAAGTTAATTGTTGTTGTCTTTTAAGAAGACAAGTCCCTGACTCAACGTCAAGGACTTGTTTTAACTAATTAACCTTCTAATACCATTAACATAAACCTTAAACATTTTGGAAAATTTACTTGTCTCACGACGCTCAAGTTTCCTCAATCTTAAAAACTAATACCATGAAAACCGTTGCAAATATAATGCCGTTTGTTTGGTTCTTCCTAATTTTTCAGCAAGAAAAAATGAAAAATTAACACTTTTTATCAAAAATCGCTTAGAAATCGGCGAAAAATCATATTAATTCATTTATAACTGCATCTTTTTTGCCCGATTTGGTTACATTGTATCAAATTGAGGGCACTTTTGGTCAATCGACAAAAGCCGGTTCATGTTATTGGATGGTTTCGGCCAACTTGGCAGCGAGGTCATTGCCCGTCAGACCGCGCGACAGGATGGTGCCGTCGGGGCCAAAGATGATGATGTGGGGGATGCCCTTGATGCCGTACAGGTCGGTAGGCTGGGTCAGCTTCTCTGTGCCGATGATGACGGGCCAGGTAATCTCGAGCTCGGTCATCGCTTTGCGGCTGTCGTCGGGGTTGTCCCACACGGCAACGCCCAGCACGTCCAGTTTGTCGCCATATTTGGCCTTCAACATTTGCAGTTTGGGAATCTCGGCACGGCAGGGAGGACACCAGCTTGCCCAGAAGTCCACCAGCGTGACCTTGCCCTTGCCAACGTAGTCCGACAGCTTTTGCACGGCGCCATCTTGGGCTTTTACCTCAAAGTCGGTAAACGGTTTGCCCTCGGCGGTGACGGTCAACGCGCGAGCAGCGTCCTTGGCTTTGGCAACGCGCTTCAACTTGGCATACTCGGCGGGTGCTTCCTTGAGCAGGGCATCGATGTCGGCCTCGTTGAGATCCTTGTACATCAGGTAGTTGCAAAATGCCCACGGACCGATGGCATTGTCCTTGTTCTCTTTGTAGAGTGTCATCAGGCCATCGGCATAGCGCGCTTCGTTCTCGGCATCGCTCAGCGTGGTGTCGTCGGCAATTTTCTGCATCTCCTTGCTCCAGGCCTCCATCTTGTCGTTGAGCGGACTGATGGCCTTGCCTGCAGCGATGTCAAGCGTTACCTCGCCAGGCTCCACGATAAAGCCGTAAGGGTTGCCCCCGGCATACAGGCGGGCAAAGAAGCCGTTGCCGGCCTCGCCCTCAAAGGTGCAGGTGTTGTTCTCGACAGTCGCGGTGGCAACGGTATCGCCCGTGTCATAGTTGGTCAAGAACGCGGTCTCGCCGTTGGCGCTGTCGTCAGGAAAGGTGACGGTCACCTTATACCCCTTGCTGCAAGAAGCCAGCAGCAACAATGCGGTAAAAATAAAAGCAAATTTTTTCATTCTTTCAAAATATTAAAAGAGATTATCCATCTATAATATATCTATAGCGTCTATAATTACTATAGCTTCTGTTTCACTCCTTAATCGCCTTGTAGATCAGCGAGTGGATGTGGCTGCGGGCGCTGATGCGGCCAAAGTTAGGGTTGTTCCTCGTGGGGCTCACGCGGTTGCTCAGGAAGATGTAGAACATATCGTTCTTGGGATCGACCCAGAAGCATGTGCCCGTAAAGCCGGTGTGACCGATGGTCTCGGGTGTCGCCTCGGCACAGGTGTTGCTGGCGCTGGGGTTTCCCACGACGGGCTTGTCAAAGCCCAGGCCGCGATGGCTGTTGGGACTCTTCTGCGTCAAGAATGTCTCTACCGTCGAGGCTTTCAACAGGCGCACACCGCCGTATGTGCCTCCGTTCAGCCACATCTGGAACAGTTTGGCCAGGTCATTGGCATTGCTGAACAAGCCGGCGTTACCCTGCACGCCGCCCGAGAACGCTGCCAACTCATCGTGGACGTAGCCATGGATGTGCTGGCGCCGCAGATAGGTGTCCTTCTCGGTGTAGGCAATTTGGTCACGGGAGTACTTCCTCAACGGGCGGTACATCGTGTGGTAGGCGCCTAACGGGGCAAAGATGTAGTTGTTCACATAGTAGTTCAGCGGCGAGTGCGTCATGCGCTGCACAGCGTCGGCCAGCAACGAGAAGTTGCAGCAGCTATACAGGTATTTCTTCTTGCCCAACTTGGCGTGATAGATGCGGTTCATAATGGAGTCATAGGTCACCCTGCCGCCCCAGATGCCGTCGGCGATGGCGATGTTGAAGCGGTCGGTCTTGACGGTCGAGAGGATGTCGGTGCGCAGTTTGGCATCCTTGTGGCCCCACGAGCCGCTCATGATCTTGATGGGGTGGGTGGCATCCTCGGCGCCGACGATGAGTTCTCCGCTATAGGTATTGGGGTCCATCATCATGTACCACATGTTGAGCGATGCGGGCATTCCTGTCTCGTGGTACAGCAGGTCGCGGAAGGTGATGTCCTCCTTGTCGCCGCCGCGCAGCCCGGGAATGTATTGACTCGCCTTGTCGTCGAGGCGGAACTTACCGTCGTCAAAGGCTTTCATCACGCCGCTGATGGTGCCTGTGGCCTTGGAAACCGAGGCAAGGCCGAACAAAGTGTTATCGTCAACCTTGTTGGGATTGCCGTAGTCGATGGCGCCGAACGAGCCTTTATACACCACCTTGCCATGGCGTGCCACGATCACCTGGCAGCCGGGGAAGGCGTGCTGCTGCACACCCAGGCGGCACACCGAGTCGATTTGGGCCGTCAAGCGGTTGTCCAAGCCCACCTCGGCAGGAATGGTGTAGCCCAGGCGGTTGGCGGCATAGTGGATGCCGTCACCGGCCTCATAGCGTGTCTTTTTGCCCTTGAAACTGAGCGAAATGGGCAGGTTGCCGTTGGCGGCATTGCCGCCGAAGATGGTCTGTGCGGCATAGTCCTCGGCGAGATTGGAGTTCTCGTAGGTGAGCACTACGGCTTTGACGTGCTTGTGGGTGATGGCAGCCCCGTAATTCTTGATGTCATAGGGTTTGCAGGTGATGACGGCGATGACGTTCTTGCACTTCTTGGCAATGGTCTCGAGAGCATCACGGCTGGCTTCATTGTCATTATCGACCTCAACAATGATGGTGTTGAAATGGCCGTCTTTCAGCTGCTCGGCGAGTTCGTTGGCCGATCCGGCCTTGGCAAGGTCAAAACGTTTCACCTCGGCATAGTCGGCACAGCGGCGCGTGAACGTGGATGCCGTGCCCTGCTCGTTGCCGATGGTGGCCACGGCGATGCGGCGGCTCTGCAGGTTGTGGATGGGCAGGATGTCGTCATTGTTCTTGATGACGGTGATGCTGCCGGCTGTGAGTCGGCGCTTGAGCACTCCCGCGTGCTGCGAGTTGATGTCGTTGGCAAGATTAGAGGTGTTCACATGCTGGCGGCTGGTAAGGCCCAGGGCATACTTGTAGCGCAGAATCTTCTTGCAACGCTCGTCGATGACGCTTTGGCTGATTTTGCCTGAGGCGATGGCGGCCTTGACGGCGGCAATCTCATTGGAGACATTCTCGGGCATGAGCAGCACGTCATTGCCGGCCATCAGGGCATTGACACAGGGTGAGCCGTTGAGCATCTGCGTCGCTCCTTTCATATTCAGTGCATCGGTAAAGATGAGGCCGTCAAACTGCAGGTCTCTGCGCAACACATCGGTCACGCACCCTGCCGACAGGCTTGTGGGGGCCTTTCCCTTGTCGATGGCAGGCACCAGCAGGTGGGCGGTGAGAATGCCGCTCAAGCCAGCCTCGATGAACTTGCGGAAGGGAACCAGCTCGCAGGTGTTGATTTCCTGCATCGATTTGTTGATGACGGGCAATGTCTTGTGGGAGTCCTCGCACGACGAACCGTGACCGGGGAAATGCTTACCCACAGCCATCACTCCGCCGTCTTCCAGACCGCGGGCAAAGGCGATGGCATGACGTGCCACCAGTTCGGGGCTCTCGCCGAAGGAACGGTCACCGATGACGGGATTCAAGGGGTTATCGTTCACGTCGAGCACGGGTGCAAAATTGACCTGAATGCCCATGCGGCGGCACTGGCGTGCCACCTCACGGCCGTACTCATACAGCAGCATGTCGTCATCCAGTGCCCCCAGAATGAGGTTACGCTGGAAATTGGGTACTTCTTTCAGCCGCATTCCCAGGCCCCACTCACCGTCGATGGTAATCATCAGCGGCACGGCGGCAAGCGATTGCGCCAGGTTGGTGACCTCGGCTTGCTCGGCGATGGTGCTGCCCTCATAGATGAGGCCGCCCACCAGGTTCTGCGACACTAAGCGACGCACAGCCTCGCGGGTGGCGTCGTTGCTGCGGGGTGTCACGGCGGCCACAATCAGTTGTCCGATACGACCTTCGGCCGACAAGCTGTTAAACACACTGTCCACCCACTGGTTCATCGCCACCTGATCCACCTGATTGAACAGGTTGGGCAACCTGGTCTCACTACGTCCTGCAGCGCTCAACGTGAGCACCACAGCCACAATCACCAGTGAAAAACGTCTAATACCAGTCATCATATAAAGATATAAACTCCTAACTCCTAACTTCTAACTATATCTCACTGTTTCTTGATTCTCACCTCATCCTTGGCATCAATCTTCTTGCCTGCAGCCTCCAGCATCTTGACATACTCCATGATGTGGTTGCCATACTTCTGTGTATCGACAAACAGGCGTTTGCAGTGCGTCATCGGAGTCATGTAGTCGCCGCCGTTGGCCAGGTAGTCGATGGTGGCGACATAGTAGGTCTTGTTCGGGTCAATCTTCTTGCCCTTGAGGGTAGCCTTGATGAGTTCGCCCTTGTCGTTGTAGGTGGCACGCAGTTCCTTGCTCACGGCATCGCCACCACGGCCGCACATCAGCTTGATGCTCTCAATCAGCTCGGTGCCGGGCATCTCCAGCACCACAAAGCGGTTGTCAAACGGGAACATCGAGCCGATGACACCCTCGGTGACTGTGCCCTTGGGCATGTCGGTGCGAATGCCGCCCTTGTTCATGATGGCGCAATCGATGTGTTTGATGCCCGACAGGTCCTTGATGATTTCCATCGCAGCGTCGCTCACCCAGTTTTGGGCGGCGGCACTGGAGTTTTTCATGAAGCGGGCGCTGGTGGCCACGGGGTTGTTCATGATGCTGTCCACGCCGTGGCGGTAGTGGTCAAGCCACTCGTTCATCGCGGTGTAACGGCTGGCGGCAGCGTCCCAGTTGGCATCTACGTCAATATGGTTATATACGATTTCTCCACTCTCAAGATCCAGGTCATAGGTGGCGACAAATTTGCCGCTCTTGCCGTTCTGCCCAATGGGAATCATCTTGCCGTCGGCATTGGCGATGCGGTCCATGCCGCTGCCAGGCTTGATGGTGGTGTGGGAGTGGGAACTGATGACCATGTCGATATAGTGGCTCTGGCCGATGATGAGCGCGTCGTTAGGCTCGGTGGGCTCATAGCTGCTGTAGCCGATGTGCGACACCATCACGACGTAGTCCACACCCAGAATCTCCTTCAGGTAACGTGCCGTGGCGTCGGCAACGCCTGGCGCGTAACGGTAGCGCAGCCCCACACAGTTCATGTCGGCAATCAGTCCCTCGGGGTTGACGTTGATGCCGATAAAGGCCACACGCTTGTCGCCCACAGCCTTCACCCAGTAGGGCTGAAACAGGCCGTTGAGGGGCGTGGCGCTGAAGTCGTAATTGGTGCTGATTTTCACGGCATCCACGTTGCGGTAATGGGCCGCCAGCTCTTCCATGCCGTTGTCAAACTCGTGGTTGCCCAGGATGATCGCGTCATAGCCCAGCGAGTCCATCAGCGCATATTCCACCTCGCCGCGGTAGAGCGAGAAGAACAGCGTCCCCTGAACGGCGTCGCCAGCGTGGATGAGTGCCGTGTGGGGGTTGGTGGCTCGCAGCTGGTCATAGATGGCGCGGCGGCGTGCCACACCGCCCTTGCCGTCGCTGGCAGGGTCAACCTGGCTGTGGGTGTCATTAACAGCGATAATCATCAGGTGCTCGGCGCGCAGGGTGGGGAAGACCATCAATGCGCACAGGCACACGAGCATGAAGTTACGAATCTTTGCCATAATTACTATTGTGTTTAGATGTGGTTTCTTTAAAACTTCAAAATTACACAAAATCCCATTACCGCCATCCTCCCGTTGCAATTATTTTACAAAAATTAACCTCCACCGTTCCTCACCACCCTTGTCAATGCAGGGCCTCCCCTTGCGTGGCCGTTGTGTGTCATAATCCATTCCTGATACTTTGATTGGACTATGCCCGAGAAATCAAAATTATTAATTAATCGGAATTATTATTTTTAATTATCTTGGATTTGGCTTCGCCGAGTTAAAGGTTCTCGCTCGAAGGATGATTATCGGGTAGCAGCAATCATAATTATGACACACCAAGTTATGAAAGTTGAAAAAGTTGTCCAAGTTTGTTTTAAAATATCCAAGGATGCGGATGCCTTTGTATTTGTTGTATTTATTGTTTTCCTTTTCTCCCACGCAGGCAAGTTTTATAGTATTTTGTTGATTTTCAACTATTTATCGTTGTTTTCTTTCTTGTTTTCGTTTTTTTATTACGTGATAGTTGCTTTAATTCTGTGAATTTATGGCGGTTATATGGATTTTTTGTTGTACCTTTGCGCGATTTTTTACATTATCTATAGTAATTTTTTATGACACCTACTACTAAAACCATCGTACTGAGTGACGGACGTGAGATCACTCTGCAGACTGGAAAGCTTGCTGAGCAAGCCGATGGAGCTGTTGAATTGAGGTTCAACAACACGATGTTGTTGGCCACCGTATGTTCGGCCAAGGAGGCCGACGAGGGCGTGGACTTCATGCCCCTCACCGTTGAATACAAGGAGAAATTCTCCGCTTATGGACGTTTTCCCGGCGGTTTCACCCGCCGCGAGGGTCGCGCCAGCGACTATGAGATCCTCACCGCACGTCTTGTTGACCGTGTGCTGAGGCCGCTGTTCCCCTCTAATTATCACGCCAACACCATCGTTCACATCCTGATGTTCTCGAGCGACGGTGTTGACGCCCCCGATGCCCTGGCAGGTCTTGCCGCATCGGCAGCCATCGCAGTGAGCGATGTGCCTTTTGAAGAGCCCATTGCCGAGGTGCGCGTTGCACGCATCAATGGCGAATTCGTTATCGACCCGACGTTTGAGCAGATTGAACAAGCTGACATGGAATTGATGGTAGGTGCGACTTACGATAATATTATGATGGTCGAGGGCGAAATGGACGAAGTGAGCGAGGATGACCTGATTGCCGCCTTGAAGGCTGCGCACGAGGCTATCAAGCCCATGTGCCTGATCCAGAAGGAGTGGTCCAAGGAGCTGGGCGTCGCCAAGCGCGAGTACTGCCACGAGACCGACGACGAGGAACTCCACGAGCGCGTGCGCAAGGAGATTTATCCCAAGTGCTACGCTGTGGCTCAGGCTGGCAAGGCCGACAAGCAGTGGCGCAACGAGACCTTCCAGAAGGCCTACGACGACTTCATGGAGACCATCCCCGAGGAGGAGCGTGAGGAGAAGGAACCGATGATCAAGCGCTACTACGAGGAAGTGCAGCGCGACGCCGTTCGCCGTTGCATCCTCGACG
>Ga0310695_10000709_pt1 | contig 82744 bp, 73 predicted proteins | sample RumenRJG_04DNA_FD_203882 | JGI IMG/M metagenome (GOLD analysis project Ga0310695, IMG submission 203882) | Bovine rumen microbial communities from Lethbridge, Alberta, Canada - RJG_04 (v2) (version 2) | ecosystem: Host-associated > Mammals > Digestive system > Stomach > Rumen | place: Canada...
GTTGTTGAGTGTGTTAGCGAGATTAACACCGGCGCAAAGTATAACGATGACGTTTTCCAGTTTTCCGTTGGTATGAACGGTGTTGGTACAAAAGCGGTTAACGCCCTGTCTTCGCATTTTAGGGTTGTTTCCGTGCGTAAGGGTGAATGTACCGAGGCTGTGTTTGAGAGGGGTAAGCTCTTGAGCCAGAAGACCGGCACCCTAAAGCAAAAGCAGGCAGACGGTACCTATTTTGAGTTCACTCCTGATGAGGGCATTTTTGGCAAGTACCACTTTAACATGGAGTTTGTGGAAAAGCGCATCTGGAACTATGCATACCTCAATTCAGGCCTTACGCTGCGCCTTAACGGTCAGGACTTTAAGAGCGACAACGGTCTTTTTGATTTGCTTAACAAGGAAATAGACGACACCTGTCTTTACCCAATCGGAAGCTATACAGGTGAGCACTTGAAGTATGCCTTTACCCACACCAATTCTTATGGCGAGACTTATTTTTCTTTTGTAAACGGCCAGTATACGGCGGACGGTGGAACCCACCTCAATGCCTTTAGGGAAGGTTTTGTCCGCTGCATAAATGAATTCTATTCTTCTGACTACAAGGCGGAGGATGTTCGCGAGGGAATTGCGGCTGCTGTTCTTGTAAAGATTAAGGATCCTGTTTTTGAAAGCCAGACAAAGAACAAGCTTGGCAATACGGACATTAGGCAGTGGATTGTTGGCGAGGTTATGTCTGGTCTTAGTGACTGGCTGCACAGGAACCCCCAGGCTGCGGAAAAAATCAAGGAAAAGATAGAGGCTAACAAAAAGCTTCGCACTGAACTTAGCGAGGTAAAGAGCAAGGCAAAGGAAGCGGCTAAGAAAATCAGCATACGCATTCCAAAGCTAAAGGACTGCAAGTACCACGTTACGGATGGTGAAAAGGGTGAAAATTCAATGATTTTCATTACGGAGGGAGATTCTGCATCCGGTACCATGACCCACAGCCGTGACGCTTCTTTCCAGGCAATTTTTTCCCTTCGCGGAAAGCCCGAGAACATGTACGGCAAGAAGCAGGGCGACATTTACAAGAACGATGAGCTTTACCAGCTGATGATGGCTCTTGGAATAGAGACCAGCGTGGAAAACCTCAAGTATTCAAAGATTGTTATTGCAACCGATGCCGATAACGACGGCTACCATATCAGAAACCTTGTTATGACCTTCTTCCTTGGCTATTTTGAGGAACTGGTTACAAGCGGCAGGGTATTCATTCTGGAGACACCGCTCTTCCGTGTGCGCAACAAAAAGGAAAACATATACTGCTATTCCGAAGAGGAGAGGGACAAGGCTCAGGCAAAGCTTGGCAAGGGGGCAGAGACCTCCCGCTTTAAAGGCCTTGGAGAAATAAACCCGTCTGAATTCCGCCAGTTCATCGAACCGGAGACCATGCACCTTACTCCGGTTGAAATAAGCCAGCTGAAGGTTGTGCCTAAGCTTTTGAGCTTTTACATGGGAAAGAACACTCCCGAACGCCGCGAGTTCATAGAAAAGCACCTGCTTGGCAATGCGGACATTGATGCGTAAAAGGGGACTTGAATGGCATTTGTAAAGAATTTATTCGACAAGAATTTTATTGAATATGCGAGCTATGTTATACGCGACAGGGCAATCCCGGATCTTGAGGACGGTCTTAAGCCTGTTCAGAGGCGCATAATGCACACCCTCTTTAAGATGGACGACGGCCGCTTCCAGAAGGTTGCAAATGTTGTTGGTGAGTGCATGAAGTACCACCCGCACGGAGACGCTTCTATTGGCGGTGCCCTGGTTGTTCTTGCAAACAAGGGAATATTTATAGAAAAGCAGGGAAACTTTGGCAACATGTACACCGGGGACGGAGCATCTGCACCCCGTTACATCGAATGCCGTGTTCATCCGCTTGCAAAGGAATTCCTTGTTACAAATCCTGCCGTTACCCACTACATTCCCAACTACGACGGACGCAGCACGGAGCCGGAAGTTTACCGCGCAAAAGTGCCGGTTGCCCTTATAATAGGAGCAGAGGGAATTGCGGTTGGCATGAGCACAAAGATTCTGCCCTACAATATTCGGGAAGTTCTTGAGGCAGAGATAAAGGCCCTTAACAACGAGCCCTTCGAGATTTACCCCGACCTTCCCACAGGCGGTTTGATAGACGTTACCAACTACAACGACGGCAACGGAAAAATCGTTACCCGCGCCAAGTTTGACATGAGCGATGAAAAGAAAATCATCATCACGGAGCTTCCTGTAGACACAACCTCCGAAAGCCTCATGAATTCCATAGAGAATGCATACAAGGCTGGCCGCATAAAAATCAGTTCCATCGACGACTATACGACAGACCACTGCCAGATAGAGATAAAGCTTCCCCGCGGTGTTTATGCCAAGGACATAGAAAAGGCCCTTTACGCCTACACCGACTGTGAAAAGTCCATCTCCTGCCAGATGCTTGTTATCCGCGACAACATGCCTGTTGCAATGACCGCCACGGAAATAATCAAGTACTATGCAAAGAAGCTTACCGCAATCATCAAGGACGAACTTGAATACGACCAGGGCCGCCTTACCGAGGAGCTTCACGCGCGTACACTTGAACGCATCTTTATTGAAGAACGCATCTACAAAAAGATAGAACAGATGAAGACAGCGGAAGATGTGGTAAAGGCTGTAAAGAAAGGCTTTGTTCCATTTAAGGCAGAACTTGTCCGCGACATTTCCGATGAGGACGTGGAAACTTTGCTAAGGATTCCTATCCGCCGCATATCGCTTTTTGACATAAACAAGAACAAGGACCAGGTTGCCGCAATCAACAAGCAGCTAAAGGAAATAAGCCGCAAGCTTAAGCACCTTAAGGACTGCGCTGTTGACTACCTTGAAGGCATGCTAAAGAAATTCAAGGAAGAGGAGCTTGTCCGCCACACCCAGATTCAGAAGTTCAACGTGGTGGATGTAAAGGCCGTTGCAAAGCGCGACATTCCCCTGCGCTACGACGACAAGGGCTATCTTGGAACAGGTGTTTCCGGTGGTGCAGAAGTGCTGCGTGTTACGCCTTACGACCGCATATTCATCTTGCGAAGAAGCGGCATCTATACCGTGTGCGACGTTCCACAGAAGCTTTTTGTGGATACAGGCATGTGGTACTGCAACCTTGCAGAAAAAGACGTTATCTCCAAGGTGCTGTTCACTGTCATTTACCGCGACCCAAAGAACGGCTACTGCTACATAAAGAAGTGCCGCATCCCCAGCTGGATTATGAACCGCGACTACCTTATGGCTCCAGACGGCATGGAAGTGCTGCACGTTGACACAAGGGAAAAATTCACCTTTACCCTCAAGTATAAAAAGAAGCCCCGCGTAAAGATTCTTAGCGAGGATTTTGACTCTGCAAACTTTGAGGAGAAGGGCCACAAGGCACAGGGCGTAAGGCTTAGCGACCACGATACGGAGAGCATTTCCGTCCAGAGCGCAGATGCCCAGATAGGCCTTTTTGAAGGAAGCAAATAAGAGGAAGTAAATAGTTGGAAGGTATAGTAAAAAAGCCGCAGTACAAAATTATGCACGTAATCTTTAACCAGTGCCTGAGGCTTAATTTTTCAAAGGCTCTGTTCACAGTGTTTTTGTTTACGATTATAGAAACATTGCTTAGCATGATTCCATTATCTGTTGCAATGAATTCTGCATCTGCACCGGAAAATGCAGCTATGGCTGGAAGTTCTTCCGTGCTGAGTGTTCTTTTTTCCTTTGTGCTTACACTGGCTTTGTGCATAGTTCTGTTTATGATGCTTTACGGAATGTTCTGCGTAACTGCCCGCATGGTTCAGAAACAGAAAGTTACCGTGGGCTGGCTTTTTATTGCCCTTATAAAAAAGGACAAGAAGGTGCTGGGGGCATCGGCAATATTCACACTGTATTACACTGTGCTTGGCTTTTTGGCCGCATACCTCTTTTCTTACCTTACGGACAAGAATATAATTCCTGCCGGTTTGGGAAGCGGAAGCCTTTCTTCCGTGATGTATTTTTTTGCATTTGCGGCACTTGTTTTTGTTCTTGCCTTCATACCATTTTCTTTTGTCCAACTGATTCTCTATTATTTTAAGAATGCAAAGGTCCTGGGCTCTTTTGCACTTAGCGTCCGCATTTTGTGGGGGCAGACAGTGCATTTTCTGGGCTTTGTATTCTATGCGGCTGGAACGTCTCTTATAAGTCTTGCGCTTTTGTCTGTGGTGCTTTTTCTTATTCCTCAGAATTTGGGAACGTCGCTTGGCATTTTTACCATGTTCCTTTCCATACTGCGGCTCTTTGAGTATTACAAGGTTCTTTCGCGGATTCTTATTGCAATACCTGTCTATTTCTTTTTTACGATTGGCGCAATTAAGCTTTGCAAGCCAGAGCAGGCATCTACCGCTGAGTGTGAAGACTCAGAAGAAGAGGGGGCAAGTCTTAACGGTGAGGCATCTTCCGCTGATATAGATGACGCTAATGGCAAAGGGACTAGCCCCAACGAAGATAATGCAAGCCTAAACGAAGATAGTGCAGATCTTAGCAGCGAAAACCCTGCCGGTGAAACTTCTGCCCAAGGGAAAAAATGAAGGTTCTCATAGAAGGCACAACCCCCTGTGCAGAACTGAACATAAAAAACTCCCGCTTTATTGCAGAAGCCTTTACCGTGCACGACTCCCTAGAGGCAAGGGAAAAACTCCACGAGCAGAAAAAACGTTATTCGGATGCAACCCATGTATGCCATGCCTTTGTCTGCGGAAAAGATGGCGGAATAAACGGCATGAGCGACGACGGTGAACCAGGCGGAACTGCCGGAAGACCAATGCTGGACGTTCTTAAGGGCAGCGGAATTACCGATATCCTTGTAACAGTAACGCGCTACTTTGGCGGAACCCTTCTTGGCACTGGCGGCCTTGTCCATGCCTACTCAGACAGCGTAAAAGCCGTTCTCGAAGCATGCCAGACCGAAGAGCTTGTGGAAAAATCCTCCTTTACCTTTAGCGTGGAATACCCCCTTTACGAAATTGCCATGAGATTCCTTTCTTCATTCCACACGGATTCCATAAAAGAAGACTTCGCTTCCCAAGTCCTAATCAGCGGTTGCATCTGGGCAAGCGAGAGTTCCTCCCTTGAAGAGGGCATACGAAACCTTAGCAAGGGAAAGTCGCAGGTTCAGTTTTCGCAATAAAAACAGTCCCTGGTTTCAATCATTATATTTTTTAATGAGCCTGTTCCAAAAGTGTCACCCTGAACTTGTTTCAGGGTCTGTGCTAAATGGCTTTATTCTACAGGTTCCAGCTTGAAACCAGAAATGAAGGCAATCACCTAAAACACAGAGCGTTCCCCAAAGCTTTAAAACTTCTTCTAATCTTTCTGCGGCGCTTTTTTCTTTTTACATTCTATTTTTACGCTGCCAAGCATGCCCTTTGTGTGGCACTTCCGGGGTTCCGCCTTTCGGCTCCATTGCTCGCTCGAAGCTGCGCTGCGAGTTCGCAACCCGCTATCGCGGGCCCCTCCAGCACCTGCCGTGCCTCTTTCTGCTGCCTTTTTGTAACTTACAGGCTTAGTGGCATAATTTGACCATAAAACACCATCCCGTCAGTGCCGTGCGGTTGGTGACCCAGTCGAACCATGACACGGCAATCTTTAAATGCCAGATGGTAACACCAAAAAAAGAAAGCCTTGAGATTTTGCAATCCCAAGGCAAAGGAGAGAGTTTATCAGCTTTTTTACAAGCTAAGATTATATTAACGTATTGCTTCTTATTTGTCAATCAAATTTTGATGTTTTTAGTAAGAATTTTATAAAAAATTTTGAATTTTCTACTCAAATTTTTAGTGAAATTTGGGCTGTGTTATCTTAATTGTCCAAATATCTTGTCCAAAAGGACGTGTTCATATAAAATGCAAGCATGTTTTCAGACACTCACTTTCACCTTCATTATATTAGCGAAAAGACAGGAATTCAGGAGGCTTCTGCTATTCTTTCCGGCATGGCTTTGGCTGGGGCGGAATTTGGCTTGGACATAGGAACCAAGGCTGATGATTTGCTTTGCAGGCGTGACGCTGTTATGCAGGCTATTGCCCTTTTGCCGGCTGGACAAAAAGATGCTGTGGAAAAGTTCCTTTGCTTTAGTGCGGGAATATGGCCCGGAGTTGATTCAATAAAAAACAGGGAGGCTTGCGTATGCGAATTGCGCTCCCAGATAGAGGCCTTTACAAAGCCGGGTGAGCCCTTTTGCAAAAAGCTTGTTGCAATCGGGGAAGGGGGAATAGACCACCACTGGAACCCTTCTGGAGTGGACGGAAGGTGCGAGGATGACTTTGACGCTGGCTTGTACGAAGGGGAAAGGGAACTTTTTATGATGCAGCTTTCCCTTGCAAAGGAGCTGGGCTTGCCCTTTATAGTTCACAGCAGGGACGGCTTTGAGGACACACTTGACTGCATAAAAAAATCAGGCTATAACCGCGGCATTATCCACTGCTTTTCTTACGGAATAGAAGAGGCAAGGACTTTCTTGGACATGGGCTGGCACATTGCCTTTGGAGGGGGAACAACCTACACAAAAAAGAGCAAGATGCCCCAAATGGAAGAACTCTTGCGCTTTGTACCGGAAGACAGGCTTCTTTTGGAAACAGACGCACCTTATCTGGCTCCGGTTCCATTCCGTGGTCAGATGAATACCCCCTTGCTCATAAGGCACACCTACGACTTTATAGCAAAGATAAGGGGAATTTCCACGGAAGAATTGTGCCGCATAGTAGACAAAAACTGCGCGGAACTCTTTGGCATACAGCCGGCTGGAGTGTAACTTTATGGAAGAAAAGTTGCGTGCAGGAAGAAACAGGACTCTGACACTCTTGCCAGGAGAAGAAGAAACTCTTGCAAAAGGACTCTCCGGCATTCAGGACATAAAGAATGATTCTGATTCTTGTAAGGACAAAATAATAAACGCCGACCTTTTTGAAGCCCTGCCTCTTGTTCCCGACGGATTTGCAGACCTTGTTATTATTGACCCTCCCTACAACTTGAATAAAAACTTTAACGGATTAAAATTCTCTGCTTCTAAGGATGAAGACTACGATGCCTACCTTGACTCCTGGTTGCCCCTGGTCTGTCGCAAGCTTAAGGACAATGGAAGCCTTTATTTGTGCGGTGACTGGAAATGCACGTCTTCTTTGCAAAGGGCTTTGGAAAAGAACCTTACCGTAATCAACCGCATTACCTGGCAGAGGGAAAAGGGGCGGGGTGCAAAGTCAAACTGGAAGAACGGAATGGAAGACATCTGGTTTGCTGTAAAAAATCCTTCTGACTATTATTTTAATGTTGAAGCTGTAAAGATGAAGAGGCGGGTTATTGCCCCCTATAGAAAGGACGGTGAACCCAAGGACTGGGAAGAATGCGAGGGCGGAAACTTCCGCATTACTTACCCTTCAAATTTTTGGGATGACATTTCTATTCCATTTTGGTCCATGAGCGAAAATACCGACCACCCAACCCAAAAGCCAGAAAAGCTTTACGCAAAGCTTGTGCTTGCTTCTTCCAAGCCGGGAGACATGGTTTTTGACCCCTTCCTTGGCTCGGGGACTGCATGTGCGGTTGCAAAGAAACTTGGCAGGCATTACTGTGGAATAGAGATTAACAGGGAATACTGCCTTTGGGCTGCAAAACGCCTTTTGATGGCGGACTCTGACGGCAGCATTCAGGGCTACGAGGACGGAGTTTTCTGGGAAAGGAATACCCTTAATACGTTCCAGCAGAAAAGGAAGAAGTCGGAAAATCCCGGCGGTAAAAAAGAAAATACTTCCGGCGGGCTTGAATTGTTCCAGTAAAAGGATTTCAGTGGTGTAGGCATGGTAGGCAGGAGTCTTCCAGTTGTTTTTTTAGCAGTTTTTTTGCCCAAAATATTCATCTTTTAGGATTGAATAATAGGCTACGTCTATAATTCCCTGGTTGCATTTGTCCGACTGCCTGAGTGTGCCTTCGTATTTCATTCCCATTTTTTGCATTGCCTTTCCTGAATTGGGGTTGCCGCTTGCATGCTTTGCATATACCCGTCTTGCACCGACTTCTTCAAAAAAGAATTTGATAAGGGCTTTGCCTGCTTCTGCGGTGATTCCCTTTCCCCACCATTGGCTTCCTATTCCGTAGCCAAGTTCCACGCTTTCTGTATCCTCGTTGATTGCTATTACGGATATGTCTCCAACAATGTCACCGCTTTCTTTTAGCTCTATTGTCCAAAAGTAAAAGTCGGGCTTGGAATAAGAGGCTACCCATTCCGCAATCATTTTTTTTGTGTCTTCAACGCATTTGTAGGGCTGCCAGCGCAAAAACTTGGTTACTTCTTTTTCGCTTGCCCAGTTGCTGAACATGGATTCTGCGTCTTCCAGGGTGTGTCTTCTTAGAACTAAGCGTTGGGTTTCTATTCTTATTGTTCCTTTGTGTTCCATAGATGTTCCTTGCGCTTCAATATAGCAGGCGTTGGTCGTAACCTGCGGTTACTCTCCGAGTTTTTGCGAAACTCGCGCATTTTTATTGTTTGCCATCAACAATTTTGGGGCGTTGTCCGCTCGCTGCGCGAGCTACCGAGTTACTTTGTAACTCGCAAGACTCGTTTGTTAATACCGCTCATTTAAGCAGGCGTTGCGGGCGGCGTTTGATCCCGCAGAGGGGGTAGTGGAAGACACGACAAAGTGGAGCAAATGACGGAAGTGGCTGTTTCAAAAACAGGCATTTTCTTGCGGTACAGACCCTGAGACTAGCTCATGGTGACGGCCGCTCCCTGAGCGGAGTCGAAGGGCGCGGTGTGTGCAATGGGGTGTAGGCGCTTCGACAGGCTCAGCGTCCGTGGATACTTTTGTCTGCTTGCCACTTACGGCATTTGCGGAACGACTCGTGGCTGGAGCGAGGGGGAGACTTCCCCCCCCTGTGTTTATTTATTTAATCAGAAGGCCTGCGTAAGCCTTGAGAGTTGGCTCCATGTCGTTTGCAAGGACAGCCTTTGCCAGTGTCTTTCCAAGCTGTACGCCTTCCTGGTCAAAGCTGTTTACATTCCAGATAAAGCCCTGGAACATTACCTTGTTCTCGTAGTGGGCAAGAAGGGCTCCCAAAGTTTCCGGTGTTACCTGTTCGCCGTAGATGAGGCTAGAAGGTCTGCCACCCTTAAAGAACTTGTTGGGGTTGTCGCTGTCTTTTCCGCAAGAGAAGGCTACAATCTGTGCGGCAACGTTTGCGCAGAGCTTTGTCTGGCTTACGGAACCCTGGATTGTTACGTCTTTGCCTGTCTGGTTCTTGTTGAATGCGATGAACTGGAGCGGAATAATGTCCGTGCCCTGGTGCAAAAGCTGGTAGAATGAATGCTGGCCGTTTGTTCCCGGTTCGCCAAAGATTACGGGTCCTGTAACGTAGTCAATTTCCTTTCCAAAGCGGTTTACGCTCTTTCCGTTTGATTCCATGTCCAACTGCTGAAGGTGGGCTGGGAAGCGGCTGAGTGCCTGTGAATAGGGAAGAATTGCCGTTGTAGGAAGGCCGAGTACGTTGCGCTCGTAAACGCCGATGAGTGCGTCCATAAGGGCTGCGTTCTTTGTTACGTCCTTTTCTGTTGAATTTTTGTCTTCTTCTGCGGCACCCTTAAGGAAGCGGTCAAAAATGTCTGCGCCGAATGCAAGGCTAAGGATTGCTCCACCTACTGCGGATGTTGAAGAGTAGCGTCCGCCGATGTAGTCGTCCATAAAGAATGCTGCCATGTAGTCTGGATTCTTTACGAGGGGGCTTGTTTCGCTTGTTACTGCAATCATGTGCTTGGAAACTTCACAGCCTGCGTTTTTGATGTATTCCTTTACGAAAGATTCGTTTGTAAGGGTTTCCAGTGTTGTTCCGCTCTTGGAAACAAGGATGAAGATTGTCTTTGCAATGTCTATTGAGTTGAGTACGGAAACTGCATCGTCCGGGTCTACGTTGGAGATGAAGTGGGCTTCCATCTTGAACTTGTTGTTTGCCTTTGCCCAGTTTTCAAGTGCAAGGTACATTGCGCGCGGGCCAAGGTCGCTTCCTCCGATTCCAATCTGGCATACGGTTGTGTATTTTTCGCCCTTTTCGTTTACAAGTGCGCCTGAGTGGACTTTTTCTGCAAAATCAGCGATTTTTTTCTGCTGTTCAACGTAAAAAGCCCTCTTGTTTGTGCTGCCTGCCATTACGTCCTTGCCAAGCTGGCCTCTTGTAAGGTGGTGGAGAACCATGCGGCCCTCACCTGTGTTTACAACGTCGCCATTGTAGAGAGCCTCGAACTTTTCAAGAAGCTGTGCCTCTTTTGCCAAGTCCTTGAATACCTGGATTGTGCGGCCGTCAACTGCCTTTGCGGCGTAGTTGTAGGTGAGACCTGCGCCCATCTTGATTGAATATTCTGAAACGCGTTTTGCGGCGCCTTCAGCCTTAAGCTCTTTTGCTATGGAAACTGAGTCTTTGAGCGACTGGAGTTTCTTAAAGCTTTCGAGAGATGTTAGGTTGTTCCATGCGATTTCTGCCATTTTAAAGCCCCTGATAAAAATTGTTAGCTAAATATACCAAAAATCAAAAAATTATGCTATACTAAAGCTAGCGGCATTTTTCTGCAAAAAGCATTGTGCAAGGCATGATGCAAAGGCATGATGCAAAGCGGAAAACACTAAACTGCCGTATGGAGGAATTTTTATGGTGAATCTTCTTATTACAATCCTTGTGGGTGCCCTTATCGGTTGGCTCGCAGGAATTTTCATGAAGTCTGCTCACGGATTCTGGCTTTCCTGCATTCTGGGTATTGTGGGTAGCGCAATCGGCGGCTGGCTCGCTGGCGTACTCGGAATCCACATTGGCAGCGGACTTGTAAGCTCTCTCATCGTAGGCGTTGCGGGAACCTGTCTCTTGATTGCGATAGTCCGCGCAATAATGGGTAAAAAGTTCTAATTTTTTTTATCAAAGGGGGAGGAGCACCTGCTTGAAGCTTTGCTGCGATTCCCCCTGGCCTTTGCCCGCAAGTGTCTGCTGGAATTGTTACCGTAAGATAAGGAAGAGAATAAAATGCTTTTGTACCATGGCAGTCCCAATAAAATTGTTGTCCCAAAATTCGGCCTTGGTCAAGAACGCCATGACTATGGCAAAGGCTTTTATCTGACTGAAGATTTGACCCTTGCAAAAGAATGGGCTGTATGTCGGCCTGAAAGAGAAAGTGGTTTTGTTCATTCCTTTGAGCTTGATACGGATGGTTTAAATATCTTTGATTTTGAAAAAGAAGACATTCTTTGTTGGCTTTGTGAGCTTATGAAACATCGTGATGCTGCTGATTCAAAGCGCTACAGAGTGCTGTCCTCTAAATTTATAGAGAAGTACGGAAAAGACACAGATTCCGTTGATGTAATAAGGGGCTGGCGTGCAAATGCTTCTTTTTTTTATATAGCAAAAGCCTTTGTGCGGGACGAAGTTGATATTGATATTCTTAAAGAACTTATGCAGTTGGGTGGCCTTGGAATTCAGTTCTGCATAAAATCAGAAAAAGCATATCAGCATTTGCATAAAATAGGACAGGTCATTTTAGTAGATTATCACGAATTCAATGCAAAATATAATGAGTGCGATGCAAATGCCCGCATTAGGATGAAAGAATTGATTGATTCAGATAAAAACAAAGTTGAAAAAGTTTTTAGCACTCTTGTTTAGGGCATGGAGTAAAAGATGAATGCTTATCCGGAATGCTATGTAAATGAAATTGTGGAGACTCAAGGTAAACTTTTTGAGCTTGTCTCTGATTCTCCGTCAATAGATTTTGATGATTTTATAGAACGCTACATGACAGGCAAAACCCGGACTTATTTGGACAGGGCAGACGCCTACCTTAGCAACCTGAACGAAAAAGAACTGTTTGAGTATTTTTGCAAGGTAGACGGTTTTTATCCTAAATCGGGAAAATCACTTTCCGGTTTTGCTCCTAACTGGATTGGTCAGTTTTATGCAAGATGCCAGTGGCAAGAAAATATTCCGAGCCGCCAGCTTGTAAAGATTCTTCCGGTTGATTTTGTAAAAGCCTCTTATGCCGGCCTTCATGATTTGGATTTGGACTTGGCGGTGAATAAGGTTTTTGCTGGCCTTAGTTTGTAATCCTTTTTACGGCATAATCTTGCAGTCATGAAAGTATTCTTCTTTTAATGAACATTCCTTGCTAAAGTAATGTGTTGAAAAATAGTGGGTAACTGGGAAGTCGCTTCCGAAAAGGATTTTTGATTTGTCGCGGACAAGTGAGCGGAGTTTTTTGAGGTTCTTTTCTTCAATGCAGGCGGTGTCGCAGAAGATGTTTTTGTGGGCGTTTACAAGCCCTGCACATTCTTTTACCGGGTTCGAGTGCGCCAGAATCAGGACGGAATCGGGGCGTTCAATTGCAAAGGGTGAAAAACGTGTGGGTAAGTCATCTGGAATTGTTCCCGAATGAACTAAGACAGGCTTTTTGTTTTGTGCTGACCAGTCAAAAATTTCTTCCATGCATTTTTTGTGGCGCGGGTTTTCAAAGTTCCATTTTTGCGCTGCCGGATGAAGCTTTATTCCGCAGTAGTCGAAGGTTTTTGTTGCGGAAAACACGGAGATGTTTTCTTCTGCATACTTGGGAACAAACCAGAGGTAAGGGCGCACTTTAAGCTTTCCGGAGTAGGAGAGGGCGTAGGCTGTTTCCTCTTCAATCTTCAAAAGCTCTACGTCGTCCCTGCAACTTGATGTGGAGGAAAAACGCGCTTCGTCAATGCCGTAGTTTGCCCCGGCTTCCTCGATTGCCTCAAAGACTTCCAGTGCGTCGTAGTAGAGTTCGTTGAACTGGCCTATGTGGATGTGGTGGTTGGTCATGGGGAAAGATTAAGCCATAGCCTCTTCTTTTTCTTGAACTGTTATAAGATCTAGTTCAACTACTCGTTCAAATTGTTTTGGGTATCTCACATATAAACTTTTAAGATAATCCTTGAGTCCTCCTGTTATACTTCTCTTTTTTTTAATTTCCTTTTCAAGTTCTGAATCAGTCCATACGCGAATTAGTTTTTCTTGTTTTGTCATGTTTAATACCTCTTACGGTTGAAAATATTCTGGTCTATATTTTTTTATAATCTTGTCTGCCACTGCCCATGCATGACCAGGTGCAGAGCCATTCTTTGGAAATAGCGTTCCAAGAATGGTAGCAATTGTTTTCTTATCTTCATCATTTGCTTCATCGTAGATATGTTCTAAAGTTGCTTTATAGTTAATTTTACCCTTTGCGTTCATAAGTTTTTTTCCTAACTAGACCAGTTCTAAACCTTTGTTGTTGAACTGGTCGTGGTTTTAAAATTGTAGTTTCCGAATTGGCTTAATAAATATTTTCAGGATTCAAACCTAGCCCAGCTATGCCTTCCTGTGTTTGAGGCAGGGCATCTACCTCCTTGGTCAGGCCTCGGAGCACCATTAGTCATTTCAAAAATCTTTCCACAATATCTACATTTATAAACACATTGCCCTGAGTAGCTAGCTATGCTACCTAGAAGGCCTCCTAAGAAACCTCCCATAAACACACCTTTTCCCAACTGTACCGCATACGCCGGTTTAATGTTCTTCATAGATTTCATAGTGAAATCCTCCTTAGTAAAATGTTTTTTGAAAGCAAAACTTGCTTTGTTTGGGAAGGAAATGCTGGCGAATTGGATTAGTCAGCTTTTCCTTAGCGTTCTGGTTATATTTTAAGTCCTGTTTTATGCTCTGTCAAGAATAAAAATACTCTATAGGAAATTGGCGGTAGGCTCTATAGGATATTATTATTTCTGCATGACGAATGAAGAAATGCTTGCTTACGTGGCGGATTCGATACGCAGGATTAGGCTGGCGAAGGGATTTTCTCAGTTGGATTTGTCCGCTGCTGCCAATATGTCTCAAAGTTTTATTGCAAATATTGAGAAGGGGAAGAAGGAACCTTCTGCAATGACTTTGATTCGCATTGCACATGCCCTTGAGGTAAGTCCCCGCGATTTTTTTCCGGATTCGCAAGCTGGTAATTTGGCAAGCGTTAGGGAAGGGATAAAGAAAGAGATTATCGAGCTTTTGGGGCACTTGTAGAAAAAGCTTCTACTTGACTAAAACTGCATAAATATACATAATTGTGCATAAGAGGTTTTGCTTTGAAAGAGAGGCTTACACGGCTTAAGACCGTTCGCAAATTGATAAAAAATTACCGCATAGAGAGCCAGGAGGAGCTTTTGGGCTACCTGCAGAAGGAGGGCTTTGAGGTTACCCAGGCAACTCTTTCGCGCGACCTTAAGCTTTTGAAGGTTGGCAAGGTGAGTGACGGTCATGCGGGTTACGTGTACACCCTTCCTGATGAGGACGAGAGGCGTGAGAGCGAGCAAATTTACATTCAGGACTTTTTGCGCGGTTATGTTAGCATAGATTATAATTCAAGTACGGTTGTTATAAAGACTTTTGGCGGCCATGCGGATGCTGTTTCCAATGCGCTGGATTCTTTGAACATGGATGAGATTCTTGGAACTGTTGCGGGCGACAACTGCATTTTTGCATGTCTTAGGGAAGGCGTTTCCGGTGAGGATTTTATGGCAGCCCTAAAGCAGCGCATTCCGGAATTGGATGATGAATAATAGGATTAATTTTGAGTTTAAGCAGTCCTGAATTGCTAAACAGCAGATTATCGGGTCTAGCCCGATAATGACACATCTTGTGCAAAAAGTTCCTTTCGACGGGCTCAGGGAACGGGGGCTTTCTTGTTTGGTATGACAATCACTATGTTGTAAAGGGATGCCGAATCAAGTTCGGCATGACAGGCTGTTTGGGGGAGGGATTTTTTTGCACTTTTTTGTCCATCCGTAAAGAGTGAATGGATGGTGGTACAGACTCTGAAATTACTTGAGTGCAAGTGCGTTCCGGGGACTGCTCTTTGGGGATGAAGGTTCTTTGCAAAAAGAATCCCTTCGACGGGCTCAGGGAACGGGGGCTTTCTTGTTTGGTATGACAATCACTATGTTGTAAATAGATGCCGAATCAAGTTCGGCATGACAGGCTGTTTGGGGGAGGGATTTTTTTGCACTTTTTTGTCCATCCGTAAAGAGTGAATGGATGGTGGTACAGCCTCTGAAATTACTTGCGTGCAAGTGCGTTCCGGGGACTGCTCTTTGGGGATGAAGGTTCTTTGCAAAAAGAATCCCTTCGACAGGCTCAGGGAACGGGTTCTGGGTGCGGTTCTTTGTTTTCGGTATGACAATCAGTATATTGCGAAATGTTCCCTTCGACGGGCTCAGGGAACGGGTGTTCTATTTGTAACATAGGGAGCGACTGTTTCTTGCCAATCAATACCGAGCCATGGATGGCGACTTAGCAACATGCAGAAGTGTAGCTTCTGCAATCCACGGAAAATCCATGGATGGATTTTTCGTGGCGACTTACGCCGCCGTGGAGGGGCGCGCAGCGTTCCGAAGGAATGGAGCGATAGCGGAACCCCGGAAGGGCGGTGGCGCAGGGGCATGGCTGTCGAGTTAGCCAATGCGTGAATGGTAGAGCGGTTAACGGTACCGTCCAAAAAAATAGGAGATAGAATTATTTTCCGCAGAAGATTTCCTTGTAGCTGTAGAGGGCAGTTCTTGCTTTTATGGTGAGTTTTTTTCCGTTCCATTCGAGGGTGCCTGTGTCGTAGAAACATTCGGGGCTTTTTTTGTTGCTGAGTACGGAACGGTCTTTTTCCGTGCCGCTGAAGTTTGTGAGCAAGAGTTCAACTTGGAATTTTACGGGTTTTTCTGCGAAGATTTTTTTTGCTTCTTCTGCGGATGACGGCAATTTTTCCAGGCTGGTTATGGTTCCGATTGAATCTTTTAGGAGCACGATAATCATGGAGCCGTCTGTGGAGAAGAATACGTAGGCCGGTACAAAGGGAGTTTCCGTTGCTATCTGTACGCTTGCCATAACCCCGCCGTCCTTGTCTTTTTCTTCTGCGTAGTGGGGCAGGAAAATCGTGTCAAAGTAGTCTACGTATGAATCTTTTGCGTCTGAATTTAATGTGGAGCTTATTTTGTTTGCGTCGAAGTCTTCTATTATTTTTGAGTAGTTTTGAATGCGGCGCTCCACCAAGTCCAGTATGTTTGAATAGATGAGTTCTTTGTAGGATGCAAGCTGGGCAAAGTTTTCTGCGTTGCTTGTCATTATCTGGTTTCCGAAAGATGTTACCTGTTTTATCTTGGGGAAATTAAGGCGGTTGAGGAAGGTGATTCTTGTAATGAGGTCTATGATGCTGTAGCCCCAACGCGAAGTGCCTGCGCTGCTGGATGTTTTTTTGGATTCATTTATTTCTTTTTTTAGTTCATCCACGCATTTTTTGTTTAGGTCTATTACATTTTGAACTTGTGTTCTTTCTTTTATGGAATAGCTTTTTCCGTTTTGCAGGGTGAGTTCTGGCTGGAAGTATTTTTCCCAGTTCTTTCTTGGAAAGAGGGTTGCGGTTCTTAGGGTTATTGTGTTCCTTTGGAAGATTCCCCTTTTTGTAAGAAAGATTACGTATGTGTCCTGCTGCTGTTCAAGGGGCGAAATTTTGGAAAGAAAGCTTGCACCCTCGGAGCCGTTGATTGTTATCTGGAAGTATTCAAGCGATGCCTTTGCGGAAAAGACGAAGAGCTTGTGGTTCCGTTCGCCAAAGAGTTTTTTTAGTATGGAAGAGAATTCGGGGGAGTAGCTGTCGAATTCCTTTTGGTCAAATTCCGGGGTGATGAAGTAGTCCCTTAGGCTTTCGTCGCGGCCAGGGTCGTAGCGCTGCATGTAGGTCCACTTTTCTACCGCGAAGAGCTTGCACTTCCACCTTTCGCCTTTGTATGCTATGTTAAGGCTGCATTCGTCTTCTGAGCAGAGGCTTGCTCCCGAAAGAAAGCATCTGAATCCTTCAAGCGGTTTTCCGTTTTTGATTAGGGGGCCTGAATATTCAATGTTGTCGCTTTTTCCTATTTCTTCTTGCGATGGGTCAAGGAAAAGGCTTTCGTCCAGAATAAGGTTGGCCTTGGTAAAGCTCCATTCATCGTCAAAAATCTGCTTGTGGTAAAAGCCTGTATTTCCGTTTTGGTCTCTTCCTGCAACCCGCAGTTCCCTTGCGGCGTTTCCGTGGCCGTTTTGCGCTATGCTTATCATTTTGGTGAGCCTTGCCTGTCCGTAGAGGGGAATCTTTGGCTGCTCCATCCAGTCTTCTGCGGGGAGTGCCCAGGGGGAATAGTTTGAAAGGTATTCGCTTCCGCTGTATTTTTGTTCCACTTTGTCGTATGTATATTGGAAGAACATTGGGTCGCATCCCATGGTGTCAAAGTCAATCAGGCGGGTGTACATGCTGCCCCTGCTTCCGATTAGGAATATGCTGTCTGCAGAGACGCTTATGTTTTGCGCTATGAATGCTCCGTTAAGGGGAACTTCCACGCTTCTGCTAAGGTCTTGCGGCAGGCCTGAGTCTGCAAACCTTATGTGCTGGCCGTCGCTTGTAAGGAAGTAGACTGTTTCCAGTCCCATTGTTCCGTAGTGGTGGGGGTTGCCGTAGCGGTCTTCGTGCCAGAGGACTTCTATTCTGCGGGCTCCCATGCTCCAGCCCCTGTAGTTTTTTACAAGGTCGTTCATGCTAAGGTAGGTGTTTTTTGGAAAGCCGAATTTTCTTAGCCAGCTTCTGTCTTTGCGCTTGCCGTCTTTTGCAAGGTAGATGTAGTATTGGGTTCCTTCGCCGTCCCATGCGTAGAAGCTGTCTCCGTCCGCGCAGATTTCTTCTATTCTTGCTGGCGGGGTGAATTTGTCTGTTGAAGATGGGTCGGGGTGGGGTAGGCCTGTTTGCTTAAAGAGCTTCCATTGGCTTTCTCCTTTTTCTTTGAAATAGATTCTTCCGTCTACCAGGGCAAATTCTCCGTATGTGCAGTAGGACTGGGTTCTTGTTCTTATGTAGACTTGTTCGGGGAGGAATCCGTTTATGTCTTGTATTTGGCCTGAATGTGGGGAGGAGAAAAAGTCTTTCTTTGCGGTTGATTCTGCTGCTGCGTTTGTTGCTTCTGCTGCGGCGAATTTTCCGGGGATTATGGCGGTTAGGATGGAGAATATTGTGCAGAATGTCATTCCGAACTTGATTCGGAATCTGTTTGTTTGTGTGTGGACAGACCCTGAATCAAGTTCAGGGTGACGTGGGTTTGCGCTTGGGTTAGGTGTGAAGTTCAACATAGGTTTTTCCTGTTCCTCCGTCTTCCGGGCGGGCAAAGTGAAAGTCTTTTACCGCGGGGTGGTGCGAAAGGTAGTCGTGGACTCCCTGCTGAAGAATGCCGCTTCCCTTTCCGTGGATTATGCTGAAGTTTGCAAAGTTTGTTATTGTGCAAAGGTCAATCTGTCTTTCCAAAGATTTTATTGCGTCTTCGTACCTCATGCCTAAAAGCCTTAGTTCAAACTGTGGGCGGGAGTCGCCTTCGGATGAGGCTGCGCTTTCAAGCACATAGTCTGCCTTTTGAATTGCCTGTGTTTGTCCGCTTCCTGTGCCTTCTAACGGAGGTGCCTGAAGCTGCCGGGTGGGAACACTCATGCGGATTGCCCCAAACTGTACGCTCCAGCTTTCGCCGTTCTTTTCTTTTTGGACAAGGGTTCCCTTTCTTCTTTCCCTGCCAGCCAAGACTTCTACGCCGGGTGCAAGCTGGGGAATTATCTTTTTGGGCTGCTCGAAAGTTTTTTTTGCGTAGCGGTCATTTTCTTCTTTTGGGATTGGCTTTGCGCTTTTAAGTGCCTCCGTGTTGGAGATGCGTCTTTTTGTTTTTTTGGATGACTTTGATGAATTTGAGTGCCTTGATTCCTTTGTGAATTTAATTCCGTTTTCCGCAAAGAAGGCCTCTTTTTCTTTTAGGGCATCCTGCTGTTTTTCTAGTAGTAGCCTTTCTTCTTCTATTTGGCTTTCTTTCTTTTCCGCTTCCTCTTCAAATTCCTTTATGAACTGGCGCACTTTAAGGTTTTTCTCTCTGGTGATTTCTCCTTCGCGGAGTTCCCTTACAAGGTTTTCAAGGCGGCTTCTTGCTTCCCTTAAGGATGCAAAGTTCTGCTTGGCTTCAAGTTCCCTAAGCTCTATTTCCCTCTGTTTTGCTTCAATTTCCCTCTCGGAAAGTTCCACTTCCTTTATTGCAAGCTTGTCGCGCGCATCTTTTTGTTCGCGGATAAGGGCATCCATTTCTTCGTGCTTGGCGGTAAGGCCTTTGATTAGTGCGCTAACGTCTGCCTGCTGGGTGGAGATGTATTCCTTTGCCTTTTGGATGAGCTTTTTGCTTAGGCCTGAATGCATTGCTATGTCGATTGCGTGGCTTTCTCCGGGCACTCCCATCATAAGACGGTAGGTTGGGCTTAGGGTCTGCTGGTCAAATTCAACGCTTGCGTTTACGCATGAATGGTTTGTGTAGCCGTAGTTTTTTAGTATTCCGTGGTGGGTGGTAACTATTACGAATGACTTTCTTTCGATGAATTCATCCAGGGCTGCCATTGCGATTGCACCTCCTTCCTGGGGGTCTGTGCCACTTGCAAGTTCGTCCAAAAGGACAAGGCTTTTTTCAGTAGCGTGTTTTTCCATGGAGGCGATTTTTTTCATGTGGGCAGAGAATGTGGATAGGCTTTCGTCTATTGACTGCTCGTCGCCAATGTCTGCAAATACGCGGTCAAAATAGGGTAGTCTTGTTCCTTCGTCTGCTGGCAATGGGAATGCTGCCTGGTTCATTAAAGCGAATAAGGCTATTGTTTTTAGCGTAACGGTTTTTCCGCCTGTGTTGGGGCCTGTTATTATAAGTACCCGCTTTCCGTCCATAAAGTTTATGTCTACTGGAATTGCCTTGTCTCCGAGAAGGGGATGGCGTGCCCCTTTTATGCTTGGCGGTTCTTTTTGCAGGTCGCAGTTTTCTGCAAAGACACCGTGCACGCTTTTTTGCCATCTTGCGCATGCGAAGGTTGTGTCCAAGAGAATCATGGCTGAGTGGGCTTGTCTTGCGCTTTCCCTGCAGAATCCTATTTCCAGTGTGAGGTTTCTTAGTATGGTGCGGATTTTTTCTTCTAGCTCATACTGGGCCTGTACAAGTGAGTTGTTTGCCTTTACGGCTTCTTCTACTTCTATAAAGACGGTTTGCCCCGAAGAGCTTACTTCGTGGATTATTCCGCTTACTTCGCTTTTTTTGTCCCAGCGGACTGCAAGGAGTTCTTTTCCGCCTTTTAGTACGGGCACGTTTGACTGGAGGATTCCGCTAAGCCTTGTGTCTGATGTGTAGCGCCTTAATGCGTTTTCTGCCTCCTTTCGTAATGAAGAAATTCTGTTGCGGATTTCCCTTAGTTCTGGAAGGTCTTTTACGTTTCCGTCTGAATCTATGACGCTGAAAATTTTCTTTGCGGCCATATCAAGCTGGCTTTTGTCTATGGAAGAAGAGGCTTTTAGAAGCTCCGGTATTTTTAGCTCTGTGGATGCTTCTTGTAAAAGTGATACTGCTTTTGTGCAGCAGGTAAAAAACTGTGCCAGGGAAAAAAACTGGGCTGCGGAAAGCTGGGCTCCTTCTTTTCCCAAAAGTTCAAAGCTTTTTTTTACCGGTGGCCAATAGCTGATTGCCTGCGGACGGGTGGAACCTATGTATGAATTCCATTCGCGACCCATGGCCTTGCGTCTTTCCACTTCGTAAAAATCCGTGCTGGGGTTTATGCCTTCAAAAAATTCCCTGCCTTCATCGCTTGCGGCATTCTGGGCAACCAGGGAGCGTATTCTGTAAAAATCAAGTTCCGCTGCGGTCTTGTCAAAAGAGGAATCCACATCCTGCAAATTATTAAATCTTCCGTTAAAAAAAACTTTATCCATGTAAACTTCGCCAAAAAAAATGTGGCTTAAGTATAAACATTAATAGAAGAAAAGTCCATATTGTTTTTGTTTTTGCAGGTAATTGGTGGTATAATAGTTTACACAAGTGATTTTGATGCATCAGGAGATTAGTTTTTATGAGTGAAAATGAAATGTTTGATGAACTAACTAAAAAAGCAGAACAGGGAGACGTAAATGTACAATTTAATCTTGGCGATATGTATTATTTTGGAGAAGGTGTAGAACAGGACTACAAGAAAGCTTTTGAGTGGTATACGAAGGCAGCCGAACAGGGATATGCCGGTGCACAAAAGGACCTTTGGGGCATGTATTACTATGGTCGAGGTGTAGAACAGGATTACAAGAAAGCTTTTGAATGGTGTACAAAGGCAGCCAAACAGGGGGATGCTGATGCACAAAACTACCTCGGGTTCATGTATGACTGTGGTCAAGGTGTAGAACAGGATTATGAAAAGGCTTTCGAATGGTATACGAAGGCAGCCGAACAGGGAGATGCCTCTGCACAAAACAACCTTGGGAACATGTATTACTATGGTCGAGGTGTAGTGCAGGACTACGAAAAGGCTTTCGAATGGTATACGAAGGCAGCTGAACAGGAAAGCGCCACTGCACAATACAACCTTGGGAATATGTATTACTATGGTCGAGGTGTAGCGCAGGACTACAAGAAGGCTTTCGAATGGTATACGAAGGCAGCCGAACAGGGAGATGCTGATGCACAAAACAACCTTGGGGTCATGTATAAATGGGGCGAAGGTGTAGCGCAGGACTACGAAAAGGCTTTCGAATGGTATACGAAGGCAGTCGAACAGGGGAATGACCATGCTCAATACAACCTTGGGTTCATGTATGACTGTGGTCAAGGTGTAGCGCAGGACTACAAGAAGGCTTTCGAATGGTATACGAAGGCAGCCGAACAGGGATATGCCGGTGCACAAAACAACCTTGGGGTCATGTATGAAAAGGGGCAAGGTGTAGCGAAGGACTACAAGAAGGCTTTCGAATGGTATACGAAGGCAGCCGAACAGGGGAATGCCTTTGCACAATACAACCTTGGGGTCATGTATGCCAACGGTCAAGGAGTGGAGCAGGACGACAAAAAAGCTGTTGAATTGTTCACAAGGGCTGCAGAACATGGGGACTCTGAGGCACAATATAACCTAGGTGTCATGTACGAAAATGGTGATGGGGTAAGAAAAAATATAAAAAAAGCTATGGAGTATTATGAAAATGCTTCTTTGCAAGGTGTGGAACCTGCTAAAGAAGCATTAGAAAGACTTAACGGAATAAAATGACTCAACTGATAAGGGTAAAAATATGAAAATTGAAATTGGAGAATCTTTGTTGCAGTCGTATTTAAAGAATGTAAAAGAGTGCATGCTGACTCAAACAAACTGGAAGACTGCGGCTTCGTGGAAAACAGAAAAATCTAATTTTGAAAAGGCAGAATACCTGTTCAACAGAATTCAAAATCATAACGATTTTTCTGATGTGTTTAAAAAGAGTTCGCTGGAACAGGCGTTAAAGCAGGCTGAGCTGGATGTTGTTGGGGTGAATAATGAAAAGCTGTATATGATTGAAGTTGCCTTTCATGAAAACGGTTTGCAATATGGTGGCCGCTTGGAGACTAAAGACAGGGTTTGCAAAAAGCTTTTGCGGGCATATTTAATAGGTCTTGCTTACTTTCAAAACTACAAATATGAAATTATTTTTGCATCCCCAAAAGTGAATCCTGCCACAGATGAAACTATTCGTGATTATTTTTCTGTTTTGAACAAGGATTTTTCTGATGATGAAAAAGTTGAATTCAAATACATTGCAAATGATGATTTTGAAAAAGAAATTTTAGTTCCCACAATTCAAGCGACTTTGGCTGATTCTGATTCTTCGGAATTGTTCTTGCGGAGTGTGAAAATGCTTGAATTATTCAATATGGTAAATTTGAGCAGTTCAATGACAACAAGAAGTTTTGGAAGCACACCTGCCGATTTGCCAACCCAAAGGCAAAATTATTCCTACATGCAGTCACCAAGCTTTGGTTCAAAAGATGCGACTCAATTTATGGTAAACGGTAGTCCTGCTGGCGGAAAGGGACCAACTGTATATGCAACCGTAAAGTATTATGTTGAATCGCATTCCGGCATTTCTTTTGGTGAACTGCAAAATGCATTCCCGGACAATATGGCAAGACCCGGATTTGGAAAGATGGTTCGCAGGTGGGAAGAAGTTACACCAAATGAATGGTCTGGAAGCCGCTTTAACAAGCATCCGATTTTTCTTTCTGACGGAACACGCATTGCTGTTTCTACGCAATGGAAGCCTGACAACATGCAAAGCTTTATTGTAGGGGCACAAAGGCTTGGTATTGAAATTAGGCCGCTTTCATAAATAAAAGTTGTTTCTTCTGCGACAAGCCTTGTCGCCTAAAAAGATTTTACTCGTTTGCAACGTTCTTGCCCACCAGCCTAGCCCCGATTGGAAGGGCCCGCCGCAGGCGGGTTGCCGAAGGCAATGGAGGCGGAAGCCGGAACCCTGGAAAGCGGGTAGAAATTGCATCCATGCAATTTCTACCCACAAGTTTCCTGCGGAAACTTGCAGTATTTTTTTCGCAAACAAATGACGCGCCCTCCATGGCGCTATTGGTTTTAGTGTGGTAGAAATTGCATGGAGTCTGGCCGGTCACGGAGTGCCGGACACAGTTTGAAATGGCCTGCCGCTCCGTAAAAAGAAAAAAAATCCTAATCAAACTCGCGGATAGCGCACACGGTTTGGCTGTTTCCGCCGCCTGTCCACTTTGATGGTGCGTAGATTCCGTCTTTGCCGAATATTACAACGCAATCCCATTCTTCTGCCCTTTGGGTGGATGATGTAAAGAAGATTTCCTGCCTTAGGCTGTCTCCTCCGCAAAGAGTTCTTGCTTCGTCCACGGTCTGCATTGCATCCTTTAGCTTTAGCATTTCGTTTGATGAAGGAACATACCAACCGTCTGCGAATGGGGTTGACCCTACCTTGCTTCCTTCTACGCCTGCGTAATTTTTTGCCCAGTAGAAGAGCGGGTATTTTGCAGGGTCGGAGGTGTCGTCTTTTTTGCCGTATTTTTTAAGCCAGGCTGATATTTGCTCGAGCGCATAAGAGCCGTCTTTGTGGTGGCCATATTTTAGCGGTAGCATGTCCACATGGGCTGCGGATGCGTCTTCCGTGCACCAGCATATATTGCCTGCTGACTTTATGATTTTTGGGCCTTTTGCGTCGCGGGTGATTAGGCTTCCAACAGTCCTTGCGTTTTTTAGGCCTATGCCAAGGGTGCGTTCTTTTCCGTCGTATGAGCAGTCTTTTCCCTTGTAGAAGATTACGGCTATGGCAGAGCTTGCTTCTTCTGCGGAAAGTTTTGTTCCCTTTTTGTAGGGCTTTGCGCTTCCGTCGCTAAAGACAATGTCTCCAACTGCTTTTGGTGCAGTCGGGGCTTTTGTTCCAATGTAGGATTTTGACGGGGAAAGTTTTGTTGCCCTGCTTTTTACGCTTGGGATTGGGAGTGTCTTTGGATCTGAGCCGCTGACGTTTGAAAGGCCGCTTATTTTTAGGAGCTTTTTGTCTGCGGTCTTGCTTGGTGCCTTTGCTGCAAATTCCCTGATGGCTATTACCTTTGAATTTTGCCAGCTCTTGTTTTCTTCCACAAGGCCGGAATTCCAGCTAAAGTCATAGGCGTAGGCGCACCAGTCTTTCTTTTCGCACTGGGAGATTGACCAATACTTTCCGCAAAGTCTTGTTCCTCCGCAAAGGGAGAGTGCTGCTTCTACCGTGGCCCTTGCCTCGTAGACTTTCTTGAGTTCCGCTATTGTTGGGGCATACCAGTTGGCCTCGTATTCTGTTCCGTAAACAGGAAGCTTTCTGTATTGGGCAAAATATTCAGCGGATTCAAAGACTGGGAATACGGTCTTATAGAATTCAAACCAGTCCTGGTTTTCTACCACTCTGGCACCGCCAATCTGTATTATTCCGCTTTCAGCTGTAATGACGTTTTCTTTTATAAAGTCGTAGAGCTTTTGCACCCCCTGGCTTCCGTCTTTTGTACGTGATGGCTGCAAAGATGCAACGTTCTGCCAGAATGCAACGTTTGTGTCCTTGCCCTGTGCGTAGAACCAAGGCATCATTTTGCGGTCGTTCTTGCCCACGTTTGCCCATTCCCCGCAGGCTGCAATGCCAAGTGCGCGTTCCTTGCCGTCATCTGAACATTCCTTTCCAACGTAGAAAATGACTGCAACCGCAGATTTTTTTTGTGAGTCGGAAAGTTGCAGGTTCTTTGCGTAGGGTTCAGCGCTGCCGTCGTTAAAGACAATGTCTCCAACCTTGCGCTTTTCCGTTGGGGCCTTGGAGCCTATGTAGCGTCCCTTTGCAGGTGTGTATTTTGCCTCTGCCTTTTTTGCTTCCTCTGCTTTAGCCGGGCTTCCTTCTGCAAATTCGCGGATAAAGTATGCCTGGCGTGAGTCGGTGGCCTTTGTTGTTAAAAGACCGTTTTCCTCGTTTATGTTGCTAACAGTCCACCATGTGCCGCCCTCTAGTTTTGATCCCCCGCATGATTCCAGTGCCGCATTCACCGTGGAAAGGACAGAATAGCTTCTTATGCGTGAGTCTTCCATTTTTGTGGGAATGTACCAGCCTGTAGCGTATCCGCTTCCTGCCGCATGGCTTTCTGCTAGGCTTGCGTAATTCTTTGCCATTGCAAATGCCGGGTATTTTGCTTCGTCATCCGTGTCGTCCCAGTCGCCATTGTTCCTGAAACTTTCTCCTATCTTTGCAAAGGCACCGCTTCCTGAACGCAACTTGTCTTCCAAAAGAGATGGAACGTAGCGGTATGCAAGGGTGGCATCTTGCGTGCAAAGCTTGATTTTTCCCTTTGACTGGCAAAGCCCTATGCCCAGAACCCGCCTTTTTCCGTCGTCGGAGCAGTCTTTTCCAACGTAGCAGACGACTGCAACCGCCGCTTTTTTCTGTGCAGGGGTAAGCTGTATGTTGCTTGCATAGGGAATTGAACTTCCGTCCGTAAAAACTATGTCTCCAATTTTGCGTTCTGCACTTGGAGCTTTTGTACCTATTGTTCCTTTTGATGGTGTTGAAGATGTTGCGGATGTTGAAGATGCCGCAGATGAAGAGCCTGCCTTTGCCACAGCCGATGTGCTTGTTGCAGCGCCAAATTCGCGTATGGCACAGATGTTTCTGTCCGAAGCAGGCTTTTTTCCTGTAAAGTTTAGCGAACCTGTTGCAAAGCCAAGCACTGATGCGCATATTTTTTCAAAGTCACTGGATTCGCTTGTGGGTTCCTGGGATGATGACATGTATTTTTGGTAGCCAAATTCACCGCCGCTTATACCTGTGGAGAGCAGTGCCCAGCTAATGTTGTCTATGGTGTCTTTTGCCTTAAAGAGTTTGAAAAGTTCTGCTGAAGATGGAAGGTACCAGCCGTCTGCGTATTCGGTTCCGCTTACGTTGCTGCCCTTTACCTGCGCATAGTTCTTTGCCCAGTAGAATGCCGGGTATTTTGACGGGTCAGAAGTGTCGTCTTTTTTGCCCCTGTCTTTTAGATAGCCTGCAATCTGCAAAAGGTTGTCGCTTCCGTCCCTGTCTCCAGAGAAGGTGTAGCCGCCGCTCTTTCCCTGTGAAGGACATTCAATTTCTTTAATTTCAACATTGTAGGCTGATGCGCTTTCTGAGCACCATGCAAGGCCACTTTTGTCGTGAATAAGACCCACTCCAAGTGTGCGCTGCCTGCCGTCGTTTGAGCAGTCGCTTCCCACGTAGAAAATAACTGCAACTGCCGCAGCCCCCTGAGCCTTAGTAAGCTTTAGGCCCTTTTTGTAGGGAGTTGCGCTTCCGTCCTTAAACACAATGTCGCCAACTGTCTTTTGAGCAGAGGGAGCTTTTGTTCCAAAATATCCTGATGATGCAACCGTGCTGTTTGAACTAGGCTTGCCCTGGTCTTTTGTTCCGCCCGCAGAAAGTGTGCTTCCTGCAAGGGTAACTGCTATTGCGAGCAAAAGAACCTTAAAAATTCGTCCTGACTTTTTACTGGCCATCAGTACCTCCGTTTGTTTAATTCTAGCATAGGGGTTTTCGTATCGCAATAAAATATTTTTTTTATCTTCTTCTTCTGGACGATGCTTTTTTATGTTCTACCATTTTCTTGCTTGGCTAATTCGACCGTCAGTGCCTTTGCGCCACCGCCGTTCCGGGGTTCCGCTATCGCTCCATTCCTTCGGAACGCTGCGCGCCCCTCCATGGCGGCGTATGACTAAAAAAAATCCATACAACAGACCCCGTCACCCTGAACTTGATTCAGGGTCTGTACCGCCATCCTTGGCTCTTTGTGTTTTGGCAATAAGGTGCAAAAAATCCCTCCGCAGGGCAGCCTGTTATACCGAACAACAAAGCCCTGTCACCCTGAACTTGATTCAGGGTCTGTACCGCCCATCCATGGCTCTTTATGTTTTGGCAATAAGGTGCAAAAAATCCATCCAACAAAGCCCCGTCACCCTGAACTTGATTCAGGGTCTGTACCGCCATCCGTGCGCTCTTTATCTGTTGCCAAGAAAGCCGCCGCTCCCAGAGCCTGTCGAAGGGACCTTTTTGCAAAAAAAAACGTCACCTGCAAAAGACCCGGGAATATTTTAAAGCAAGATTATCGGGCTGCCCGAAAATTACATGGTGCAATTTGTAAGCTTTTCCCTAGTACTCCGCTGAATAGTCAGAAGAAGCGTCCTCCAGAAACTGCCAGAATTCTTTTGTTACAACACCAGTCTGGGGTAGTCCCAACTTCTTTTGAACCTGCTTAACCGCAGCTTCCGTCTGCTTTCCAAAGTAACCGTCAATGTCTATCTTCTGCCCAAAGAAATTCACCAGCATGCTTTGCAGGTAAAAAACGTCGTCGCCAAAAACATGCTTTTTTTCAACTTTTAGCGTCCGAGAAAATTCTGGAATGTCAACATATTCGGCCTGTTTTTGTATGGCCCTGTCCACATTTCCAACGTGTATAACCGCAAGCGGCTTTTTTTCCATAAAAGGCGAATTGTCTTCTTCTGATTCCTCAAAATAAACTTTGTGAACTTCAAGCTTTCCATCGGTATAAAAGAGCGCAAATCCAATTCCGCCGCCTGCATACCAGGAGTAAACGTCGGAGATGGAGCTTTCCCCTTCCTTTGAATATGAAGTTGAGTCGCTTACCATAGGCACAAGGTACTTTGGAAGCGAGAGCAGGTGGTGCTCTTCGTCATTTGCAGACTCGTAGAGAAAGACCTCGTATGTGTCGCCCAAATCGTCCTGAATCAGCTTTCGGAACCTCCACTGGAAGAAAAGTGATTCGCTTGCAAACAAAGCCCCGGAAAAGAAAAGCAAGAAAACTGCCAAGAAGATTCTACGGTTCATAGGACACACCTCCGTCTTAAATTGCATCTTAATTCATTATAAATCATTATATTACAGACTCTAAAAAAATCAAACTAATTTGAACTTTTTGCCAATTAGTTTTTGCCAATAAACTTTTGCCAACAAAGTTTTGCCAACACCCCCTTTCCTGCTGCCAGTGCAAGCCCATACACCCTAGCAAGTGGGGGCTGTGCAGCAAGTGCGTGCGGTGTAACAGAAGGGTGGTTTTCACAAAATTTTGTGGTATAATGTTCATATAATCAATGTTCATTAGAAAAATAAAGATGAACGCATTAAAGTTACAGACTGCAACAGTGCTGTAATAGGAGCAAACCATGAATATTTTTAAGGAAATCTATATTGACGACGGACGGCTAACGATAAGCGACGAAGGAAGGGGCTTCCTCTTAAAAAACGCCTTCCTCTGGTTCCTTGTGCTTACTTTTGCCTTAAAGATTTGCAACGTGGCGGAAGTAGGGCCGAATGCAGCAGAAGTTGGTCTTTCCCGTGTGAACATCTGGTTCAGAAACCTCTTCCATTACAGCAAAGAAGTTGGCTATTCACCCTTCTGGTACAATTTAACCCGTATCTTTGGATACTTGTCTATGGCAGCTTGTGCCTTATGGGCTGGCCTTTTTGTGCGCGACATGATTCTTTCGGGGGGCTTTGACGGTGCTGGTACAGACAAAAACCTTGCGGCGAGCTTCTTCTTGTATGTGCTTGCAGCCATTGCTTTGGTTATTTTCCATTACTTGGTGGTAAACTACAGCCCAGTCCTTTTGCCCGGAAAAACAAAGCCTTCCCCGTCCTATCCTGCCTTCTACGTACTTTTATCCGTAGTTGCCTGGGGAAGCACGTCTTTTCATATTGCAGACATATTTGACGAAAAAACAAAGCTAAGGCGCATACTAATCGCTATATGCATGTTCCTTATGCTGGCAGGAATCATTAGCTGTACCCTTTGCGGCCTAAACTGGCTTACGGACATTGGCGGTGCAATACTGCTTGGCATATTGCTTCTTCTAATCTATTCTTTCTTCTTTTATTTATAGGACGGTAGCCTCCCACGCTCTACCATCCGCCTCTTGACTAACTCGACTGAACAATTCATTTCGTCACCGCCGTTCCGGGGTTCCGCCTTTCGGCTCCATTGCTTCGCAACCCGCTTGCGCGGGCCCCTCCATGGCGGCGTATGACTCAAAAAAATCCATCCGTGGATTTTTTTGAGTATCGCAGAATTGCTTTGCAATTCTGCGGGTTGCTAAGTCGCGCATCCGTGCGCTCTTTACGGGTGGGCAAGAAAGTGCAAAAAATCCCTCCATGGATTTTTTCCTATATTTACTTGACACATTTGCTAAAAAATGCTAATGTAATATAACATTTTAATATTCTTTAAGATGGAGCCTCGCAAACGGCTCCTTTTTTATTATTAGGCTCCGGTTTATTTTCGGGGCAGGGGTATTTTTTCGATTTGGAATATATTGCTGCAGACTCCATTCCTTATTTTACGGAAAGCTCGCGCATTGTAGAAGAAGCGGGTTGCCGTCTGATTGAACTTCAGGTTGTTCCCCAGGGGGGCAATGTGAATGTTACCGCCGTAATAGCGTCGCTTGACCCTAAAAAAGACATTGGCGTGTCGGACTGTTCAAAGGTTCAGCGTGCCCTTATGCCGGCTTTGATTGCTTTCCTTGGCAAAAGCGAGGACAATGTTTACATGAGCGTCTGTTCTCCGGGGCTTGAGCGTACGATTCGCAATGCCGCTGAATTTTCATTCTTTACAGGAAGGGAAGTTAAGGTTTGGGACAGACAGGTTGGCGACTGGGTTCCTGGAACCATCGAAAGTTCTGATACAGAACATCTTGTGTTAAAAACAAAGGAAGGTTCAAAAGACATTCCTTATTCAGATATTGCAAAGGCAAAATTTTTACATTAAAAGGGAGGCTTGATATGTCAGAAATGGCAGATGCAATCCGTGCGCTTTCTGCAGAGAAAGGAATCAGCGAGGATTCAATCAGGCAGACAATTGAGAACATGATTAAGGCGGCTTACAGGAAAACTTATCCTGCCGCTGGCGATAACTGCGTCGTTGAATTTGCAGATGACATGAGCGATGTCACTGTCTATGCCATGAAGACCGTTGTTGACGGTGTTTATGACCCTGCTACGGAAATAGAACTGGAAGAGGCCCGTAAGGTTGCAGATGATGCTGCTGTCGGCGACACAATGAAAGTTTTGGTAGACCCAAAGAATTTCGTCCGCGCATCCGTATCCGTTGGAAAGCAGAATGCACACCAGGCCCTTAACGAAAGCTTTAAGGACAACCTCTACAATGAATATAGGGATAAGGTTGGCCAGGTAATCATCGGCTACTACCAGAGGGAGCGCAACGGCAACATCTATGTGGACCTCGGAAAGGTTGAAGGTGTTCTTCCCCAGAAGTACCAGGCTCCTCACGAAAGCTACGAAAAGAACGAAAGAATCAGGTCTTATGTAAAGGAGATCCGCAAGAATTCCACCGGAATCCAGCTTATACTTAGCCGTACAGACCCAGAATTCGTAAAGAGAATCATAGAAGTTGAAGTTTCCGAAGTTAGCGACGGAATTGTTTCTATATACAAGGTTGTCCGCGAAGCTGGCTACAGGACAAAGATTGCGGTTACTTCCACCAAGGCAGACGTGGATCCGGTTGGTGCATGCGTAGGCCTTAAGGGTATGCGCATCCAGAACGTAATCCGTGAGCTTGGCGGCGAAAAGATAGACATCCTCCGCTATGACGATGATCCTCACGTCTTTATCAAGAACGCACTTTCACCTGCGGAAGTAAAGCGTGTCGTTATTTTGGATGCAGAAAAGAAAGAGGCTCTTGCCATTGTAGACGAAAGCCAGTTCTCCGTTGCAATCGGAAAGCAGGGACAGAACGTCCGTCTTGCAAACCGCCTTTGCGACTGGAGCATTGACGTTAAGACAGAAGAGCAGGCTGCAGAAATGGACCTTACGGAAACAGATACAAGAAAGGCTGCCGAGCAGCTCTTTGGCGGTACACAGGAATCTGCTCCGGAAGAGGAATACGAAGAAATTTCTACTATTGTCCAGCTTCCTGGTGTGGACAAGGCCGTTGCGGAAAAACTTGCCGCTGCCGGTATAGAAGACATTGAGCAGTTCATGGCTGCCTATGATGACGGTTCTGCAAGCAAGGTAGAAGGTGTTTCTGCCGAAGAAATAGAAGAAATCAACAGGATCATCAACGAGAATGTAGAATTTGTTGATGAATATGAAGATAACGCTGATTCTGCAGATGGGGATGGCGCAGAACCAGATGAATCTTCTTCTGGCGGGGAGCAGTAAGTTTCTGGACGCTAAGGCGTAGCCGGAAGGAACTTGAAAAGGAACAGGAGTAAGGAAAAAGGATTATATGGCTGAAGAAGAGAACAAGCCCAAAGCAGTATTGATTAAGAAAGAGAAGAACAGCGACTCAAAACCGGCACAGCCCAAAAAGAGGGTTTTTGTGGTAAAGCGTAAGTCTCCCGCAAGCCCATCCAGCCCGGCTGCTGTAAAAGAACAGAAGAAGGAAACCCCTTCTTCCGAAATCCAGAAGGAAAAATTGCCTTCAACCGAAGAGCAAAAGCCTAAGACTCCTCAAGTTCCGGCAGAAGTTCCTGCTGCATCCGCAAAGAAAGAAAGCGAGGAGCAGAAGCCGGCCCAGCAGCGTCCCCAGCGCACAACTTTTGAAATTGCAAGTGCCCGTCCAAACGTAAAGGCCGGAAACTTGAGCGGTCCTTCACGCGGACGCTACAATAACTACGGGCGTGGTAACGGTGGCTTTACCGGTACACAGGCTCGCGAAGGCTACCAGAACCGTGAGCGCGACAGAAACAATGGCGGCCAGGGCGGCGGCTACAACCGTGGCGGCTACAACAACGGCCAGGGCGGTGGCTACAACCGTGGCGGCTACAATAACGGCCAGGGCGGTGGCTACAACCGTGGCGGCTACAACAACGGTCAGGGCGGTGGCTACAACCGTGGCGGTTACAACAATAACGGCCAGGGTGGTGGCTACAACCGTGGTGGCTACAATAACAACGGTCAGGGCGGTGGCTTTAACCGTGGTGGCGGACAGGGTGGCTTTGGCTCAAGACCCGGTTTTGGCGGACAGGGTGGCGGCCGTCCATTTGGCGATGCTTCTTCCATGCAGGGCAACAAGGCTCCGGCAAAGAAGCAGTTCAAGGGAAAGAAGCAGGTCTACAACCGCAAGGATAAGGAAGACTTCTTTGACGAGGACGAGCTTTACCAGAACAAGAAGAAGGATTCTGTTCAGGCAAGCGTAGTTCCAGAAACAATAGATATTATGGAAACAATTTCTGTTTCCGATCTTGCCAAGAAGATGAACCTCAAGGCAAACGAGATTATTGCAAAGCTCATGTCCATGGGAATGATGGTAACAATCAACCAGAGCATAGACAGCGACACTGCTACAATTCTCGCGGAGGAATACAACTGTAAGGTTCACCTCGTAAGCCTTTACGACGAGACTGTAATCGAAAGCGAAAAGGGCGAGGATTCAACCGTACAGGTAAGGCCTCCTATCGTTACCGTAATGGGTCACGTTGACCACGGTAAGACAAAGACTTTGGACGCAATCCGCAATGCAAACGTTGCAGAAGGCGAAGCTGGCGGTATTACCCAGAAGATTGGTGCCTACCAGGTTACAACTCCAAAGGGAACTATTACCTTCCTTGATACTCCAGGTCACGAAGCATTTACCATGATGCGTGCCCGCGGTGCACAGATTACGGATATCGTAGTACTCGTTGTTGCCGCTGACGATGGTGTTATGCCCCAGACGCTTGAAGCTATCAACCACGCAAAGGATGCCAAAGTTCCGATTATCGTTGCAGTAAACAAAATCGATAAGCCCGATGCAAACCCAGACCGCGTAATGACTCAGCTTTCAGAGCACGGCCTTACACCGGAAGCATGGGGTGGCGACACTCAGTATGTAAATATTTCAGCCCTCAAGAGAGAGGGTATAGACGACCTTCTTGACGCAATTCTTATCCAGGCAGAAGTCCTTGAGCTTAAGGCCCAGTATGACTGCCGCGCAGAAGGTAAGGTTATTGAAAGCCGCATCGACCAGGGACGCGGTGTAGTTGCTACAGTTGTCGTAGAGCGCGGAACCCTCCGTACAGGTGATCCTTTCGTTGCAGGAATCTACTCTGGCCGTGTAAGGGCAATCTTTAACGACAAGGGTCAGAAGATAAAGGAAGCAACTCCTTCCATGCCAATCGAAGTGCTTGGTATTGAGTCCATGCCTAATGCAGGAGACCCATTCCAGGTTACAGAAAGCGAGCGCGATGCCCGTGACTTTGCCGCAAAGAGACAGGAACTCAAGCGCTTTGAAGCAGCAAAGGCTGTTAGAAGGACAAATGCAGAAACCCTTTACACAGACATTGCCAACAGCGAAGTTAAAGAATTCAAGGTCATCATCAAGGCTGACCTTCAGGGTTCTGCAGAAGCACTCAAGAATTCTTTGGAAAAGCTTTCCACAAAGGAAATCCGCCTTTCCGTAATCCATTCAAGTGCCGGTGCAATCAACGAAAGCGACGTTACGCTCGCCGCCGCTGACTCAAATGCAATCATCATTGCCTTCAACGTTCGTCCTACGCCAAAGGCAAAGGCCCTTGCAGATCAGGAAAAGGTAGAAATACGCAAGTACAACATCATCTACAAGTGTGTTGAAGAAATTCAGGCTGCAATGGAAGGTATGCTTCAGCCAGATACAAAGGAAGAAGTTACCGGTACCCTCGAAGTACGCAACACATTCCGTGTTCCAAAGATTGGTCTTATTGCAGGATGTTACGTTACGGACGGTATCATCAAAAAGACAAGCAGCGTAAACGTTATCCGCGACGGTGTTGTTAAGTTTACAGGCAAGGTTGCTTCTCTTAAGCACTTCAAGGACGATGTTAAGGAAGTCAAGTACGGCTTTGAATGTGGTCTTGGTATTGAAAACTGGCAGGACATTCAGGTTGGCGACCAGATAGAAGCCTTCGAATTTGTAGAGGTAAAGCGCAAGCTTGGAGATACCCTTGTAGACGAAAAGGCTGCTGCAGAAAAACGCGAGGCTGAACGCAGGGCTGCTGAAGAAAGAAAGGCTGCCGAGGCAAAGGCCCAGTATGAAGCTGAACAGGCTGCTGCAAAAGAAGCCGGTAAAGCAAAGAAAGCAGAAGAAGCCGCAAGGCGTGAAGGGGCAGGTGAATAGTCATGGGACAGTACAGATTGGTACGGCTTGGAGAACAGCTTAAGTCAGAAATCTCCAACATGATTATCCGCCACGAAATAAAGGATCCCCGCGTAAATGAATTCCTTACGATTCATCGTGTGGACGTTGCGGGTGATCTTGCCTATGCAAAAGTTTACGTTTCTTCTTTTATGGATGAAAATTCCGTTAAACGCGGAGTGCAGGGCTTGCAAAGTGCGGCCGGATTCATACAGTCATCCATAGCAAAGAAGCTTACCATCTATAAATTTCCAAAACTTACCTTTATTGCCGATTCAAGCATAAAGGATGGCTACGAAATGGTGCAGAAGCTCAACGCCTTGGAAAAAGAAGAGGCGGCTTTGGCATCAGAGTCTCCGGCGGAAAACAGCGCACAGTCAAGCGATGAAGAAGAATAAAGACGCATCTTTTGATTTGCCTTCGGGGGTTTTGCCTTACTGCAAAAAAAGTGGGCTTACAAGCTTTTCTTCTCTTTCGGTAATAAAAAAATCCCTTGGCACGTCAAAGGTTGGTCATACGGGTACACTCGATTCATTTGCGGACGGCCTACTGATAGTCCTCTGCGGAAACCTTACCCATCTTGTAGAGCATGTAACATCATTTACAAAAACATATCTTGCCCTTGTCTGCTTTGGAAAAGAAACAGATACCCTTGACCCTACAGGGCAGATTTTAAAGACTTTGCCACCCCCATCAAAGCAAGAGGTGGAAGAAGCATTGCCTAAGTTTACGGGTCCACTTTTACAGACACCTCCAGCCTACAGCGCGCTTCATGTGGACGGAAAAAGAGCCAGCGACCTTGTGCGTAGCGGCCAAGAAGTTCACCTTGAACCCAGGCAGATTTTTGTTTACAAGAACACTCTGATTGATTTTCTTGAGCCGTCAGAGTCAGATCCGTGTGCATACGCCCTTCTTGAAATTTCATGCTCAAAGGGAACCTACATTCGATCCCTTGCCCGCGACATAGCTTCTTCCCTGAAAAGCTGTGCCCATCTTGTGGCATTGCGGCGTACACAGGTTGGCCCTTTTAAGATAGAAGAATCTGCCTTTTACAAGGACATTAAGCCTCTTACGATTCAAAATGCCCTGCAGGACTTAAAGAATATGCAGGTTCAGGATTTTGGCGCTAAAAAAGAAAAGAAGCCTGTTTCCGAACAAGAGATAAAGGAAGTCCGCTCCCATTTTTTAGCTTTTACGCCTTCCCTTGCACAAAAATGCTCTCTTTCTCCTCTTGTGCTAAAGAATGAATTTGAGCGCTATTTTATGAACGGAAGGCCTTTAAAGAAGTCTATGCTTTTGCCTTTCGCGGGTAATGATTCTTCTGCCCAGGGCAATGCTGAAGAAGCGGCAGTTTTTTACCCAGACAATTCGTTTGCCGGGGTCGTAAGCCTTCCTTCAAAAAAATCAGACAAATACAGCTACGGCTTTGTGGTTCAGAAGAAAAAAAAGGAATTCCGAACGTTTTCCTGGCAGGACATTATTTTGCACAAATTTCCGCTTGAATGGCTTTGCAAGGGTACAGCCCTTTCCGTTGGAAGCTTTGACGGTGTTCACAAGGGGCACAAGGCCATACTTGAAAGGCTTCTTGCCAAGGATGATTTTGTGCGCGGCTGCGTAACATTCACGTCACCCGCCAAGACAGACCCTTCTTTTTCCGGCGAGCTTTCTTCTGTTGAACAAAAGAAACAAATTTTTTCGGATATGGGCCTTGATTTTGCCATAGTCATTGACTTTTCTCCCGAATTCAGTAAAATAGAAGGAACTTCTTTTATCCATACGCTTTCTGATGAATGTGGAATGCGCTTTATTGCGGAAGGGCAGGATTTTTGCTGCGGATACAAAGGTGCCTTTAAGATGAATGACCTTGCCTCTCTTTGCAGGTCAGAGGGAATCGAGTGCGCCCTTGTGCCGGATGTTTTGCTTGAAGGTTCGCGCATAAGTTCCAGCAGAATCAGGGATGCTGTTCAAAAGGCGGAGTTTGACCTTGCCCTCAGGATGACAGGCCGCCCCTTTGCATACGACTGCACGGGCCTTGAATGGAAGGAAGAAAATGGCTCTTTTTGGGCAAGTACTTTTTCGCGGCAGGTTTTGCCTGTGGACGGAAAGTACGGTGTAACAGTTGAATTAACTGCCGCTGCAGAAGATTCGGTGGAATTGAATGCGGCTGCGTTAACGACCCTGCATGCGGAGTGTGCCGTTGCAAAAGGAAGGATTTCTCTTTCCATGCCGTCAGCAAATTTTGCTTCAAGGGTCAAAAAAATTATTTTTTAGGAGTAAGTAATGGCACTTACAAAAGAAACGACATCTTCTGTCGTATCAAAGTTCGGTGAAAATGCATCTGACACCGGCAACACAAAAGTTCAGATTGCACTGCTTACAGAGAGAATCAAACAGCTGACCGCTCACTGCAAACAGTTCCCTAAGGATACAACCGCTTCCAGAAGCCTTCTTAAGGTTGTTGGACAGAGGCGCAAGATGCTCCGTTACATGCAGCGCGTAAATCTCGAAGGTTACCGCGCACTCATTAAGGAACTCGGAATCCGTAAGTAAACCAAAATATGGCAGCAACAATCCTTTGTGGATAAGCTGCCGTTTTTTGTTTAAAGGCAAGGGCTTTGTTCCTTGCGCCGGGGCTTCCGGCTGTTCAAACGGAGGCTCCTTGGGTTCATCCTAAAAAAATGAATCCTAAAAAAAAGAATCAAAAGAAGGATACAATGGTACAAAGAGTAACAAAAAAAATCGGCGACAGCGAGCTGATTCTTGAAACAGGAAAAATTGGAAAACAGGCTAACGGTTGTGTTTATGCCCAGTACGGTGGAACTGCCATTATTGCGACCATCTGCGCTTCTAGCGAAGTAAAGGAAGGCCTTGATTTTGTTCCCGTAACAGTTGACTATAATGAAAAATTCTATGCAGCCGGAAAAATCCCCGGTGGTTTTGTAAAGAGGGAAGGTCGCCCCAAGGACAAGGAAATTCTTGTAAGCCGCCTTATTGACCGCCCTATGCGCCCACTTTTTGAACCTTCATTCGGACGCGAACTTCAGATTGTTCCAACATGTGTTTCTGTAGACGGCGTTAACCCACCGGACATTCTTGCAGTAATTGCATCATCTGCTGCAGTTACAATAAGCGACATTCCTTTCCACGGACCGGTTGCAGGCGTACGCGTAATCTACATCAACGGTGAGTATATTCTTAACCCAACATACGACCAGATTGAAAAGGCCCAGCTTGAAATTGTTGTTGCCGGTACAAAAGACGGCTTTACAATGGTAGAAGGCGGTGCAAAGGAAGCCACAGAAGACGTAATGCTTGGAGCTCTTGAAAAGGCCCAGGAATTTATCCGCGACATGTGTGTGCTTCAGGAAGAGCTTCAGAAGCTTGCAGGCAAGGAAAAACTTCCGCTTGCTCCTCTTAACATTAAGCTTGACAATGAAGAAGCAATCAAAAACGAGGCTATTCCTCTTATGCAGGAAGCATGCTTCCTTAAGGGAAAGATGGCCCGCTCAAGCGCAGTAAAAGAAGTAAAGGCAAAGGTTGCCGCAAACCATGCAGAGCAGCTTGAGGATGAAACTCAGAAGAAGCTTTTTGACGCTTTGTTTGACGACATCCAGTACAACCTCCTTCGCTCAAGCATCCTTGACAAGGGCCTTCGCATTGACGGACGCGGAACAGAAGACATCCGCCCCATTACATGCGAAGTAAACGTTTTGCCACGCCCACACGGAAGTGCCTTGTTCACACGCGGTGAAACACAGTCTCTCGCAGTTACCACATTGGGTACTGCAATGGACGAACAGGTTTATGACGACATTGAAGGCGACCGCAGCGAAAACTTTATCCTGCACTACAACTTCCCGCCTTATTCTGTTGGTGAAGTTGGAAAGCTTACGACTGGCCGCCGCGAAATTGGCCACGGAAACCTTGCCCGCCGCTCACTTGCACCAATGATTCCTTCCCGCGAGGAATTCCCTTATACAATCCGTGTTGTCTCTGAGATCATGGAGTCTAACGGTTCTTCTTCACAGGCTTCTACATGCGGTGGATGTCTTTCTCTCTTGGCAGCCGGTGTTCCTATGAAGAAGATGGTTGCTGGTATTGCAATGGGTCTTATTACAGACGGACCTCAGTACAAGAAGTACGCTATCCTTTCAGACATTCTTGGCGAAGAAGACCACTTGGGAGACATGGACTTTAAGGTAGCCGGTACACGCGACGGAATTACAGGATTCCAGATGGACATTAAGATTGCCGGTGTTTCCATGGACATAATGAAGAAGGCTCTTGACCAGGCAAAGAGGGGACGCAACCACATCCTTGACATAATGGAACAGTGCATCAACAAGCCTCAGCCAATCAGCGCATACGCTCCTAAGATTGACAGCCTCAAGATTCCTGTAGACAAGATTGGCGCTCTTATTGGACCAGGCGGAAAGAATGTAAAGGCTCTCTGCTCACAGTACGCAGTTACAATCAATACTGATGACGACGGAACCGTTACAATCTACGGAAAGACAGGAAAGGCAACTGATGCGGCTAAGGCAGCAGTCAAGGCTATCTGTGAAGATCCGGAGCCAGGTACAATCTACAACGGAACCGTTAAGAGAATCATGGACTTTGGTGCCTTTGTTGAAATTCTTCCAGGAAAAGAAGGTCTTTGCCACATTTCAAAGCTTTCTAGAAGCCGCGTAGAAAAGGTAACTGATGTTCTTAAGGAAGGACAGCAGATTCCTGTAAAGCTTCTTGAAGTGGACAAGATGGGAAGGCTTAACCTTTCTTACATTGACGCTTTGGAAGCACAGTCCAAGTAAATTGTAATCTAAAAGTGTTCTCTCCAGCGTCCCTCGAAAGGCAAGCCTAGCCGGGATTGGAGGGGGCGATGTGATAAAAATTGCGTCCGTGCAATTTTTATCACACAGTTTTCTTACGAAAACTGCATCAATTTACAGCAAACAAATGACGCGCCCTCCCTGGCGCTGCTTGTTTGACGGAAAAATGATAAGAACAGTAATCTATAGGGATATGCTCCAGAAATAAAAAATCATGGTTAAAAAACTTCTTAAGAACAACGTAACCCTTTTAGTTCAGCAGATGAAAGGCTGCAAGAGCGCAAGCATAGGCTTTTATTTTACCGTTGGAAGCCGCCTGGAAAAAGAAGGGGAATACGGAATAAGCCACTTTACGGAGCACATGCTTTTTAAGGGAACGTCTACCCTTACAACCCACCAGATAGCCTGCACCTTTGACAGAATGGGAGCTTACGTAAATGCCTTTACCGAGAGGGAAGACGTTTGCCTTTATTCAACACTGCCAGCTTCAAATAAAAACCTTAAGACCGCACTTGGCATGATGTGCGCAATGGCCAGTGACTGCACCTTTCCCCAGAATGAATTTGAAATGGAAAGAAACGTTGTGCTAAGCGAAATTTCTGCCGTACTTGATGATGACGAAGAGTCTGCAATTGACTGCCTTGCAGCATCCCTGTGGCACGACGGGGACTTGGGGCGTACCATTACCGGTACTGCGGAAGACGTGCTTGCAATTACGCGTGAACAGATGGCGGTTTGGTATGCCAAGTATTTTGTTCACGGGGAACTTACCGTAGCTGCGGCCGGAAACATTGACGAGGATATTCTTGTAAGCGAGCTTGAAAAGCTTCCCATGCACCAAAAGCCCTTAAACTATCCATACGAATGCCGCTTTGAAAAGAACAACGTGTGGCACCCGGGAGTTAATCTTGTAAAGGCGGACTTTAACCGGGTTCAAGTTTTTCTGATGTTCCCCTACAAAATGCCGCTTGACGAAAAAAAATACTACACGCTTTCTGTTTTTAATTCCCTTGCTGGCGACACCATGAGTAGCCGTCTCTTTGAGTCTTTAAGGGAACAGAGCGGTCTTTGCTATACGGTCTACAGCTTTTTTACTATTTATGAAGACGAGGCCTTTTGGGGAGCCTATGCTTCCTGCGAAAAGGACAAGGCTGTTCAGGTTGTGCAGAAGCTTTTGGATGAGATAGAAAAGCTTAAGTCTTCTCCGATTATGCTTCAGGAAATAAATGATTCCATTGAGCATCTTTGCGGGGAGGAGACCCTTGCAAGCCAGGACAGTGAATACATTATGAAGAGGCTTGAGCGGAATCATCTAATGGGATTCACTAACTGGGAATCTGATGCTATAATAAAGAAGGTTGCTTCCGTAACGCATGCGGAAATCCATTCCCTTGTGGACGAGCTTTTTGACTATTCAAAGAGGAATGTTTTGGTTTACGGAGCGTCACTCAATTCAAGGCAAAAAAAGGAAATTCTATGTCTGACAAAAGAAACACAGTCAAAGTAAAGTGCGTTGCATCCGAAGGTGCGCTTCTTCCTGTTTACAAAACAAGCGGGGCTGCCGGTGCTGACGTTTGCGCTTTTTTAAAAGAAGATATCGTAATTCATCATGGTGAATACACACTTGTTCCAACCGGACTTTTTTTTGAGATTCCAGAAGGCTACGAGATTCAGGTTAGGCCAAGGAGCGGGCTTGCATTCAAGAACGGCGTTACAGTGCTGAACACTCCGGGCACGATAGACAGCGACTACCGTGGCGAACTCAAGGTTCTGCTTGTAAACCTTGGCAAAGAGGATTTTACCGTAAAAAGTGGGGACCGCATTGCCCAGATTATACTTGCTCCTGTTACTCAGGCGGATTTTGTTCAGGCCCAGTTTCTTTCCCGGACAGAGCGCGGTGAAGGCGGCTTTGGCAGCACGGGGGTTCATGCTTAAGGATGAGTAAGGACTTTGTGCAGGAAAAGCTTTTGTTTGGCAAATCTGCGGGCAAAAAAAAGATTCTTCCCATAGTGACAGAGCTGCTGGGGAAGGTATTTTCTTTTTCCTTCTACCGTGCATACCTGGTCTTTCGCCTTAACCATCTTAGGAAAGGCAGCAATCAGGAAAAAATCTCTTTGTATGAAGAGAAACTTGCTGATTATGACTATATAAAGACGAATGTCCTTACCAAATATTTTTCAAAGGAACTTTTCATTTATTTTTTTATCTGCTTCCTTTTTTTCTTTGTGGTCTTTTTTGTAAACCAGATTCTTCTTCTTGCAGAAACAATCCTCCGTATGAGGGTTCCTGTTGCTTCTGTAATACAGCTGATTATCTACTGCCTACCCGGTGTTATTGCCCAGTCTTCACCATTTGCAACGCTTGTGGGCTTTTTGATGTGCCTTGGTCGCATGGTAACGGACAACGAGATTCTTATTCTTAGGGCAAGCGGTCAGCGTTATGTGGTAATCCTTAAGCCGGTAATCATAATAGGGCTTCTTATTTCTGTCTTTAGCTTTGTGATGAATGACTACTTTCTTCCTTTGGGCACGCTAAACTACAACAAGATGAGGCGAAAGATTGTAGCTTCAAACCCGGCCGTAGAGCTTGAAAGTAACTCCATAAAGAAGATGACAAACTCTGTCTTTGTAATAGGAGACGTGGAGGGTACTTCCGTAAGCGACCTTGTTCTTTTTGACATGGATTCAAACACGCAGCGGGTTATCATATCGGGAAAGTCCAATGTTAAGAAGTCTTCGGACAAGGGGGTAATCATGTCCATGGACTTGAATGATACCCTTGTCTATCTTTTGGACAACCAGCACCCCAAGAATTACGATGTTATAGAAGCAGAATCCATGCACTTGAACATCTTTGAAGATACGATTATTGAAGCTACAGGAGCAATTGCGCCTAGGGAAATGACAAGCTATGACCTTGTTAAGACAATAAAAGAAATGGAAGGGCAGGAAGGCGTTACCAAGAAAAAGATGAACAGATACAAGCTTGAATTCAACAAAAAATTTTCGGTTCCCTTTGGCTCAATCTTCTTTGCACTTTTGGCTTTTCCACTTGCACTTGTCTTTGGCAAGAAGGACGGGCAGACTCTTGGCCTTATTTTTGGAATAATTATCTCCGTCTTGTACTGGGCCGCGACTATTATAGGACAGATGTTCGGCTTGCGCGGTGGCTACAGCGGTTTCTGGATGATGTGGACTCCAAACTTTGTGATTGGACTTTTTGGCATACACTTGTACTTGAGGCTTAGAAAAAAATGAAGCTTGTTTTTTACATGTACAAAAAATTCTTTACGATTTTTTTAGGCTCGCTTTTTTTCTTTGTGCTTGTACTCTGCCTTACAGATCTTTTTATGAACCTGTGGGACTACATTTCAAAGAATGCCAAGCTTACAGAAGTTTGCAAGATTTTGCTTTATTACGTTCCAAAGTCGGTCTGGTATTCTGTTCCAATAGCGGTGCTTTTTTCTACAGCCTATATGCTTAGCGACCTTTACGCAAAGAATGAGCTTCTTGCAGTTTTTGCTTCCGGTGTTTCTTTGTTCCGCTTTTCTGCTCCTCTTTTACTTGTTTCGCTTGCTATGAGCTTTGGGCTCTTCTTTTTTGAAGACAACCTTGTTGTTCCTACTTACGCAAAAAAGGTAAAGATGCAGGAGTTTGTCCTTCACAAGGAAAAGTCGCTTAACAATGACAACATAGTGGTAATGTCGCAGGGGGGAAGGATAGTCTGGAAGGCTGCAAGTTACAACGAAGAGGGCATGACCCTTGCAAACCTTTACATCCTCTTTAGAAATGATGACAAAAGCTTTGACTGCCTTATCTATGCACCTTTTGCCATTTGGGGAGAGACCGTTTGGCTGCTTCCGGATGCAACCCTTTACAAAAAGAACGGGGATTCAGGTTTTGTTGCCCTTAGCCCGGACGACAGCCATCTTTCCCTGCTAACAGAACCGCCTCAGACTTTCCGCAACAATACCGTCAATGTAGAGACCGTAAACACAAGGGAAGCACGCGAATACATTGCCCACCTGGAAAGGGCTGGACTTCCCAGCGGAGAGGCAAGGTCTCTTTACTACAAGAAGTATTCATTCCCCTTTGTAGTCTTTATAGTAGTGTTCCTTGCGGTAGGTCTTAGCGGAAAAACCAGAAAGAACGTCCTTATCATAAGCCTTGCCCTCTGTGTCTCTGCTGCCGTACTCTTCTATATAATACAGATGATAACCATGCTCATGGCAAGGTTTGGAGCAATTCCTCCGCTTACGGGTGCCTGGGTTCCTGTATTCCTCTTTATAGCCATAAGCTGTCTATTGCTAAAGTATGCTAAGACATGATATTTTAGGAAAGATATATGATAGAACATTTTTTTGAAATTGAAAGCGAAGATAAAAGCTGCCGCGCAAGAACCGGTGTGATTCACCTTCCGCATGGAGACGTACATACTCCTGTTTTTATGCCTGTTGGAACAAAGGGTACCGTAAAGGCAGTAGACAAGGATTCTCTTGATGAAATTGGCTTTGAGATAATACTTGCCAACACTTACCACATGTATTTGCGCCCCGGTGCTGACTTGGTTCAGGAGGCTGGTGGGCTCCACGGCTTTACAAAGTGGAACAAGAATTTTCTTACTGATTCTGGTGGATTCCAGGTATTTTCTCTTTCTGCCTTGCGCAAAATCAAGGAAGAAGGTGTTACTTTCCGAAGCGACATAGACGGAAGCAAGCATTTGTTTACCCCGGAAAACGTTGTGCAAACCCAGGTAAAGCTTAACAGCGACATACAGATGCAGCTTGACGTTTGCACGGAATACGGAGTGGACAAAAAGCAGGCGGAAAAGGACCTCCGCATAACAAGTGATTGGGCAGTTCGCGCCCACAAGGAATGGCTTTTGCACAGGGAGCAGGGCTACAAGGGTGCTTTCTTTCCTATTGTACAGGGCAATTTTTTTGAAGACCTTAGAAAGCAGAGCGCGGAATTTGTTGCATCCCTTGACACACCGGGCATTGCAATCGGCGGACTTAGCGTAGGGGAGCCAGCGGAGGAATTCAACTCGATGCTTTCCTATACGGCGGCCCTTTTGCCAAAGGAAAAGCCCCTTTACGTTATGGGAATTGGAACGCCACAGTACATCCTTCAGGCTGTGGAATACGGAGTGGACATGTTTGACTGCGTTCAGCCAACGCGAATTGCCCGCCACGGGCTGTATTTTACCCACCACGGCATGCTTAGCATAAAGCAGAAGCGCTTTGAGCATGATTTTTCCCCGGTGGACAGCCAGTGCGACTGCAAAGTGTGCAGAACTTACTCCAGGGCATACCTTAGGCATATCTTCCGCGAGCAGGAAATCCTTTCTTCCATGCTTGCAAGCTACCACAACCTCTACTTTTTGCACCGCTTTGTAAAAGAAATTCGTGAATCAATCGTCCAGGGCCGATATTTACAGTACAAAGAAAATTTTTTGCAACAATTTCAGTCAAATGCTGTTTAAGTTGAATAGAGGACGGAATTCAGTATGAATAAGATTTTTTTATTGGTTTTATTGGCATTTTCTCTATGCACATTTGTTTTTCCGGCAGAAGCAGATGATCAGGCTTTGCTGGATGCAGTAAGCGAACTCCAGGCTCAGGCAGAAGCTGAGGAAGAGGAAAGCGAGTTTGTATATCCAAACAGGGAAAAAATCTTTCCAGATGCAAAGCGCCCCAAATCATACAGTGCGGAGCAGATAGACGAAGCCCTGCAGAAGAACATAGACCATGCTACGGATGAATATGTAAAATCAACCGAGGATGCATTTAAATTTGGACTTGAAAGCAAGATTGTGGAAATCCTCCAGGAAATTAAGGACAATAAGGATCCCCGCTTTGTAAACGCCGTATACGATTTGTTCCAGGAAACAAAGAGCAACGGTGTCCGCGAGAAGATTCTTAACTATTTTGCTGCTTTGGAAGACCCCTGCCTTGAGGACTATGCCGTAGACATTGTAAATGACCCCTACGGAAAGAAGTCAAATCTGGTGGAGGCTTCATTCAATTACGTTTCAAAGGTAAAGAGCCAGAGTGCCTTGCCTGGACTTGTAGAAATCATTGCAAAGGAAGAAGAGGAATTCTTTCTAAAAGCCCTTGTTGCCATTGGAGAAGTTGGCGGAAGTGACGAAGCCCGCTTTTTGGCACAGTTTATGGAAAGGGCAGACCTTAACCTTCCGGAGAGACAGGCCCTTGTAAAGGTTTTGGGAAAGCTTAAGGCTGTTGAAACCTACGATAAAATGGCTTCCCTTGCGGAAGATCAGAACGAAAATTCCCACGTAAGAATGTACTGCGCAGAGGCTATTGGCCAGATGGGTAAAGCGGAGGCAGAGGACCTTCTTATAGACCTCTATGAAGATGAAGACCCAAATTTCCGTGCATACGTAATAAAGGGACTTTCAAACTTTAGCGATGACCGTGCCCACAAGGTTATTGAACAGGCCTTGCGCGACTCCCATTACAAAGTCCGCCTTGAAGCCATTTCCACAGTGGAAAAGCAGGGCATTTCATCCGCAGTTCCATACCTTGTTTACCGCTGCAAAGACACCAAGGAAGAGAAGGTTGTTCGCGACAAATGCTGCAAGGTTCTTGCAAAACTTAACAGTTCAGAAGGAAATGAATACCTTATTGGCGTTCTAAAAGACCCCAAGGCTTCCGACGTGCACAAGGCTCAGGTTGCAGCAGCCCTTTTGGAAAACGGAAACGGCATTTCAGACGTTATGGAGCTTGCAAAAAGCACTTTGCAGAACGGAAAGCATCTTAGCCTACGCTATGCCTTGGGAAAGGAATTTGCCAAGTACGGCAGCCCCGAATTTGCAGAACTTTGCGCCCAGTACATAGAAAGCACCGATCCTGCCACCCAGGGAACAGGGCTAGACATCTTTGCAAAGGGCAAGTATTCATCCGTAATGCAGGCAGTCCGTGACTTGGCCCAGCCAGCCTATGACGAAGCTGCGGAAAAAGAGGCCAGGGAAAAGGCCCTGCTTGAAGGCGATGAATCCAATGCAAAGCCAGACGCTACAGAAAAGAAAAAAACGCGCGTTGTGAACCAAAATTCACGCAAGGCAAAAAAAATATTGGATTATATTGGCGGTTAATTAGAATGAAAAACGTTATGCTATCTCCATCCCTCCTTTCTGCGGATTTTGCCAATCTGGGAGGGGAACTCCTTAAAATTGAGCAGAATGGCGGTTCTCTAGTCCACATTGACGTTATGGACGGCCATTTTGTTCCTCCGGTTTCCTATGGGCAGCCGGTAATTACTTCAATAAGAAAGTGCACAAAGCTGCCCTTCGACGTTCATCTTATGGTGGAAAAGCCAGAACAGAGCATTCCTTCTTTTATAGATGCTGGTGCTGACTACGTTACCTTCCACATGGAAGCCACAAACCATGCCGATTTGTGCCTAGATTTAATCCACAAAGCCGGAAAAAAGGCCGGAATTGCAATTTGCCCAGCCACTCCCATTGGCGTAATGGAGCATTTGCTGCCTTTTGCAGACCTCGTGCTTGTTATGACGGTAAATCCCGGTTTTGGGGGACAAAAACTTATTCCATATACGGTTCAAAAAGTTCGCGCTCTTGCCGATATACAAAGGGAGAAGGGGTATAAATTCCTTATTTCCGTAGACGGAGGCATAAATCCGTCCACTGTAAATTCGGTTTTGGAAGCGGGAACAGACATTGTCGTTTCCGGCTCCTCGTTTTTTTCGGGGGAATTAAAATGGGAAAGACAAATACCATCAGGACTTTCGCGGCCGTAGCGCTTTTTGCTTGCTTGCATGCGCCATTACCGGCAGCAGATGGCACTTTTGAGGGCAATGCATTTGCCAACAATAAAATAGAATCAAGGGAACAGGGACTTGAAGCCTTTAGGATAAAGGACTGGGCAAGTTCCATCGTCTTTTTACGACAGGCTGTTTCGGTTCCGGCTTATTCTACTGCCAACACCTGGTACATGCTCATCATGAGCGAAATGTATGCGGGAGAATTTTCCGCTGCGGTAAACGACTGCGACAAATTCCTTGCAGATTTTAAGGATGATCCGCTTTGCACTGCCGTCCAGTACCAGAAGGGCAGGGGACTCCACTACCTTTCCAGAAACGACAGTGCGGTTCTTGTGCTTAGCGACTTCTGCCACAACAATCCAAATGATCCCATGTTTGCATCCGCCCTTTATTGGATTGCAGAATGTTTCTACGAAGATTGTGACTATGCCACGGCTGAACCTCTTTACGAGCGCGTGGTAAATGAATTCCCAACTGATGCAAAGGTTCCAGACGCAAAATTCCGCCTGGAAGAGATAAAGCAGTACGGCAGGGAAGAAAAACTCATGTATCTTTTAAAGATGACAGGGGAGGAATTCCTTAGTTCAAGGGAAAACTACGAGCGCCAACTTAGGGAATACCAGACTCAGGACATGATAGGCCTTAGAAGCCAGCTTGGTGACGCCCAAAAAAGGATAAAGGAACTGGAAAGCCAGTCTTCCAAGAGTGAACTTGAGGCAAGACAGTCACGCGACCAGACATACGGAAACGACCCTTATAGCAACAAGGGTGTTGCGGACGAAGACCTTGCGGCATTAAAGGCAAAGGCTGCATTCCTAGAAAGAGTCCTTGAAAGAAAGGAATCAGAAAGCCAGAAGCGCCCGGAGTAGACCTATGAAAATTGCAACTTTCTTTAGAAAACCGCTCACAAGACGCGTAATGCTGCCACTTATCCTCCTTGCACTGCCTTTTTCCCTATTTGCAAAGGATGAAGCAAGCTACAACGTGGACGACTACACCGGCTGGGCCTACAAAAAAGACTCGTCTTTTTCAGTTTCTGAAGGCAAGCTAAAGCTTTCTGTAAAACAGGGGACTGGTTCATTCTGCATCTATGCCATAAACGAAAAGGGAAGCGAAATACCCCTTTTGTCTGCATACGATTCGTTCAGCTCAAACCATTTTGGCGTAAGAATCGGAAAGCACGAGTACAACCTTAACCGTGAGTCCGGCGTTGTGTGCCAGTCGCGCAGAACCCCCTACGGTGCACAGCTTTCCTATACAATAAAGAAGCAGGGAATTGTCGTAATAGACTTTACTTTTATGCCGTCAGATTCGTCTTCCACAGTGGCAGACGTTCTTCGTGTAAGCGCCTACCTTGTTAACCTTGGAAAGAAGAAGCAGACCTTTAGCCTTAAGGGCATGTTCGACACCGTCTTGGGGGAGCCATCAGGAAATCATTTTATGACGGCTACAAACGACCAGATAGACAAGGAAGTGCAGTTTGACTCAATGAATGAAGAAAAATGGATCTGCTCTACAAACGGCGAGACATCCGTGCAGTTTTTGCTCAAGGGCAAGGGAATTAACCCTACGCACGAGGTAACCCTTTCCAACAAGGACACACTTTCTAAAAATTCATGGGTTCCATCCGTAAAGACTTCAAGAAGCTTTAACTCTGTCCTTTCCTACAACAATTCAGCCCTTTGCGTAAACTGGCCGGAAATTCAGCTGGAAAAGAACGATTCAAAGGTAATAACCTTCTATATTTCCGTTGGAACAGACTCTGAAGCTCCAGCCGGAGACGAATTCCTTTCAGCACTGGAAGAGGGACGCACTGTCCTTCATGAATGTGAACCAAAGGACTTCTCAGACCTCTTTGCCGGTGTGGAAGAGGAAAAAAAGGTCAAGAAACCACGCAAAGACGCTCTTGGAGCAAAGTGGTGGGTTGGAATGCCCAACATAGCCTCTTACTATGAAGAAGAAGAGGAAGACGAAGAAGGTTTGGACGCAGACGGTTATGCAGAAGCAAGCAAAACATCCGCAGAAAATGCTTCTTTGGAAAGCGCCAAGGCCGCAAAAGAGGCAAAAGCCGCACAAAATGCAAAATCATCCTCAAAATCAAAGGCAAAAGACGAGCCAATCGTCATAACAGAGGAACAGCTGGACACAAAATACATCCATAACCTCATCAACTACATAAAATCGCTGGAAAATGACAGCGAACTTATTGACCAAGAAGAGTTAAATCGTTTAAATAAGGAGTTGGACGCAATTTTAGAAAAAATCCGGAGTATGAATTAATAATGAAGCGCACCGTATTGGACGAAGCAAGGACTCTTATGCGCAGGCGGAAATTCCACTATGCCATAACCCTTTTGGAATCACATTCTGCAAACTATAAGGGAAGCTTTGAATTTTATCTTGCACTCGGCACATCCTGTCTTTATGTAGGGGACGAGGGCAATGCTGTAAAATACTATGACCTTGCGCGCGAAATAAAGATTCAGAACACGGAACTTCTTTTGGGTCAGGCCGTAATTTTCTTGCGAAGGGGAGCCACGGAAAGAGCCATTGAATACTACATGGAAGTCCTAAACATTTCCCCAGGCAACGAGACAGCCCGTGCCGCAATGGAATTCATCAGGACTGTCAAAGACTATACGGACATCTGTAAGCTAAAAGACACTGGCGAAATTAAAAACTATTACCCGCCTCTGGGATTCAACCCGGACTTGGTAAGAAACTGCGTGCTCTTGGGACTTCTAGCGGGAATTGTGGCTTCTATATGTATAGTAACATGCAGCGTCACCTCTTCAAAAAAGACCCCCACAACAGACGACTTTGACCCCATAGCCCTTACAAGCGACGAGCAAAAGAATGCAGTTCAGGATGACCTTGGCGGAAGCTACGTAGACGACTACATCTTGGACGACAAACAGATAAACAAAAGCTACGAAGACGCAATAAAGCTCTTTAAGGCAAAGCGCGAAAATGCAGCCCTCGTAGAAATAAACCGCCTTACCTACAGCAACGCATCATCTTCCATAAAGGTAAAGGCCTCAAACCTAAAGGAGCAGCTCTTTAAGGATCCAAAGACCCACGCCGACCGCGACCCGGAATTTTCCACTTTGCGCGACAACTATTCCTGGGAAGACGTCGTGGACAAAAATACCGGTGGCCTAAAGAACCTCTTCCGCGACTGCTACGTAGTCTGGGTGGGAAAAATCGCAAACATAGAAACTTCGCCCGACGGCAGCTGGAAGTGCACACTTTTGGTCTACAACAAGGAGTTCAACAAGTTCTTTGGCTACCTTACCGTAAATTTTGACAGCGCCCAGCCTTCCGTAAACGAGGAAAATCCAATCGCAATCCTTGGCCGCCTGCGCCCCGAAGGTGGAAAGTTCTGCATGGACGGCAGGGTTGTCTTCCAGTCAATAAAAAACAGCGATCTTTACGAACTTTTAAGCAAGCTCAACCTCTAGAATTTACTCTTTTTTCTTTTTTGGAGCGTATTTCCTCTTTTTACTTCCAGCTAAAACGCAAGCAAGCAGGTCCTTTATTACCCGCTTTCCAGGGCTCCGCTAACGCTCCGGCCCGCTTTCGCGGTCTTGCTGCGCAACCCTTCCAATCGGGGCTAGGTTCTTATCTGCTACTATCCTTCAGAGTGTAAACAAAGTGCTGTTCGTAAACGGAATCTATGTGATAAAAATGTAGGTAGGCTGGAATGGAGCCGGGGTTCGTGGCGAAAATCCATTTTGCGCGGTACGACCGTAGGGAGTTAGACACATATTACCGCGCATCATGGATTTTCGACACGGTTCCCGGCGGGAATGGAAGCATACCGTTTTTTGGAATAATGCTTTTCAAGATTGTTTTAGATTTGAACTTAGTTTCCATAACTGCCTTAATCCGCTTGAATATTCTGCTTGAATTTGCTAAAATATCCCTGTTTAGGAATTTTTTATAAAAATTTACAAAAAAAATTACGCAAACAAGTCACTTTCTGTACTTTTTTTGATAAATATATAGTAGGACGGTAAAATAAAAACTTGCCGTGCAAACTAATTTCTTGGAGGAAACAAATTGGCAAAGGCTGCGGAAGAAAAGATGCCTGCGGAAATGGCGGACAAACTTAAGGCATTGGAGGCCGCAAGGCTTCAGATAGAAAAACAGTTCGGTTCAGGCTCACTCATGAAGCTTGGCACACAGACGGACATGACCAGCGTGGACGTAATACCATCCGGTTCCATCCTGCTGGACGAAGCTTTGGGCGTTGGCGGTTATCCGCGTGGCAGAATCATAGAAATGTACGGCCCGGAAAGTTCCGGTAAGACGACTCTTGCCCTTCATGCCGTTGCAGAGGCACAGAAACTGGGGGGAATTGCGGCTTTTATTGATGCGGAACATGCCCTTGACCCAATCTATGCAAAGAACCTTGGCGTAAACATAGACGAGCTTTGGGTTTCACAGCCGGACACAGGCGAGCAGGCCCTTGAAATCTGCGAAAACCTTGTCCGTAGCGGTGCGGTGGACATAATCGTAATAGACTCAGTTGCTGCCCTTACTCCCCAGAAGGAAATCGAAGGCGAGATGGGAGATTCAGTAATGGGTCTCCAGGCACGCCTTATGAGCCAGGCCTTGCGAAAACTTACGGCTATTGTTGGAAAGAGCAAGTGTACGGTTGTATTCATAAACCAGATCCGCATGAAAATCGGTGTTATGTTCGGCAATCCAGAGACAACTACCGGTGGAAACGCGCTCAAGTTCTATTCATCAGTGCGCCTGGAAATCCGCAGAATAGAGACAATCGACGGTAAGGGCGATGAAGAGGCTCTTGGTAACCGTGTTCGCGTAAAAGTCGTAAAGAACAAGGTTGCGCCTCCTTTCCGCAAAGTGGAGCTTGACATCTACTTTGGACGCGGCGTTAATGCAAGTGCATCCCTTTTGGATTCAGCGGTAAAGCACGGCCTTATAGACAAGAGGGGCGCATGGTATACCCGCGGCGACGAAAAAGTTGGTCAGGGTAAGGAAAATGCCGTAGCTTACATAGAAAACAACACCGACTACCGCATAGAGCTTGAACATACCCTTCGCGAAAAGATTTTCCCAGGTCAGGTTCTGCGTACAAAAGAAGGTGAGGTTGTAACAGAAGACCAGATCCGTGAGTACGAAAAGCAGATGAAGGCAAAGGGTGTGGGTGTGCCTAATGCCCAAAGGGAGGAGGCTTCCACTCAGGCGGCAGAGACGTCTGCTCCACAGGCTGCTCCATCCGCTAGTGCTGTGGCAGAAGGCACAAAGGCAAAGACCAGGGGCAAGGCAGCTGCAAAGGCTGAATCCAGTGTTCAGTCCCTGGCAATGGCTGCATCCGAAGACAAGCCTACACCGGAGGAGCTTTTCTAATGACTTATGTGGTGCTGGGCCTTGGGTCAAACACTTATTACGGGCATCTTTCTTCTGTAGAGTTGCTCGCAAATGCTTGTACCCAGCTTGCGGACATTTTGGAAGACATGAAAATTTCCTCTCTGTACAAAAGTGCGCCCATGTACTATCTTGAGCAGAAAGAATTTTTCAATATGGCGGTTTCTGGTTTCTACAATAAGGATGCCTTTAGCCTGCTTGAAGAAATTCATTCCATAGAAGCAATGTGGGGCCGCGACAGGTCAAAAGAAATCCGCAACGGTCCCAGGCCTCTGGACATAGACATAGAGCTTTTCGGCAAAGAGAAAATATCATCGCCTAGGCTTACGGTTCCCCATGAGCGGCTGGCGGAAAGGGCTTTCGTCCTTGCACCCCTGCTTGAACTTTTGCCCCAAAATGCCGATGTAACAGTAGGCTCTCCGGATTTTTACAAAAAAAAGCTGGAAGCCGCTGTTCAGGACGGGCAGCAGATTGAAAAAATCATGGATTCAAAAGAATTCTGTGATTTGCTAAACTGCGTGTCTGACGGCAATATTGAAAATGCGTACGGGGGATAAATTGATGGAAGGGAACGCAGTTCAGGATAAAGTTGCATTGGAGAACGGGGAGACAAAACCCTTTGGGGGAGAAAAGCACAAGTTTACGGCCGGTAAATTTGAAGGTCCCCTTGACTTGCTTTGGAGCCTTATCCGCGAAAACAAGATAAATGTCTATGACATACCGATTGCAGAAATAACGGAACAGTTCCTTGATTACCTGGACTACGCGGTGGAAACCAATCTTCAGGACCTGAGTGAATTCTATTTGTGGGCTGCAAAGCTTGTAGAAATAAAAAGCCGCTTTCTCCTCCCTCTGGAGGCAAAGTACGATGACGATGAAAGCATGGAAGACCCGCGCACCGAGCTTGTTGAGCAGCTCATCGAATACCAGCGCTTCAAGAAGCTTTCAGAGCTTATGGAAGAGCAGGAAGAGCAGAGCGAGTGGAGCTTTGAACGCAAGAAGATAGAACGCATGCTGCCATTCGAGAATGACGAATCCCAGTGGCAGAAGGTGGACACCTGGGCCCTTTTGCAGGACATGCAGAAGATTTTCCGCAACCTTACAAATGTAAACCATGACGAGCGCATCTTGAACATGAGCGAAGACATTTCTCCCAACGAAAAGATTACGCTCATGAATGAACTTCTTGACAAAAATGGCGAATGTATGTTTACTGATTTGATTACACGCCACGGAAATGAACTGGATGTAATCTGTGCCTTTATAGCCATACTGGAGGCGGTAAAATTCAGAATGGCGGAAATTTGGCAGAATAAAATGTTTGGAGATATAAAAATATGCAGGAAGAAGCAGGCAGCGTAGAAGAGCCTTTGGAGCAGACCTCAGATAAGACGGAGCCTACTCCTACAGAAGAGCAGCAAAAGCCCGCTCAGAAAAAATCATCTAAAAAGAAGAAGAACTCTGTTCCCACTGTAGATGAAGTTGTGGCTAAGGAAACAGAGGCAGAAGAACCTGTCAAAAATGCGGAAGAGTCTGAAGCAGAAGGGCAGAATTCATCTGTTGAAGCTCCTGTAGAAGAAGCGGAAAGCGAAGAAGCCACCAAGGTTATTGTTGACGATGACAACCTTGACATGGAAGAAAGGGCAGCGCTGGAACAAAAGTACGCCGAGCTCAACCTTGACACGGAAACGGCCCTTGTAGAGACGGTTCTTTTTTTGGAAAGCGAGCCTCAGACCGTAGAAAACCTTGCAAAGATAACGCGTCTTGCTCAGGATGTCGTAGAAGAGTGCATTGGACGCCTAAAGGAAAAGTATACCCAGCTGGATTCCGGCATAGAAGTCTCCCAGATAATCGGCGGCTGGATGCTTACCCCCAAAAAGGAATGTTTTGACTTTGTAAAGGAAAGGTACGGAAAGAAGAACGAGGGTAGGCTCAGTAAGGCTGCAATAGAGACTCTTTCCATAATTGCCTACAGCCAGCCCATTACCCGCGCAGAGATAGAAAGCATAAGGCACGTCAATGCAGACAACATGATGCGCCTTCTTTTGGACAGAAAATTCATAAAGGAAGTTGGCAAGAAAGATATTCCAGGAAAGCCTGTATTGTATGGAACTACAAACGAATTCCTTGAATTCTTCCATTTGCAGAGCATTGCGGATTTGCCGCAGCTGGACGAAAAAGAAAGCGAGAGGTTCGAACTTGCCCGTTAACGAAGAAAAAGAGAAAGATTTATACCGTCTTCAGCATTACATGGCAAAGGCTGGCGTTGCAAGCCGCAGGGCCAGCGAGCAGATTATACTGGCAGGTAGGGTTTCTGTTAATGGCCTTACCGTAACGGAACTTGGCACTAAGGTTGGCAAAAAAGACAAGGTGTGCGTGGACGGCAAAGAGATTAGGCTGGAGACTGCCATGCGCTACGTCCTTTTGAATAAGCCTGCCGGTTATGTCTGTTCCCTTGCCGACGAAAAGGGCCGCCCCGTTGCGTCCGATTTGCTGAAGGATGCCTACAGCGAGCGTCTGTATAACGTTGGCCGCCTGGACATGTTCTCTTGCGGACTTATCATATTCACAAACGACGGTAATTTTGCCGCCAAGCTTTCCCATCCGTCTGCGGAACTGGAAAAGGAATACATTGTGGACACAAGCCTACCCTTGCCAAGAAGCCTTGCAGACGACTTTATGGATGGCATACGCATTGACGGTGTATTCTACCGCTGCAAGGAAGCGGAGGAGCTTAATGCCCGCAGAATGAGGATTGTCCTTGTGGAAGGAAAGAACCGCGAAATCCGCCGTGTTTTTGAATCCAGGGAAATCGGTATAAAGGCGCTAACAAGAATTAGGATTGGTTGCGTGGGCATAGAAGGCCTGCAAGCTGGCCAGTTCCGCGACCTTACCCAGAAGGAAGTTCAGGCTTTGTTAAAGCTTTGTACAAGTAAGGATTATTAGAAGGAGAAATAAATGGTAGTTGCTATAGACGGGCCTGCAGGAACAGGAAAAAGCACCGTTGCACATCAGGTTGCAAAGGATTTGGGACTCGTATATTTGAACAGCGGCAGTTTTTACCGCGCACTTACGCTTTCTGCAATAGAGGCTGGCATTTCCCCAGATGATGCGGATGCCGTTCTTGAACATGCCAAGAAGCAAAAGCTAGATTATGTTAACGCCCGCCTTATACTGAACGGAGTGGACGTGGACGACCAGCTTCACCAGGACAAGGTTGACTCTGCTGTAAGCAAGGTTTCTTCCATTGTGGAGCTAAGGCACCTTGTAAACGCCAGAATGCGCGAAATTGTGCAGGATTTGAGTATCATCTGCGAAGGACGCGACATGACAACCGTTGTTTTCCCCAACGCCGAGCATAAGTTTTTCTTGGACGCAAGCATAGACGTTCAGGCAAAAAGACGCTTTGACCAGGGGGTTAGCGACCTTACTCTGGAAGAAATTAAGGCTGCAATTATAAAAAGGGACGAAATGGACAGGAAAAAAGCTGAAGGATCCCTAAAAAAATCAGCGGATTCCTTTTATATTGACACATCAGACTTGACCATATCGCAGGTTTGTGAGATAATAGAATCAAAAATAAACGCTTAATTAAGGGTTACGTATGAACGAGAAGGAAGTGGAAATGGATGGCGTAAAGGACTCAAACGACATTCACACACAATTGGAAGCATCTATCAATCAGATGGAGTCTGTTGAAAACGGTAACATCACAGGTACCGTTGTTGAAGTTAGAGACGATACAGTATTTGTAGACATCGGTCTCGGACGTGATGGTCAAATCCGCATTTCAGAATTCGGTGATGAAAGACCCAATGTAGGGGACAAGGTTACTGTATTTCTTAAGAATCCGAGCGGAAGAGACGGTTTGCCGGAAGTTTCAAAGCTTAAGGCAGATGAAACACGCCTCTGGGAAGAATTCAAAAAAGCTTTCGACGATAAAACAGCAGTTGACGGAACAATCGCAGCAGTTACAAAGGGTGGCTACAAGGTTAATCTTGGCGGTGGAATCGAAGCATTCCTTCCTATCAGCCAGGCAGACAGCCAGAAGGTAGAAAAGGAAGAAAAGCTTATCGGCATTAAGGATAAGTTCTACATTGACCGCCTTTACAGCAACAGCAAGCGCAACGTTGTCGTTAACCGCCGCAAGTATCTTGAAGAAAAAATCGACAGGAACCGCGACAAGTTCTTTAACGAGATAAAGATTGGCGACTCCGTAAAGGGTACAGTAAAGTCATTCACAAGCTTTGGTGCATTCATCGACTTGGGTGGCTTCGACGGCTTGCTCCACATCAACGACATGAGCTGGGGCCATGTTACCCGTCCAAAGGATTTCGTAAAGAAGGGCCAGGAAATCGAGCTTAAGGTTATCCGCCTTGATCCAGAGGGAAAGAGAATCAACCTCTCCCTCAAGCACTTTACAGAAGATCCGTGGGTTCACTTTGAAGAAAAGTACCATGTTAACGATGTTGTTACTGGCAAAGTTACAAAGCTCACAGACTTTGGCGCATTCATTGAACTTGAAGAAGGCATTGAAGGCCTTGCACATATTTCTGAATTCTCTTGGACAAAGAAGGTTAACAAGCCTTCCGACATGGTAAAAGAGGGTGACGAAGTTAAGTGCATGATTTTGGGCTACGACATTCAGGCTGGCCGTGTTTCCCTTGGTCTCAAGCAGGTTACTGCAAATCCGTGGGATGCAATCGGCGACAAGTATCCTGTAGGCACAAAGCTCAACGGAAAGGTCGTAAAGATTACCAACTCTGGCGCATTTGTTCAGCTTGAAGAGGGAATCGACGCATTCCTTAGCGGCGAAGACTTGTCTTGGACAAAGAAGGTTAAGCACCCGGGCAGCGAGATTAAGGTTGACCAGGAACTTGATGTTGTCGTAACAGAATGTGATCCTTCAAACCGCAGAATCCGCGTTGGCGTAAAGCAGCTCACAGACAATCCTTGGAAGGAATTCGCATCAGAATTCAAGCCGGGCAGCACACTTGAGGGAACTGTTTCCAGCATCACAGACTTTGGTATCTTTGTTAAGGCACCAAACGGAATCGAAGGTCTTGTAAACAAGGCAAACCTTAGCGAAGACCGCGACACTCCATTTGAAGAAGCTGTTAAGAAATACAATGTAGGCGACAAGGTAAACGTCTATGTTGTTTCTATTGATGTGGAAAAGGGCAAGGTTGCATTCTCTGTAAAGGAATACAAGAAGGCTCAGGCTCGTGCCGAAATTTCACAATACATGTCTTCTTCTAATGATGATGACGGTGCTTACACAATTGGAGACAGCCTTAAGAATCAGAAAGAAGACAAATAAATTAGTTTCGATGGGTGAGTGATGACAGGACAACTTTTGTTCAGCGCAGAAAAAATAAAGTCACTCATCGAGATTAATACCAAGCTTAACTCTAATTATGCAGAACCAGACAAAGTGTTGGTTTACATTTTGGAATCAGCAATGTGTCTGGTTGAATGCGAGTCTTCTTCGATTCTTCTTTTGAACCGGGAAGGCTCCGCTTTGCATTTTGCAGTTGCACTGGGGCCAAAAGGTGCAGAGGCAAAAGACGTTCCTGTAGACACAAACAGCATTGCAGGCTGGGTCATAGCAAACAACCAGTCCGTAATAGTTGATGATGTTCCCGCCGATACCCGCTTTAACCGGGGTGTACAAGACAAAACAAACTACATCACCAAAAACATGATAGCCACACCCATCCGCATAGGCAACGACTGCATTGGGGTGATTGAGCTTATAAACAAAGTAGACGGAAAAAAATTCACCGAAGACGATGTTTCCATACTGGAACTGGTCGGTATTCAGGCCGGAAATGCCTACAGAAATTCCCATTTCTACATAAACACCAGGGAAAGCATTGATGCCTTGCAGGATTCTGTTAGCCAGGGCAAGGATTTTCATGCATTCATAGCAAAAAGCCCAATAATTCTTGACACCATAAAAGTCATAGAAGAAGCTTCCAAGGTAAATTCTTCCGTGCTTATCTTGGGAGAGAGCGGGGTGGGCAAGGAACTCTTTGCGGAACAGCTGCACCTAAAAAGCCCCCGCAGGGAAAAGCCCTTTGTCCGCGTAAGCTGTGCAGCACTTTCTCCGTCCATTTTGGAAAGCGAACTTTTTGGCCACGTTAAGGGAGCCTATACAAATGCAATAAATGCCCAGAAGGGACGCTTTGAAGTTGCAGACGGCGGAACCCTCTTTTTGGACGAGATTGGCGAAATGCCGCTGGAACTTCAGGCCAAGCTATTGCGCGTAATTCAGGAAAGAAAATTTGAAAAGGTCGGTTCAAGCGAAACTGTGTCTGTTGACGTCCGCATAATAGCCGCCACAAACAGGGACCTTGAGTCCATGATTCAGGCCGGAAAATTCAGGGCAGACCTTTACTACCGCCTTAACGTGCTTCCGCTTAACATTCCACCGCTAAGGCAGCGCAAGGACGACATAGAGCCGCTTGCATATTTCTTCCTTCAAAAATACAGCTCGGAAACAAAAAAGCCCTTCGTTGACTTTTCAACGCCCGCAATAAAGGCTTTGTATTCATACCCTTGGCCGGGTAACGTCCGCGAACTTGAAAATACAATCGAAAGGGCCTGTATACTGGGCAATCCTCCCTACATCAATCTGGAGGACTTCCGCCTGAACGTGTCTTTTCCGCCGGTACAGGGGCAGGAAGTTGACTGTATGCAAAACTGCGTCCTTGAGTCTCTTTCTGCGGAAGACAAAAGCCTTAAGAATGCAGTAAATGAATTCAAGAAGCGCTATGTTAAGGCCATACTCGAACAGAATGACTGGAACCAGACAAAATCTGCAAAAGTTTTGGGAATTCAGCGCACTTATGTTTCTAAACTGCTTACTGAACTTGAAATAAAAAAACAAATGTGATATAGTTGTTCAACTTATTTGGAGAATTTGAAATGTCTAATGTTCTTACAATGGAAAAAAAACACAGGGAAAGCGCAGGAGAAAAGGTTGACGGCTTTCTTACCCGCAACCGTGTCGTTATTCTTGCGGTTTTTCTTATCGCTGTAGTTGCTGCTGTTGCAGCAGGCCTCTATTTTGGTATAAGGCAGTCTGGTTTTAAGAAGGGACTCGCCGCTATTGATGCAATTGAATATACCTTTACAAAGGACATAGCTTCCGCAGACGCTCCTGCTCTTGTAGAAAGGCAGAATGCTGCAATGAAGGCTTTGGAACCATACCTTGCAAAGAAAAACATCGTTGGTGTAAGGGCCAACATGCTTGCCGCTGAAATTTCATACGAAAAGAAAGATTTTTCAACAAGCCTGGGATATTGGCTTGCCGCTATTGACTGCCAGAAGAACACATACGTTCAGCCAGTCTGCTACTTTAATGCGGCATCCTGCAGCGAGGAACTTAACAACAACGAAGATGCAGCAAAGTATTATGAAATTGCCGCAAATTCAAAGGAATTCCTCCTTTCTAGCCATGCTCTCTTTAACCTTGCCCGCGTAAAGGAAACTTCTGGTGACAACAATGCAGCTGCAAGTGCATACAAAAAGCTTGTGGATGAATATCCTTACGACAACTGGGCCAGCCTTGCCCAGAGCCGTCTTATTACGCTAAAGGCAGAAGGTCTTATTGAATAGTATCGTTTTTGCAAAGCGGTTAAAATATCTGGTCGCATTCGTATTCCTGCTTTTGCTGGAGGCATGCGGCCTTGATACTTTTTACTACCTGGACCCTCCAATTACGGACGGTCACACTTCCTACTATGATACGGAAAGTATACGTAGGTACTTTAGCTTTGTTACAAACGAAGAAAGCTCTTTGGGCGACAACGACCAGTATTTTTCTTCTTCTTCGGAACTTGTTTTTTTGGGAACCGAAGTCTATTACAAAATCTACAACAACCATTCAACGATGCTGAGTGTGGAAAACGCCATAGACTCGCTAAATTCCAGCTCTTCAAACTATGCCGCCGCAGCGGAAAGCCTTATTGAATCCCGTGGCTACAAGCCCTTAAAATTCAGCAGCGGAAGCTTTGTGCCTCTGGTGGAAGCAGGCTCTTCCCCCAACAACCGCCATGTCTACATAAGGCTTAGCGACCTTAGCAAAAGCAATACTGTAGTAGATTTCCAGCAGGGCATCTGTATTTCCAACCAGTCCATGACTAAATATGACCCTTCGAAAGCCCTTATGCACAACGGTCAGCCTGTAATGCCCCGCCGCTACATAAATTCCAACTACGGATTCAATTTTGGCCAGGACGACAATAACCCCCTTCCAAGAAACGGTGATGCGGACGTAAACTATTCGGGCTCTGCTTCGGAAAGCGGCTCCTGGTACGTGGACATGTATGCAGTTTCCGTTGGCCGCGACACTTCCTATTCAACTTCTTACAGCAAGGTTCTTTTCCTTGGCGCAGTAAAAATTTCCGAAGGCGACTACACGGATTAATGTCTGTATGCAGATTGGAAAACACCTACGCCGCCGTGGAGGGGCGCGAAGCGTTGCTGACGGCGCAGGTCCCTGAGCTATGTCGAAGGGCCGGAGCTGGCAGCAATGGAGCGGAAGCGAAACCCCGCAAGGGCGGTGGCGCAAGGGCATGTAGGTCGAATTAGCAAAGGAACAGAATGGAAGAGCCTTAAAAGGTACCGTCCAGATTCAAAAATAGAAAAAGACAAAAAGGCACTTGAATAAATTTCGCTTTTATGCCATAATATTTGACATTACGGCGCTTTAGCTCAGCTGGATTAGAGCATCTGCCTTCTAAGCAGAGGGTCGGCAGTTCGAGTCTGCCATGCGTCACCTAAAAGCTTTCTTTGATTTTTTTTTCAGGGAAAGCTTTTTTTTATTGTAGATTCTAAGGTTTAGGTTTATAATTTGCTTATGAAACGCATTTCTCTTTGTTTATTCCGTATTTTTACTTTATCTTTCTTTTTATTAACAGGAAATATCTTTGCAGAGAATCCTTCGTTGCCGACACAGCCCATGAACGACAACTTTTTTAACGAATTTGTCGCAAGAACGTGGAATGCAAGCGACGGTCTAACCGGTAACACCATAACCGACCTTTTGCAGGATTCCAAGGGCTACGTCTATTTTGGAACATACGAAGGCCTTGTCCGCTTTGACGGCGTAAAATTTGCCACAATAAATCACATCTACGACCGCAAGTACAACTTTGTTTCTGCCCGCGTAATTTTCCAGGATTCAATGGAAAACATCTGGGTTGGCTCAAACGACGAGGGCGTTATCTGCATTGGCAATGACGGCGGCGTAAATTCTTTCCGTGTGGAAAACGGTCTGCCCAACAATTCCGTGCGCTCAATAGCGGAAGATGACGACGGTAACATCTGGGTTGGTACTGCATCCGGCGTTGCATACATAACAAAGGCCCAGGAAATAAAAAGACCGGCTGGCCTTGCGGAATATGACGAAGAGAACCTTATCGTACAAAAGCTCTACTGCGACACCGCAGGAAGAATATGGCTTTGCGGCTCCCTTCCTGGAAGCATTTACTGCTATTCAGGCGGCAGGTTCGACAGGTACACGGGAATAACAAAGCTAAAGAACCCTGTTGTTCGCACCATTGCCCAGGATTCAAAGGGATCTTTCTGGTTTGGAGTTTGTCCCCATTATGCAGTCTGCGTGGACGGAACAGGTGAGACCGTTCTGGACATAGGGCACGGAAAGCAGCCCGGAACCGTAGTAAATTCGATTATTCAGGATTCCCACAGGAACGTCTGGTTTGGACTTGACAGCGGAGTGGCGGTCTTGCACGACGGAGTTCTTTCTTTTTACGACAAGAGCAACGGCCTTTGCGACAACAATGCAAACAGGATAATAGAAGACCGTGAAGGCAACATCTGGATTGCAACGGACAGGGGCGGCGTTCAAAAGCTTAGTACCGGAAAATTTGTTACGGTACGCATGGACACAACCGTAAACTCCATCTGCGAAGACAACTTAAGGTCTTTGGTATGGCTTGGCTGCGACAAGGGACTCTTCTGCTACGACCCCAAAAAGTCTGTCTTTGTAGAAAACAAGATTACGGAATTCTGCTCAAACATAAGAATCCGCCACGTTGGAATTACGGAGAACGGAAGCTTACTGGTGTGCTCTTACGGTGGCTACGGACAGATTCTTATTGACAAAGACGACAAGATTACGTTCTGGAATAAGGAAAAAGGCCTTAGCGGAGACATGGTTCGCATCGCAACCTTCTGCTCAGACGGAAAGCTATATGTTGGTACTACAAGCGGCCTTAACATAATAGACACAGAAACCAACAAGATAAAGATAATGACCCGGGACGACGGACTTCCCAACGAATACATAATGTGCATCCACGAAACTTCCGACGGCAGTATATGGTGCGGAACGGACGGAAGCGGAATCTTTGTCCTAAAAGACGGTGCTGTAGCAAAAACCTACACCACAAGCGACGGTCTTACCGGCAACGTAATTTTCAAGATAAGGGAAGTCAACCCCGGAGAAATCTGGGTCTGTACAGGCTCCGGCGTAACCCGCTTTATGGGCGACAAGAAAGTGTCCTATTCTTCGGACAGCGGACTTGGCACGGACGGTATTTTCCAGGTTGTAGAAGACTATTCCGGCTCCTGCTTTATGACAAGCAACCGCGGTATTTCAAGCGTTTCCATGGAAGAGCTTAACGCCTATGCAAACGAAAACATCCCCAAAGTTACGGCCCGCTTCTACGGACGCTCAGACGGACTTCTTTCCGGCGGTGTTACAAGCACATCCCTTTCCATGAAGGACAGCATTGGGCGCATCTGGTTTACCCTCATAGACGGATTTGCAATCTATGACCCTGTAAAGGGAAAGTCCAACAAGGCAAAACCGATAGTGCAGGTGGAAACAGTTTCCGTAGACACAGACGTAATCGAATACAACACGCGCACAACTACGGTAGTAATGCCGCCGGACGCAAAGAGGCTTAGGATAGACTTTACGGGCTTAAGCTTTGTTTCCTCCGAGAACATGAACTTCCGCTACCAGCTGGAGGGCTTCGACACAGGCTATTCCGACTGGGCAGCAGAACGCTTTGTTTCCTATACAAACCTTAAGCCGGGCACATACAAGTTTACAATACAGGCTGCAAACACGGACAACATACTAAGCGACCCGTCTCCGGAGCTTACAATCATAAAGGAGCCGCACTTCTGGCAGCTGTGGTACTTCTGGCTTTTGTGTGCAGTTACATTGGTCTCCGTTACCGCCCTTGGAATATGGTCAAGGTTCCGCCGCTTAAAGAGGTACCAGATTAAGCTTGAACGCGAAGTTGATGCCCAGACAAAAGAGCTGCAGGAACAGGCAGTAGAGCTTCAGAACAGGGCACACGCTCTTGAAGTTGCCAACGACAAGGCAGAAAAACTTTTGCTTAACATACTTCCAAAACCGGTTGCGGATGAACTTACGGAAAACCCAGGCCGCCAGATAGCTAAGCAGTTCTCCAACGTATGCGTATTCTTTGCGGACATTGTTGGCTTTACAAAGCTTTCCACCGGTATGAGCGCTAACGAAATTGTAAAAATGCTCAACGAAATTTTCTCCCGCTTTGACGAGCGCCTTTTGGAGTTTGGCGTAGAAAAAATCAAGACCATTGGAGATGCCTACATGGCAGCCTGCGGTTTTGACGAGTCGGTATTGGGCAATTCCGCCGTACTAAAAATGATAGACCTTTCGCGCGTTCTACTGGAAGAAATTATTGACTTTGACAAAAGGACAGGCTTTAGCCTCCAGATGCGCATAGGCATAAACTGCGGGCCACTCATTGCGGGCGTAATCGGAAAATCCAAGTTCATTTACGACATCTGGGGCGACACGGTAAACGTTGCAAGCCGCATGGAATCCACCGGTCAGCCGGGCAGAATCCACGTTACGGAAAACGTCTTCCTGCGCACAAAGGGACTCATAGAATACAGCGACTGCGTGGAAATAGAAGTGAAGGGCAAGGGCCTCATGAAGACCTATTTTGTGGAATAGTTTTTCTGGACGGCATTTTGTTTTTCAACTGTGTCCGGTCCTTCGGAGCCGGCCAGACTCCATGTCATTTTATCCTCCAAACACATAGCACCAAGGATTGCGCGTCATTTCTTTGCAAACAAAACTAGCGGGATAAAATGCCATGGAGTGCGTTTACCCCGCTTTCCGGGGTTCCGGCTTTCGCCTCCATTGCCTAACGGCAACCCGCTTTCGCGGGCCCCTACAATCGGGCGTAGGCTCTATGGCAAGAACCGTGCAGCAGAGAAATGTCATGCCGAACTGCTACGCCACATTCGCACGCACTTGCTACGAATGTGGATTCGGCATCTCTCTTCAATATTGTAATTTGAGATTCTGAGTCAAGCTCAGAATGACGAAAAGTTAATGGTACAGTGTTTTAAGTCTTGTTAATTGACAGGGCAGGGGGCGTTGCGGGGGCTTCCCCCGCAGAAGGGGTAGGACGCAACGAAGTGCGGCCGCAGGGGAAGGCTTTCCCCTCCTGAATGAATAGAATACGTGGATTGATTACCCGTGGATTACTTAAAATAAAATACCTATTGAATAAGTATGAAAAAACTGCTATAGTGTCTCAATTTCTAAAAACAGAGGTTTTTGTATGAAACGTATCGTAACAATACAGGACATTTCATGTGTAGGAAAATGCTCTCTCACCGTAGCTCTCCCCATCATCAGCGCAATGGGCATTGAATCGGCAATCATTCCAACAGCAGTTCTTTCAACACATACAGGCTTTAAGAACTTTACCTTCCACGACCTGACAGGCGAAATCAGCAAAATTACTTCCCACTGGAAGGAACAGAACATCGGTTTTGACGGCATTTATACCGGCTACCTTGGCTCATTCGAGCAGCTTGACCTTATGAAGGAACTTTTTAAGGACTTTGGAAAGGGAAAGACTCTTTTTGTAGACCCCTGCATGGCGGACAACGGAAAGCTCTATCCAGGCTTTACCCGCGAATTTGCCCTTGCAATGGCAAAGCTCTGCGGCCTTGCAGACGTTATCTGCCCCAACATTACCGAGGCAACCCTGCTTTTGGACAAGCCATACCCCGGCGATGAATACGATGAAAAATATATAAAGAACTTAATGGAAGAACTTGCAAAGCTCGGCTCCAAGAAGGTAATCCTAAAGGGAGTTGGCTACAAGAAGGGCCTCTGCGGCGTTATCACCTTTGATTCTGCTACAGGTGCCTTTAGCGAATACTTCCACGAGCTTATCCCGGCAAAATTCCACGGTACTGGCGACATCTTTGCATCCGTTGCCTTTAGCGCGGTAGTTCTTGGAAAGTCTCTTGAAGAGGCCGTTAAGCTTGCGGCAGACTTTACGGTTCTTTCCATAAAGAAGACAATGGCCCACACCGACCACAACTGGTACGGCGTAGACTTTGAGTCGGCATTCCCTTGGCTCTTGCAGAATTTGCAATAGATTCTGTTTTGTGCTAAACTGTTGCCAAATTTACGGAAAATTAAGTACATAGGAGTCCCATATGGCGGAAAATCTGCTTGAAATTCAAAACGTTAGCGCAAGCATCGGCGCAAAGGAAATACTTCACAATGTTTCATTGAATATAAAAAGCGGAGAAACCCATGTCCTTATGGGACCCAACGGTGCTGGTAAGTCTACTCTTGGCTATACGCTAATGGGCAACCCGGAGTATACGCTTACCGGCGGAAAGATTATTTTTAACGGAAAGGACATAACTCCTTTTTCTACGGACGCAAGGGCTAAGGAGGGCATGTTCCTTAGCTTCCAGGATCCGCTTGAAGTTCCCGGTGTTTCGCTTGAATCCTTTATCCGCTCTTCCATGCAGCAGGTTTCCGGCCAGAAAATAAAGCTCATGGCATTCAAGAAGGAGCTTGAAGAGTCAATGTCTGTCCTTAACATGGCTTCTTCCTATGCAGAGCGAGACCTTAACGTGGGCTTTTCCGGCGGCGAAAAAAAGAAGTCGGAGATTCTCCAGCTTTTGATGCTTAAGCCCAAGCTTGCAATCCTTGACGAGACGGATTCGGGCCTTGACGTTGACGCTGTCCGCACCGTTAGCAAGGGCATTTTGGAATACCAGAAGAAGAACAATGGTGCCCTTCTTATTATTACCCACTCAACAAAGATTCTCGAAAGCCTTAACGTTGACTATACCCACATCATCGTAAAGGGGCGCATAGTTCATTCAGGAGACGCTTCTTTGGTTCAGAAGATTAATGCGGAAGGTTTTGACCAGTTCATTCCACAGGAAATTAAGGATGCCGAGCGCAGGGAACGTCTTGCCGCTGCTGCAAAGGCCGCAATGGATGCCGTTAAGATGAATGCGGCAAACGGAGGCCTTTCGTAATGTCTGAAAAAGAAAGAACAGAAGTTAAGGATCTTGACCAGTCAATATACAATTTTAGCTACGAAGAAAAGGACGAGGACTTTTTTAAGGTCCGCAAAGGTCTTGACGAGTCAATTATAGAGAGAATCAGTAAGGAAAAGAATGACCCCGCCTGGATGAAGGAGTGGAGGCTCAAGTGCCTTAAAATCTTTAACGAGACCAACGAGCCTGACTGGGGGCCGGACATTCACGACCTTGACATTCAGAAAATCGTAACATACGTAAAGCCCAAGACCCAGATGGCCGCAAAGTGGGCTGACGTTCCAAAGGATATAAAAGAAACCTTTGAAAAGCTTGGCATTCCAGAGGCGGAAAGGGAAAGCCTTGCCGGTGTTGGAGCCCAGTACGATAGCGAGCTTGTCTACCACAATGTAAAGGACGAGGTTGCAGAGCAGGGCGTTGTCTACACCGATATGGAAAGTGCCCTTACAGGTCCCTATTCGGATCTTGTAAAAGAAACCTTCATGCATCTTGTTCCTCCAACTGACCACAAGTTTGCGGCCCTTCACGGGGCTGTCTGGAGCGGTGGAAGCTTTGTCTATGTTCCTAAGGGCGTACACGTAAAGATTCCGCTACAGTCATATTTCCGCCTTAATGCGGCAGGGGCAGGGCAGTTTGAACATACGCTTATAATCGTGGACGAAGGTGCAGACCTTCACTTTATAGAAGGATGTTCTGCGCCAAAGTACAACGTTGCAAACCTTCACGCGGGCTGCGTAGAGCTTTACGTAAGAAAGAACGCAAGGCTCCGCTACAGCACAATAGAAAACTGGTCAAAGAACATGTACAACCTGAACACCAAGCGTGCAATTGTGGAAGAAGGTGCCAAGATGGAATGGGTGTCCGGTTCATTCGGAAGCCACATATCCTACCTTTACCCGACCACTATCCTAAAGGGCAACAACTCCCTTTGCGAGTTTACCGGAATCACCTTCTCCGGCAAGGGGCAGGACCTTGATACCGGCGCAAAGATGATTCACATAGGAAAGCACACTTCAAGCGTAATCAACACAAAGTCAATCAGCAAAAGCGGCGGACGCAACACCTACCGCTCCTCAATAGTCGTAAACAGGAGCGCCAGCGGTTCAAAGTCCAGCGTTAACTGCGAAAGCCTTATGCTGGACGAAGAAAGCCGCTCAGACACCGTTCCCGCAATGAACATAATGACCGACGACTGCGACATAGGCCACGAGGCAAAGATTGGCCGCATTTCCAACAAGGCAATCTTCTACCTGATGAGCCGCGGCATGAGCGAGGAAGAGGCAAGGGCCACAATCGTAAGCGGTTTTGCAAACCCGGTAAGCAAGGAACTCCCGCTGGAATATGCGGTAGAGATGAACAACCTTATCCGTCTTGAAATGAAAGGAAACCTGTAATGGCAAGCACTGTATTCAATTTGGACGTAAACAATTTTCCAAGCCTTACCTGGCACCATCTCCACATAAACCACGGCCACATGGAGGCATCTCTTTCTTCTGCTGCGGACGCTTCTGTAAGGGGAACTGGTGGCGGAATAGCATTTGCCAAGGTTTTAGAGGGGGCTTCTTCCCTTAACCCAAAGGCATCTTCCATAGAAACCCAGATGGGCAAGGAATTTGACAAGGCCTTTGACTCTTTTGCAAAGGAAAAGAATCTTCCGCTAAATCTTTTTACCGTCAATGCAGGCTCCCAAAACCAAAGTCCTGTTAACGTTTCCTTTGACATAGCAGACTGTTCCCAGACTGCGGCGGACTTTTTTATTGATGCTGGAGAAGATTCATCCTCTGTCTTTATATTCGACTTTTCTTCCAAGAAGGCAAGCGAGGGTGTCTTTGGAACAAGAATCCGCGTACTTGCATCTTCTTATGCAAAGGTTCATCTTGTTACGGTGAACATGCTTTCTTCCGGCTTTGTTAATTTTACGGCCCTTGGAACTTGCAATGCCGACGGTGCAGAGGTGGAAGTTACCCAGCTTGAGCTTGGCGGTGGCAAGGTCTTTTCCGGAAGCATGCAGCTTTTGGAAGGCTACCAGTCAAAGGCTTTTGGCCAGGAAGGCTACTTTGCAAAGAAATCCGCTGAATTTGACATAAACTATATTGTCCGCCATACAGGCCGCGACACTTCAAGTGAAGTCGTGGCAGAAGGTGTGGTTTCAGATTCTGCCCAAAAAAGCTGGAGGGGAACGATTGACTTTGTGAACGGCTGCCGGGGTGCAAAGGGCAACGAAAGCGAGGCCGTACTCCTTCTTAACGAGAATGTAACCAACAAGAGCCTTCCCGTTATTCTCTGCGACGAAGAGGATGTGGAAGGCCAGCACGGCTGTTCAATCGGAAAGCTTGGCAAGGACGTTATGTTCTACCTTAAGAACCGAGGTCTTGACGAAAAGGCTGTGCGGAACCTTATGATAAGGGCAAAGATTTTTTCCGTATGCCGCCACATTCCGGATGAAGAGCTTAACGGCAGAATAAAGGATTTTATTGAGGGAGATTTGTAGATGAATTTAAGCGACTTGCGCAAAGACTTTCCAATTTTTACAAGTCCTGCAAACGAAGGGCTGATTTATTTTGACAATGCCGCCACAACCCAGCGCCCGCTTTGCGTTACAAAGGCAATCCAGGACTTTTACGATAGCGACAATGCAAACCCCTTGCGCGGCCTTTACGGACTTAGCATGCGTGCAACAGAACGCTACGAAAATGCAAGGCAGACAGTCGCAACTTTTTTAAACGCAAGCTCCTCACAAGAAATAATCTTTACCCGAAACGCATCGGAGAGCCTTAACCTTGTTGCCTACACATGGGCTCTTTCCAACGTGGGCGAGGGCGACGAGATAGTTGTCTCCGCAATGGAGCACCATTCAAACCTGCTTCCCTGGCAAATGGTCTGCCGCACAAAGAAAGCAAGGCTTGTCTTCCTTGAATGTGCTAACGACGGCGTAATTGACAAAAGCGAATGGGAGTCCAAGATTACGGCAAAGACAAAGCTCGTTGCAATTACCCATGTTAGCAACGTATTTGGAATTACAAACCCGGTAAAAGAAATTGCCGCCTATGCCCATAAGGTTGGCAACGGTTCAAAGGGAGCTGTCGTAGTTGTTGACGGTGCCCAGAGCCTTCCACATATTGCGGTGGACGTTAAGGATTTGGACGCAGACTTTTTTGCCTTTAGCGCCCACAAGCTTTGCGGTCCAATGGGAATCGGCGGACTTTACGGAAAGAAGTCCATCTTGGAAGAAATGCCACCATTCCTCCGCGGCGGAGAGATGATTGAATACGTTACCCGCGAAGATGCAACCTATGCAGAGCTTCCCCACAAGTTTGAGGCTGGCACGGTTAACGCATCAGGAGCGGTTGGTCTTGAAGCCGCAATAAAATACATACAGAATGTTGGCCTAAAGAATATAGAAGAAAACGACAACCACCTTGCATCCCTTTTGATGAACGGAATGAAGCAGCTTAAGGGAGTAAGCATAATTGGCCACCAAGACCCCTTGCGCCACTGCGGAATCGTCACTTTTACCATAGACGGTGTGCACCCCCACGACATAGCAAGCATCCTGGACACGGAGCACATAGCAGTGCGTGCAGGCCACCACTGTGCCCAACCCCTCATGCAGAAGCTTGGAGTGAACAGCACAGCCCGTGCAAGCCTTTACTTCTACAACACAGAGAATGAAGTTTCCCTCTTCCTGGAAAAGCTTTCGCTGGTTCGCAAGTGGATGGGACTTGAATAGTCGTTCTTTATGAATATGAAAATTTTTCTTAGAAAGTTTCTCTTTTTTTTTGCTGTTTTTAGCCTTGGGGTTTGCAATGGATTTGCTTTTGGGGCTTTCCGTTGGAACTGCCTTTTATCTTTTAAGGGATAAAAATCTAGCGGAAGTTCTGGGCATCTGGTTTTCTGATTATTTTTTTAGCTTCTTTATAGGGCTTGCTTTTATTGCCTGGATAATTTCTTTTGTAATAACAAGGAAGTTTCTTTGTAAGGGGATTGGACTTGTTTTCTTACCCATAGAGATTATAATATTTGTAATATCTGTTCTTTTCTGCATAATTGAATTTTACTGGGGCTATGAAAATCTTTGCATATACAACCCGCTTATCGATACCAAATATGAAAAAAGCTTTAACCCCTATAATATTCCCAAGATAGAGCTTGGAATGGAAAGGGCAGAGATTATTAGCCTTATAGGGGTTCCTATTAGCGAAATAAATAATACTATGTATTATACCTGGGACGGAAAATGTTCTTTTGGTGATTTTGCATGGTATGAATTTTACATAGAGCTTGAAGGTGGCAAGGCTTCGGAAATAAAATCTCACTGGATGTATGACTAATGCATTGGTAAATACACCCTACGAGTTAGCCCAGTTTGTGCTTGTCTTTTGACCGCAAAAAACGCTATATTATACTCATGGACGTAAAATCACTTTATGCAGAAATTTTAAATGAACATAACTTGAACCCTTCCCACAAGGGTGTAATGCAGGACGCATCCCTTACACTGCGCGGAGTAAATCCCAGCTGCGGGGACAACATTTACCTTCAGCTTAAGGTAGACGAAAAGGGTGTCATAACGGAAGGTTCCTTTAACGGATCCGGCTGCGCAATAAGCCAGGCAAGCGTAGACATGATGCTGGACGACATTATTGGGAAAACTACGGAAGAGGCCCTGCGTCTTTCTGACCTCTTTACCGACATGATTCACGGAAAGGTGTCTGATGACTCTGCCCTGGAGGAACTGGACGAAGCCGCAAGCCTTAAGAACATAAGCTTTATGCCCGCCCGCGTAAAATGCGCCGTACTTGGCTGGCACACAATGGAAGAAATGCTAAAGAACGGAAAGAGTGAAGGGCAGGGGCAGGCTGCTCACTGCAACATTTAGCGCAATGCAAAAAAAACGCTTCCTTTGCGGGAAGCGCTTTCTGTATAAAGATAAGAATTATTTCTTCTTCTTGTTTACAGCATCCTTGAGAGCCTTTCCAGCCTTGAACTTTGGTGTCTTTGCTGCTGCAATCTTGATTTCTTCACCAGTCTGTGGGTTGCGGCCTGTGCGGGCTGCGCGCTTTCCTACTTCGAATGTACCGAATCCGATGAGCTGAACGCTTTCTCCCTTTGTAAGCTGCTTAGTTACTGTTTCGATGAATGATTTTACAGCTGCTTCTGTGTCCTTCTTTGAAAGACCTGTGTCTGCTGCAATGGCATCTACTAATTCTGTCTTGTTCATACCAATTTTCTCCAGATTAGAATTTTTATTGCCTCCCTTTTAAGAGGCACATCTATTATTATACATGATTTTCCGCTAGAATTCTAGTAGTAACGCAATAAATTTGGAAAAAAGTGTTGAATTTATGCTTAATTTGGCCCCTACGCCCGATTGGAAGGGTTGCCAAAGGCAAGACCGCCATGGGCGGGCCGGAGCGTAAGCGTAGCCCTGGAAAGCGGGGAATCAAAATGCATGAAAACCACGAAGACCAAAAGACAGATGTAAAAAGAAGAAATGCCGTCCAAAAGAAAAAGAAGAAAAATGTGTTTAAAATAAAAAAATCTCCCATGACAGGAGATTGATTTTATAACTAAGTTCTAAGACCTCTGGCCAAAGACTTTAGTCGGGACGACAGGATTTGAACCTGCGACCCTCTGGTCCCAAACCAGATGCGCTACCAGCTGCGCTACGTCCCGATTTGTATGGAGAATGACGGGATCGAACCGCCGACAACCTGGGTGTAAACCAGGTGCTCTACCAGCTGAGCTAATTCTCCGTGGTTAAGATGATATTACTATATCAACTTAGCAAAAAAGTGTCAATAGCAAAATCAAAAAAATCATAAAAATTTATAAAAATTTTTGTAGGGCAGGGGATTTGCTTGTCCCTACCGTCTGCCCCTGCCGTCTGCCCATCTGCACCTTAATTTTCCTTTCTTGCCGCTATCGTATCCTTTCTATCTTCCAGGCGCGGTGGATTTTTGTGTTTCTGTAGTCTTCCGGGATGGTTTTTGCCGTAATGTCCGTGGCCTTGTAGAGAAGCTCTCCGTTTATGCGGGAGGGTAACCTCTGCTCTTCAAATATGAGCCTGCGGCTGTTTGTGCTAAAGTAGAGGATTCCGTCCGGCGTAAGAAGGGAAAGCGATTTTCTTACCAGTGCCGGCCAGTCGCGGTTTATGTCCAGAGTGGCATCGCTGCGCTTGGAGTTGCTAAAGGTTGGCGGGTCAAGGATTATTATGTCAAAGAGCTGCGTTCCGTTTTCGCCCATGGATTTTTCTGCAATTTTTCTGTCCAGGTATGCGCTAACGTCTTCGCGGGTAAAGATATACTTTGCCTTGTCCGTAAAACCGTTTGCCGCCATGTTGTCCTTTGCCCAGTCAAGGTAGGTGTTGCTTGTGTCCACGCTTTCTACAAAAGAAGCACCGCCTTCCGCAGCGTATACGGAAAATGAGCCTGTGTAGCAGAATAGGTTTAGGACGGCCTTTTGCCTGCATTCAGCACGAACCCTGTCCCTGAGCGGCCTGTGGTCAAAGAAAAGCCCCGTGTCTATGTAATCCGTAAGGTTCACGTAAAAAATCTGCCCCTGCTCAAAGACAAGCCCCTTAACATAAGGCCTGTCTTCCCGGCTTAGCTTTGAATACTGGGCAGTTCTTCCGCCCTTTCCGTCATCCTCTGCAATCTTCCTGCGCCTTTTGGTAAGTACGTGGTCTTCTGCAATGCCGGTAACTTCTGCCGCCGCCTTTGCCATGCTCTTTAGCCATTGGTTTTCCTCTTCGTCGTCCTTTTCGTAGGGGCGCTCGTAGAGGTAAAGGTGGATGTATGTCCTTGAGGCTTCTTCTGCAACCACTGCTTGTGCATCCGGTCCGTTACGGCTTATGGCTGCGTTATGCTCGTTTTGCTGCAGAATTGCCGAATATTTGTCTTTTGTTCCTTCTGGCAAAAAAGTGTAGATGTCTGCCGCCAGGGGAATTTCCGGTATGTCCCTGTCGTAGAGCCTGTAGCATGTTATTCTGTTTTTTCTTGCCCACTTGCGGAGCTGCTTGTACTGCTTGGAAAGCCTGTTTGCAAAGATTTTTGCCTGGTATTCAGTTTTTTCCGGGCTGTCCGGTGAAAATGGTTTCTTTTCCATAAGGACATTATACGCAATTTTGTGCTTGTTTACAATGGACGGCTTGGTTCTTGATTTTTTTTTGACGGTAGTCTTTAGGACGGGCATTTTGTTTGCTCTACGATTTTGTTTCTTGGCTAATTCGACCGAACGTTTCTTTTCGTCACCGCCGTTCCGGGGTTCCGGCTTTCGCCTCCATTGCTTCGCAACCCGCCTTTGGCGGGCCCCTCCATGGCGGCGTAGGTCTCCACAAAAAATCCCTCCATGGATTTTTTGTGGATTGCAGAATCACTTTGCAATTCTGCACGTGCTAAGCCGCCCTCCGTGGCTCTTTACTGTTTGGCAAGAAAGAAAAAAATCCCTCCGTGGCTCTTTATTTTTTGGCAAGAAAGAAAAAATCCACCAACGGTTTCAGATGTGGTCCCCGATGTGGTCCCTGAGGTGGTTCCTGAGGCTCTCGAAGGACTCTCGAAGGGCTGGTTCAATTGCAAACAGCTTTTCCGCTCAAATTTAAGCCATTTTCTGCCGAAAATCCTTATGATATGGACAAAAACGTGGGAAAATATCTAAAAACATTCATTTTTTCTCTCTTGATATTGTTACCAGGCTCTTCTTTTGCCTTTGCTTCCACCCACACCGTAAAAAAAGGGGAGACCCTTTACGCAATTGGCCGCATGTACGGCGTTTCCGTAAGCGATTTAAGAAGCGCAAACGGCCTTGGTTCCTCGTCGGTACTCATGGTTGGCCAAAAGCTTTCCATACCAGAAAAAGGCTCTTCCTCCGCCGCAAAAAAAACAGAAGCCTCCAAGGAAAGCAAAAAAACTTCCTCTGCCGCAGAAAAGCCCCGCCAGTATGACGTTTATACCGTTCAGAAGGGAGACACCTTCTACCACATTGCAAAAATAAACAACGTTACGGTTGCAGAACTCAAAGACCTTAACGGAATCACGTCATCCGACACCCTGCACATTGGCCAGAAGCTAAAGATTCCCGCAACAATCGTAAACACGGAAAATGCAAGCCTGCCAGACCTTACTTCATCCGACCCAAGAAAGTACAGCAGCAAAAAGGGAAATTCATCACTTGTCTGGCCAGTAAAGAACCCGACCGTCACATACATGACCGGAAAGGTTGCCGGAGTCCAGCTAAGTGCCGCAAGAAACGAAGACGTATGCACAATCCGCGCCGGAACCGTCATGTATACAGGAATCTACCGCGGCTACGGCCAGGTCGTATTTGTCCAGTCAAAGACCGGCCACATCTACGCCTACACAGGCCTTAACAGCACCGCAGTCCAAAAAGGCGACTACGTTGTATTTGGTGACAAACTGGGAACCGCTGGAATAGACGCAATCAACGGAGCAAGCCAGATTTCCCTCATGGTCTTCCAAAAAAGCAACCCCATCGACCCTGCAAAAGCCCCCAGGGGATAAAAATTGTCAGTTTTCACGATTTTATCTTATGTGATACAGCCGGAAATCAGTTTTGGGCGCAGCGGAAGTCAAAGCCGGCTGAAAACACGCATGGCTTGAAACTTCGTTGCGGGTACGGAGCGGAACGTACCCGGCAGCGTAGCTTCAAGCCGCGTAGCGAGTTTAATTTCCTATTCCGCGACACCGCGGGTTTTCAGACGGATTTGACTGGGAGCTGCACCCAAAACTGATTTCCGTGATGTAAATTTTTCTTTGCTTTTTTTTAAATGTGTTGTATAATGTAATCATTATGGCAGAAACTACTATTGTTAACGACAGTCCTATTGGACAGCATTTGAACAAAATTGCGGAATCAAAACAGGTTTCCTATTTGGTTTTTAACAAGAAAAAAATTGACTTGGCTGCAAAGATTTCTTTTGGCCGTGAGCCGGACAACACCGTTGTAATCGACAGTAAACTTGCAAGCCGCCACCACTGCATCATTCAAAAAATTCGCGATGAATTCTTCCTTAAGGATGAAGGCAGTACGAACGGAACCTTCCTGAACGGAAGTAGGATTCCTCCGGACAAGTATGTCAAGCTCAATTCCGGCGACAAGATTAGGATAGGTTCTTCAGAACTTGTTATTTCTTAATAGAAATATGTATCAGATGTTTTCTAACGAAGAACTGGAAAATTTACGCTCAAGACTAATCTCTTACCGTGATGCAGACGACCTTCCTTCTGAGGAGGACTTGATTGCCCTTGCAGACAGGACTGTTTCTTCCCTGGAGGCTGAGGACAAAAAATACCGTCCCTATTCAGCGGAAAAGAAGCCGGGTGGCCTCTTGGACTTTTCCAAGGAAGAAATTCCCGTAATCCTTGTTCCGGACATTCATGCAAGACCAGAATTCCTCATTTCCCTGCTTGCTAGCGATGTGCTTCAAAAGTTGGGACTTTATACGGAAAAGGAATTTGACGGCGACGTGCTTGATGCCCTTAACAAGGATCTTGTCATGCTTGTATGCGTTGGCGACGTATGGCATACGGAAAACACGTCCTGGGCCTACAACCGCTGGCGCACCTCCTACGAAAAGTGGATGAACGGAGATTCCGTAAGTCCAGAAATGTGCGACGAGATGAAGGAAAATTTTGCCGCAGTTATGGGCGTTATGGAGCTAAAGAATGCTTTTCCGCGCAACTTCCACTTTTTAAAGGGCAACCACGAGAACATCATGAACTCTGAGGGGCATGGTGACCACGGCTTCCTTAAGTTTGCCATGGAAGGGGAGATGGTGCGCGACTTTGTCTACGAAAAATACGGTGACGTTACCCTTCACATGCTCAGCTGCTTCGAAAAGGCCCTTCCCATCGTTGCTGTGTTCCCTGACTTTTGTGTAAGCCATGCAGAACCACTCAAGGCTTACAAAAGAAACGACATAATCAATTACCACGACCATGGTGACCTTATTCTGGGCTTTACATGGACTGCCAACGACGAGGCCCAGAAGGACAGCGTAGAAAAGCAGTTCAAGGAGCTTAACCCCAAGGGCGGAAAGAAGGAAGCCTTGTGGTTTGGAGGACACCGCCCTGTTCCCGAAAAATTTCTTTTGCGGCAGGATGGGCATTTTGTCCAGTTCCACAATCCCGAAGAGATGAATGTTGCCCTGCTTAGCCCCGGCCGTGAATTCAAGTGTGAACGTGATATTGTTTCCATAATTTAGGAGTCGTAAATATGCCAATTCAAAGTATGCCCAAAAGGTCTTCCACACCAACTCCTGATGTAATCGGTAAGTACAGGATAATCAACCAGATTGCTCAAGGCGGTATGGGTGCGGTTTTTAAGGCTGTCCATCCGTCCCTCCGGCGCGACGTAATCATAAAAAAGCTTACCCTGCGTACGGGGAACAGTTCAATCCGCGAAAGGTTCAAGAGGGAAGCGCAGATTCTTATGGATTTGTCCAGCCCCTACATTGTCCGCATGTTTGACTTTTTTACCGAAGCAAGGAATGACTACATCGTTCTTGAATTTGTGGACGGCATGTCTTTGGACAAGCTTTTGGAAAAGCAGCAGTCTCTTTCGCCCCAGCTGGCACTCCTTATTTTCCTTGATGCCTGCTACGGACTAAAGCACGCACATTCAAAGGGAATTGTCCACCGCGACATTAAGCCCGGAAACATACTTATTTCTCGCAGGGCAGAGGTAAAACTCTCCGACTTTGGCATTGCAAGCGGTGAAAAGGAAAACGACTCCGCAGCCAAGCAGAAGACGGCTGATTCAAATGCAACGGTTGTGGCACCCGTAAGAGAGGGCATTACCATGACAGGCGCAAAGCTTGGAACACCTGCCTATATGTCCCCGGAGCAGCTTGACGACTCAAGTTCCGTAGACCAAAGGGCAGACATCTATTCAATGGGAATAATGCTCTACGAGATGGTTACCGGAACCAAGCCTTACAAAGGCGACATGTCTTCCGACACTTTGCAGGCCATCCGCAAGGGCGACTACGAGCCACCGGAGCGTTTTGCCCCCAAACTGCCGCGTTTTGTAAGCTCACTCATCAAAAAAATGATGAGGGCAGACAAGCAGAAGCGCTTCCAGTCCATTGACCCGGTAATAAAGAAGATAAAGCGCTACCTTAAGAAATATGACCAGCATGCAATCCGCGTGAACCTTGCACAGGCTGTTATAGCAACAAAAGAAATAAGGCTTCCCCAGACTTACCAGACAAGGCACCACAAGGCTGTAAGAAATTCACTTATCGTTGTTGCAGTCCTTGCCTTTATGGGGCTTATTGCTGCGGGCTGGTTCTCCAAATTCTTCCTGAATACGGTTCTAAGACACTGGTACACGCCAGTTTCTCTTGCAATGGAAATGCCGGAAAACAACCTTCCGGACACAGACTTACCGGCCAGGGCATTTTTCTATGTGAACGACAACAAGGAAATTCCTTTGGTAGATGAAGCCTACAAGCTTCCTGCCATGAGCAACAACATACGCGACTTCTATACCCCCAAGGCGGCAAAGGGTGCTGCAGAAGGAAATGAAGAAAGCGCAAAAAAGCCCAACCGCAAGAACGTAAAGGTCGTAACAAAGCCAGTCTACCTTAAGCCGGGCGACTACCGCGTAAAGATAGTAGAAGGCCCCTACATTTGGTGGAACAGCATAACTGTAGGAAAAGAAGCCCAGACATTGGAATTCAACTTCCTAAAGAATGCAAGGCGCTATCTTAAAGTCCGCACAAATGCCATAGACGCTCAGACCGGGGCAGACATAACCGACCAGTGCAAGTTCATGGTGGAAACTCCAAAGGGCTTAAAGGATTTGGCAACGCTTCCTGCAGAAAGCCTCCTGACGGGAACTGTCCACCGCTTCCACATAACTGCTCCAGGTTACCACGAGGAATACTTTGGCCTAAGGATTGAATGGTACGAAGACGAGCTTTTCCTTAACGGCAGCTTAAAGAAGAAGTAAGGCTAATTAAACAGAGGACATTGAAAGTTTTCTCCAAGGGCGAACCCTCCTTTCCAGTGAGGATTTTGGGTGCAGAGGTTATTAATGTTTAAGAAACGAAAGTCAAAAGAAATTGAAAAAAACTTTTCAGAATATTTGGGCAAAAATTCAATAGCAGAAATACTTGAAACTTTTGATAATACAGAATCTGAAAAAATCTTGGATGAATTTAACAAAAAGGCAGAACTTAAAACTTATGAAATAATTGTTTTATATACAAAAGAATATGATGTTCAGAAATGGCTAGAAAAAGTCATACCAAAGTTAAAGGCCAATAATTATGTGATTTCATCTTTTTATGGAAACTTTTTGTTTGCTGATCGGAAATGTGAAAATGGATTTGATGAATCAATTATAAAAAGTATTTTAGATGATAAAACAAAAATGGCAGTTTTAATTAAAAAAACACAAATGATTAATATGGGAACAAATGATGTGTTAAGGTATAATCCAAAATTCCATTTTAATGATGATTTCCTTACACTTTTTGGAAAATTGAATTATGGAGAATATATGCTGATTCCAGATGCGGATGACTTGCCCCAAGATTAATCCGTTGAAAGATTCATTGGGGGAGTGTTATGAAAAATAGAATAAAAAGTAGTTTTCTTTTAATACTTATTTGGCTTCTTTATTTCTCATGCAGCAAAAATAAAATTTCATTAGAAGAAAAACTTTTTATGCAGATGCCTTATTTAAAATCGGTGCACACGAGGGATTGTGTTTTCAAGCACGTTAATGCAGGAACTATTGGAGAATTCAGAAAGATAAATATTGATTCAATCGAATATCTTGTAATGGTTGATGAAGAAAGTATATCGGTTATTTACACTCGCGACAAATCGTTTAAATCGGCAGAAGGGGTAAGTGTTTCCACAAAGGTTAAAAATTTAGTAAAAAAGAATGCAGAAAATATTTTTGTTGAGACAGGTACATATTTATACATTCCTTTAAAAGACGGATGGCGGGCTGTAATACCTTGTGAATTTCATAAGTTTGATGCATGCAATATTGATGATAATATGCAAGTTTCATGCTTTTATAAATATATGGATGAAAAACTGTCTAGCCCACAAACCTTAAAGGAATTTTACGAGTGGTATAATTCGTACTCTTTCCCGGATGTCGATTTAAAAGAAGATAATGTGCATTTTATAATGCCGATGAAGGATTAGCAATGTTTCAGGAAGAAATGCGATGTAAATAATTTCTTTGATGGAAGAAAACAGAAGGGGTTATAGAGGTTTCTTAATTTGCTAAAATTAGTGCGTCCGGTGTTGACATATTACATATATGTATATACAATATTGTATGAGGGTTGAATGACAGAAATTAGCAATGACAACAGATTTGAATGGGATTCTGAAAAAAACGAAATAAATAAGGCAAAGCATGGGCTTTCGTTTGAACAGATACTGCCGGTTTTTGATGACCCGTTCTTTTTTGAGCGTTACGATAAGTTGCATTCAACAATAAACGAAGACCGTTATTTTGGCTTGGGGTGTATACAAGGAGTTGTAATCGTTGCAACTTCATATACAGAAAACAATAGAATCAGAATAATTTCTGCCCGACTTGCATCACCTAAAGAAGAGGAGGTTTACAATGAATTCTGCAAAAACATTAACAGCTAAAGAAATAGCTGAACTTAAAAAAAGACCTATAGATTTTTCTGATATTCCGGAATTAACCTCAGAGCAGGCAAAGGAGCTTTACCCAAAAAACTGGCGTCCAAGAAAACAGCCTGTTTCTGCAAGAATTGACATGGACACAATTGATTGGCTAAAAGAGCCTGGTGAAAAAGGCTACCTGCAAAGATTAAATGCGGTTCTAAGATGGGCTAGAATGGAAGGCTGTCCAATTGCATCTCTTTAAAATATACACTACACTCTAACGTTTTTGCAGCTGTCAAAACACCGCCCTTTTCTCCGACAAATAGGCATTTGATGGAGAAACGCATAAAACACCCCATTTTTTTGGCTGTTTGCGACAATAATTTTGTTAAACAAAGAGGAGAGTGAATAGTTATGAAAAAAATACTGATTGCACTATTAATTATTTGGGCAATAATTTCATTTACAATATTTGTAAGTGAAGATAAAAGCGATTTTTTATCTTCTCAATCTATGGTAATATATTATTATTCTCATGGAGGAGAAGAAATCGATATAACTTATCTTTTTGATTCAGAATCAAAAGAAAGAATTGCAGAAGCAATAAGTGAGAGAAAGATTCAGTTTTTTAGAACAAATAAAAATGAGGATAATATATTGAATTGTTTCTTTAAAATTAGTTTTTACAATAGAAGCATTCTTTTTGAATTAGATTCCTTTGACAGAATTTATAGCGTAAACAAAAACCGATTTTTCAAATGTGAGGTTGCTCAGTTGATATATCAGTCATTGTCTGTTAGATTTTTGGATGATTTAGAGAAAAACATTAACCATACAGACTCATATTAAGAAAAAATTAAAGATGAATGCTAAAATAAAATATGCATGGAGTACATGGCAATGAAATTAACTATTAATGATATTATTCATTTTTAATGTTCTTGGTGGAGGTGATTTATTACCTTGGAACAAAAAAGAGGTTGAGAGACCTTTATTAAAATCAATCAGCATAGACACAAGTGATGTTGTTACAATTGTTTTAGATAATACTAACAAAAGAAAACCTATTGGGAAAATTTATGAGTTAGACTTATTCTATCTGGTTTCAATTTTCGAATATGAAGAAAATGAAAACGAGATTATAGTAAAAGGGGATATATCTGAATATAAAGAAAATCGGGATGTTACCCAGAATAATCAGGAGTAGAGTAAATGATGAAACAAAAAGTTAAATTGTCAATTTTATTATTTTTAATTATGAATTGCTACTTTAACTGCAACGCACAAAAAAACGTTTTTTCTTATTCTCGATATGGAAAAGTATATAATTATGATGGAAACCACTATATAACAAAAAAAATTAACAGAATTGATTATTATGTTTTGTTTGATCATAAGATAAGAAAAAATCCATGTTTGCTTGCAATGGAAAAATCAAATATCCTTTTTATACTTGATTTAGATGGACCGCTGATGGAAAAAGCTGTTTCCGTAACAGATATTTTCCAGTTGGACAAAAATAATATTTGTGCAGTTTTTACATATACACCTGATTACAGTGTATATACTGTTATAAATGTGGTTACGAAAAAAACAAAAAGCATTGTAGCTACATATTTTTGGTATGATAAAATGAATCATGACATCATAATAATCAATTACGGGAAAAATACAGACGGCATGTGTCTCCTTTACATAAACTCGAACTTGATTCAAAAATTTGAATACAAGGGAAAACCTAACGTAGACTATTATGAAAAAGGGAAGGTCATTAAAATTACTCAAAGTAAAACCTCTGGAGAAAACGAGGTCTATGAAATATCTTTGCGTCCATTATAAACGGCCGGTGGGGAATTTACTGTTGCATTTTTTGCAGATGAGTTTTCAGATATTTCAGGATATTCATTATTATGATGGGGTATCTAAATATCTTGCAACTTTAAACAAGGAGCTAATTGATGACTAATATTCTTATTTCTTTGTTTTGCATCAATATTATCTTGTTTATCTATATTTTTTTTGTTGGACTATTTTTTAATTTTTTCTTGTTGAAGAATAAAAAAATAATTGAACAATATTTTTCTGAAAACGGTTATAAGCTGTATATATACGATAAAGAACAGGGAAAAATACTTTCCCGTCATATGAGG
>Ga0310695_10000710_pt1 | contig 82280 bp, 59 predicted proteins | sample RumenRJG_04DNA_FD_203882 | JGI IMG/M metagenome (GOLD analysis project Ga0310695, IMG submission 203882) | Bovine rumen microbial communities from Lethbridge, Alberta, Canada - RJG_04 (v2) (version 2) | ecosystem: Host-associated > Mammals > Digestive system > Stomach > Rumen | place: Canada...
GGGGCAGAGCCCCGACGAGCGTTTCAAGCGGCAGATCAGGTGACTTTTGTGCCGAATTCAATAATATTGCATTTTTTGACGGAAATCTTCATCAAAATACTTGCATAACAACTTAGGAAGCGGATTAATTGGATTAATGGGATTGACTGACGTAAAGAAATTCGTTAAATCTGTTTAATTCGCCGTTTATAAGTGAGTGTAGATGTCAATCTTTTAAATCAGCTTAATCCGCAGACTACAAAAGAGAGTGTGCGGATGCCATTGAGGTATGTTTTTACGAAGATAGATAGAGTGTTGTTACCAAATAGGCTAATAGGGAAAAGTGCAGATATTGAATCAATTCTGCAACAACATATCAATGAGGCTAACGATGTCGCCCAAGTCCACTCTATCATTGCCGTTTAGGTCTGCATTCGGGGCATAGAAAGTAGTGACATCGAGCCCAAGCATAAAATTAATCATGTCGCTCACATCAGCTATGTTTACAGAACCATCAATATTAGCGTCACCATTCGACGCCATCTCCACAATCTGCCCGAAATAGGGATACCAATGTCTGTTTGCCTGGTAAGCGTCTGCCATGCCAGGGAGCACATGAAGCGTGCGACCTGAATAGTCATTATTGTCATCTTGACAGAACATATCACCTCCACAGGTCACAACTGAGAAATCAGTGATGTAACTATACACATCAGTCAGGCCATTGCAATCATAAAATGCCCTATAGCCAAGAGAGGCGATGGAGTTAGGGATAGTCACGCTGGACAAACCAATGCAGTTCTCAAACACACTGCTGCCAATGGAGGTAACAGAGTTGGGGAGGGTCACATTGGTCAAGCCAATGCAGCCAATGAATGCCGAATAACCGATGAAAGTAACAGAATTGGGGATAGACACGCTCGTCAAAGCTGTGCAGTCGGCAAACGCACCACCGCCGATGGTTGTAACTGAGTTGGGAATCGACACGCTCGTCAGGCCACTGCAGCCATAGAACGCTGAGATGCCGATGGCAGTGACTGAGTTGGGGATTGTCAAGTTAGTCATGCCACTGCAACCACTGAAGGCAGCGTCGCCGATGGCGGTCACGGAACTGGGGATAACCGTGTTTCTACAACCTACAGCCAGCGTATTTGTAGAGGTCTCAATGATTGCATTACAGTTATTGCGGGAATCGTATGTCGTGTTTCCGCTTGCCACAGTCAAACTCGTCAAGCCACTACAGCCAGCAAAAGTAGCGCTACCAATGGTGGTGACTGAATTGGGGATGGAAACGCTGGCCAAGTTACTGCATCCCTTGAACGCCTCAGTACCTATGGAAGCAACAGAGCCGCCGATAGTCACGCTCGTCAAGTCGCTGCAGTGCAAGAACATACTTTCGCTGATGGTAGTGATGGAGTCCGGAATAGTCACACTTTTCAGGCTACTGCACCATGAAAACACATCATTGCCGATGCTGATGTCGGAGTTGGGGAGTGTCACACTCATTAAGCCAATGCAGCTATAGAAGGCGCCATAGCCGATGGTGGTGACAGAATTGGGGATGGTCACCTCGACCAAGCTGTTGCAGCGCTCGAATGCATAATTACCGATGGTGGTGACAGAATTCGCAATGGTTAAGTTCTTCATGCCACTACAGCCAGAGAACGCGCCATCGCTAATGATAGTTACCGAGTTGGGAATATCGATGCTGGCCAGTTCAATACAGTCACAAAACGCTCCTTCACCAATGGAGGTGACAGAGTTGGGGACAAAAACGTTCGTTAAGTCGCAGCAGTTAAAGAATGCACTTTCGCCAATGGAGGTGACAGGATAGGCCGTGCCGTTATAGGTTACAGTGGCGGGGATAGTCACCATGCCAGAGTATTCATCTGAATATGAGTAATTATAGTCCCCTCTGTAGGTAACAGTTGCGGTGGTGCCATTGATATTGTAGTAGATGCCGTCGACTTCGAAGTCGTGGGCGATAGCCGTGGCTGGTAGTATGAGGGCCAGCAGCAGGAGTAGGGATTGGAAAAGGTGTTTCATAGTCTTTATGCTTTTTAAGTTGTTAATATTGTCACAAAATTAAGGGAAATAATGAAAGAGAGCATGCGGATGCCCGATAAAAAATGTTGTTTTTGTTGTTCAATTTAGTTTATGTTGTTTGAAGAATGTTGTTTGAAGAATGTTGTTTGGGATGGTTATTTTTGGTAGGCGAGGCGTTCGTCGCCGTTGAGGAGGTAGATGATGCCGCAGTAGGTGAAGCCGTAGCGGTCGATGATGTGGCGCATGATGACATTGTCGCGGTGGGTGTCGATGCGCAGGGTGCCGGCAACGGCCATGCAGTAGTCCATCACGTCGTTGAAGATACCGTGGCTTGACGCGGTGCTTGCCAGGCGGTGAACGACGTAATAGGGCTTGTCATCCAGCCACCCACCTTCATAGATTTCCTTGTAGGTGGGTTCGGGGCCGGGGATGAAGGCAAACGAGGCGACCACTTCCCCACCCTGCTCCACGCACAGGTAGCAATGGCCGCCCAGGATGTCATTCTCAATGGTCTCTCGGCTGGGATAACCGTCAATCCACTGGTTCACGTTTCCGCACGAGCGCATGATGCCGCGTGCCTCGTCGATGAGCTCCATAATCCTGGGCACATCCTCCATCCTCGCTTTCCTGAAAGTCCTGCTCATGACACCTTTGCTCATTTATTTATAATGCCGTCGCGGCGCATCATGGCCTCGATGCCGGGATCGCTGCCACGGAAGCGCTTGTACAGCGTCATAGGTGCCTCGGTGCCGCCCCGTGAGAGGACGTTCTCGACCCACTGACGGGCTGTGTCGCGGTTGAAGATGCCGTCCTGCTTGAACTTGTCGAAAGCGTCACATTCTATCACTTCGGCCCACTTATAGCCGTAATAACCCGCCGCATAGCCACCCGAAAAGATGTGGGTAAACTGGGGCGACATGATGCAGCCCTCAACAGGCTCAAAGGCCTGCACGTCCTTGACCGCGTCATGCTCAAACTCAAAAGCGCTGCCCTCATAGGGGGCGGTGATGCTGTGCCACGTCATGTCGATGAAACCGAAGCCCAACTGGCGCACGCAAGCGTAGGCGGCGCCATACTGCGACGAGGCAATCAGGCGGTCGATCAGTTCCTGGGGCACGGGCTCGCCCGTCTGGTAATGACGAGCGAAGCTGTCCAGGAATTCGCGCTCATAGACATAATTCTCGTTGAACTGTGAGGGCACCTCGACAAAGTCGCGATAGACGTTGGTTCCCGACAGCGACTGATATTTGCAACGGGACAACAGCTGGTGCAGGGCGTGTCCAAACTCATGCATGAAGGTCTCCACCTCGCGCACGGTCAACAGCGACGGCTTGGTGTCGGTGGGACGGGTGAAATTCATCGTCAACGTCACCAGCGGCCGCACGTCGTTGCCGTATTCATCGATATATTGTTCACGGAAGCTCGTCATCCATGCCCCGCTCTGCTTGGTGGTGCGGGGGAAGAAATCCAGATAGAGCATTCCCACAGCATGCCCGTCCTCGTCGGTCACGTCATAGACCTCCACCTCGGGGTGAAAGACCTGGGCGTCATGGTTGGGTGTGAAACGCAGGCCATACATCCGCTTGGCAAAGCCAAACACGCCATTGGTCACAGCGCCCAACTCGAAATAAGGCCGCAGCAACTCGTCGTTGATTTCGAACATGGAGTCTTTCTCCTTGTTGCTGTAGTAACTGTAGTCCCACGGCATGACCTGGACGGGCTTGCCTTCCAACTGTGTGGCAAAGGCGGTGAGCCGCTCCATCTCGCTGCGCTCGACAGGCAGGTAAGCGTCGCGCAACTGGTTCAACATCCGATAGACGTTGGCGGGTGTCTGGGCCATCGTGTGCTGCAGTTTGTAGTCGGCATAGGTATTGCAGCCCATCAGCCGAGCCACTTCCAGGCGGGTGTTGGCGATGTCACGCAAGACGTCCAAATTGCAATACTCGCCCTCAGTACATTGGCGGTTATACATCTTGTACAGCTTCTCGCGCAGGTCGCGACGGTCGCTGTATTTCATAAACGGGATATAGCTGGGAGCGTTGAGGGTCACCAACCACTCATTTTCACGCCCCTTGTCCTTGGCGGCTTGTTTGTAGCTATCGAGGGCGCTCTCGGGCAGTCCGTCAAGGTCTTTTTCGGTCAGCCACAATTCATAACGGGGTGTCTCCTTGAGAGCGTTTTGGTCAAACTTCAACGTTAACTCCGTCAAGCGTTTGGACAGCAGACGGTAGCGGTCACGGTCAGCGCCCTGAAGATTGGCACCACTGCGCACAAAACCGTCGTAGGTTTCCCGCAGCAGCATCTGGTCTTCTGCGTCATACCCCGTAGCATCAAAACTGTCATGAACGTGCTTCACGCGCTGCCACAGCTGTTCGTTGAGGGTGATGCTGTTGAAGTGCTCGCTCAGCACCGGGGCCATGCGCTCGCTCAACGCCAGCAATGCGTCATCGGCGTTGGCCGACAACATGGGATAAAACACACCCAACACACGGTTGAGCGTAGCGCCCGCACGGTCCAGAGCCACGATGGTGTTCTCAAACGTAGCCTCAGCCTCATTGTCGGCGATGGCTTTCACCTCGGCATCATGTTCCTTGATGCCCTCGCGGATGGCAGGCTCATAGTCGGCCGTAGTGATGCGGTCAAAGGGCACTGCCCCACCCGTTGTCCTAAACGGCTTGATAAATATGTTGTTCTCAATCATTTTCTTTTTTAGGCTTTAGGTTTTAGGTGGTATCCACACTCCTAACTCCTAATTTCTAATTTCTAATTATTCCAGGTCCACTACGGTGATGCCTGCGCCGCCAAACTGCACGTGCTCATCGCGGTAGCTTTTAACACCACTCACCGTGTGGAGATATTCCCTGATGGCCACCTTCAAGGCTCCGGTACCCGTGCCGTGCAGGATGCGCACGCGCTGGGCGCTGAACTGGATGGCATCGTCGATAAAGTAAGTGATGGCCTGCAGAGCCTCGTCGGCACGCATACCGCGCACATCGATATCGGGCTTGAAGTTCAGCTGACGGGTCCTGATTTCGTCGGTAGTGGCGCGACCCAACGACTCGGTCTTCTGCTTTTTCTCCTTGCGCATGGTGCGTTCCACCTTGTCGGCCTCGACGCGTGTCTTGATGTTGCCGAATGCCACCAGTGCATATTTCTCATCAATGCTGATGAGTGTGCCCACGGTCGTGGTACCCTTGAGCACCACGTTGTCGCCAGCCTGCATAGGACGGTCCTTAGTCATGGGCTGAGGCGTTTTCTTCTTGGGCTGCTTGCGGTGCGGCTTGTCCTTGGGCGTGAGTTCCTGGAGTCGTGAAGGCGCCTCAGGCTCCTGCTCGTTGAGTCGCTGCTTGAACTCATCCAGCTGGCGACGTAATTCCTTGGTGCGCTCTTTCTCGGCCTGCTGATTGCGTATCTCCTTGATGGTCCGCTCAATCTGGGCGTTGCTGCCGCGCAACAGTTCCTGTGCCTCGGCACGGGCGTCATGGATAATCTGCCGATGCTCGGCGCGTATGTTGTCCAGGCGCTCGTCGTAGTCGGCAATCATCTGGTCCAGACGTTTTTCCTTGGAGCGGATGTCCTGACGCTTATTCTCCCAATACCGGCGGTCACGCACGATGTCGAGCAGGTACTTGTCCATGTTGATATAGTCGCTGCCCACTATCTCGCTGGCCTTGTCGATGACAGCCTGAGGGAGTCCCGTCTTGCGGGCAATCTCGATGGCAAACGAGCTGCCCGGGTATCCCATTGACAGCTGGAACAGCGGCTGCATGCGCTGACGGTCATAGAGCATCGCGCCATTGACCACGCCATCAGTCTCCTCGGCAAAGTGTTTGAGGTTCTGGTAGTGGGTGGTCACGACGCCCATCACCTGGTGCTCGTTGAGCTGCTCCAGGATGGACTGGGCGATGGCACCGCCAATCTGGGGCTCAGTGCCGCTGCCCATCTCGTCGATGAGGATGAGCGTTTCCTTGCCACCACGCGACAGGAACAGTTTCATGTTCTGCAGGTGGCTGCTGTAGGTACTCAGGTCGTTCTCGATGCTCTGCTGGTCGCCGATGTCGATGAAGATGTCATGAAAAATGCCCATGTGAGAGTTGTCACGCAAGGTGGGCAACAGGCCACACTGCACCATATACTGCACCACGCCCACGGTCTTCAGGCACACCGACTTACCGCCGGCGTTAGGTCCCGAGATGACCAGGATGCGGTCTTGCTTGTTCAAGCTGATGTTCAGCGGCACCACTTCCTTGCCCTGGGTCCTCAACGAGAGCATCAGGGCGGGATGGATGGCATTGTACCACTCGATGACGGGCTTGCGGTCCACATGGCACATCTGTGCCCCCACGTCCTGAGCGAACAACGCCTTGGCACGGATGAAGTCGAGCCGTCCCAAGGTCTCGAGGACGGCGGCAAGGTCATCAAGGTGGGGACGTATCAAGTCGGTCACCTCGGTGAGTATGCGGATGATCTCGCGGGCAATCTCGGCCTCGGTCTCACGGATGCGGTTGTTGGCCTCGACGATGGCGTCAGGCTCGATAAACACGGTCTTTCCCGTCGCACTCTCGTCATGGACGATGCCGTGCAGCTTGCGCTTGTTCATGGCGCTAACGGGGAGCACCAACCTGCCATCGCGCAACGAGGGCTGGACGTCGTTGTCGAGGATGCCATCCTGCTTGCCCTGGGCGATGATGCGACGCAGGGTGCCGTTGATGCTGCTGGTCACGCGCGCGATGGCGGTGCGCAGTTCATGCAGATGAGGCGAAGCGGTATCCTTGATATTGCCCGCCTTGTCGAGGATGTGGCCGATGGCGGCGCTCAGTTCGGGGAAAGCCTGCATGCCGCTGGTCAGTTCCCGCAGGCGCGGGTATGGCGTGCCCGACTCACCGTTGGCGGCAAAAAAGCGCACAATCTGAGTCACAGTCACCAGCAGGCGCTGCAGGTCGAACAGGCGTTCAGCCGAGAGGAAGGTGCCCGGAGTGGCCACTTCCTTGAGAACGACACGCAAGTCGAAGTAATAACTCAACGGGAACTCCTTGCCTGTCACGATGATAGACAGGAACTCGTTGGTCTCCTCGAGCCACCGCACAATCTCATCGCGGCGGGTCGAGAAACGCAGGAGCGGCACGTTGGCGGCACCCAACGCACTGACGCAGTGGCGCTCGAGTTCGCGCCTCACGGCATCAAAGCCAATCTTGGTCTCAAAATTTGAGGGATAAATCATTGCACAAAGGTAATAATTTTTCTCCATTCAGCAAATTTTTGTACTTTTGCCCATCATATATGATCATCGAAGATTTATCAATCAAATCTTATCTATCTAATTCTTGGAAAAATCAGTGTCCCGCCATGACTTAACCAGCCAAGTCGGGACATTTTTTTATTTTATTCACTTAAAAGGGCAGCAATTCAAAAAATATCATTATCTTTGCGAGTTATATTGACATTATACAATTAACCTATACATTAATTATAAGTAACAATTATTTTATGAAGAAATTCTTATTCTTACTGCTCGCTTCGGCCGTAGCCATTAACGTCATGGCCGACAGCAAGGTTGTCATCCCCGACAGCACAGGATTCAAGTTCACCGACACCAAGGTTATCCGTCACACCCCCGTCAAGGACCAGAACAAGTCCGGTACGTGCTGGTGCTACTCCACCAACTCCTTCTTTGAGAACGAGATCCTGCGTCTCACCGGCAAGGAAGTACACCTGAGCGAGGGCTTCGTGGTTAACCACTGCTACTATGACAAGGCCATCAAGTACATCCGCATGGATGGTGAAATCAACTTTGCCGAGGGCGGTGCCTCCGAGGACGTGCCCTACGTTTGGCGCACCTACGGTATGGTTCCCAACGAGGTCTATACCGGCATGACCTATGGCGACAAGAAATTCAGCACCAGCGAGTTGACCTCACTGCTGAGCGGCTATGTCGGCACCATCAACAAGCATAGCCTCGGCAAGCTCACCCCCGCTTGGAAGGAAGGTCTGCAGGCTATCCTCGACAGCTACATGGGCAAGATGCCCGAGACTTTCGTCTATGAGGGCAAGACCTGGACTCCGCAGACCTGGGCTGCCAGCCTCGGCCTCAACATGGACGACTATGTGCCCATTGCATCGTTCACCCACCACCCCTACTATCAGCCCTTCATCCTTGAGGTGGCCGACAACTGGTTGTGGTCCAGCTATCAGAATGTGCCCATCGACGAGCTGCTGGAGATTGCCAACTATGCTATCGACAACGGCTACAGCATCGCTTGGGGTTCGGACGTGAGCGAGAAGGGATTCAAGTGGCGCAATGGTTATGCCATCCTGCCTGTCAAGAAAGAAGTTCCCGATGCCGAGGGTACCGATATGGCTCGTTGGGCACAGCTCAGCGACCGCGACCGTGAGGCAGAGTTGTGGGACATCAAGGGCCCGGTTAAGGAACAGTGGGTAACCCCCGAAGAGCGCCAGGAGATGTTCGACAACAAGGAGACCACCGACGACCACGGCATGGTCATCATGGGTAAGGCTGTTGACCAGGAAGGCAACAAGTACTTCAAGGTACAGAACAGCTGGGACACCAACCAACTGTATGAGGGCTACTTCTATTGCAGCGAGGCCTTCTTCCGCGCCAAGACGTTGAACATCCTCGTGCACAAGGATGCTATCCCCGCCAAGATCGCTAAGAAGATGGGCATCAAGAAGTAATTCCCATTTCACCTATTCTCCACAACTATCAAGACCTGCAGGCTACACATGGCCTGCAGGTGCTTTTTGTATTCACAGGCCCACGTCTTGCACTTTTTTTCTTAATTTTGCAATCGCATAAACTTTAAATGAATCAGCATTCATCAAGATGAAGACGATCGACACACACCTGCCTGACCTTCGCGCCCTGATTGGCATCGGATGCTTTACGGTGCTGACCTTGCTACTGATGTCTTGGGATTCCTACCTGTATGACTTGCCACACCACCACGATGTCATCTGGTTCTACATGTGCGGCAAGGCATGGATGCACGGGTTGACGCCCTATATTGACTTTGCTGACAGCAAGGGTCCCCTGCTGTGGCTGATTTATGGGCTTGGGCATCTGTTGAGTCCCCGCGACTATATCGGTTGCTACTGGCTGTCCTGCCTGCTTTATACCTTCATTTTTTACCAATGTTATCGATGTGCCCTGCTGTTTGTCAAAGACAGGCGCCTCGCATTCATGGCAGTGCTCTTCTCGGCTGTGTTCTTCTTGAGCAGCCTAACCCACACCGAGGTGCGTGCCGAGGACTACTGCTACGCCTTCATGATGCCTGTGTTCTACCGGTTCCTACGTTACACGGTGGCACGAGAAAACAGCCGTGAGTTCGTCAGCAAGACCGCCATCATTTTAGGTATTTCCCTGGGTGCGACATTACTCATCAAGTACAGCTGTACGCTGATGATGGCCGTTTTTATCCCCTACTGCTGCATCGTCATGCCCCGACGGGTCAACTATCCTGTCTGGAAGGCATTGGCATGGTGTGCTATCGCGGGAATTGTAACGATGCTGCCTGTCATCGTGTTACTTGCCTGCCAAGGGGCATTAGGAGCCTGCATCCAGGAGTATTTCCTGGTCACAGCGACCACTTTCGGCAATTTGCATGGAGAAAGCATTAAATTCTCCAGCGTGATGTCCATCTTCCTGGGGGCGCAGGTTCTCATTTTCAACCTTGGAGTTATCCTGTGTGTCGTCATCTACGGCAGGAACCACCGTAGCGGGTGGAAGTTCATCACATTGGCACTCATCTGGTTCATGGCCATCATCATGCTCAATGGGACCGACCGCATCTACTACAATGTTTTAGCGCTATTCACCGTTCTGGCAGCTGGTATTGTCATACGTTCGGCTGGACAATGGCTGCGAAACGGAATGGCAGTCGCGATTGCAACCGTCGCAGTCCTTGCAGGACTCTTTCTCACCACCGACCGCAACTCACTGTTTACTGCTGAAAACCCTGACAATGCCACCTGGTACTATTACCCGATGCTGATGAGCCAATATGAAAAGCCCCGCGTACTTTACCTCAACTGCCATGACCACGGCGAGAGCGTTCCGGTAATGGGGTTGCCGGCCTGCAAGTATTGGAGTCTGCAAGAGGGGCATTCCCCCGAAATGGTCAAAGAGCAGGTCGATGCAGTCATGCGCTTTCAAGCCGATGTGGTGTTCCTGCGGTTCAACGATTATGCGATGATCCACATGCTGGAAGAACTCGGATATCACCGCTATGACTTCACCGATGCGGGTTTAGGCGACAAGCGCTGGGAACGCTACCTGATGTATAGCCAGAATGAACTTGTTGTTCCCCAACCCGTGCAGCCCAAGCCTGTCGATATTCTGCTCAAACGCAATTTCCTGTCAATAAAATAACCCTCATGCCAAATTTCAAATAAAAAATGGCCATAGTCAACCATTTTTTTGTACCTTTGTCATCACTAATTCGCATTAATAATTAACAACAATTCTTCTAATCTATCAATGAAAGCATTAAACACTGACAAGGCACCTGCTGCCATCGGTCCTTACAGCCAGGCTATCCGCACCGGCAATTTAGTATTCGTTTCGGGCCAGCTGCCCATTATCCCTGAGACGGGCGCCTTCCCCGAGGGTGGCGTACAGGAGCAGACTCACCAGAGCCTCAAGAACGCACGCGCCATCCTGCAGAGCGAGGGTCTCGACCTGAAGAACGTTGTGAAGACCACCGTATTCCTCAGCGACATCGCCAACTTCGGCCCGATGAACGAGGTCTATGCCGAGTACTTCACGGCACCCTACCCCGCCCGCTGCGCATTCGCCGTCAAGGACCTGCCCAAGGGCGCCCTTGTTGAAATCGAATTTATCGCTGAGGCAGAGTGAGCCTGAAAGGCGAGGCACTGTAAGACTACAAACCGAGGCAAAGCCTCGGTCCACTTAACAATGAGGGTGATCCACAACTGAATGGCTCACCCTCGTTTCTTTTATATGTTTCTTTCCCTTTAGTTTCCTGACAGGATCTTGTCGATCAGGCCTGTCACATCACTGATGCCTACCATACCGTCAAAATCAACGTCGGAAATGGCGGGATTCTCGATCTCACCTGCTATGACTTGGTCAATCAGGTCGGTGACGTCGGCAATCTCAATTGCTCCGCTGCCGTTGATGTCGCCCACGTCCTCGATGGGCACGATGGTCCTGAAGTTCTTCCAATCGTTGGCTGTCTGATAAGCTTCCAAAGATGCCTTGGGAACATAGAGGATGGCATTCAATCGTTGGGGATCAGGGAGGAATGAGCTATAGTTGCTGTTACAACGCGGGGGTATTGCAGCCCAGCTGATGAGCACCTTGAGGTGTTCAAGATTAGCCAAAGCGATGCTTTCCAGCGAGTCCACATTGGCACCCAATTCCAAATATTCAAGTGGGCACCCACAAATACCCGCATTCTTAATCAACGTGACTCCCGGCGCGGAATCTTTCCTGCCGATTTGCATCCGCTTTAACGAGATGTCATCGGTAAAGGCATTACGAATAACGGAAACCCCGCCTGGAATGTAGCCTTCTTCCAGCAAAGGACATAAGGTAAATGCAGCACCGCCAATAGTCGTAAGCCCTTCACTCATGTGGACCTTCCTCAATGACTGGCAGTTGATGAAAGCCTGATAGTCAATTGTCTTAACGGTATTTGGCAGGTCAATGGCTTCTATGGGGCTATGGGAGAACGCATCATGGGCTAAAGTCTCAAGCATACTGCCCTCCTCAATATTCACCGTCTTGACACCAGAGTCATAGAAGCAATATTCTCCAATGAATTTCACCTTACGGGGGATAGTGACTTCGGTGAGGCTTGTGCAGTCAGAAAAAGTGCTACTCAGAATGGAATCGAGATTGGCGGGAAGATGCACGCTCTTGAGATTGGTGCATGTCCCGAACACCGTAACGCCCATATAGTTGACACTATCAGGAATATAGCAAGATTCAAGATTGCGACAACCCCTGAAGATGTTCATCTCGATGTGACGGAGCGTCTCGGGTAGGGTGACCTCAGTCAGGTTAGTACAGGACATGAAACAATACTCATGAATCCTGGCAACTGGACTGGGAACGGCAAAGGTGGTAGCCGAAGCGGCTTGCGGATAGCTGAACAGCACTTTCATATCCTTGCTGTACAGTACGCCGTCAACAGCCTTGAAGTGCTGATTGAGCGAACTGCAGGTGAAGTACTGCAACTGGCGGCATCCCTTGATCGTCATATAGCCAATTTCAGCGACATTTCTCGGGATATTGAACGAAGTGAATGAAGAACAGCCGTAGAACGCATAATCCTCAAGCGTTACCAGTGAGTTAGGCAAATCGACATTCTCGAGCGCCGTGCAAGAACAGAAAGCTTGGAAGCCAAGCGAGGTAACACCCTCGGGGATATCAACCAAGGTCAAGTCCTTGCAACTGTAAAAAGCGTTTCGGCCGATGCGTGTGACATGATAGGTCGTGCCTTCGCTGACTACAGTCGATGGAATGAACACCTCGCCAGCATACTTGACTGAGTCAGGGCTGGTCACCTCCACCTCATTGTCGCCGATAATATTGTAACAGATGCCGTCAACCTCAAAGTCGGCTGCCAGCGCCGGGCACACGCCAGCCATGACCAAAGTGGCCAACGCCCAAAGTTTTAATAGATTTGTCAGTTTCATCTCATATTCAATTAAATGGTTAATCTATGCTAATCACATCAATCCTCGCCCAATATCTTGTCGATAAGGGCAGTCACATCACTGATGCCTACCATACCGTCAAAATCAACGTCGGAAATGGCGGGATTCTCGATCTCGCCTGCTATTACCTGGTCAATCAGGTCGGTGACGTCGGCAATCTCAATTGCTCCGCTGCCGTTGATGTCACCCACGTCCTCAATTCCCACAATGGTCTTGAACTTTTTCCACTCGTTGGCGTTACGATAGGCTTCTACTGACGCTTTGGGGACATATACGATAGCATCCATTTCGTCAGGATTGGGACCCGAGAAGGCGTCCCAGTAACTGTTGCAGCGTGGCGGAACGGTAGCCCAACAGATGAGAACCTTGAGATTGTCCAAGTTATTCAAGGAGTTATTACACAGCGAGTCCATACCCGCACCCAACTCAAGATACTCAATGTTTCTACAATCAGCAATTGCGCTGTTCTCGAGCAGAGTGGTTCCTGCGGGAGCGTTTTTACTTCCCATTTTCACTCTTTTCAGTGCTGGGCAACTGATAAACAGGTTATGAACCCTGGGAAAAGTTCCAAGCACCTCTGCCTCGGTCAATGAGTCACATTCCCAAAAAACAGAACGGCCTAATTCAGTGAGATTATCACCAACATATACCGTCTTCAACGACCGGCATTCTAAAAAACTCAATTCGCCAAGCGTGGTTAACGTATTGGGGATGTTGATGGATTTCAACTTGTTGCATCGAAGGAAAGCCCTCGGCCCGATGGTTTGGAGGCGGCTTCCTTCCTCGATGTTAACATTCTCGACCCCTGACATCAGGAAAGCCTGTTCGTCGATGTATGAAACGTTGCGCGGAATAGTCACATCGGCCAACTTGTCACAATGCATAAAGGTACAGTCCATGATGGAATCAAGGCTCGCCGGCAGATGCACACGAGTGAGATTGGAGCAGTTGCCAAACACGGTAATGCCCATGTGCTTGACACCGTCAGGGATATCAATCTCGGTTAATCCCGTACAATCGCGAAAGATGTTCATACCCATCCAGGTGAGAGAATCGGGTAAGATTACCTCGACAAGCCTGGAGTTGTAGCCGAAGCAATAATCGTGTAGGGAAGTCACAGTGTTGGGGATGGTGACCGAGGTCAACGGTGAGGCAGCAGGATACCACACAAGTTGTGTCAATTGTTTATTATAAAGGACGCCGCTAACAACCTTGAAGTGCTGGTTCAGTGAGCTGCACGAGAAATACTCGATATTCTTGCAGTTCTGGAAAGTGTCGTATCCGATTTCAGCAAGATTGCGTGGGAAGTGGAACGTGGTAAAACCGGTGCAACCATAGAATGCCCAATTCCCAATTTTAACGAGTGAATTGGGCAAATCGATATTCTCGAGTTTGTAGCAACCTGCAAAGCCATTCTCGCCAATCTCGGTAACACCTTCCGGAATACCGATCAGGGTTAATGCCGAGCAATTGTAAAAGGCGTCATTGCCGATGCGGGTGACACGATAGGTTGTGCCATCGTTGACAACTGTCTCGGGGATAAAGACCTCACCTTCGTATTTTACCGAATCGGTGCTGGTCACCTCTACCTCATTGTCGTTAATCACATTGTAATAGATGCCATCTACCAAGAAGTCGGCAGCCGATAACGTAAAAACGCCTGCAAAGACCATGATGGCCATCACAAACAACATCTTTGAAAGTAATTTATTCTTGTTCATAATTCTGGTGGTATTGATAATGAGTTAAACAATTCAAAACAATCATGTAATCATCACGCAAATGTACAAAAAATCCGACTAATTCACACCTTGCATCAGAATAAAATTATAAACTGCCCGAAAATTGCGCAGATTAACTTGGATTTATAATCCATCAAGAACAATGAATCCGTTAAAAAACTGTTGAATCAGAGCCCAGTGGTGGCCAGAAAATGGATTCGGTTGCGTGCCATAGTGTGATTCGTGAAAGAAAAAGTTGCTTTCTTTGGTTATTTCTCCTAATTTTGCATCAAGATTCTGAAACAATCATAACAGTAACGACTATGAACCATCTGCTCACATCCGCACTTCTGCTGCTGGCCCTGCTGCTGCCAGCCACCGCCACCGCCTATGACTTTGAAGTGGATAGCATCTATTACAATAAAACCGACACAACCGTCACCGTTACCTACGGTGACAAGAATATCTGGGATGATAATGACAATTACTCTGGCGAAGTGATTATCCCCAGTACGGTCACCTATAATGACACCACCTATGAAGTCATTGCCATTGGCGATCTTGCATTCTCTCATTGTGTAGGATTGACGCACATCACACTCCCCAACACCATTACCAGCATCGGTGAGGAGGCCTTCCTTGACTGTAGCGGACTGACGAATATCACCATCCCCAGCTCCGTCACCACCATCGACCGTGGCGCGTTTGCCGGCTGCATCGGCCTGACAGTTGTCACCATCCCCGCCTCAGTCACTTCTATCGGTGAAATTGCATTCGGTGATTGCGGTGGTCTGACAACACTCTCGGTTAAAAACGGAAACAAGAAATACGATTCCCGTGACGATTGTAACGCCATTATTGAGACAGCGACCAACAAATTGATTGTGGGGTGTCAAAACACCGTCATCACCGACACCATCACCGCCATCGGCGATAGGGCATTCTACTACTGCACCGGACTGACAAGCGCCATCATTCCCGATTCGGTCACGAGCATCGGCGAGGCAGCCTTCTTTGGCTGCAGCGGACTGACGAGCGTCACCATCGGTAAATCGGTTAACTCTATCGGCAAAATCGCGTTCAGTGACTGCGGGAGTCTGTCGAGCATCACCGTGGCTGCCGAAAACGAGAAATACGATTCCCGTGATGATTGTAACGCCATCATTGAGACAGCAAGCAATACCCTGATTGTGGGGGGCCAAAACACGATTATCCCTAACTCGGTAGACACCATCGGCGATGCCGCGTTCTACTCCTGCAGCGGTCTGATGAGCATCACCATCCCCAGCCCCGTTAAATACATCGGCAAAAGCGCGTTTGAGGGTTGTGGAGGGCTGACAAGCGCCACCATTGCCAACTCTGTCAAACACATCGGCAAAGCAGCTTTCCTGGACTGCTATGAACTGACGGACGTGTCCATCCCCAACTCCATTAAAACCATCAATGCCAAATTGTTTGCCGGTTGCATCAGTCTGGAGAACGTAATCATCCCTAACTCCGTCAAAACCATCGGCAGCGATGCGTTCGCCGGATGCAGCAGCCTGATGAGCGCAACCATACCCAGTTCAGTTGACTCCATCGGCAGCTACGCATTCGCTTACTGCGACGGACTGAAAGAGGTGTTTAGCCACATCGCCAACCTTTCAAATGTAGATAGCGGAAACTGTATTTTCGTGGTATGGACCGAAGGTGGTAATTTTGACTATTCCGGACGCACGCTTCATGTCCCTCAAGGGACGGCTGGCGCCTATCAAGCCAACGAGAATTGGCATCCCTATTTCGGGCAGATTGTGGATGACCTCATCAGGGACGCATTGACAGGTGACGTGAACGGCGACGGCAGCGTGAACATCGCCGACATCAATGCTGTCATTGACATGATTTTGAGGGGCGTTTATGATGCTGCGGGCGATGTCAATGGCGATGATGCGGTGAATATCACCGACATTAACGCACTCATCAACTTGATTCTATCCTGATGACCGCACAAGTCGAACACAAAAACACTTTTTTCTTGTATTTGTGCTCAACTTGCATTAATTTTGCCACAGTTTATTCCTCATTATTTTTATGGCAGTAAAAAGAGAAACGATAACGTTTGCCGCACTGAGCAAGGAGATCAAAGGAGGCTCTTTCAGGAACATCTACGTCTTGCAGGGCGAGGAGCCTTACTTCATCGACCGATTGCAAGAACTTATCATCGAGAGGGCTCTCGATGAGGATCAGCGCGACTTCAACCTATCGGTTTTCTACGGCAACAACGCCAACGTGCGCGAAGTCATCAGCACCTGCCAGCAATACCCCACCTTCGCCGAGCGCAAGGTTGTTGTGGTGCGTGAGGCGCAACTCATTGCCAAGCAGCCGGGCCACAAGAATGACCTGGACCTGTTTGCATCCTATGCCGAACGGCCATTAGCCACAACTATCCTCGTCATCTGTCACAAGGAAGGAGCGTTAAAAAGTAAGCCTTTCCTGGACGCGTTGAAGGATGCTAAGAGCGGTGTCGTCTTTGATTCTAACAAGGTGAAAGAAGGGCGAGACCTCAATGCCCTGATCGGGAGCTACGCCAACTCATTGGGCTGTAACATCGATACCAAGGCCACCAGTATGCTTGCCGACCACATCGGCACCGACATCGCCCGCCTGTACAGCGAGCTTGACAAGCTGTATATCTTGGCCAGCGACAAGAACATCACGCCGCTGCTCATCGAGCAGAACATCGGCATCAGCAAGGATTTCAACAACTTTGAGTTGGAAGACGCGCTGAGTCGCCGTGACGCCGCTAAAGCGTTCCGTATCGTGGATTACTTTGAGCGCAACCCCAAGAACAATCCGTCGATGGCCACCGTGGCGATGCTGTTCTCCTTCTTCTCTGGCGTGTTGCTGGCATCCACGGCGTACGACAAGACCGCCGAGGGCATCATGGCTGCTGTGGGTACCCGCAGCCAGTGGCGTGCCCGCAAGTTCCTCGAGACGACACGCATGTATAACACGCGCTCGCTGATCAACGTCATCGGCTACCTGCGTGAATGTGACACCCGCAGCAAGGGCATAGGTTCACGCCAAGGCCAGTATGTCCTGCTCAAGGAACTCGTATATAAGATTCTACATGCCTGAGATTGTCATCCTACTCTTTGTTAATTATTGATGCGTTTTGTCAGTTTTCATCGCTTGTTGGTTGAAAAAGTGATGATAAATGATGCTATTTTGGTGATTTTTAATTAAATTTGCAAGCAAAATCAACTAAACGCATCCATCATGAGAAAAATTTACCTCCTGCTGGCATGCCTGATGCTCACCAGTGTCATCAGCAATGCCATGGTTAAGTATGTAGGTGGGGACATTTCCCTGCTGCCGAAGTATGAAGAGCGCGGTGCCCGTTATCTTGACGAGAATGGTAACAGAGTCACCGATGTGCTCGGTTATCTCAAGTCAAACAGCATGAACGCCATGCGTGTGCGCCTGTTTGTTGACCCGTCAAAGGCTGGAGCCGAGGATCAAGGTGAGGGCGTATGCCAGGACCTGCCCTTCGTCATCGCGTTGGGACAGCGCATCAAGGCAGCCGGGTTCAACCTGCTGTTGGACATCCATTACAGCGACACCTGGACCGACCCAGGTCAGCACAGCACGCCATCGTCATGGACAGTCACCAGTGCCCTGGGAGACAGCGTGTACAGCTACACGTGCCGTGTGCTCAACGCCATGATTGCCGCTGGTGCCAAACCCGACTTTGTCCAGGTGGGCAACGAGGTGACCTACGGCATGTTGTGGCCCACGGGACATTGTTATCCCAGCGGTGCCAACTACGGCAATGGCACGTTCGCCAACTTTGCCAATTACCTCAAGCAAGGCATACGCGCTTGCCGTGAGGTTTGCCCAAGTGCAAAGATTGTCGTTCACACCGAGATGAGCCGCGTGAGCAATGTGACCTCGTTTTATCAGGCACTACAGAGCCACACGAGCGATTATGACATCATCGGCCTGAGTTATTATCCCTATTGGCATGGCGACTTGAGCGTTCTCGACGGTCTGTTGACAACTCTCGAGTCCACCTACCCCACCAAGAAAATCCAGATTGTGGAGACGGGCTATCCTCATGCCTACTATCCCAGTGGAGCTAACTATGATCTGCAATCCACCTGGCCCGCTACCGAGGCGGGACAAAAGGCGTTTACCACCGCCCTTATTAACACGCTGAATGCCCATAGCAACGTCAATGGCTTGTACTGGTGGTTCCCCGAGGCCAACGAGTATGGCATCAACTACACCAACCATGTCACCACCGACTGGTATAACTGTGGCTGGTGGGACAATGCCAACGGCCAAGTGATGGACGCCCTGTTTGAGATGGCAGGCTTTCTTGACAGCAGCGGTGAAGATCCTGTGGAGCCTACCGATAGCGCGAGCATCTATATCGTGGGTGGCGAGGGCAACTGGAGCCTGACGCAGCCCATGGGTAAGATGACCAACCTGGGCAATGGCACATACGTTGACACTCTGACCATCAACGCCCCCATCTACTTTGTGTTTGCAGACGGCGGCCCCGATATTTGGAACAACGATTGGACGGCTTTTAACAGCACCTACCGCTATGGCCCCACCGCCACAACGACCATCAGCACAGGAACGCAATATACCACTGCTAAACGCAACAACAACTACTCCTACTACTTCACCGGTGACGGCAGCGACTACCTGTTCACCTTTGATGCCGATAACCTCACGTTCAGGCTTGATGTCATCGTGCCTCAACCCGTTGTCCTGCTTGGCGACGTGAACGGTAACGGCTTCGTTGATATTGCCGACGTGACCATCCTGATTGACTATATTCTGGGAGAAGAAGTCACAGAGTTCAATGCCATCAATGCCGATGTGGATCAGAGCGGTAACTACACCATTAATGATGTCACCTCGCTCATCGACATCATTCTGGAGCAATAATTAATTTGAATAGATTACATCAAAATAGAAATCATCAATGAAAAAGTTATTATTTGTTGCAAGCATATTGTTGGCATTGGCAGCAAGCGGCCAACTAAAAAACAATTTGCCCTCGTCGGTGCAACACTTCTATCTCGAGCGGGCAAACTATCTGGAAATGACCAAACTGCCAAACGTCCCCAATTGGGCCAGCCAGACACTCAGTTACGCTCAGCCACGCCTCATTGATGGCATGGAGATGATTGATGCCTTTATCGACATCCGAGACAGTAGCGTCATCCCGTCGCTGAAGGCTGCGGGCGTCAAGGTCAATTGCGAGTTTGACGGCTTTGTCACGGCACAAATTCCCATGAGCCGATTGGATTACGTTTGCGGAATGGTAGGTGTCACCAATGTTGAAATCAGCCGAACCGTTGATGTGTGTACCGACACCACGCTGAGCGTGACACATGCCGGACAGTTGATTAACGGCTCAGAATTCGGCCTGCCCAAAGGCTATGACGGCACTGGCGTTGTGGTGGGTATCATCGATTTTGGTTTTGATTTCAGGCATCGCGCCTTCATGCGGGCTGACAACAGGAATATCTCCCGCATCGTGAGGGTTTATAACACGGCCGACAGTACTGGCCATCCCGTTGTCATTGGCGGTAACACCATGCCTGGCACCGTGTTCATGGGGGCTCAGCTTGATACAATGACCACCGATGACCCCTCGGGCTACCATGGCACTCACACCGCAAGCATCGCTGCCGGCACCCATGTGAACGGCTATGGAGGTATGGCACCTGGCTCCGACATCGTGCTGTGTGCCCCTTCAACATTCAAGTGGGGATTCCTTGAGACCGAAGTCTTGAACTGCATCAAGTACATCTACTCTTATGCCGACAGCGTTGGCAAACCATGTGTTATCAGCATGAGTGTGAGTACACCCTTCGGCCCGCATGACGGTCAGGACAGGATTTCCAAAACCATCAGCCAACTCGTAGGGCCTGGACGCATCTTTGTCATCGCCGCTGGTAACAACGGGGCAAAAAACTTTTACGCCTATGGCAACTCGACCCCCACTGCACCCATGAGTATTCTGGTGGGTTGCGACAACTCAAGAAATGATGATGCCTATTACTATGAACATGTTCAAGTGGATATCTGGAATCGGGCGAAGAATACTCGACCTGTCTGCCAATTCTTCATTCTTGATAAATTGACTGGGCGTATCGTGTGGAAATCGAACTATATCACGTCCTATGCCCGTATCGACCCTTCGGAATTCAGCGATTATTTCGAGCCAGACCCAGCCAACGGCACTGGTTATCTTGCCGCGCTGATTTCCCTTAATCCTAATAACTACAAATTTGACTTGGATGCCAATGTCCACAATCTGAGAACCAAAAGCTACTGGGAAAACGATAATGGAGGCCGTACGAGCCGCTACCATATCTGTATCTCAGTTTATCCACCCAGTGTGACCAATCCCAGGTTAGCAAGTTCTTGCATGGTTGATGCATGGGCATGCCATGGAAGAATAAGCCGTAACAATGTAGGTACAGTTTATGTGGAAGAGGTAAACGAAAACGGCGACACGGTAACCCGTGCAGTGAATGATTATTTCAGGGCACCATCGGATTATGTTTCAATAGGCACTTACGCTGTTGCCGATTCTATCATCTCGGCAGGTGGTTACATCGGACGCAATTGCTATTATTCCATCAAGAATGAAGGTCTCGTTTATGATAACTTCAATCCGACTGTGGGGTCGAACTATAGATACACGAGTTTCCAAATCAGCGGTTATGGCCCCACTGGCAAAGCATTGCCTACCGTTACTGCTCCTGCCGTTAATGTTGTATCAGCCGTTAGCCGATACTCCTCTTATGCCTGGGGAAATGCAGCATCCATGCGCGATGAGTACTATAACACTTGGGGCGCATTGACAGGAACGTCGATGGCAGCGCCGACAGTGGCCGGCATCATCGCACAGTGGCTCCAGATTAAGCCCGACCTGTCGCCTGGTGATGTCAAGCGAATCATTGCTGAGACGTCAATCAAGGACAGTTTCACCATGTCAGAAACCGGGTACCGTTTCGGTGCCAATGGCAAAATCGACGCTTGGGCCGGTGCCATGTACCTGCTGAGTAATATGGTTATCCCTGGCGACGTCAACGGTGACGGTTTTATCGGCATAGATGACATTGTGCGCTTAATCGACTATATCCTTTACGATATTACCGATAATGTCGTAGTGGAAGCGTTGGATTATAACCAAGATGGTCTTATTGATATCGTTGACGTGACTGACATGATTGATTACGTCATTAACCCCGAAGAATGATAAACTCACTCATCGTCAGGGATATAAGCAGATTTTCGTGAAGAGGATTAATGTTTTTTATTTTGAGCAATTAAATAGAATCACTAATGAAAAGTCATAGGATTATCACATTTGTTGCCTTCATCATGGCACTACTGATGACAATCAACGTGCAAGCTCAGCGCATCCTGCCGTTGACAGTCAAGCAGTTCCTTGATGAGCAGGCATTTACCAATCACTTGCCTCCTGCTGTGCGCAGTAGCTACCATTTCTCTCAATTCTTTCCTCCCCGCATGATTGATGGTCAGGAAATGGTAGATGCCTTTATCGCTGTTGATGACATGAGTGCCATTAGCAAACTGCAGCAGGCGGGTGTGGTCGTCAACTGCTGCTTTGATGGCTTCGTGACAGCACAGATTCCCGTAGATGACCTTGTCGGCATCTGCGAGTTGCCCTGTGTGAGGGATATAGAAATCAGCCGCAAGATGACGCTGTGTACCGATAGCACCCTTAACGTGACTCATGCAGGTCAAGTTCTTGATGGAATCAATAATGGTTTGCCACAGTCCTATGACGGCACCGGTGTGATTATCGCCACTCTTGACGTTGGCTATGACTACCAGCACCTTGCGTTCAGACGTAGCGACAATCCAGCCGTGACCCGCATCAAAAGGGTCTATAGCACGACCGACAGGTCAGGACACCCTGCCCGCTTCAATAACAACATCCGCTTGCCGGGGTCAGTGTTCATCGATGATGAGATTTATGCTCTCAAGACCGATAACAAAACTACAGGGCACGGCACTCACACAACCAGCATTGCTGCTGGCACCCATGTGGGCCCCTATGGCGGCATGGCGCCTAATGCTGATATCGTGATGTGTGCTTTGAGTGAACTCGAGGGCTCCATCTCCACTACCGAGATTGCCAACTGTCTGCGCTATGTTGACAGCTATGCTGACAGTGTCGGTAAGCCTTGCGTCATGAGCATGAGCATCAGTACCTTTGCTGGGCCGCACGACGGCCAGGACTATCTGGCAAACGTCGTTACCCAGCTTATGGGCCCTGGACGTATATTTGTTTTCGCCGCAGGCAACAACGGCGGTGTCCGCACCTATGCTTATAAGGAAGCGACCGAAGACAACCCGCTGAATTTGCTGCTCACTTACAACAATTCCTCTTCCATCGATTCCACATACAAATACTATTTGTGTATGGCCGATATCTGGATGCGCACACCAGCAACAAATATCAATTACAAGTATCACTTACTTGACAAATACACAAACAGGATTGTCTGGGAATCAAGTGTTTTTTCTGGCTCATCGTTGATTAACACGTCGGAACTAAGCACCTATTTCACTTACGACACCAGTCGTGACACAACCGGATACATCAAGGGGCAGGTGAACTACTCGGTATATAGCAAGAAATACCAACTTAGCCTGTTGGTGTACAACCTTATCAGTAAGAATTACGGCATCGTTGATAATGTCAAAAAAGGCCGATACGCCATCGGTATCAGCATATGGCCCAAAGTTAATAGGCCCACAATCATCGATGCTTGGACCTGTAACTCATGCACCGGATTCTCGTTTGTGACGGCTCCTGTCGTCACCATGGATAATCAATCGCACAGTGGTTTCTACAATGGTGCCAGCGATTCCTGTTCAATTAACACTCAAGGAGTTTGCGACTCTGTCATCACAGCGGGCGCTTATGTGGGTCGAAACAGCTATTATTCCCTGTTCAGGGGATATACCGTCACCGACCGCTCATTTACGGTGGGCGATGCAGCCAAGTTCTCGAGCTACCAAGCCGCAGGAAAAGGTCCCTCGGGAAAGGCATTGCCTACAGTCTGTGCACCTGGAGTTTATGTGGTCTCTGCTGTGAGCCGATACTCAAGCTATGCCAGTGGCGGCAATATGACAGTGATGAAGACCGATGACGGGCATTATTGGGGAGCGATGAGCGGCACATCGATGGCGACACCCACCGTTGCCGGTATCATCGCCCTATGGCTGCAGGCCAACCCCAATCTGTCGGTTGCCGAAGTGAAGGACATTATGTACCACACAGGCATCCACGACAATTTCACCAATGGAGCACATTCGGCCCAGTTTGGGGCCTGTGGCAAGATTGACGCGCTGGCGGGCATGAGGCTCGTTTTGGAGCGGATGCATTATGATATAGGTGATGTTAACGGGGATGGTCTCATCAATCTTGCCGATGTGGTGGAATTGGTTGACTTCGTGCTGGGTTACCATCCGAATGAGGAGGCATTTGATAAGGTTGCCGCTGACATCAATGGTGATGGTTCAATCAATGTAGCCGACATCGTAGAGTTAATTGATCTCATCTTATAATCACATTAATTCTGCCCAATATCACAAATCAGGGGTGCCATTGACTGGTACCCCTGATTTGTGATATTACGGTTGTAGGAAAAACGGTGTTACTTGGTCACGTCGATGAGGCCGTGGCCAGTCATCTCCTTGGGTTGCGGCAGCCCCATAATCTGCAGAATTGAGGGAGCCACATCTGCCAGGCGGCCTGTATTGATGATGAGCTCGGGGTCCTCGGTGACATAGATGATGGGCACGGGGTTGAGCGAATGTGCCGTGTTAGGTGTTCCGTCGCTGTTGATGGCATGGTCGGCATTGCCGTGGTCAGCGATGATGATGACCTCATAACCTGTGGCACGGGCAGCCTCGACGGTGTCATGGACGCAACGGTCAACAGCCTTGACGGCTTTGGTGATGGCGCCATACACACCTGTGTGGCCCACCATGTCACCGTTGGCGTAGTTCACAACGATAAAGTCGTACTTGTCCTCGCGGATGGCTGCAACGAGTTTGTCGCGCACCTCAAAGGCACTCATCTCGGGCTTCTCGTCATAGGTCGGCACGTCAGGCGAAGGTACCAGGATGCGGTCCTCGTTCTCAAAGGGCTGCTCACGTCCGCCGCTGAAGAAGAATGTCACATGGGCATATTTCTCGGTCTCGGCGATGTGCAGTTGCTTCAAGCCCTGCGAGGAGAGATACTCTGACAGCGTGTTGTCAACATTCTCCTTGGGGAACAGGATGTGCATGTTCTTGAACGTCGGGTCATAGGGAGTCATGCAGTAGTACTGCAGATTGGGGATGACCTTCATGCCATCCTCGGGCTTGTCCTCTTGAGTCAACGCGATGGTAATCTGCTTGGCGCGGTCGTTGCGGAAGTTGAAGAAGATCACCACGTCTCCATCCTGGATGCGGCCGTCAACAGTCGTGTTGACGATGGGCTTGATGAACTCGTCGGTCACGCCCTCGTCATAGGATTCCCGGATGGCCCTAACCATGTCGTTGCTCTGCTTGCCGACGCCAGCAGTGAGCATGTCATAAGCGACCTTGATGCGGTCCCAGTTGTTGTTGCGGTCCATCGCATAGTAGCGTCCGATGACCGTAGCAACGGTTCCAGCGCTCTGCTTGCAGTGCTCGACAACGGTATTCACAAAGCCCTTGCCGCTCTCGGGGTCGGTATCACGGCCATCCATGAAACAGTGCACAAACACCTTTTCCAGGCCGTACTGCTTGGCGATGTCGCACAATGCCATAAGGTGCTCCTGCGAACTGTGGACGCCACCCGTGCTAGTCAAGCCCATGATATGGAGCGCCTTGCCATTTTCCTTGGCATAGGTGTAGGCATTTATAATTTCGGGATTCTTGAGGATGGAGCCGTCCTGGATGCTCTTGTTGATTTTCACCAAGTCCTGATAGACGACGCGGCCGCCACCAATGTTCAGGTGGCCCACCTCGCTATTGCCCATCTGTCCGTCGGGCAGACCCACGTCCTCGCCACACGCCTTGAGCGTGCTGTGCGGATAGGCTGCACGCAGGAAGTCCAGATAAGGCGTCGGTGTACTGTAAATCGCGTTGCTGTGACCCTTGGGACCCTCGCCCCAACCGTCCAATATCATCAATAAAGCTTTCTTTGCCATAATATAGAAAAATTACCTATTTTTAAACATAAACCTGATTAAAAGGCTGCAAAGTTACAAAAAAGTTGCTCAAATCGAGCGCAGAACAAGAGAATTTATTCTTTTATCCATTCAGATGCCGTTCACTCAATGCAAAACTGCGGTTGCAAGTTACAGTTTCAGGTGGCGCCAGAGGGGGCGGGGAAGTAGGCGCCACAGGGGAGTGAGGATGGCGTATTTCCAGTCGATGACCTTGACGTGGCGCTTGCTATGGAGGGCGCGTACGATTTGGCGGGCGGCCTTGTCGGGCTTGAGCATCATGGGATAGTTGAAATCGTCATTGAGCAAATCGGTATTGACAAAGCCGGGACGGATGTCGGAGAAGCGGATTTTCAAGCCTCGGGCATTGGCCTGTTGCTCCAGTGCCTCGAGATAGACGTTTTGGAAGGCCTTGGTGGCGGAATAGGACGGCGCGGGTCCCAGGCCTTTGGTGCCCGCAATGCTGGTGATGGCTGCGATGTGGCCCTCGCCTCGCTCGGCAAAATAGCGGTAAGCCTCCCCTACCATGCGGGTAAAGCCCATGCCGTTGGTGTTGACGGTATTGAGTTCGATGTCGGGCGTGAGGGTGCGGTTCTGCTTGCCGATGCCCGATGAATAGAAGAACAGATCCATCCCTCCCATGCGGTCGATGAGCGCCCGCAGCCGAGTTGGGGCATCATCGGCAGTGACATCGATGGTTGCGGTCTCTACCCTATCCGGTGCCAACTGTTTCAATGCCTGCAGGCGGTCTTCCCGGCGTGCGGCGACTCCCAAAAGGTGGCCCTCTGCCAGCAACAGTTTTGCCACTTCCAGCCCCATGCCCGACGAGGCACCGATGATAACTACTCTCATGTGATGGATTTAGATTTTAGACGTTAGACCTTAGATTAATTCAATTGCTGGCGGACGCTCTCCTCGTGGATGGCTTGCATGAGCCGCTGAATGAAATCTTCGTCAAGCCCCAATTGCTTGCCTTCCTCAAGGCGGGCCTTCATGACATCCTGATAACGGGCAGGTTGCACTACACGCAGATTATGCGCCTTCTTGAAGCTGCCAATCTCGCGCGACACACTCATGCGGCGAGCCAGCACTGCCAGCAGTTCGTGGTCACAATCGTCAATCTGCTGGCGCAGCATGCTCAGTTCATCATCAATGGGAGCACCCGACCTAATCACCAAGCGGTTGAGGATGCCGTGCAGCTCGTCAGGGGTGATTTGCTGTGCGCTGTCGCTCAAGGCTTGGTCCGGATTGCAATGACATTCAATCATCAATCCGTCAAACCCAGCATCCAGTGCCAGTTGGGACAATGGCTCGACATACTCCCGCTTGCCGCCGATGTGCGACGGGTCGCACAGGATAGTCATGCCCGGGGCGTGACGTCGCAACTCAAAGGGAATGTGCCACTGGGGGTCGTTGCGGTAGATGTGCGCTCCTGCCGAACTGAAACCGCGGTGCACCGCTGCCAGTCGGGTGATTCCGGCACCCATAATGCGCTGCAGAGCTCCAATCCATAACTCCAAATCGGGGTTGACAGGATTCTTGACCAGCACAGTTACCTCATCGTGACCTTGTAATGCATCGGCTATCGCCTGCATGGCAAACGGGTTGGCACTTGTTCTTGCACCCACCCACAGGATATCGATACCTGCTGCCAGAGCGTCACGCACATGCTCGACGGTAGCCACCTCGGTGGCAATGAGCATGCCCGTCTCACGTTTGACCTGCTGCAGCCACTGCAGTCCGCTACTGCCCACGCCCTCGAAACTGCCTGGCACTGTGCGCGGTTTCCACAGGCCCGCCCTGAAGACCTTCACGCCAGCGGCATGCAGTGTCCGCGCGGTATCAAGTGTCTGCTGCTCGGTCTCGGCACTGCACGGTCCGGCGATGATGATGGGCGAGCCATCATCAACGCCACGCAGCCTTAATGCCTGAATGTCCTGCAATGTGTTCATTCAGTTTTCCAGAAAAAACCAAATAGAATAGAATTATCAGCAAGCCTTGAAACTCATGTCAAGCGACTTGATGGAATGTGTGAGGGCACCCACCGAAATGTAATCCACGCCACATTCGCCATAAGCCCGCAACGTGTCGATGGTGATGCCACCGCTCGACTCGATCTCTACCCTACCGTTGATGATCTCCACAGCCTTGCGGGTGTTCTCGACACTGAAGTTGTCGAGCATCACGCGGTCCACACCGCCATGGTCGAGTACCTGCTGCAACTCGTCGAAGTTGCGCACCTCAATCTCAATCTTGAGGTCCTTGCCGTTGTCTTTGCACCACTGCTGGGCTTTCTCGATGGCAGGCACGATGCCGCCGGCAAAATCGACATGATTGTCCTTGAGCAGAATCATATCAAACAGGCCGATGCGGTGGTTGCATCCACCACCAATCTTGACAGCCTCCTTCTCGAGCATGCGCATGCCCGGAGTGGTCTTGCGGGTGTCCAGGACGCGCGTCTTGAGGCCCTCGAGGCACTTGGCATAGCGTGCTGTGGTCGTTGCCACGCCGCTCATGCGCTGCATGATGTTGAGCATCAGTCGCTCGGTCTGCAGCAGGGAGTGCACCTTGCCTGTCACGACAAAGGCGATGTCGCCCGGCTTGACGTGCGCGCCGTCGCCGATGAAGACCTCCATCTGCAGCTCGGGGTCAAACTTCTCAAACACGCGCCGTGCGATATCCACACCGGCCAAGATGCCTTCCTCTTTCACGATAAGGCGCTGGCGTCCCATCGCGTCGGCAGGGATGCAGCACAAGGTGGTTGCGTCACCGTCACCAATGTCCTCGGCAAAAGCCAAATCAATCAATTCATCAATCAGTTCTTCACGAGTTTTCATAATCTTCTCAATTTTGTATTTTTCTCGACCACAAAGTTAGTGAGTTTTCGTTTGATTTACTAATTTTGTGATTGTTTTTGCTTAAAAATTGGTCTATTATGAAGATTACACTCGCCGTAATCGGCAAAACCGAGGTAGGGTTTGTGCGACAAGGCATCGAGGAATATGTCAAACGCCTGCAACACTACGTCCAGTTCAATATCCAATATATCGGGGACGTGAAGGGCACCCGCAACATGAGCGAGGCGCAGCAGAAGGCTGCCGAGGGCCGCGCGCTGCTTGCAGCACTCGACACAAGCGACCATGTGGTGCTGCTCGATGAGCACGGCACCGAACGCACGTCGATGGACTATAGCCGTTGGCTCGAGCGGCGCATGGCAAGTGGATGCAAGCGCCTGGTGTTTGTCGTGGGTGGGCCTTACGGCTTCTCGCCTGAGGTCTATGACCGCGCCAACGAGAAAATCTCACTGAGCAAGATGACCTTCCCCCACGAGCTGGTGCGTCTTGTCTTTGTTGAGCAACTCTATCGGGCATTCACGATTTTGCGTCACGAGCCATACCATCATGAGTGAATTAGGCATTAGGTATTAGGTATTAGGTATTAGGAGTTATGAAGAGGGTATTGTTTTATTTGGGGGTTGTCTTGATGGTGTTTGCCGGGTTGGAGGCAGATGGAAAGTCTTATTATAACTCGGCAGCAAACGGCTTCGGGGGGCTTTTCCCACATCCTGGCATGAGGATGGCAGGACGTTACAAGGCCATTGTCGAGGACCGTCTTGTCGAGGAGAACGCGACGCTTTCCACTGCCATTTCCCTTGACACAACGGGTGTGAACAGCAGTTCCTACCGTTATCAACTGCGGCTCGCCAACCTCAATAATAAGCAGGGCAAAACCAAATCGTTCAAGAATCCCATCACTGGCGAAAAGGAAACCGTCACTAACCCCCAATGGGGCTTGGTGTTCAATATGGATGACTGCGGCAACTACTGGGCCGTGGTGCTCAGTTGCGACAACAGCACCCCATTTGACGACATCACCGACCAGCGCACTATGCAGGTCACGCTTGTCAAAAATGACGGCACATCGACGATTGAACTGGCCAGCACAACCGTGAGCAAAGGTGTCTCGCTCGAGGATGACCTGAACACGGTGTGCGTGGATGTGAATGACCACAGCGTGCTGGTGTCCATTGGCAAGGATGAGTTGCAAGAGGTGCTGGAGGTCCCTGTTTCCCGCCCCACGGGGACGGTGAACGTGGGATACCTTGTGGGTGCCGGTTCACGCGTCTCTATCGAGCGTGCAGTGCTCACCCTAGACAATGAGCAACAAGTATCGGCCACCACGCTATGGACACTCCCATCCCTTGATGAATACCTGGCCAACAGCATTGACCCGGTCGAGGGCTACTATAAATATCTGGACCGCGACATGGAGGACAAGTGGCTGCGCTTAGGCGGCCGTTACACGCTTGCCGTGGTGCGGGCCGATGACGGTTACGACCTCATATATATCGATGGTGCACAGGTCAAGAAATCGCAATGGCAGCCCTGCATGCTGAAAGGACACATCACCCGCACGCAATTCACGGGCAATTATAACCTTAGTTGGATTGACGCCACGATGGAGCCCATCACCGATGACTGCTATGCCACCATCGAGAATGGCGTTATCCTGACATTGAACTTCCCCGTTTTCAAGAGTCAAGTGCGTTTTGCCAAAGTTATGAACCTTGATTGAGGTTAAATCATTTGCACAATTAAAAATTACTGAGTACTTTTGCGGCCGATTTTTTTAAGATAATGATTATAAATTATTAGAAAATGAAGAAAATTGCATTACTCTTTGCTGCCATGCTCGCCATGGTACAGATGAACGCAGCCACCGACGCTGCCCCGGCTGCCGCTGACGATAACAGTGAATCAATCTATCAGCGTCCGATGGCCAATGATGACGAGAGTACTAAGCACTGGGCAATCTTTACCGATGGTATTTACGTTGGTATGGGTGTCAAGCACAGTTGGGATCTTGTCAATAACAGTGTCGAGGCTGGTTTGCTCAATGTTGTGGGTCTTCGCTTCAACACCCTGCACGGCCAGACGCTGTCGCTGGGTGCCGGTATCCATCACCGCTCCTACAGCATGAAGCGCCCCAATATGCTCACGCGTGACGCCGCTTCCCAGATTGTGACCGTAATCCCCTATCCCAGTGAAATCATCGGTGAAATAAAGAACCGTTCGTCTAACCTGAACATGTGGACGATGCAGTTCCCCTTGATGTTCACCCAGCGCATCTACAAGAAGTTGAACATCGGCGTTGCTGGCATCATGAACTGGAACTTCTATGCTCGCGTTGATAACCACTACGAGCTGAACAAGACCGATTATGACATTCGCCACAAGAACCTGAGGCAGAATAAGCTCAACTTTGACGTGCTGGGCAGCCTCACTTGGAACCAGATTGGTATTTACTGCCGTTACAGCCCCGGCAAGTTCTTTGAAGAGGGTTATGGCCCCGAAATCAAGAACACCTGGACTCTGGGTCTCATTGTTGGCCTTTAATCACCGAGTGGGAAAAACGATCTAAACGGATATATATTTATTTGGCGGAAATTCCATTATTGCTGGAATTTCCGTCATTTTTTTTTATTTTTGTTGTTACAAAACGCGTTATCTTGCGTTTATTAAGTGGAAACAGTACATCACGATGAAGCAAACTGACCGCATAACCACCGCATTCACCGCCTTGAGGGAGCAGATGCTCTCGCTGGCCGAACGCATCACCGGCAACCGCGATGACGCGGCCGATGCGGTACAGGACGCATTCGTGAAACTGTGGCAGCAACGGGGACGATACGAGACCACCAGCCATGCCCAAGGTGCCGGGATGATGACCGTCCGCACCACCAGCATCGACATGGCCCGCCACAACAGTCGTCAGGCCGACGTCACCATCGACCAAGTTGCCGACCCGATTGAAGAAGTGAGCGACAATGACCGCAGTCTTGCCTACCGGCAAGTGCGATACATTATAGATAACGACCTGTCAAACAACCAGCGGTTGATCATCGACATGAGGGAAATGCAGGGACTGGAGTTTGACGACATTGCCAAGCGCATGAACATGACCGCCGCCAACGTGCGGGTGGAACTGAGCCGAGCACGCCGACGTGTGCGTGAGATTTACCAATCAAGAAACATGGAGAAGCAATTATGAACAAGAATCGACACATAAGCAATCAAGCCGAGCTGGAGCAGCTCATCGAACGCTACTTTGACGGCAAGACCACCGTTCAAGAAGAACAGATGCTGCGTGAAACCCTCGCGGACTGCCCCTGGAGCAGCGAGGTGATCGACGAGGCCCGCTTCACGATGGGCTTCTTTGCCGCCCACTGTCAGGAAAAGGCACGCACTGCTCAGAAGAGCCACCGCCGCCAGCTCATCGGCATCGCGGCCTCGATAGCCATCATCCTTGCCGTAGGCATACCTGCATTGACTCATAACTGGTTTGCACCACAGCCGCAATACATCGCCTATGTCAACGGCAAGGTCGTAGCCAACAGCCAGAAGGCCGTCATGTCGCTTATAGCCCAAGACCTGAACACGATGGACATGGCGACACGCGAAATGGACAATGCTATCGCCAGCGACATCAACGACATGGGGGATGCCACACGCATGATGACCGACGAACTGTCCAGTTTGGGCGAAGCCATTGAACTCGACGACTAACATGATATTAATCACCAAACAAAATAACGGAACTATGAAACGGATTACAATTATCTTCACAGTGATGGCACTGGCGACATTGCCTGTGCTGGCCCAGAGCGGATTGAACATCAACTCGCTCTTTGACGGCCGGTACAAGACGAACCCCTATGCCGCTGAGTATATTGTCACCGGCCCTGCTGCATGGGAAATTGATCTTGAGGTCTATCACAGCTTGAAGGTCACCCAAAAGGAACAACAAGACTTGATCGAGAGTCTCGTCAACAAGGATGGCGCCACAGCCATTGACAAGGAGGTGCAGTTGCGCAACGGTAAACTATATTACGGTTTCTACACCCTGAGCAAGACTAAGAAAGGACGCAACCGCTACATCTTTTTCCTGAACCAGAACTTGGCTAAAAAGTCGCCCAAGAACATGGTCACCCTTATCTATATGGAAGGCAAAGCCACACCAACACAAATCAAGAAACTTATCCGCAAATAATTAAAAACCAACTAAATATCAAACGATTATGAAAACGATTTATTCCTTTATCGCAGCGCTGTTTGCTGTAACGCAACTGTCGGCACAGACCCCCGACACCGTCACCGTCATTGACCAGCCACAGCAGGTTATCATTACCGAGACACCCACCGGCACTATCGTGAAGGTGAAGGGAAAGAAAGATAATGACGAGTACAACTACACCTATCAGATGGAACATGCTGCCAACGACAGCATCCATACCACCCAGGATGTCGATTGGGACCTTAATTTCCCGTTCAAGAAGAACAAAAAGAAGGACTACCACTGGACCATGGAAACCAAGGGTCTGTATTTTGGCGGCGGTCTCAAGACCTCCTGGAATCTCGTGAACAACAGTTTCAACTGGGGTATTCTGAATATCGCCAGCGTGAACTACCACACCCTGCACGGGCAGCATTTCTCGCTGGGCGTGGGTTATGACAACAAACGTTTCTCGCTCAAGCGCCCCTACTGCTTTGTGAAGTACGAAAGGCCAGACGTCGTGGACGTGTCCCTCTATAACGATGTTAGTATTTATGACCGTTCCTCGGTGCTCAGTGTCAGAGCCATCCAGTTCCCCCTGCTGTTCCAGCAGGATTTTGGCAAAGAGTTTCACCTGGTGCTCGGTGCCAGCATGAACTGGAACGTGTATGCCAAGTGCAACACCCATTTCAAGACTGTCAACAAGACCAACTATGACATTTCCTATCGCGACATCAAGCAAAACAAGATCACCTTTGACGTGATTGGCGCCTTGTCATTCGACGGTTTGGCCATTTACTGCCGCTACACCCCCGGCAACATGTTCAAGAAAGGATTCGGCCCCGAAATCAAGAACACCTGGATGCTGGGCGGCGCCATCGCCTTTTAAGATCTTAAATGTGAGTAAACGAATATCAATCATATAATAATCAAGACTATGATGAAAAAAGTATCATTATTTGTAGTATTGGCATCGCTTTCCCTTTCCATGCCGGCTCAACTGTTTTGGAGGGTGTCGGGCAACGGGCTGGAGAAGGACAGTTATATCCTCGGCACCGCTCATAATGCCCCCATCTCGATGATTGATGAGATATCAGGATTGAACGATGCCATTCAGAATTGTGACATCGCCATTGGTGAAACAAATCGAAATGACACAAGCGATCCAGATATAAGTATGGCAGATATGATGGTTCCTGTTGACAGCACTCTTGACAAGTTGCTCTCACCTGAGGATTTCAGCATTGTCGAGGAAACGGTGAACAAGTGTCTCGAATCCACGGGCGTGACGATAAATCAGTTACTCATGTTTAAACCGGGTTTAATCAGTTTGCTCGCTATGGATATCAATCAGTCTATCTTAACCGGGAGCAATGACAATGAGGTGTTATTTGATTTAACTATACTTGATCGTGCGGCAGCAGCGGGCCACCCTACTATGGGTTTTGAGACTAGAGCGGAACATCTACAATGGATTTTAGACCCTCCGTTGAAAGATCAAGCCACTTGGTTGTTGTCGAAGTGCAAGAATTATGATCATCAAGAACTGATGAATGACACATATTTTAATCAAGGTGATATTGAGCAACTTGAATCCCGCACTCCTGATGAGGGGTATCGTGAAATCTTTGTATATCAACGCAACCGCAACTGGGCAGAAAAACTCGACAAGTTGATGCCTGAGCAATCTTGCCTGGTCTGTGTCGGTGCCGCCCATCTGTCCGGCGAGAAAGGTCTGCTCCAACTGTTGCGCGACCGCGGCTACACCGTCGAACCGATGCAGTAGTCTGATATGCGACAACATCTAAAGAAACAACAAAAAAGTATCAAGATATGACAACTAAGTATTCCATCATCTCGGCATTGTTATACATGCTGTGTTTGTTGAGTGTCTATGCTGAAACAGAATTGCCCATCAGCGAGTCTGTTAGAATAGGCAAGCTCGACAACGGACTGACATATTACATCTGCTATAATGATTATCCCGAGCACAGGGTGAGTTTCTATCTCCCGATGCGTGTCGGCTCCATGCAGGAAGAAGATAACCAAAATGGACTAGCCCATTTTTTGGAACACATGGCATTTAATGGAAGTGAACACTTCGATGGTAAAGGAAAAACCATTAGAGATTATCTGCAATCAATTGGTGTAAGTGATGTCAATGCCTATACGGCACTAACCTCAACCATTTTTCATATCAATGATGTTCCAAGTCATGCCCTTGACTCGTGCCTCATCATTCTCAAAGACTGGGCTCAAGGCATATTGCTTACAGATGAAGAAGTGGAAAAGGAACGAGGTGTGATCCGTGAGGAATGGAGATTGTCACAAACCGCCGAGTGGCGAATAGGTAACAAAATGGGGCCAACGGTCTATTCAGGTTCAAAATTCGGTTACCGCAACATCATTGGCACTAAGGAAATCATTGATAATTTCCCACCTCAACTGCTGCGCGATTTTTACAAGAAGTGGTATCTCCCCGATAACCAAGCGGTTATTATCATCGGTGATGTTGATGTCGATGATATGGAAAACCGAATCAAGCAGGTGTTTAGCGACCTTTCTACAAATGATAGCGCTCAGCAAGTGATATGTGAAATCGTGCCAGGCAATGACAAACCCATTGTAGTTGTGGAGAAAGACGAGAAGTTGGAATGTGATCATCTGCAGGTTATATTTAAGAGGGAACAGGGCTCTCGCGACCAAAGAAACAGCTACGGATATTTTCAGGACTGTTACATCAGGGATATGATTTCTGAAATGCTTAGTCAACGATTGGCCGAACGCTGTCAAGATGCTGATTGCCCATTTGTGTGGGCTGTTGCCGGTGATTGCGATTTCCCGACAAGGGATAATGAAGCTTTTGCCCTGGATTGTCTGCCCAAAAATGGCTTACACCTCCAAGCACTCAAGGAATTGGTTCGTGAAGCGATGAGAGTCGAAAAATATGGCTTTACTGAAAGTGAGTATTCGTTGAAGAAGAAAGAGTATCTGAGCCAGATAGAACAAGAATACAATAACCGCAACCACATTAGCAACGCATCCATCGCCGATGATTGCTGCAACCACTTCATTTTTAACTTGCCATTATTGTCTATAGAGCAAGAGTATCATCTCGCTAAAGAAACTGCCGATAACATCACACTTGAAACAATCAACCAAAGGTTCCCTGAACTCATTCACTTTGACGGGAAAGATCTGGTCATCACTTATTATATCAAAAATGACGAACAGAGTGATTTAACCACTTCTGATGATGTCCTAAATACCATTGAAGTGGCGTTGTCATCCAGCTTGATTGAGTCTTATCAGAATGAGGATGTCCCCGATAATCTGATGACCGTGCTGCCAACGAAAGGAACAATTGTAAATGAGCATTTCGACGACATCTTGGGTTTTGTGGAACTTGAGTTAAGCAATGGCGCTAAAGTGATACTCAAGCCGACAGACAACTATGAGGATTTAATACTCATGAGGGCATATCAAAAAGGAGGACGATCGAACTATGACGAGAAGGACCGAGCCAATCTGTTTCTTTATGGTTCCGTCGTGAATTCAAGCGCCAAGGGAGACTTCTCACAGTCACAATTGCAAAAAGCCTTAGCCGGCCGAAAGGTGAGTCTCAACTCTTATATCTATAATTATGAAGACTATGTCACTGGTTCTTCATCAAAGAAGGATTTGGAGACGATGTTCCAACTCACGTACCTCCAGTTCACGGCTATCAACCGAGACGATAACAGTTTCAATAAGACGATCAACTATTATAAAAACCTTTACCAGAACGGGGAGCCCCACAGTGTTACCCAATATATGGATACAAGCAAATATATAGCGAGTGGAAACCACTGGCTTCTCAAACACTTATCAAGTGAGGATTTCCAACATGTTGATTATGACCGAATCCTTGAGATTGCAAGGGAGCGTACCGCCAATGCCAGCAACTACACATTCATTTTTACGGGTTCGTTTGACGTAGAAACGATTCGTCCACTCATTGAGCAATACATCGCATCGTTGCCATCGGTAAAAAGCCAAGTGGCACGATGGGGACAGCAAAACATGCACCCGGGCGGCAATATCATCAATCATTTCACCCAAGAAATGGAGACACCCAAAGGATATGTGTATTTTGAAAGAAATAATACCTCAATAGAATGCAACCTTGAACATCAGATTCAAGCGAACATATTGGGTCAGGTTTTGCTCAACAAGCACCGCGAACTGATACGCGAAGACGCAGGTTCAGCCTATATGGTGTCGACCGATGGCAGGTGTCATCGTAATGGAAATGATTCATATACCCGCATTTATGTCTATATCCCTGTAAATCCCGACTACTGTAATCAGGCACTGGAAATTATCAAAGAGGAAATGAATAAAGCCTGTCATTCCATAGACGGTCAGATGATTGATGGCATCAAAAAATCACTGATAGCAGAGCATGAGAATCAAATCAAGAAAGACAGATACTGGATTGACTTGATTCAACAATACAAAATGTATGGCATTGACGAGCACACATTACAATGAACTTGTCAATGCACAGACGAGCGAAAAAATCGTCAATTTTGCCCGCCAACTGATTTCCGCCAACAATAGCGTGGAGGTTGTCATCACTCCAAAATGAAAAGACTGAAAGTTAAATGAAGGTGTGTCATAATAACGTCGCTGGTTTTTAATCGGCCTAGCGGCCGAGAAATTAAACAAAATTTTGTTTGATTTCTCGCGCGAAGCGCGATTCAATTTGCAACGAATGAATTATGACACACCCCCTTCATAAACTTTTCACCTGTAGGCGTAGCCCGCATTACAGGAAGGGGTTGAAGCGTTTCTCGTCGGCGATGGTGGTTGTGGGGCCATGGCCCGAGGCGATGACGGTCTCGTCGGGCAGGGGCAGGATTTTCTCGCGGATGCTGTTGATGAGCTGGGCCATGTCACCGCCCCACAGGTCGGTGCGCCCCACGCTGCCGTTGAAGATGGTGTCGCCGCTGATGAGCAGTCCGCTTTCGGGCAGGTAAAATGCCAGTCCGCCGGGGCTGTGGCCTGGGACTTGGAGCACCTGAATCGTCTCGTTGCCCAGGGTGAGGACATCACCCTCGGCCAGATTGCGGTCGATGGTCAATGCCTCGCACTCGATGTTGATGCCGAACAACGCTATTTGCTCGGGCAGATCACGACCTAACTGGGCATCCAGCATGCTGCCGCAGACGTCAGCACCAGTCTTGTCGGCCAACCAGCGCGCCCCCGTGACATGGTCGATATGCAGGTGGGTCAAGAGCACGTGCTTCACCTTCAAGTGATTGTCGGTGATGATTTTGGTCACCATTTCGCGCTCAGCGTCGCGCATCATGCCAGGATCAACGACGGCGGCCTCAAGCGAAGCCTCGTCCCACAGGATATACATATTTTCGCCAAACGGGTTGACGGACAACATATTCACGTTCATATCTATTCTCAATTTTACAGTTTATGCGGTGTGTCATAACTCAACCATTTTCAACATAACCGCCCTTTGGGCGGGAAATTTAACAAATTATATTTTAAAATTTAAATTTAAAAATTTGTTTAATTTCCCGTGCGTTAGCACGGTTACGTTACCAACTCAGAATCAGGGCACACCGTCCTATAACGGCAGGTATAGCACTTTTTTGGTTTTGAAAAATTCTTCCTTGAAGTAGCTGGAGAGCTCGTCGATAAGTACCTGATTCTTGTATTTAGCCACTTCACCACTCAAGTCTCCGCCCTTGAGGCAAATCAGGCCATTAGGCACGGCGTTGCGGTCCTCGCTGTCGATGAAACGCTTGACCAGGGGCACCAGGTCGCCCAAATCCATGACAGCACGTGTCACCACGAAGTCAAACTTGCCTTTCACCTCCTTGACGTCGCCGTGCTGGAATGTGACGTTCTTCAAGCCTATGCGCTCGGCAATGTCTTGTGCTACCTTGAGTTTCTTGCCGATGCGGTCCACGAGGTGAAAAGTCACCTCGGGGTAGTAGATGGCCAGCGGGATGCCGGGGAATCCCCCACCCGTCCCCAGGTCCATCACGCGTGTGCCGGGAGTGAACTTGACGAATTTCACGATTCCCAATGAGTGCAGGATGTGGTGAATCTCCAGGTTGTCGATGTCCTTGCGCGAAATGACATTGATTTTGTCGTTCCACTCGGGATAGAGCGTCATGAGCTGCTCCATCTGCTGGCGCTGCACCTCATCGAGTTCGGGGAAATATTTCAGGATATGTTCCATATTTAGTTTCTAGTTTCTAGTCCCTAGTTTCTAGTCCTTAGTCCATAGTCCTTAGTCCATAGTTTTAAGTATTGACTAACTCCTAACTCCTAATTCCTAACTTCTAACTCCTAATGCCTAAAACCTTTGAATGATGCTCTCGTCACACAGGTAGGGCTCGAGGTCAGCATAGGGGATGGTGATTTTGGGCTCGCCGACGGCCTCAACCGCCAGCTCGTTGGGCAGGTAGCTCCAGGTCACGCCCTTCTCGTCAAAATAGAAGTTGCGCGTCACCGTGATGTTCTCTACGTTAAAATAGCCCAAGTCGTTCAACTGCTCGTTGCCCTTGGCGTTGTTCTGGGTGAGCAGCTGCTGTTTGAGCAACTGGCACACGTCGGCAATCGCATCGTCACGAAAGAGGCGATTCACATCGATAAAGGTCTGAGTCTCGGCATCAAAGCTGTAATAACGGTGTGTCACCGAGGTTACCTTGTCGTTCTTTTTCACCACATCGACGCGTTCAAAGGTCACCACGCCATTCCTGTTGTAAATGGGCGTGACGCGCGTGCTGGTGACATACTTGATTGTGGTCTGGTCTTCAGACTCGGCGGCTTCGGCAGCCTCTTCGTCACTCAAAGGCCCGTTCATGAAGTCATACTGATGCATACTGTTGGCGACCACCTGCTGCATCGCGTCGGGCAGCGACAGCGAGTCGCCCGATTCCAGCACGTAAGCCGCAAACAGGCGTTGCAGGCTATCGACCGCCACGCCTTCGGCCTTTGTGGCGGGATAATCGATGGTAGCTTCGGCAACTATCATGCACCGGTCGCCGTTACTCATCGTGAAACCTGAGGTGTCACTCAAATGCTTGGTTTTGACGGTAATGGCGGGCTTGTCATCACCGTTGTTGCTCGACCTTGTCTTATTGCAAGAAAACATCAACACGCTGATTGACAACAATATAAGTGATGTAAAAATCTTCGTTTTCATTCGTTTTGGGCTTAGTAAGTAGAATAATATCTCGCTAAGGTACGACAAATTTGCCGAAATCTGGCTTGAGAAATGGATTTTTTGACTATCTTTGTAAAAAATAATTAATTGAGTTGTCCGTTTCTCAGAGTTATGTGCCGCAATTTTAAACTGACAACTCAAGACTGTAAACTGAAGACTATGAAGATTGGAGAATACAATGAGCTGCGCATCAACCGCACCGTTGATTTCGGAGCCTACCTGATTGATGATGACACCCACGAGGTGCTGTTGCCCAAGCGTTACCTCACGCCCGACATGAAGGTGGGCGACACCATCCGCGTGTTTGTGTATAACGACAGCGAGAACCGTCCCGTTGCCACCACCGAGGTGCCCAAAGCCGTCGTCGGCGACTTTGCCCTAATGCGTGTCAAGGCGGTGAACAAGGTGGGCGCCTTTCTCGACTGGGGGCTGACAGCCAAAGACCTGCTGGTTCCCTTCAGCGAGCAGCGCGTCGATATGCAGGCGGGACGCAGCTACATTGTGCGCGTCTATCTTGACGAAGCCAGTCACCGCATCGTCGCCAGCGCCAAGCTCGCCAAGTTCCTCAACCTTACCGAACCGGATTATTACCACCGTGAGCGTGTCGAGGTGCTGGTGGTGCAACGCAGCGACCTGGGCTATCGCGTCATTGTTGACAACGCCCATTGGGGCCAGATTTACCAGAACGAGATCTATCAGGACGTGAATATCGGCGACCGTCTAACCGCCTTTGTCAAGCAGGTGCGTCCCGACGGCAAGGTGGACGTGACGCTCGCCAAGATTGAGAAGATGCGCGTTGACGACCTGGGCGACCGCATCGAGCAATACCTCAAAGAGCATGGCGGCGAAATGGCACTCACCGACAAGAGTTCCCCCGAAGACATCACCAAAGCCTTCCAGTGCAGCAAGAAGGACTTCAAGAAGGCATTAGGAATGCTATACAAGCAGCAAAAGGTCACCCTGGGCGACACCGTGAAACTGACGTGACCAAGCGTCAGTTGATGGAACTATAAGGGGCAGTAGCTAAACTTCCACTTATAAAAAATATACAACACCCTCAAAGTGTCTTTCTATATTACACGTTCCATCAGTGTGAGCACGGGTGCCATCAGCTGGGACGGTTCTAATGATGCGGTTAAGCGAAGCGGCGCTATCAGTTAGAACCGTCCCAATGATGCACCGTCCCCGCGGCTGTCCATAACCAGAAAATCTCACAAGCGTGATTACCAGCACTTCTCTGCCTTAATGGCGGACCTTGCTTAGCGCCTTTGCGCCAAGGCGTGAGATTCTTTGGATGAACAGTTTCTATTTTATTCCAAAATTCTAATTTTATTCGGGAAAAAGTATTATCTTTGCAACGAGCATGACATTTTTATTACCCAAAAACTCTGTTATTATGAAAAGTATAATTCCAACTAAGATGCTCGCCCTATTGGCGTGCTTGATGTGTACAATGAGCGCACTGGCCCAGGAGGCCTATGCAGTGTTCACCCCCGACAACACGACGCTGACGTTCTATTACGACACCCAGCGCAGTTCCCGCCCTGGCACCAGTTATGACCTGAATAGTGGATTTTATAGCGGCCCTGATTGGTTCTATGACAATACCAATACTCTTGTAACTGAGGTAGTATTCGACCCATCATTTGCCAATGCGCGCCCTATCGTGACCAATTATTGGTTTTTTCAAATGACGAATCTCAGGAACATTATATGCATCGAATATCTTAACACTTCCAATGTGACTAACATGACCGCAATGTTTTGTGACTGCCGCGCTTTGACCAGTCTGGATGTAAGTCACTTTAATACCGAAAATGTCAAGAATATGGATAGCATGTTCTCTAACTGCAGCAGCTTGACAAGTCTTGACGTTAGCAATTTCAACACAGCCAAAGTCACGAGTATGGCAAATATGTTCAGTATGTGCAGTAATTTGACAAGCCTGAATGTGAGTAACTTCAATACAGAGAACGTGACCAACATGACAAGCATGTTCTATTTCTGCAGAGGTCTGGAGAGCCTTGACGCGAGCAGTTTTAACACGGCCAAAGTGACTTCCATGAACCGAATGTTCACGGGTTGTGGTTTGACGAGCCTTGACCTAAGCAACTTTAACACTGAGAATGTGACCGATATGAGCTCTATGTTTCAACAAAGTTCTCAATTGACTAGTCTGGATGTAAGTAGCTTCAATACGGCTAATGTGACGTCCATGAGAGGCATGTTCTCATCCTGTAATTTTTTGACAAGTCTTGATGTGAGCAGTTTCAATACAGCCAATGTGACTGACATGTCCTACATGTTCAGCTCTTGCTTTAAATTAAAGAATATCAATCTGAGCAACTTCAACACTGGCAATGCTGAAGCAATGATGGGTATGTTTAGCCAATGTCTGGCCTTGACGAGCCTTGACCTGAGCAACTTCAATACCGCCAATGTGACTGATATGAGTTACATGTTCAGTAATTGCCCTAACCTTGTCTCCATTTTGGTCAACAACGATTGGAGTACAGAGAGTGTTGTCTCCTCAAATTATATGTTCAAGGACAGTCGCAGTCTTGTTGGCGGTAAAGGCACGACCTACGATGCCAATCATGTGGATGCCGAGTATGCCCATGTCGATGGAGGGGCTATCTATCCGGGGTACTTTACTTCGGCCGAGGTATCTATTCCCGGTGATGCGGATGGTGACGGCGTGGTGGGCGTCAACGACGTGACTGTTATCATTGATGCCATAATGTACAACGACTACTCGTCCATCGATATTGAGGCAGCCGACCTTGACGGTGACGGTAACATCACCATCAACGATATCGTCATCTTGATTGACTACATTCTCACTGGAGAATGGCCTTGATTATAGCCATTTGATATTAACAGGAAGCCCGCAGGACGATGGTGTCTTGCGGGCTTCGTTGTGTTAAGTTAAATTATCCTGTGAGATAGCGATTAGAACCACTTGAGGTATGCGAAGTCTTGACGGTGAGGCAGATTCTCACTCCAGGGATATGCGCGGTAGGCATAACGGAAGATACCGTTCTCATGGAAAGGCACCTTGCAGTTGTAGGTGAGCACGTTGCCGTCCTGTGAAACCACGTCGAAGGGGGCTGCGCGGAAGAACTTGGTCTGGCCGTCCTCCTCCTTGTAAACGACGAGCTCGAGTTTCACGTCACGTCCCAAACCAGCGGTGTCGAGACGCATCGTGATGTCGATGTCGGCTGCGCCGTTGGCGATAGCTTCACGGTTACCCATGATTTCACCGACGAGCTGAACATCGTCCCAATGCTCGGCGACATTTTCCTTCCAAGCCACGATTTCCTTAGCGAGGGCGTAGTTGTTCTCGATAAGGTGGTGGGCACGGTCGGCCTGCGGACGGTAGAACTTGTTGAAATAGTCCCTCATCATTCGCGACATGGTGTAGTTGGGGGCGATGTGAACCATCGAGTTCTTGATGTACTGGATCCACTCGGGGGAGTAGCCCTTGCTGTTCTTGGCGAAGTACAGCGGGATGATCTCGTTCTCGAGCATCGAGTAGATGGTCGCCGAGTCGAGTTTGTCCTGCTGAGACTGATCAGTGTAGGTGCGCTTGCTGGTCAATGCCCAACCGGCACCCTCGCGATAACCCTCGTACCACCATCCGTCGAGCACCGAGAAGTTGAGCAGACCGTTCATCTCGGCCTTCTCGCCGCTGGTACCCGAAGCCTCGAGGGGGCGCGTCGGGGTATTCAACCACACGTCAACACCTGTGATGAGGCGTTTGGACAGCGTCATGTCGTAATTCTCGAGGAAGATAATCTTGCCCAGGAACTCGGGCATCTTGCTGATCTCGATGATGCGCTTGATCAAATCTTGACCGGCACCGTCGGCAGGATGTGCCTTACCCGCATAGATGAACTGCACGGGATAACGCTCGTCATTGACGATTTTCTTCAGACGGTCGAGGTCGTTAAAGATGAGGTGGGCGCGCTTGTAGGTGGCAAAACGGCGGGCAAAGCCGATGAGCAACGCGTCGGGGTTGATCTTGTCCACGATGTTGGCGATACGGGTGGGATCGCCCTGGTTCTTGAGCCAGCTCTCCTTGAAGTCGCGCTTGACGAAACGGATGAACTTCTGCTTCAAGGTCATGCGCATCTTCCAGATTTCCTCGTCAGGCACGCTCAATAGGGGAGCCCATGCCGACTCGAGTTCCTGATGCTCGAGGAAGTCTTCGCCCAGCACTTGCCTGTAGAAGATTTTCCACTCGCTGGCGGCCCAGGTGGGCATGTGAACGCCATTGGTGACGTAGCCCACATGAGACTCCTCGGGAGCATAGCCCTTCCAGATTCCCGCGAACATCTTCTTGGACACCTCGCCGTGGAGCCAGCTCACGCCGTTGCTCTCCTGGCAGGTGTTCAAGGCGAAGGTGCTCATGCAGAAACGCTCGTTGCTGCCGGGGTTCTCGCGGCCCATGTCCATGAGTTCCTGCCATGAGATGCCCAGACGATCGGGATAGCTGCCCATGTACTTGCCGAAGAGTTCCTCGTCAAAGTAGTCGTGGCCTGCAGGCACGGGGGTGTGAACGGTATAGAGCGAGGTGGCACGAACGATCTCGAGCGCCTCGTTGAAGCTCAGGTTCTCCTCCTGCACGTAGTCCACCAGGCGCTGCAGGTTAAGCAGTGCGGCGTGGCCCTCGTTGCAGTGGTAGATGTCGGCCTTGATGCCCAGTCGCTTGAGCAGCAGCACGCCGCCAATGCCCAGCAGGTACTCCTGCTTGATGCGGTTCTCCCAGTCACCACCATAGAGCTTGTGGGTAATCTCGCGGTCATACTCGCTGTTCTGGTCCACATCGGTGTCGAGCAGATACAGGGTGACACGTCCCACATTGGCCTTCCAGACGTTGGCATAGATGGTGCGTCCAGGATAAGGAACTTCATGCACCAGCTGATTGCCCTTCTCGTCGAGCACGGGCTCGATGGGCAGTTGGTGGAAGTTCTGTGCCTCATAGTTGGCGATCTGCTGGCCATCCATCGAGAGCGTCTGGGTGAAATAGCCGTAGCGATACAGGAAACCCACCGAGGTCATGTTGACGCAGCGGTCGCTCGCCTCCTTGACATAGTCACCGGCGAGGATACCCAAGCCACCCGAGTAAATCTTGATGGCGTTGCACAGGCCATACTCCATGCTGAAGTAGGCAATCGAGGGGATATCGTTGCGCAGGGGCTTCTTCATGTACTCCTGATAGAGCTCGTAGGTGCTGTCGATACGTGCCATCATGGCAGCATCGGCCTGGATGGCTTTGATCTTTTCGTTAGAGAGGCGCTGGAGCATCTTCACGGGATTCTCGCTGGTGGCACGCCACGTGTCACGGTCCAGGTCATGGAAGAGGGTCTTGCCCTCGGTGTTCCATGCCCACCACAGGTTGCGGGAGAGTTCGTTGAGTTTCTGGAGCTTGCCAGGTAATTCAGACTTCACAGTGATGTTTCTCCACTGCGGGTCATTGGTGTTGCTTACTTGAATTTTCATATTCTCTAATTAGTTGTAAGTTTTCAGTTTGTCGGGCCACGCCTTGCGCAGCCACTTGTTTTATATATTGATTATAGTCTCTCAGCAGCAAGTTGGAGTGCTTGCTGATAAGCATTGTCGTAATACTGGATAAAGTTGTCCCACGAGGCCACCTTGCTGGTGTCGCGGGCACCCTTTCTCACCGCCTTCATCATCTTGGGCTCCATCATATACAGGTTGATGAGACCTGACACAACGGTCTGGACAGTGTCGGCATAGTTGCTGTCGGTGCGGTGCACCACTTTCACACCGCTACTGTCGCTGTCGTCGCCAAAGTTGTCCAGCACCCACTGGCCGAAACCGGCGAGATCGGTCGTGATGGTCGGCACACCGAAGGCGGCACTCTCCAGCGGCGTGTAGCCCCACGGCTCATAATAGGAGGGGAATACTGCCGCATCGAGTCCTGCCAACAGGTCATAATAGGTCATGTCGAAAATGCCGTCGTCACCATTCAGGTAAGAGGGCACGTCGATGACGGTGACCATGTCCTGCGGCTCATTGTGAATCGACAGGGCGTTGATGCGGTTATAGACCGGATCACTGTCGGGATTATGCAGGTTATGGGTGATGACGGGATTGAACAGGCGGTGAGGCCTGCGCGACGACAAGTTCTCGACAAGATCGACGCGGGGCGATTTCATCCATGCGGGAACGAGGACAAACGCCACCACCTTGCGTTGCAGGCTGGTCACGCGGTCGAGTGCATCACGGAGCGACGACATGGCGTCAAGATAGACGTCGATGCCCTTGTTGCGCATCTCCAACCGTCCCGAGGTAGCGACAATCATCGTGTCCTCGGGGAATCGCTGGCCCGTGAGGGCGGTCGCCACTTTCAGCATCCGCTTGCGCGCTGCGGTACGCATGTTGGTGAACTGGATGCCCTTGGGCACAAAGTGCTGCTCAAAGGCGTTGGGCGTCACCAGCGGGCGGCGCTCCAGCAGCTGCTCACACTCGCGGGCCGTCACCTCGCTCACCGTGGTGAACGCGTCGGCGGCATGGGCGGCAGCCTTCTCGAGCGAGTGCTTGGACTGCATGTTCAACTCTCCGGCCATCTGGTCGCCAAAGTAGCCGGGCATGTAGTCATACAGGGGCTTGCCGTTGCCGCAGATGCTGCGCCCGATGCTCGTGGCATGGGTGGTGAACACGGTGGCCACCTGGGGCAGATGCGCCTTGACATAGAGCAGTCCCATGCCCGTTGTCCACTCGTCAAAGTGGGCGACGGCACGCAGCCCGGGCGCTTCCTTCCATGCCACAATGCTCTCAATGACCAGAGCCGACGCATAGGCGAACATGCAGGACTCGTCATAGTCGCCATAGGCATGAAGGGAATCCACGCCGTAGCGGTTCCACATGTCGGCATACAGCTCGTTCTTGTAGGGATACAGCTCGTCATACTTCACCAGCACGGCGATGGGCTTTCCGGGGATGTCCCAGCGCCCTACCCTCACCTGCACGCCTCCGGGCAGGCGGGCCTGGCGCTGCCATGACGCGAGAGCCGTCTTGCTCTCGACAAAAGCCGGTGACGGATTCTCGGGCGTCCACAAGTCGGGACCGATGAAGATGAGGTTGTCTTTATATCGCTTTTGAAGTGTCTTGGCCTTGGTGGACAGCACGGCATAGATGCCTCCCACCTTATTGCACACTTCCCAACTGATTTCAAACAGTAAGTCTAACATCACTTATTATAGTTGTCAGTTTTTTTCTCTCTCTTGCCAAACCGCCTGGTCTGGACAACATGGCCACGTCTCGGCCACCTGTTGGGCGCATATCGACGTGCATGTTTTTTGTATATTTTTTCAACTTTGTGCCTTTGCCGGAGGCTTTAAAGCCTATGGTCTAAGGTCTAAAGTCCAAAAAGATGGCCGCAAAGGTACAAAAAAATGTTGGTTTAGAGGATTAAAAACAATGTTTTTTTATCAACACTGTTCTTTTAGGTAATGCAACGAATCCACATTTATAAAAAAAGGATGAATTCTTTTGTTCGCTGCCCGGCATTCAGTATCTTTGTCCCATTCAAACCAAATCATTCCAAAACTATGAGAATTAGACGATTGTTAGCATGTGTGGTGACGGTGCTGGTAGCGCTTGCGGCCACTGCCATAACGGGCCGTGCCGATTACCGGGTGATTCCGTTGCCCAACTCAATCAATGGCATCAAGGGCGCCGACTTCAAACTCACCGACCAGTGCCTGGTCAATTACCCCACGGGCAACCGCGACATGGAGCGCAACGCCGTGATGCTAAGCCAGTACATCCAAGAAATGACGGGGATGCACCTGAGCACGCGCCCCACCCTCAACAGCCGCGACAAGGCAGGCAACATCTCGCTGTTGATTGACGCGACCATAAGCGGCGACGAGTCCTACAACATCCTTGTCACGGCCAAGGGAGTCGAGATTAGCGGCCGCACTCCCGCAGGTGTGTTCTATGGCCTGCAGGTACTGCGCAAGTCGCTGCCCGCCGTCGAGGCTCAAACCGTCGCCCTGCCTTCCGCCCAGGTGACAGGCAATCCCCGTTTTGGCTATCGCGGCATGCATCTGGACTGCTCACGCCACTTCTTTGGCGTCGAGACGGTGAAGCGTTATCTCGACATCATGGCGTTGCACGGCATGAACCGCCTGCACTGGCACTTGACCGACGACCAGGGCTGGCGCGTGGAAATCAAGAAGTATCCGCGATTGGCCGAGGTGGGCGGCTGGCGCAACGGTACCACGTTGGGCCACAACTCGCCCGTGAACGACGGCATCCGCCACGGTGGCTATTACACGCAAGAGGAGATCCGCGACATCGTACGCTATGCCGCCGACCGCTATATCACCATCATCCCCGAGATTGACATGCCCGGGCACATGCTGGGCGCCCTTGCCGCCTATCCCCAACTGGGTTGCACGGGAGGCCCCTATGAGGTATGGGGCCTGTGGGGCGTGACCGACGATATCCTGTGTGTGGGCAAGGATGAGACGTTGACGTTTGTCAAAGACGTGCTCGATGAGGTCATGCAGCTGTTCCCCGGCGAGTATATCCACATCGGTGGAGACGAGTCGCCCCGCGTGCGCTGGGAGCAATGCCCCTTGTGCCAGCAGCGCATCCAGCAACTGGGCATCCGCGCCAAGGGCAAGCAGAGCGCCGAAGCCCTGCTGCAAGGATGGTTCACCACCCAGGTGCAGCAATATCTGGCACAGCATGGCCGCCGCATCATCGGCTGGGACGAGCTGCTGGGCTGTGACGTGGACACCACCGCGACCATCATGTCGTGGCGGGGTGCCGAGCCCGGAGCCCAGGGTGCCACGTTGGGCCACGACGTGATCATGACGCCCGTGGGACCGTTATATTTCGACTACTACCAGACCAGCAACACCTGGAGCGAGCCTACGTCCTTCGGTGGTTGCAATACCCTCAAGAAAGTCTATGACTTTGAGCCCGTCGCTGCCGACCTGCCCGCCGACAAGCGCCACCACATCCTGGGAGCACAGGCCAACGTGTGGACCGAATACATCACCTGCGAGCCGCAAATCCAGTATCAGATTTTGCCCCGCATGGCGGCCCTCGCCGAAGTGCAATGGATACAGCCCGAAGACAAAGACTATCAGGACTTCAAGGCGCGCCTGCCTCACCTGGCCGATATCTACAAGCATTACGGCTGGACTTACCGCGCCAAGAGCCTGGTGGACGAGGAATGAGGAGTTAGAAGTTAGGAGTTAGGAGTTAGGAGTTGGCGGATGCCAACTAGAAACTGAGGACTAAGGACTGAAAATTAATTGCAGAAATTGCCGATAAAATCTTTGTTTTTTCACGAGATAGCTATAAATTTGCAACATATTCAGTACGCAATCATACCAAAAAGACTCACACACTGGTTGAGTCTTTTTGTGTTTTCAATAATTACTGGGATTCAGACCATTACTATATCGTTTAACATAAAAAGACCACAAAAATGAAAAAAGCACTCTTACTACTATTGATGGCACTGGGCACTATCGGCTCGGCACTTGCCGACACCGCCGACGAAGTGCGCATCTACATCAATCCGGGGCATGGCGGCTGGGGACCTAACGACCGTCCCATGGCGACAATACCCTACCCGATGCTGTCCTCAACGGGCAGACCTGACACGTGTGGCTTCTATGAGAGCAACACCAACCTGTGGAAAGCGTTTGAGATGCGCGACGCGCTCAAGCGCATGGGCGTGAGGGACGAGAACATCACGCTGTCGAGGACCGCCAACGGCCCGTACCCCTATGACGGCAACACCTTCGGCGCATACAGCAAGAGCCTGAGTGTGATAGCCGCCGAAGCCGAGGAGGGTGACTATGACATGTTCGTGTCAATCCACTCCAACGCCGATAGCGAGGGCTCCAGGACCAACTACCCGCTGTACATCTACCGTGGCACCAATGCAAGCGAGGCGGTGAGCGGCAGCACTGCGATGTGCCAGGCAAGTTGGCCGCGCCACTGGATGGATGAGTTGGACCCGACCTACAGCAAATACCGCACCATCGACAAGAACAACCCCTATATCGTGGGAGACGTCTCTTTCTATAACGGAGGGTCGAACTCAACCAACAGCGCGTCAGGAATCACTTATTATGGTTATCTGGGTGCCCTGAAGCACGGTGTGCCGGGATTCCTTGTCGAGGGTTATTTCCATACCTATCAGCCCGCACGACACCGCGCGTTGAATCAGGACTACTGCCGTCAGGAGGGCCTGCGCCTCGCCCGAGGAGTGGCCGACTACTTCGGCATCGGTGGCGAGAGCAAGGGTTACATCATGGGTAGCGTGAAAGACGCGGTGAACAGCCTCGAGAACAGCCTGTACACTTACTATGACGAGACTATCGATGCCCATGCCCCCATCAACGGCGCTACCGTCAAGTTGTACAAGGGCGGCACGCTCGTGGGCACCTACACGACCGACAACAATTACAACGGCATCTTCGTGTTCAACGGTCTCGCCCCGGGCAACGACTACACCATCACCGTGACGGCCAACGGCTACTCCACCTTATCCAACCAGGGCTGTTACACCGTGAGCGCCAACGAGACCTCTTACATGGTGCTCTATATGACTCCAGCCAATCAAGTCAAAGGCATCTATGCCTACGGCCTCAACCGCACAACCGACGGGAACGGCAACTACGTCTTCACCTTCAAGTGCAACGCCGAGGCCACCAGCGCCAACCTTGTCTTTACCGACAGCGTGAGTGGTAACATGGTGGGCTGTATCGCCTTGAGCGACATCGTCGAGGGAAACAACACCGTTACCGTGGCGCCCGCCGACTTGCCTGGAGATGACGGACAAGTGCTATCGTGGGCTGTGAACGTCGTGGGCGAGCCCATCACCTCCATCGCGCGACTGAACAGCGTCAACGCGACTTACACCCGCGCCACAGTGGCTATCGACCGCAGCCCCGAGAGCGCGCACTTCGGCACCATCTATGTGGGCGAGCGCGTGGGCAAGGACAACACAGGCAACGGACTGTACGTCTGCGATATTGACGGCAGGCCACTCAACGCCACCGTCTATCGCGGCGGTCAGGCGCTGAGCAACTGTTTCCGCATCTGCGTTGACAGCGAGGGCAAAATCTATATTCCCGACTGGGCAGACGCCTCATCGGGCATCTACATTGCCGACCCCGACAACCTGGGCGGCACGTTCACGCCTTTCTTTGTCGGGACACGCAACACCACGACGGGCCTGATCACCAACAACGGCGAGAACGTGGGTGGTTCGGTGCCCAGCGTATGGGTTGACGGCACGGGTGCCAACACCAAACTGTATGCCTATCTCGAAGACGTCGCCGGGCCGTCGGGCAACATGAACGGCATCGGCGTTTACAACATCGGTCAAGCAGACGGCAGCCTGCTCACGACCTGGGACCATGCGCCCAGCAATTATCTCGACATCGGAGCTCTGCAAACCAGCACCAACGGCAACATCATCGCCGATCCCACGGGGCACGGCATGTGGGTTGTGCAGAACCGCAGCAAGGGCCAGAACACCTCGGCCGTCCCCTCAATCGTGTTCACCGACTACAACGGCAATGTGATGTACAACTCGGGTACTGCACTTAGCTCCCTCAATGGCTCGGTCATCGCCGGCTTTGCCATCAATAACGAGGGCAATGTGCTGGTCATCAACGATGGTGATGGCGTGCTGCAGTTCTATGACATCACGTGGAACGGCAACACTCCGGTCCTGACCTTCACCGGGACATCCTATACCGCCGACGCCCGCACAGGCGGTAACGCCATTCATCAGATGGCATTTGACTGGGGTGGCAACCTGGTGTGTGCCGGAAAGAATATCGGCATTTACTCCATCCCCACCGACGACAACCAGAGCACCACGCCCGCACGTAAGTCGTTGAGCGTCACCAAGAACGAGATTGCCGTTGACACCACAATGGCCAAAGGCATCTTTGCTTACGGTCTGAACAGTGTCGAGAATGCCGATGGCAGCTATACCTTCAACTTCAACGCCAACACCAATGCCCGCGAGGCATACCTGATCTTCACCGACAACGCTTCGGGCGAGGAAGTGGGCCGCGTGGCTGTCGAGCACGTCACCGAAGGGGCCAATACCGTCACGCTGACCCGTGACGAGTTGCCTGGCGCGACCGGCCAAGTGATGAATTGGGCAGTGAACGTCGTGGGCAAGGCCATCACAAGCATCACCCGCCTGAATGACCACTACGCCAACTACACGCGGGCCGCCGTGGCTATCGACCGCAGTCCCGAGAGTGCCCACTTCGGAACCATCTATGTGGGCGAACGCGCCGCCAAGGAAGATGCCCGAAATGGCATCTATGCCTGTGACATCAACGGCCAACCCCTCAACGCAACAGTCTATAACGGCGGCATCACATGGGCCAACAATATGCGACTCGCTGTGGACGGTGAGGGCAAAATCTACATCCCCGAGTGGGGCGATGCCACTTCGGGCATCTACATCGCCGACCCCGACCATCTGGACGGCACGTTCACCCAGTTCTTTGTGGGTACCCGCAATTCCAGCGGTCTGATTACCAACAACGGACAGAGCGTGGGCGGTTCGGTTCCCGGACTGTGGATTCAGGGCATGGGAGCCGACACCAAGTTATATGCCTTCCTGGAGGATGTGATTGCCCCGTCGGGCCGAGGCAACAACGTGGGCATCTATCACATCGGACAAACCGACGGCAGCCTGCTCACGACATGGAACAAGGCGCCTAACACCCTACTTGACCTGGGCGCGCTCATGCAGAACGGTAACGGCAATATCATCGCCGACGCCGATGGCCGCGGCACATGGGTGATGCAGTATCGCAGCAAGGGAAACAACCAGGCTTCGGTGCCCTCGCTCGTGTTTGTTGACAACAGCGGCAACGTGGTCTTCAACAGCGGTAGCGACCTGGCCTCGCTCAACGGCTCGCTCATGTCAGGCTTTGCCATCAACAATGCCAATGACATGATGGTCATCAACGACGGCGACGGTGTGTTGCAGTTCTACGACATCACGTGGAACGGCTCGACCCCGCACCTCACCTCCAATGGCACCAGCTACACGGCCGATGCGCGATCCAGCAACAACGCCATTTACCAGATGGCATTTGATTGGGGAGGCAACCTGGTGTGTGCCGGCAGCAATATCGGCATCTACTCCATGCCCACCGACGACAACCAGAGCACCACGCCCGCACGTAGCACACTGACCATCGTGAAGGGTGCCGATGTGCTGATTGGCGACGTGGACTGTGACGGACTCGTTGGTATCAGCGACGTGACTACATTAATCGATTACCTGCTCAGGAATGATCCGCAGCCCTTCAACACCGCGGCTGCCGACCTGGACAATAACTCGGCCATCGACATTGCCGATGTCACCACACTCATTGACGTGATTCTTGCAGGTAACCAATGAGGAAAAGGCTTTATCAACTGAATGACAATTGTAAATTGACAACAAAATGAAAAAGATCATCATAATCATCAGTATGCTGCTCCCGATGGCCGTCCAAGCCCAGATACTGAATGTGAACTCAATCAAGCAGCTTCCCATCACAGGCGATGACAACCTTGCCAACCAGGCAGTAGCCATCAGCCCTCAGGGCGACTATCTGTTGCTGACGACCGACGCCCGTCAAGGTCTTGTCAAGTGGGACATCGCCACGTCACAATCGACAGTCCTTGCCACCGAGTCGGTCAACGGCAGCGAGGTGAGCATCAGCGACGATGGCAGCCAAGTGACCTACGAGAAAGTGTCCTATCAAGGCAAGCACCGCCAGCAAGAGGTGCAAAGCATCGACCTGAAGACAGGGAAACGGAAAGCCATAGCCAGTGCCAGTCGTCAACGGCAAGCGCCCGCACGCCTTGCTGACGCATCATCCAGCGACCGTCCTGTGCTCTCACATCACCACCTCAAGCTCTACCTCACACGTGACGGCGTAACCAGGCAACTCGCTCCCAATGGCGAGGAGGAACGATACATCTGGTCCTCCCTCTCACCCGACGGCAGCAAGGTGCTCTACTACGTGAGCGGCTGGGGTGCCTATGTGTGCGACCTTGACGGTAACAATGTCATCAGCATGGGTAACATCACGGCTCCCAGGTGGTGGGACGACAGCACCATCGTCGGGATGCGAGAGACAGACGATGAGTACACCATCACGGCCTCGTCGATTGTCGCCCGCACACTCGACGGCAATGAGCAGACGCTCACTGGCAACGATGTGATAGCCACCTATCCCCTGCCCTGCAAGCAAAGCGGCAAAATCGCCTTCTCGACACCAGACGGAAGCATTTATGTCATTGATGTAACAAGTGAATAAGACTTGGCGTGAGAGATAAATGAATCAGGTTATCCAATCGAAAGTTTTTAGTTTTTCAACAACATTTTCACAAATATTTACAGAAAAATGCTACTTTTGTAGCCTCGTTTGGCATTCAACACGGGATTTGTTCCCGTGTTGATGCCAGCGAAAGAAGTGTTTTAGGTATCATTTTATTATTAACCAAAATTTATTTTTTTAATCGTAATGAAGAAATTTTACATGATTCTCGCAGCTGTTGCTGCAATGACGATGAGCGCACAAGCTCAAGCACTTGAGGGTACCGTTGAGGTTGGTGATTTCTACAACGCCTCCGAGGTTTACAATGGTTCGTACTGGGATTGCGCCCCCACCACCTACTATGTGGCCCACACTGGCGCTCAGATGATTTACACGACCGCCGAGCTCGCTGACATGCAAGGCAAATCTGATGTGAAGATTACCAAGCTGACGTTCAAGTTCCAAAACAATGGTGCCTATGAGGACATCTTCCGCAACGTGAAGATTTACATGGAAGCCACCGATGCCACCGAGTTTGCCGTTAATGAAGAAGGCGTAAAGCAGTTCTTCACCTTTGACGAGCTCGTGTATGACGGAGAGGAAGAGTTCTCGATGCTGGACTGCTTCTATGAGGACCAGACCATGGAGTACGTTCTTGATGCGCCTTTCAGCCTGCCTAAAGGCAAGAGCCTGGTTGTAACTATGGTCTATGATGCAGAGGATGATGCCAACTGCACCGAAGGTACTGAGTACGCAGTGTTCTACACCTCTGGCATCCGCAAGCAGGGCATGACTTACACTGACAATACTGAGAGCTTCATCGAGTTTGCCCAGGGCAATGACTTCCCCAATGCCACCTCGATGCTGGGTTGCGGCACTAACGTTGAACTCCCTGTCACTGTCATCGATTACACCTACTCGAACTCCACCAGTGTTGATGAGGTGAAGGCTGCCACCGCTCAGGACAACGTTTACTACAACCTGATGGGCCAGAAGTTCAATGGCAACAACCTGCCCGCTGGTATCTACATCCACAACGGCCAGAAGGTTATCGTGAAGTAATCAATCGTCTGTTATAAGACTTACCTATTAAACGACCACGCCGCTCCCCGGATTTCGGGAAGCGGCGTGTTGTTTTTTTTCTATTGACTTTAGGCGCCTTACTTTTTAGGATCGACGCGGAAGGTGACGGTGCGGTTGTAGATGTAGTTGGCGAGGGTGTAAACGACCATGGCGAGTACCATGACGATGTTCTGGCCGGCCTTCTGCATCGGGAAGAAGGGGATGATGTCGTCAGACAGACTCTTCCAGCCGAGGCCCTCGAGCAGAATCCAGCTGACACAAAGCTGCAGAGCAAGGCAAATAAAGAATCCACAAACGAAGAGCAGCAACTCACGTTTGAAGTTATTCTTGGTCTTGAATACCCAATTGCGGTTCCACAGGAAACTGTTGATCACACCGAGGACGTATCCCGTGACATTTGAGATACCATAAGACAGTTCAAGCTTAGTATTGAGCAGGTAGAATGTGACAAGCGTGATGAGCGTGTTCAGCACACCTATCACACCATACTTGAGCAATTGGATGCCCGTCTGTTTAGCCTCTTCCTTGTCAATCTTCATGATAACAGTTTATAACTCGGCAAAAATAGTCCTTTTTAACGAATTAACAAAAAAAAACAGCATTTTTCATTCATTAGGGCTCACAATGATGCCCATATCCACTAACCCTGAAAGGGTGTCACAACCGGCCATTGCCTGCCAAACCACCACTTTACTCGCCTTGTCGGGAGAGACACCAGTGACCAACGGCACCGTCGCCTGATACAATGCGCCAAAACCGCCACTTGTCCAATTACCGTATTCGTCAGCAAGGGTGAGGTCGATTGTCTTGCGGTCACGGGATGAATCATCCGCAAAGATGTCCACCACCAGCGACAGGTTGCTGTAACGGTAACCGTTGTTGTGACGCACTGCCAACTTGAGGTCATAGGCCACCGTCGAGTCTCCGTAATGGGGCGAGAATGACAATGGGACCGAAGCGGTCCACCCCGCTGTGGGCAGGTGGACAAATTGCGCCGTTGAAATTGAGGGCTGTTGCCGACATGACATCGCCGACAACAACACTATGACGGCAATGACAATCGTCATTACCGCCATAGCTGTTTTACTCCTATGCCCAACGCGGCTATTCAGCATTTGGCTTGGGTTGAGCTTGATTGCCCTCGGCGGGTGCATTGCCTTCCTTCGGCCGACGCGGCTTAAAAGTCTTCTTCTCCATGCGCTGGGGCTTGCCTGGCGCAGGCCCATGGCCATTGGCGGGTTCATGGCCGCCATCTTGCTGCTGGCGCTTGGGTTTGCCTGGGCGCGGCTTGCGATCCCCACGGTCAGGCTTGGGCGCGGCATCTTTGGGCTTATCTTGCTTGTCTTGCTTTTCGCCCTTGACATCGGCCTTGGCAGCCTGAGCCTGTTTGTCACCGCTTTTCTTTTTCTTTTTATTCTTCTTTTTGTCGAAGCGGTTGATGGCATCCTGATTGAGCAGGTCACCGAAGGGAGAGGCATTAGCATTACCCTCCTCGTCGGGCTTGAGGCTCTCGGGCTTGACGCCATTCTTGTTCAAGGCGATAACCTCGAATGCCTGTGCGGCCGTCAGTGTGACGGTGTTGATGGGGGCATTGCGCTCGGTAGAATAGGTGATTTCGCGCTTGAGGGCATCGGCCTTGAAATAGTAGTAGGTGGCATCCTTGGTCTCAAGGTGCACATCCTTGGCCGGCAGTTGGCGGATGGCCTCGACATAGGTGTTGACCTCGAAATTGATGCAGCACTTGAGTTTAGCGCACTGCCCAGCAAGGTTCTGCGGATTCAAGGAGATGTCCTGGAAGCGGGCGGCACTCGTTGCCACCGACACAAAGCCCGACATCCACGTGGCACAGCACAGCGGCCTGCCACAGGGGCCGATGCCGCCGATGCGACCCGCCTCCTGCCGCGCACCAATCTGCTTCATCTCGACACGAATCTTGAACACATCGGCGAGCACCTTGATGAGCTGTCGGAAATCCACACGCTCGTCGGCAATGTAGTAGAAAATGGCTTTGTTGCCATCGCCCTGGTACTCCACGTCACCAATTTTCATCTTCAGGCCCAAATCCACAGCGATTTTGCGAGAACGTATCATCGTGTCCTCCTCGCGGGCCTTGGCCTGCTCATAACGTTCCATATCGGTGGGCTTGGCCCTGCGGAAGACACGCAGGAACTCTGTGTCCTTGCGCAGGTTCACACGCGCCATCTGATTCTTGACCAGACGCCCGGTGAGTCCCACGCGACCGATGTCATGCCCCGGGTTAGCCTCTACCGCAACCCAGTCACCCCGCTTGAGGGGAATACGGGCACTGTTGCGGTAAAAGCCGCGACGGGTGTTCTTGAAGAGCACCTCGACAATCTCAAAGTCGTTGTCGGGCACATCCTCAAGCCAGTTAGTGCTCGTGAGGTTGCAGCGACCGATGTCATCGTTACAGCAAGCGCCACAGCAGGGTCCTGCGTCACATTTCACAGGTTGCTCGGCAGCCTCGGGCACATTCACTTGGTTAATCTTGTTGTCGTCCATCGTGGTACGCGGTTATTTAGCGTAGCTCACGGCACGCGTCTCGCGGATGACAGTGATGCGCACCTGTCCGGGATAGGTCATCTCGTCCTGAATCTTCTGTGCAATCTCGTTGGAGAGCTTTTCGGTCTCCTCGTCGGTAATCTTGTCGGCACCGACAATCACGCGCAGCTCACGACCAGCCTGGATGGCGTAGGTCTTGATTACGCCGGGATAGGACAATGCCAACTTCTCCAGGTCATTGAGGCGCTTGATATAGGCCTCAACAATCTCGCGGCGGGCACCGGGACGGGCACCGCTGATGGCGTCACACACCTGCACAATGGGAGCATACAGGCTCGTGGCCTCCTCCTCGTCGTGGTGGGCGCCGATGGCGTTGCAGATGTCGGCTTTCTCCTTATACTTCTCGGCAATCTTCATACCCAGTTGTGCATGCGGCAGTTCGGGCTCGTCGTCGGGCACCTTGCCGATGTCATGCAACAGACCGGCACGGCGAGCCTTCTTAGGATTCAGGCCCAACTCGCTGGCCATGATAGCGCACAGGTTAGCGGTCTCACGTGAGTGCTGCAGCAGGTTCTGACCATAGCTGGAGCGGTATTTCATCTTACCGATGAGACGGATGAGTTCGGGGTGCAAGCCATGGATACCCATGTCGATAGCGGTGCGTTTACCGGTCTCGATAACCTCTTCCTCGACTTGGCGGCGCACCTTGGCAACCACCTCCTCGATGCGGGCGGGATGGATGCGGCCATCGCTCACCAGCTGGTGGAGTGCGAGGCGTGCAATCTCGCGGCGCACAGGGTCAAAGCCTGACAGCACGATGGCCTCGGGGGTATCGTCCACAACGATTTCGACGCCGGTAGCGGCCTCCAGGGCGCGGATGTTGCGTCCCTCACGGCCGATGATGCGTCCCTTAATCTCGTCATTGTCGATATGGAATACGGTAACAGCATTCTCGATGGCGGTCTCGGTAGCGACGCGTTGGATGGTCTCGATGATGATTCGCTTAGCCTCCTTGTTGGCCGTCATCTTGGCATCGTCCATGATCTCGTTGATATAGCTGGCGGCATTGGTTTTGGCCTCGTCCTTGAGCGACTCGATGAGTTTCTCCTTGGCCTCGGCAGCCGACAGACCGCTCACGTGCTCCAACGTGTCGCGCACGCTCTTCTCCATCTTATCGACCTCGGTCTTGCGCTGCTCGAGAACTGCCATCTGGTTGTCAAGATTCACCTTGAGTCCATCAAGTTCGTTGTTGCGGCGCTTGAGGTCACCCATCTGCTGGTTGAGCGTCAATTCGCGCTGCTTGAGCTTGGCCTCGCTGGTCTGCACCTTCGAGAGCCTTGCATTGGCCTCTTTCTCGGCCTCGTTCTTGATCGACATTCCCTTCTCCTTGCCTTTCAACACCTCGTTATTCTTGAGGACTTCGGCCTCAAGACGGGCTTTCTCAATAATCTCGTTGGCTTGCGACTTGGCATTCTTCTTTGACAGATACAATGCTAATCCACAGCCAATTGCCATCGCAACGATGGCTACAATCACACAAACTATATAAATGTTCATTACAATTATAAATATATTAATAAATTACACCACTAACGGGAATACTATCACGCTGAAATCCAGCATGATATAATATCATACCCAAAGTGGTGCAGGAACCTAATTTCTTTAACTATGCCATCACCCCGACGAGACGGGGCAACCGCTTATTTCTCGTCACCAAGCAGGGTGTCGAGTTGTTTATCCAAATCAGTCAGGAAATCATTGACCTTACGGTTCTCGCCGTATGCCTCAAGATAGAGGCGTGCAAACTGGAATGCCACTCTTGCAAGCACATCCGACGACGTGCTGTTAAAACGGTTCATCCACTTGGTCCACAAGGTGTTGACAAGTTCTTCCGCTTTACGATAACTCTCCTCCTCGCCAGGGCTGATACTCAAGGCAATAGGGTTAGTATCGGCAAGTTCAATCCATATTTTTTCTTTATTATTGTCGGCCATAACGTCAATCGTCCGTGTCAAGCTTTCAATTGTTTGATGCACCGGTCAATGTCCCGCACCATCTTGGCGACTTGTTTCTTGTATTGCGCCACAACCTCGGGGTTGTTGGGGACGGTATGTGCCACCCGCAGGAACTCATTATCGATGCGGAGCTGTGCCAATTCCTTCTCCATTCGCGCTATCTCAAGCTGCTGCCGTTCAATCTGACGCGACAGTTCCTTGTTCTCTCTCTGGAGTGCAGCATAACGTTTGCCAAGGCTTTCCACCTTGTGCATCAACGATTGCAGCTTATCTTTCAACTCCAGTGAAGGCATAGTCACCAATTTTAATCTGCAAAATTACTACTTTTTTTGAATTATGCGCACAGTATGCAACGAAAAATGCAACGATTTCAGGTGTTTTATTCCGAAAAACTACCCATTTAGGCTCAAATGCCGCATAAAACGCAAATAATTAGCGCCACAAAGGCTCACCCACCCTCATGAAGCCGTTATGTGCATTATAAGAAAAGAAACCGCCAATTATCGACGGTTTCTTTAAATTTGTGGGGGATGGCTCTTCATGGAGCCATACGAATAAATACGCCTTAGTTAGAGTGCGAGGCGCAGGCCGATTAGGTCACCGTGCAAGGTGGGTGCGAAGTAGAAACGCTCAGTGACGCGGCAATACTTGCTGTCGCCACTCCAACATCCACCGCGAAACACCTTGCAAGTGCCGGTCTCGGGGCCAGCGGGATTGGTCTGCTCATCACTGCCATAGGGGGCAAACCAGTCTTGACACCACTCCCAAACATTTCCGCTCATGTCGTGGATTCCGAGTTCATTGGGCGTCAATTCTGCCACAGGATGGGTGGAACAATCACCATTGCCAATGTTGTAACCCCACCATGCCACTCGGCTTGCGTCATTACTGCCGGCAAACTTGTATCCCTTACTCTTGCCTCCACCACGGGCCGCAAATTCCCATTCGGCTTCAGTGGGCAAGCGGAAATTCTTGCCGGTCATTTGGCGTAGCTTGGCGATGAACTGCTGGCAGTCATTCCAGGTCACGCCCTCAACAGGATGCCGTGCATTGCCGGTAAACCGACTGGGATTACTGCCCATGACAGCCTGCCACAATTCTTGTGTCACTTCGGTCTCACCGATTGAGAAATCAGATACTGTCACCTTGTGTGACGGCAGTTCCCATTGACTGGCTTCGCCAGGTTGGTCCATGTCGGTTCCCATCAAAAACGAGCCTCCTAATACCTTAACCATTCTAATTGTGACTGCCGAGGTCACCTCTATAACTTCAATGTTTCGGCCTGACAAAAGCAGATCGAGGAGTGTTGTCACATCGGCTATACTGACCTGACCGTCGTCATCCACATCGGCAATGGTGAAATTGATGAGGTTTGCGTCTTGAGAGATCAGATAATCAGTCAACCTGGTCACATCGGCAATGCTGACGCGTTCGTCGCCATCAACGTCCCCCATCAGGTAATCGGCATGGAGCGTGAACGGCACTATTGCGAGCCAGAACGCGATGATAGCGGTTTTTAATGAGATTTTATTGTGATTCATATTGATTAGGTGTTGCGATAACGGTTGATAATTGTTGTCTTCACGCTTGCAGTTAGAGCCTGATCAAGGTTGACCCAGTCGTCGAGACACTGCCCGTTGTCAATTGCACGGCATAGATGCCGCTGGGCAGTGACGACAAGTCGATGACGTTGTGCTCGCCATTGATACTTGTTGTCAATACCTTGTCCCCACTTGTCGAATACACGGTAAGTGTGGCTGATGACGGCTCATTGCGGTCAACAATCAGTTGAGAGCCTGACACTTGGAACTGTGCATCGTCAGGCTGGTAGAGTGACAATTCCGGAACATCGGTCATCTCAAGGACATAGAGCAGCCCCCTGTACACATCGATCTGTCCGTTGCCGTAGATGTTGTTGGGATAGCTCATGCCCTGCTCAGGGTGGGTACTGGTCTGGGCTATCACATCCAGCACGTCTTGGGGCGTGAGCGAGGGGTTGGCTTCGAGCCACAGCGCCACAGCACCTGCCACAACGGGTGAAGCCATGCTCGTACCTGACTGGGCCATGAAGTAGTAGTCCTTGCCGTTATAGGTCACTTTGTCGGTAAGATTGGCGCGTTCGCCCTCAAAGTTGTTATAAAAACTATTGTAGGCCGCCTTGATGTTCATGCCAGGAGCCACCACGTCAGGCTTGACGGTCCCATCAAATGTCGGTCCGCGAGACGAGAACTGAGTGATGTGGCCGTTCTGGTCGGGAGCAAAACTCTCCATACTCGTGTTGATGCTTCCATCGATGTTGACAAAGGTGGACTTGTAGCCCGTTGCCCCCACCGCGACGACACAGTCCAGGACTGCCGGCCAACATACCGTGTAGTCGCGGTTGGTGTGGCAGTACTGCGGGACTCCGCTCACATTGACAAAGGGGCAATAGAGCACATCGGTGTAGAGCCAGGCGGGGGCGTCGCTACGGAGCAGGCACGTTGCCCCGCACAACAGCAGATAACCCATGTTGGGCAGCTCGCCCACAACATGATACACCTTGCCCCGTGGGTCTTGATAGTCGCTGCGGTAGATGTGCAGTTTTACCGTGCCCATCGACACATTTACCGAGAGGTGGCATGTGTCGCCCATCAGGGAATCGATGCTATCGGTGTTGAAGATGAGGGTACCCTCGATGCCGCCACCCATAAGCTGCATTCCCAAGAAATCGTATCTCACCTGCTGATTAACAGGGGTGACGATGTCCATGTCGATGAGTCCGCCGCCGCCCACACCGTTGATGATGCCCACACCTGCGGCGGGATCTGTCGCCTCCTTGTGCATGTGGGCGGCATTCTTGCCGAAGTTACCTGCCGCCGCCACGATGATGCGCCCGGGACCCACCAACTGGTGCAAAGCCTCACCCTCAAGGATACGCTGCCTCGAGAGCGTGATGCTCTCGCAACTGCTCAAATTGATGACACAGGGCTTACCATCGCGCTCAGCGCGGTCAAAGATGTACTTGAAACCCAGCACGGCGACAGCCGACGTCAGTTCATCAGGATTCTCAAAGTCGCCCCTGTAGGAATTGAAGTCGGCCAAATAGATGTCGCTCTCGGGCGCCATTCCCTGAAACTTGCCGTTGACAGCGCTGCCCGCCATCGTGCCAAGCACGTGAGTACCGTGGGTGTGGCTGTTGGTATGCTGGGAATGACCATAGGCGACAATCTCATCGGGGGTTTCCAACGCATGGCCGCGTGTCCCATCCTCGTTGGGCCACAGGAAGTCATAGTAATACTTCACACGTGTGTTCCCGTCACTGTCAAGAAATGACGGATGGGTAAAGTCAAAGGCGATGTCAAACACACCAGCAGCCACGCCCTTGCCCGTGAATGCGTGGGGCAAGTCAGTGCCTTGATAGACCGGGGTGGCATCTACCTGCCCTGGAGTAACATCCATGGCCGGGCGCGGCATACGCTCGGCCTCAATACGTTCGATGCGTTCATCGTTGGACAACTCTGCCACGCGCGACACGGGGATCTCCACAATGTTGATTCGCCCGATGTGGTCCACAACGCGGCAATCATAACTCCTGAGCATGTCAGCATCTTGCCCGTTGTCATTAAACGTCAATAATGCCAAGAATCGGTTCTCATGCCGGAGTTGGCCAATGAATGGTTTATCGGCCAATTTTGCACGATTAATGATGTTGATGACTCCTGTCGATACTTTGCGACTATTGACGACTTGCTGCGCCATCAGTGGGATCGCCATCACTATCAATAACAGGAAGATTGAGTTTTTTTTCATTCTATGGTCAATTGTGAGTGGTTATTATTCTAATTTTTGCAATTTTGGCGGACGCCTGCACTGTTCCGCTCACGGCCAACAAGGCAGGAAGCCTGCCGTCGGCAGATATGATGGCAAAGACGCCGTTGTCTCTTCCATAATTGGCATAAGCACTGGTTGAGCGCAGTCCATGGATATCTCCTGAGGAGGTGTTCAAATGATGGCCGTCAGCAGACAGCGCCACAATAGCAGTGCGCTTCATAGTCTGCTTGTCGCGAGGAGCACCGCGTACGGGTATCCCTGTAATGAGAGCCATCAACAAAATAATGGTAAGTTGTTGAATTCGTGGCATAAGCAAGTAATAAAACGATGATAATAAATTAAAAAATGTGGTAAGCAAGCAACCACTGAAAGCAGTTAATGTATTGTGTTCGCAAATATAGATGCTTGAGTTTAAATGTACAACCATATTGACATTTTTTCACAAAAAGCGCACTATCCAAAGCCAAATAATCAATAAATATTCATTATGCGTTATTATATGAAAATGAATAGATAGTTTGCAGTTTTCGAAAAAAAACTATCTTTGCAGTGAAAAACCAACTAATATTCTTCATTATGGGAAAAAACAAATTGAGCGGTTTAGAAAGGGCAGGTATATGGGCAAGTATTATTTCGTGCATTTTTGTTGTCTTAACTTATTGTTCGCCTCCAAACGGAACCGTCCCGAATCCAAGTCAAGAAGACTCCACAGGAATCGTTCATTTAGAAAAAATAAGGACGGATACGACCACATGGGATAAAATATTCCTTCCGTTCATCAAACATGATAAAATGAATTATCACAAACACGAATGGAATGAGAAAGGATGGAGAGTCTATATTGGCTACCTGGCCATTATAGGGTTATTGCTCATTGGCATTCTTGCGTGTGGAGCCCATAGTTTGGGTTATTTCGACGGAGCTGGTAGCAGTGGTAATCTATACGCCAAAATATTTACCGGAATCATTGCAATAGTATTACTCATTTATTTGATACTAAGAATTCTTGCGCAAATTGGAAGATTTTAGTCCGAATGAATACGGGTAGTCCAGGCTTGAGAGTTACATTTCTTTGCCATCAAAACGCATTTCATTTGGCATTATGGAAATTAAACTGGTCGGATGCGTCTCGCACGTCAGTATTCTACCGAACACTACCACGGCACCGTATTTCTGAGGGTGGCGCATAAACTTTTTTTCAAAAATACAATCTAAAAGTTGTACAACTGAAAAGTTGTGATTATCTTTGCAGTCAAATATCGGAGATATAATGACATTTGATGACATAACAGAAGATGGCAGATTATGGGCGGTACGCTATGAGGGTGATTCTGACAACGCCTTGTATAATCTCTTTGAGCAGTGGAACGATGTGACTTGGTTGCGTTCGTTCTTCAAAGCGAATATTGAAGATTTGTCTTCCTATTTCAAGATAACGGACGTAAACCAGGCCATCATGGACACTATTGAGGACAGTGAAAGATTGCAGTGCATCATCATGGACATATCACCAGATGCAGACCTTGATGCGATATTCCGTCCTCTTGAAAACTACAGAAGCGGTGATACCACACTTGGTAAAGAAAAAGCAAAGCTCAAGCAGCAAATGAAGCACTCATCCTAGCTTCGCATATATGCCATTAAACTTGCAACTGGAGTCTACATCATTACTGGCGGCGCCATCAAATTGACTGCGACGATGCAAGAACGTGAGCATACCCAAGCTGAACTTGTCAAACTTGATCAGGTACGAAATTTCTTACTGAGTGAAGGCATAATTGACAACGATGGATTTATTGATTATCTCAACACATTATGAAATAAAACAACTGAACTATGAGTGAGATTGTGAACAACTTAAGAAAGCATCAGTCCACAACTCCATCGAGGTGGAGAGAGAGGGCTGAGTGGCGACAGGAAAATAAGTCTTGGCTGCGTTATTCGCAACACATCGCAATGATGATGCTTGACAAGATGGAAGCATTGGGCTTGACCCAGCGCGAAGTTGCTGAGCGTATGGGTTGTAGTCAACAATATGTCTCACGCATCCTTAAAGGGCACGAGAATCTCTCAATCGAAACTATGTGCAAGATTGAAGAAGCACTTGATCTTGTCATATTGCCACAAGTGCTAGAAACAGCATAGTTCATTGGGGGGGGAAGCACCGAGTAGAAACAAAAATAAGCGACTGAAATTCAGTCGCTTATTTGTTGATTTGTGGAGCATAGCGCTTTCTGGAGCAATATGGTCCGACACAGATAGATACGTTAATGTTCGGATTGTCAGTTGCTTAGATCGAGCTATCGATTCTTGACATATCGATAAAAACCCTGTTATCCCGTAAAAGGGGGGAATAATGTACCCCCCAAAAAGCAACCTTGCGCACCGACGCGACCCCGCGTTTCTTCTTACTCTAAGTCATACGAATTTGATACGCACGTCATCGATGGGAACCTGTCGGATGATGCAGCGTGACAAAATAGCGTTATCGTGTCAGAAGGTGTCTTTTGATATCTTGTCGTATCACGCTAATTTATTGTTACTCAATAATTTGCGTGTTGTTTTGAGGCATCGTAATTTTGCAGAAAATAAAAATTAAGTTATTATGAAGGAGATTAAATTTAATTGCAGGACATTCCTGAACCATCGCGATCAAGTGGTGGTGCGCGTAAGGTGGAATAAAAAGAGGTCAGAGGTCGGTTTCTCTATCGGGTTGCATGCTGACCCTTCTAAGTGGAACGCCGACTCTCAGAGACCTGTGCGCGGTTCGACGCATGTTATCGGCCAGAAGAGGATACCGTCGCGTGTTATTAACGACCGGATAGATGAGTTCCTTGCGGCTATCAATGAGTCCTTTGTCGAGTTCGGGCTCAAGGATATTATGCCTGGACCAGACGAACTGCGCGAGCTTGTGAACGAGAAGGTTGGTCGGATTGAGAACATTGAAGAAGAACCACAGGTAAAGCCACTCAAGGAGATTTTTGACGATTTCCTAGCGTCTGGCAAAAAGGAACGCGATTGGACGAGCGCGGTGCATTACAAGTATGAGCAGGTGTGGAAACACTTGACTCAGTGTGATCTGACCGTTTCTCTTGAGACCCTTGACAAGGACAAGATGCTCGAACTTAAGGATTGGTATGTCAAGAACAATTACAAGAATCGCACTATCACCAAACAGTTCAGGTTTTTGAAGTCGTTCCTTCGCTGGATGAAGGCCAACGGCTATCCTGTCCACGAGAGTGCAATTGACTGCCAGATTCATTTGACCGTAACCAAGAAAAATGTGACTTTTCTGACGTTCAAGGAGCTGATGCAGTTTTATCACTATAAGTTCGCGCCTGAGCATAAATATCTGGATAAGGCTCGCGACATGTTCTGCTTCATGGCGTTCACCTCGTTGCGCTATTCAGACCTTGCTCAGCTCAAAAGGGCCAATATCACCAGCCGTGGCATTGAACTCTATACCAAGAAGACCTCTACTCCAATAACGATACCGATAATTGATTATGCGCAGGAGATTATCGACAAGTACTCCAACTACAAGTCATCCGATGGTAGTCTATTCCCAGTGCCGTCAAGCCAGAAGTTGAATGACTATATCAAACTTGCGGCAGAGCAGGCTGGTATCGACAGGGAGGTCGTCAACACGTATTTCGTCGGCACGAAACGCTACGATGAGGTCCATAAGTTTTATGAGATTATCGGCTGCCATGACGGACGTCGCACATTTGTGTGCTGCTCTTTGGCTTTTGGAATACCGCCTGCCGTTGTCATGTCATGCACGGGTCACAAGGACTATCAGAGCATGAAGCCCTACATTGAGGTGGGAAACGATACGCAGAAACTTGAACTTGGCAAGTGGAACGGAAAGAACACCAAGGTTGATATCATCGCTGCTCTTGAGGATCTTGATGCCGACAAACTTGAGCAGGTGTATGACTTCGTCAAGTCAATTGCCAGCTGATGCTAAAACGTCAGGTCATGAAGACTATAATTTTTGAAATACGCAACGATTTGTTGCGTATTCTTTTGAAAATTGCCAAAAATAGGCTATTTTTGCGACCAAAACGCAAATATTTCTACATTATGGAGATTTCAATTAAGAAAATCAAGGTTGGCGGAATCACCAATATCAAGAGTGTTGAGATTCCCATGGAGAAGTTGACGGCTCTTGTCGCTCCTAACAATTATGGTAAGAGCAACTTCCTTGTTGCCATCGAGTTCGCCGTTCAGTTCATGGCGGCTCAAAGCGATACTAGACTCAAGATGATGTCAACTCGTAATGTAATTCCCATCAATAAGTCAATGGAGGATGCTCCGTTCTCGTTTGAGATGGAAGGCTGCGCTGGTGATACAGAGTTTGTGTATGGTTTCTCGTTCGAATGGGCCAGGACAAATGGCGGCGAACAGGGTTGTCGGCTAGTAGGCGAAAGTCTGAAACTGAAGCAAGCCTCTGAACTCAAGTACAAGGCCTATATCAAGCGCGATGATACTGAACTCGCATATATCATTGCCACGTCTAAAGGACGGTGCAACAAGGAGGTCTTGGTTGATCGCGGTGCCCTTGTCATGGACAAACTGTTGAATATGGATGGGCTGTTCTATTTGGACGTGGTGAAGGCCATAAGGTCAATTAACGTCAAGCGAGTGAATACCCTGGACAACCCAGATGGTATTTTCAGTTCACCTTATCCCGCTTCGGGTTCTGGAGGATATAGTGTGTCATTTCCCAAGCCTGGTGAAATAGGCTTCTTCATCAACAGCCTCCGCCAACTTGATGTGGACAAGTATGAGTTGCTGAAGAACACCATCGTAGACTTGTTGCCCAACATTGAAGACTTTGAGCCTGTTCAGGTGGACTTGTCGCCAAAGACTGATGTGCCATTCCAGCTCCCAAATACATACTTTGATATCCGTGTCAAGGAACGCTTCAATAACCAATACACTAGCATCAACAATGTGTCAACCGGCAGCAAGAAGATCTTGTACGTCTTGACCATGTCGTTGGCAGCCAGCCTTAATCATGTGGACCTGCTCATGTTCGAGGAACTAGAGAATTCTGTACATCCCCGACTGTTGCAGAATCTGCTGCAAGTCGTTACCGAACTCGCGGGTAATACCAAGGTCATTACGACAAGCCATTCTCCTTATCTCGTCAAATATTTGTCACCGAACAATATCCAGCTCGGCTTGCCCACACATTCTGGTGTTGCAGAATTCAAGACCATTAAGCCCAGTAAGGTGAACAAAGTATTGCGTCAGGCCTCAGCCGAGGAAGTTTCTATCGGTGAATACCTTTTCGACATGATGCTTGATGCCGAGGCAGATGATGAGATGTTGAACGAGTATTTTGCATGAGGATATGAAGAAGACAGGACCTAATAAGCCCCATGTGGTGATCTTTGTTGAAGGCGACACCGACAAAGTCTTTTTTGATCGCCTTATTCAGTTCTACCGTGAGCACTCGACTACGGAAGTGGTATCATGCGAAGTAAGGAATCTGCGCGGTGTGACCCGTTACACCAACAAAATTGTGGGCAAACTCCAGAATGACATTTGCCCGAAAGCGTTGAAGAAAGGTATGGCGGTGACGGCGGTATGTTGCAGCTATGACACCGATGTGTTCGAGTATGCTGAACGTCCAGTGGTTGACTGGAACAAGGTTGAGCGTGAAGTCAAGAAACTCGGTATCCGTGAATTTTGCCATGTTAGGGTAGAGCAGATGATGGAGGACTGGCTACTGGATGACATGGCAGGCATTTGCGCATACCTCAAATTGAAGAAAGCTCCCGAATCATTGTCGGGCGAGACGGGATATCAGAAGATGCAATCACTCTTCAAACGAGCCAACAAAATCTATCTGAAAGGCAACAGTATTGCTCCGATGCTGGCCACAATTGACATGAGCGTGATCAGGCAGCAGCGGCAGTCGTCGTTATCGCGCCTGGAATCCATCCTTAATGTCACCTTATAATCATCACCGTCTCAACACGCCCAGTAGCCTTATATACAAGAGACAATGATACGTCCCAAAATATTGGACCGCTGGCAATACATCAACCGGCTGGCGGCGTTAGGGGCGACAATATATAAATATAACAGATGGACAAGGGCTAGGCTGGTGAAGAATCAGCATAGAGAACCACCATCACCCGTGCGTTGACCCGTTGGTGAGACCGTGCCCTAAAGACGGCGCAATCAACCCAATGGCGAGTCCGGAGAAGGCGAGATCATTACCGAAGAGGTAGCGGTCTCAACTTTTTTTCACTTCCATCATGATGTTTTTATATTTTGAAATGCAGCCTAGTATGTTCTTATTTCTAAGGGGTGAAATGAGTGTGAATCGGCCATATGGCTGCTAGAAAAGTAGTATCGAAAAGAAAAATTGTGCCCAGAACTTATACTCACCTGTTTATGACCAGCACACCTGCTATGCCATTCACTTTGCAGTTCTCCATGTATAGTATGCCATCAATAACTCTAATTATTGGTTTTAGAAAAACGGTGCTATATTTTTCATACATTATTGTCTGAATTTTTGGTTTATCATACCACCTTCGGTTCTAGTTCGATGTGCTTTTTGCCATTATATATACTTATATAGATAGTTTCTGTTCCAACTACAATCATAAACAAAAATGGCACTACTAGCGATGCTGTTTGATAGTTTTCTTCTATAGAACTATAATCAACCGCCGACGGTATGGGATTATTCTCCGGATGTGTATGCCACTCTCCAATATAGAAACGAGTCTGTTCGGACTGCTCGTAATCTTCTCCAATAAAATGATTAGCCATTATTGCATCTCGCTCACAGCCACAACGAGTGTGATATTTGACACACGGTGGCGAGATCTTACTGATTCTGTAACAATTATCATCAACCTGAGACCCCATCAGCACGCCGCAAAGTTCGTTGCCTTCATGTTGAGCATAGCTTTTCAACCCATCGACAACTTCTTGTTTTATCTCGAAGTGATAGTCATCAATATTTACACTGGCAGTTCTTGCAAAGTGTTTTTTGACAACTCTAATGATGACACAAGGCTGATGCCTTTTTCCGTTGCTATATTTGTGTTTCCTACCCATCGGTAACATTTTGATTCTGAAGGTTTTTCTAATAATTGGTCAATAATAGGGAATATTGATGAGAGAAACATTGTCACATCATTGGCTGAATATAGTGAATAACTTCCGTTGCATCCAACATCATGTTTCGTAAGCTTCTCTACATCTCCATATTCTTCTCGCTTTATCAAGCAGAAACTCATAAAGAGGTCATTTGCCTTTCCTCTCAATCGCTTTATAGACTCCTTGTCTTCAGGATTAACGTAGATCATAATACCTGAGATTCCATAAGGTTCCAGCCACAATACAAAAGCGGGTTTTCTTACTGAACCTTCAGCCATTTTAACAAGCAACCATTTCTCAGACATCAAATCACCGGTGCAAACAAATATCGCACTGGCTTTGTTAATTTCATCTTCCTTCAGTTCCTGTAGGTTCTTCTTTAGTGCTTGTACTTTTCTATCTGGTCTGTATTGCTGTAGATAGTGTGCAACAGCATACGACTTATACTGGCTGATGTGTTCAAAACCGAGCAAATGTCGTCCAATATTATCAACTGTCAACCAATCTCTGTCTGTCAGAGCAAATGCTGCATTATTATAACCATTAAGATAGTAGCATAGGTTACTGCCTACGCTACCAAGCCCAGCTACTAAAAAACGCCTGTTCTTCATCATCTCTCCTGCTGTTCGTTCAGCAATTCGCTGGTTAGAATATACCGAAACATACATTCTGTCAAGTTTCTTGTTCTTATTTTCAAAAGATGTCAACACTTTGAACGAGGTCAGTACTCCTTTCCGATAGCCATTCCTGATAATTTTTAGATCATAAATAGAGATGCCGCCTACGGCATAATTCAATCTTATAGGAAAGAGTACATTCACATTCCTGAAATGGTTGAGGTATTTCTTGAACATCTTCAGGTCTTCATCATCACTTATCCTATCTATTAATTCTTGCCCTGTTATGCAAAATGGAGGCACATGGGGTATTTGTAATGACGCAATAAAGAGAACAGGAATGTCTCTTGTCTTATGCTGTTTCTTGAGACTTGCTAATGTCTTGTCGTCCTCATTAGAAGCAACAACACTCATCACATACGTATTACCATTATTTAGGCTTTTATCGACATAAACCACACCTGTCATTTCACAGGTTTTTGTCGGTATATCACCTAACAAAATCCAGTGGTCATCAACACTATTTTCTCCGTCATATTGCTCATTCCAATAATTTCTGATTTCCTTGGCATATTCATCTGAATTGTCTTGACCGTAATAGTTTTCAATCCATTTTCTTGTTCTGTCGAGATTGTCACGTATGAGCCCTATTAAATTTTCTGCATCGTATGCCACGCCATCCTCATACAAGCACAATTTTCGAGATTTCACAGATATATGAGGTAGGTATTTGAACCTGTCATCCGGAATAATTACGCATGGCATTGAGTAGGGAAAGTCAGATGGGAATAGGAGATAGGCTTCTATATCTTCAGCTTTATTCAACACCAATGCCGGTATCTGAACTTTCCAAATACGATTTCGGCAGATAGTCTCAATTATGGGAATGCTATCTACTTCTTCTATATCGTATTCTTTTGAAAGTTCGATGAAACAGTCATCCAATGCAGCTTCAACATTAAGCATACTGGCTATTCTTGTTTATAGTACCTGAGAATTTTTGTTGGAAGGCATCATCATCAATGTCTTTAGCGGTTGAGCAACTGAATCTGTCACCGAAATGTTTCTGCCATCTCACACATCCATCATGTTGATTCTTGCTGGCAATAGCCTTTTCGGCGTCCTCCATAAATGATTTCAACTCTTTCAGGAAAGCGTCTTTTCTGTTTTTTGTATAATTCTCAAACAAATCTTCGTAAGGAGCAACAGGTCTCCAACAATGGAAGTTACCTTCAATGCTAAGGTCGTCATACATGTTCTTCAGTATATCTCGCATGGCAATATCATAACGATTGTCATCATTCCACTGATAATACTTAGATGTAAGCATTGACATAATACAGCCACTCGGCATTTTAGTTCCTTCACTGCGTTTGTATTCACACCATGCCTTCATAAAACGAACAAGCTCTCGCATTTTTGTCTTGTCGTTACATTCATCACTAAACCAATCTATTATTTCATCAGGATTGGATTCGTGCCATGGCTCATCCCTATGCGCAAGCATCGTCTTATCATCAGTAGTAAGCAAAAAATATATTGCGAGATCAATATGATGACCATCGGCATATTGGACTCTTATGCATGGAGCCATATCATCAGCTCCGTTATCAGTATGGTCTTTTACTGCCTCATAAACTTCCTTATGATACCAGTCAATGGGCTTGCGATCATTTATGTCATCACTTTCGAAATATATTCCATCATCGAGGTCGTAAGCGCCTAAGCCATTTTCATCCTTTATAGGGTTCAGTAACGTGTGCATAGCATAAGAACCTTGCCAATAGAAAGACGGCTGTAAATAATCGCTATGGTTATCTTTGAAATATTTTTTAATTTTGGCTCTTAGTGCATCTCGGTTCGCCTTAAGAGTCTTGCGCCGCGTTGAAGTTGCTTTTATCGCATCGTGGAACGCTTTAAACTGTTCATGATTGTTTGCCATTGCGTTAGTAATTATTTGGATTTAACGTTTTCTTAGTTTGAAAATAATGAGCTATTTCTGGACGCATTTTTGCGTTCATAGCTGTATTGTCAGCTATCTTCACCAAAAGTTTCATTGAAGCCTCACTTGCATTATCCATATCGATAATACTATCATGTTCAGGTGACAACGGTATATTCTCTATCCTATGGAAATCAAAGGGAAATGTCAAGCTTTCTTTTAATTTGGACAATAGGAACATCGTTGATTTCGACTGGCCTATGGAATAGGCATCAAAAAGCGTATCCGTCCAGTCGCGAAAAGCCCTATTTAATTTATGATGTTTCTCTCCTTTAGTTTTCTGGCAACTGCTTATTGAGAGGATTTCAAGACCGTCAAAGCGTTTATCTTGTGCAAACTTATACAAGTACTCTGTTAGTCCAACAAGAATAGGATTATTTGCCCACAGTCCTCCATCAACAAACTGATCGCCTTCGATTTCCATAACGGGTAAATAGGTTGGAGCAGCAGAAGTTGCCAAAGCAACATCTACATAGCTTTTATTATCATCCTCTGTATAATTATCAAAATCCTTTTTAAAGACTCTTGGGTTGGCTGTCAATATGTTATAGGCAGGAATACACAGGAAATTATTACTCTCAGCTATCATCCTGTTCTTAAATACACTTTCAAGAGCTGATCGTAAGGGTTTGGCGGAATACTTTCCGCCATAAGCAATTTGTTTTGAACGCAGATACTTACGACCACCTGGTCTGTGCTTAATGCTCTCATTAAAGATGAGAGGACCATGCTTTTGATAAAATAATACCACATCGCTCATAGGAATCTTGAGCGAAGCTGCAAGAGCGATAATACCTCCAGTAGAAGTACCGCAGAGCATATCAAAACAATCAGAAATCACACATCCAAAAACCTTCTCAAATTTTGCAAGAAGTTCGGCAGAATAAAGTCCTTTAATGCCTCCACCATCAATACATAATATTTTAAAAGGTTTTTTGATCATATAACTTTACACGTGCAAACGATATGCCAATTCAAATAAAATGTGAAACTTCTCATTGTGACTGACATGACAACATGCATAATGACATACATAATGACATACATAATGACAAAATGGCAAACAATATGGAAATGCTGGAGGACTTAGACGAGGACAAGAACAAGCTTAAGCAAGCCTATGGAATTATCAATACATTTGTCTAAAAAGGATCATTTCAGATGGGCATTAAGCCCTTAAAATTACGCTTCGAGAGAGAACCGCTGGCAATAATGTTCACGCTGGCAGCATAGTGGGGCGATGACAATATATATCCGATGGTATGGACTGGGCGGCGAAGAGTCGTCCAGCCCCGCCATCATCCAGGCGTTATCACCTGACGGGGAGACCGTGCCCTCAAGACGGCATAATCAAACCGACAGCGAGTCTGGAAAAGAAGTAACGAGGCTAACACCGAAGAGGTGCCGGCCTCGTCTTTTTTTCACTTTGCATAGCCTCGTCCATATATTGTGCCACACCGCCACACAAAAAAATTGGAGCCTTTCTATGAAAGCCCCAATTAGCTTGTGATTTACGTTAGTCCTTTTCGTTTTAATGTTTGGCATTTTTGAAGGCCGGAGCGTTAAACCTCCATGTCGCCTTCAAGTCTTTTCTCGTTCATAATGGTTTCTGTTTAGTTGTTCTGTTGGTTGTTCTGCTTGTTTAGTATTATAATATAGCCTTGACGTTTAAGAATAAGGCCTTTATATTCGTATTCCTTGAATGTATCAGTGTCATGATTCTTCTTGAAATCTTTTGCTGTAGCCCTATTGACAAACAACACTTGCATGTCCGCTGGATGGAACAGCTGCACACGCATGTTATTTACGAGCCACTTGGCGCGGAATGCGAGAAAATTATCTTCTTTCAGGTTGTATTTCTTATTAACCGTTTGCTCAATCTGATATTCAGTACTACCCTTCAATTTCAGCTTGAAACAATAACAAACCGTTCCATTGTCATACGTCTTCACTGGCTCTCCTAGGTCAGTGCGCTGCTTGCCGTTTACCATAATGAGCCCCACTACCGTCTCTACAGTGCTTTGTTCAGATTCGTCCACACATGTCCAATGTTTCATCGGAAATTCAAATTCCTTTCCGTCTTCAACATTCAACAGGAACGAAGACTTGCTTTGCACATGAATGAAATCCTTGTTTTCACTATCATAAGTCACGGTATACGTAATTCTATAGTCATCATAGTAATTCAGTTTCAAATCTTCATCTGGCACAAAATAGCCTTTAACAGCACCCATTAAATCCGAACTGATCTGAGGAAACTTGGACTCAAACAGTACTTCAGATACACCCCTCCAGATATCCTCAATATCGTTCCTCTTCTTTAGAAATTTGGTATCGTAGATAACCTCTTCAAGTTCACGCTTAAACGCACCCATGTACTCTGCCGAGTCAATCAGGAATGCGATTACCGAGGAAATCAATATTAAATTACCTGCTTTTTCTAAGACTTCGAACAATATGGGCTTCGAATTCTCTATACCAAACCAGTCAAATGTGCATGCGAAAAACAAGAACAGGCCAAACAACAATAATATTGTTGGCAGTGCCAGTCTAAGCTGGAATATGCGCTGGATTCTTGTAAACATGGCAAACAACACGTTAATTGGTGATACACAGCAGTAAAGTAGTCTTCTTCATTAATTTAGTCTGCAAATTTAATACCAAATATTTACAAAAACAAATTTTTGAATTGAAATCTGCAAAAATCTGAGAGAATTTACATTTACAAAATATCATAGAATACGCGCGCCATACAGCTACTGATTGACAACACGCGGCGCAGATCTATAATAAAATGATAAATTGATTATACAAACTGGTGCAAGACAGACCGGTCAAGCGTCTTCAAGCCAGCGCCCAACTCATCGGCATGGCGCTCCAGCCTTGGCTGGATTTTGTCAAGTTATTTCTATTGTGACTCACGTATGCCGAACACATGCTAGTGAAATATGACCGGTTGATATAGAAATAATTCACTGTCACGTCCAACGGGTAGTAGTCATAGAATGAACCCATAAGCAAGCGGATCTAGGGGACCATGCGGACGTATGCTTTGCAGGTAGGCTCAGATATCTGCAAGGTGTCCTAAGCAAAAAACGCTTTATGGAATAAAAAAACGACAAAAAAAAGTTCCTTCTTTTTTCGTCTCAATTACTGTAAATAATTTTGAATATTATTAGCAAATCACTAACTTTGCGGGTGGAAAAAACATGATAAACCAAAATAATACAAGAAAGATGAAGAAATCGTTACAATCCTTAGTTTTGCTGTTAATGACGCTCATGGTGCCGGTGACAGCCACGGCCGCATACGATCAGCTGGCCGACGGAGTATATATGGATGGTACGACGCTCTACATTACTAGCGGCGTGACCTCGTTAGGAGACTTGCAGGTTGATCCCAGTGAGATTTACTGCTATGCCACGATACCACCGGCCTGCGCATCTAACACGTTTACCAGCTATGGTGCTACCCTCCACGTGCCCGCAGCAGGTATGGTCTCCTATTTCACTGCTCTTTACTGGTACAACTTCAACAACATCCTTTCCGATGCTATTGAGCCGCAGTCAGTAACAATGAACGCGAATGATACCGAGGTGGGAATTGGGCAGCAGTTATCACTATCAGCAACTGTTGCACCAGGTAATGCTACTCCGATGACCGTGTATTGGTCTTCAACTGACCCATCTGTAGCCATAGTAAGCGATGATGGCACAGTAACTGCTGTGGCTGCAGGTGAATGTGATATCTTGGCTACGTGCGTTGATAAAGTGGCTGTATGCCATGTGAATGTGGTGCCGCCGCGTGTTACCATCACCCTAGACAAGCACGAAGCCCGTCTGCTTCCCAACCATACCTTAACACTTACAGCTACATGTACTCCTATGGATGTGGGTCTGGCAGTGACTTCAAGTAGTCCGGGTGTAGCCATTCCGCGTCTCGTGAACGGTACCATTATGGTGGTTGGTGTTGCTGAAGGCACGGCAACAATCACGGTCAATGCAGCCGATGGATGGGGCAATCCCGATGAATGTGAGGTAACGGTATATACCGAGTTGGGTGATGCGAATTGCGACGGCTATCTCAACATCGCCGATGTGACCGAGTTGATTGACTACTTACTTAATGGTGATGCATCACAAATTAATTTGACCAACAGTGACACAGATAAAAATGGCAGTGTCAACATTGCCGATGTTACTGAAATGATAGACTACCTGCTCAATGGCTATTGGTCATGGGAAGAGCCAATTACATATACAGTAAATGGTGTATCGTTTAAAATGGTACCCGTTGAGGGCGGTACATTCATGATGGGTGCCTGCGATGAAGACACAGACGTACTAGATAGTGAAAGACCTGCACATAAAGTCTCGTTATCAAATTTCCAAATTGGTGAAACTGAGGTTTCTCAAGCCTTGTGGCAGGCGGTGATGGGCAGTAATCCAAGTAACTTTTCAGGTAATCCAAATCGTCCTGTGGAAAGGGTATCATGGTATAATTGCCAAGTCTTCATTGCCAAGCTTAATCAGTTGACTGGAATGAATTTCCGCTTGCCCACAGAGGCTGAGTGGGAATTTGCAGCATGTGGTGGCACTAAGAGCAAGGGCTACAAGTATGCGGGTAGTAATGTTATTAATGATGTGGCTTGGTACAAGGTAAATGCATCAGATATGGGGAGCACTTCTCTTGACTATGGTCCCCATAGTGTTGGTACCAAGCAGGCTAACGAGTTAGGTATCTATGATATGAGTGGCAACGTCTGGGAGTGGTGTCAGGACTGGTATGGTGACTACAGCGGTGAATCACAAATAAATCCTATAGGTCCCGTCTCAGGCACTTATCGTGTTGCCCGTGGCGGTGGATGGTTCAATGAGGCTTGGGAATGCCGAGTTTCACGTCGAACTAGCAGTGTACCTAATCACATGGAAATCGCTGATGGACTACGTCTCGCCCTTGATCCAGACAATAGTTCTAAGTTCCGTCTCTCTAACACAGTGGTTACAGTACTTGTCGGTGAAAGCAAGACGGTCGAAATCCTCAATGGAAACGGCATCTATACCATAGCGTGTGGAACAGATTACACCTCTAGCACTATTAGTGGCAATAGCCTTACCGTGACAGGCACGAACGAAGGCACAACAACCATCTACGTCACCGACACCTCAACGGGCGCTACAACCGTCCTCACCGTTATAGTCGAAAAGCCTGAAATCCAGGATGAGACCTTCACTGTGAAGGGCGTTACGTTCAAGATGATCGCCGTCGAGGGCGGTTCCTTCATGATGGGTGCTACCTCGGAGCAAGGCAGCGACGCCTTTGACAATGAGCGACCTGTCCACGAGGTAACATTGTCGAGCTATAGTATCGGAGAGACCGAAGTAACACAGGCATTGTGGCTGGAAGTGATGGGTAGTAATCCAAGTCATTTCACTGGCAACCTTAAACGACCTGTTGAGAAGATTTCTTGGAACGACTGTCAGGTTTTTATCGCAAAATTGAATGAGTTGACAGGCAGAAATTTCCGCCTGCCCACTGAGGCCGAGTGGGAATTTGCCGCCCGTGGCGGCAATTGCAGTCAAGGCTTCAAGTATTCTGGCAGCAACAATTTCGATGACGTAGCATGGTACAACGGTAATAGTAGTTTATCAACTCACCAAGTTGCCACCAAGTTTCCCAACGAGTTGGGCTTATATGATATGTCTGGCAATGTGTGTGAGTGGTGTCAGGATCTATTCGGATCTTATGGCAGTGATGCAGAGACGAATCCTGTAGGCCCAGTGTCAGGAACTAGCCGCGTGCTCCGTGGTGGTTGTTGGGACTTCTACACCAAGTATTGCCGTGTCTCATGGCGGTATTCAGAAAACCAATACCCGTCGAACTACCACTATGGCCTGCGTCTTGCTCTCGACCCAGACATCAGTCCAGAGCCCAGCGACCATGAGTACGTTGATTTGGGTCTTCCCAGTGGTACCTTGTGGGCCTCCTGCAACGTGGGGGCCAACTCTCCAGAGGAATACGGCGACTACTTCGCCTGGGGCGAGACCGAACCCAAGGAAGTATATAACTGGTCCACTTACAAGTGGTGCAACGGTTCTTCTAACAACACGCTGACCAAGTACTGCACCAACAGTTCCTATGGCACGGTTGACAACAAGGCGGAGTTGGAACCAGAGGATGATGCTGCCTATGTGAACTGGGGTCCGTCGTGGCGTATGCCGACTTATGACCAGATTAATGAACTCAAGACGAAATGTACCTGGACGTGGACAACCCAGAATGGTGTGAACGGTCGCCTTGTGACTGGTCCCAATGGGAATACGTTGTTCTTGCCCGCAGCGGGCTGCCGCTATGACGACTCGCTCTACTACGCGGGGTCGTCCGGTGGCTGTTGGTCGCGCACGCTTATCCCTGGCCACCCATACCGCGCGTACGGCATGTACTTCGGTTCGGCAGACATAGTCTTGAACGACGGCAACCGCTACAGTGGGTTTACCGTTCGTGCTGTGCGTGTGAAGCAGAATTAGCACCATCACCTAACACACTCTCATCAACGAAATACGACCACACTAATTATCAATAAAAAAAGACGGCATTTGCCGTCTTTTTCGTTTTAGTTGGTGTTAGTTCATCACTTCCTCAAATTCGTGGAAGCTGTACCGGATGTCATCTTCATCGTGTTGCTCCAGGTAGTCGTCGAGGGCGCTGATGATTGCGTCGGTGCTCTCATCCACGTCATGCCCGACGATTTCAGCCACGCATCTTGCCGCGTCTCGTAGGTCATCGAAGTAAAGCGGCTCATCATAGGAGTCCAACAAGTATCGCTCGGGGAAGTGGGTGAAGCTGTTGGTAGCGTAGAGCTCGCACCCTGGCTCCTCAACCTGATAATAGACCTTGATGCCGGGCAGTTTCTCCTCTATGATCCTGCGCACGCCTTCCTGCTCGCCCCAGGCGGTATTCTGCCAGATCATCAGCGTGGTCTTGTCCATCAGGCTATAGTCAACGATGTCGCCACGGCATGGGTATTGCTCCCAGTTGCCGCCGAGACGTGTTACCAGGTTTCCAAGCCACCATTTTCCAAAGCCGTTAGGGACGATGGTGGTTTTGCGCTTGTCAATATACTTCAGCGCGTCATGCAGCAGTCGGATGTCCTTGGGATCACCGATGCATTCATAGGTTACAGAAGCCCAGTTTGGCATAGCTTATTTCAAAAATTGTTTTTTAATGCGTTGTACTGTTGAAAAGGAGTAGCCGGTTATTTTCGCTGTGTTCCTGATGGAGTAGCCTCGTTTCAGCAGCGATATGACCTCCTTGTATTCCTCTCGTTTTTTATCCTCGCTCTTGATGGTCCCGGTTTTGCGTCCGAGTTTTCCACCGTTCCTCACATATTGGGCACGTCCGGAATTGAGCCGGTATTGGATGTTGGCTCGCTCGATATTGCCCATCTCAGCTAGCACGGTGATGAGAATGGACGCGATGGGATTAACCTCTCCGTTGGGTTGTAGCGAGTAGATGCCAAGGTTCTGGATATAGACTGAAACCTTAGCCTCATGTAGCCGCTCAAGGGATTTCAATACTTGCAGCGTAGATCTTCCCAGGCGGCTCAGTTCAGATAATAACAAGTAATCGATGTTGTTCCCGGTGCAGAAGTCTAAACACTCGGTCAACACTTGTCTTTCCTCATTCTTCTTCGCCCCTGAAATATGCTCTTCGTAGATTTTCACGATTTTCATATCCTGGGCTTCGCTGAATTTTTGAAGGTCTGTGATTTGTCGTGATGTGTCCTGTCTGTCATTTTCAGAACTAACACGGGCATAGATCACGGCCCTCTTGGTTGGTGTTGTCGTCATTTTAATCTTTGATAAAAATGGTTACACGAAAAGGGTGTATTCATTGGCCCTTACAGACTTTTTTGAACACACCCATTATTTGAATACATCAGCTGGTCTCAAGGAGTGGTTTGGCTGGTATCGTTCTCACATAATTCGGTTTTTGTGATAATACCGTATTCTTGAGAAATGCGTTCCTGATAATTTTCACATTTCTCTACGGCTTCATCTATTACACATATCAGGTTATCAACGAAGATGTGTTCTATCGTTTTCAAAGTCTCGCCCTCTTCGGAAATGAGCGTTACTTCAAAAAGATCTTCTCCTTCATTGAGCTGAATAAGGATGTAGCCGGTATGAAGAAAACCTTGAACATGCAGTTTCAACCCTACTTCAACGATTGTAATGCTTGCCGGATCGATTCCCCAGCTCATTACGACAAAGGGATTGGTTCTGAAGATGCTGAGGATATAACCAGCAATCTCTCTGCTATATTCTTCGTCCATAATCATTTCCTCCTTTTGTTTTTGTTGATTTCACTGATGAGCCTTCGGTTGAGAGCGTTGAGTGATTTATACAACCGATTATAGCTCTTTTCATACTTGGTGCCTTGTAACCTCAGTCCGGCACTCACGAGATCATTACCGGCATTGTAGATATCCTTTTGAGCCAGTCGTAATTCTCTCAGTCGATCTTCTTCTGTAAAAATCATAGTCGTTTAGTTTAAGTAAGTGTTATTTACTACGGTTTTGTAATAGCTACCGGGGGAAGGGATCCTTACTTTCTTGAAAACCATCTTCCACCATTCGCTTTTTCCTGTTTTCCGCGGTCTCTGATTTCTGAAAAATTGGGAACTGAGAATCAGCGATTTAGCTCGCTGGATTTGCAAAATGGCGTGTCCCGTGCTATATTTGCGCATGTTTTTGCGCAGAAAAA